>OBLU010004302.1_pt1 | contig 12843 bp, 11 predicted proteins | sample 1518681 | NCBI WGS metagenome assembly OBLU01 (sample SAMEA3539304, study PRJEB22396) | soil metagenome | biome: tundra; feature: field; material: soil | place: USA | collected 2010-05 | depth 0.15 m | reverse complement strand
AACGGCGCATTGGGTGACGGCTACCTGAAATTCATCGACGTCAGCCGCTTCCTCAAGATGCCCAAGGACTCCCTGAACCTCCGCGCGGGACAGTTTGAGCTCGACCTTCCCTTCAGCCAGGCGCGCACATGGAACCTGAGCGGTTGGGACATCTTTAGCGAAGCGAACATAGGGGTGCAGAACGGGCTGGGACCGCAGCAGTTTGTCAATAACGGCTCCTCGTTGGAGGATGCGGCGAATGGGGTTGAATTCAGCGGCGGCCACTCCTATCAGGGATACCACTACTCCGTTGCAGTTTTTGACCAGAACACGAGCGGCGTGAACGTTAGCCCTTCAAACATCTCGCCGCAAAATGGTGTCGCATTCAACTCGGATGCCAACTTCAAAGATCTTTACGGCCGATTCGTTTACCGTTTCAACCTCGAAAAGGATCCGGTGAGCCGCAATGACGTGCAGGCGGCGGGCACGACCGGCCCCCGCGATCACACGTATCTCGCACTGGGCACCTTCTACTTCTATGGGCGAACCGCACAAAACGTCAGCGGCTTTCTTTCTGATGGCTTAACGCCAACCGTACTCACCGCGCGGGAGCCCTTCTACCGCATCGGCGGGGACGTGAACTTCAACTATCGCAACCTGAACGTATTTGGTGTTTATGTCGCGGCCCACGATCACAACCTGCTACCGGTTACTGCACCCGGTGCAGCTGGTATCACAAGTTTTTCGGCCGGAGCTCCGGCGACCTTCAGCGGCGGATTCGCGGAGGCTGACTACCTGGCGCTTCCCTGGGCAATGACTATCATGCGCTGGGACCAGGTGAAGTCGAGCGCAGACCGAATCAACTTCGTTCAGTACGATCCGACCGCGCCTCCGGGATCGTCGTTCTTCTCGCCGTATACAGCCACACGTAACCGGTTCACGCCCGGCCAGCAGTTCCTCATCCACGCCAACATCAAGACTTCTGTCGAATACCAGATCATGCCGCAGCAAGTTGTCTACGACCCGGCAACCGGCGCGCTGATCAAAGGACCGTTCCGGACAAACGCCTTGATTGTAGGGCTGGAGTTTGTCTACTAGCACAGCACACAATTCCCAGTTTTTTGCAACCAGGAGAACACATGAAAAGGATCGCTCTCGCAACAATTACCGTTATGACGGCACTCGGCACCGCGGCCTTTGCCGGCACCATTCACGGCAAGGTCTCCGGAGTCAGCGGCGAGTCCGTTGTCTATGTGGAAGCCGTCGCCGGGAAAACTTTCCCAGCTCCTACCCAGCACATCACCATCGATCAGAAAGGCCTGATGTTTGTGCCGCATATTACCGCTGTAGCGCAAGGCACCACGGTCGAATTCCTTAACAGCGACAGCGTCGCGCACAACGTCTTTTGGCCCTCTATCAGCGGCAACAAGAAGCTTGGACACAATCTGGGCACGTGGCCCAAGGGGCAGCGGCAATCCTTCAAATTCGACAACCCTGGAGTCGTATCTCTGCTATGCAATGTTCATCCGGAAATGGCGGCTTACGTGATTGTCTCGCCAACACCCTACTTCTCCGAGACCGACAAAGATGGAGAATTCAAGATCGAGAACGTGCCGGACGGCGCCTACACAGTCACCGCGTGGCACGAGGGCGCAAAGAACAAATCGAATCCAGTTAAAGTCGCCGGAGACACTGCGGCCGACTTCACGCTCAGCAAGTAAATACACCGGGGCGGAAGAGCGTTCTCTTTCCACCCCGGTTTTCACTCAAAAGGGAAGGGCCCTCATGCAGCAACGCTTCATCGACAAGAAGGTTGATCGGGATTGGTTGAACACCAACTTCCCCTGCATGATGGCCTGTCCCGCGCACACCAATGCAGGTCGTTATGTTGCGCTTATCGCGGAGGGCGAGTTTGAAGAGGCTTATCGGACCGCACGCGAGCCCAATCCAATGGCCAGTATCTGCGGACGCGTCTGCGCTCATCCATGCGAGACCGCCTGCCGTCGCGGAGAGATTGACAAGCCGATCGCGATCCGTGCGCTGAAGCGCTTCCTGACAGAACGACACGGTCCCGAGTCGCGTCACCCCGTCGATGTCAATGCAGGACGCACGCAACCCAAGCTTGATTTTCGAGTTGCGGTTGTCGGCGCCGGGCCGGTTGGACTTTCGGCCGCGCATGATCTTGCCTTGATGGGTTACGGCGTCACGATTTTTGAAGCGTCCCAGGTGGCGGGCGGCATGCTCTACCTGGGCCTCCCCGAATATCGTTTGTCTCGCAGTGTGGTTGAAGCACAGGTGCGCGAGATTCTCGCCACCGGCGACATCACGCTGAAATTGAATCATGCGGCGGGTCGCGATTTCGCCGTCGCCGAGTTGCGCCGCGATTTCGATGCCGTATTGATCGCGGTCGGCGCACATCGCAGCCGCGACCTTACTATTCCCGGCGTGGATCTGGACGGTGTCTACAAGGGCATCGACTTTCTGCTCAATGTGAATCTGGGTTATAGATTCACCATCGGCAAGAAGGTTCTGGTTATCGGCGGTGGCAACGTGGCCATGGATGTGGCCCGATCCGCTGCCCGCGAGGTGCTGCGTCAACACGCTGGCGGCGTCGAAAACTTCGAGCCGTCCCAGGGTAGCTTGGATGCAGTGGCTGCCCGCGAAATGATGGACGTCTCGCTCTCTGCATTACGGCTGGGCGCACAGGAAGTGCACCTGGTGTGCCTCGAAAATCGCGAGGAGATGCCGGCGGCATTGGAAGAGATCGAAGAAGCGGAAGAAGAGGGCATCATCATCCATCCGGGTTTTGGCCCCAAGCGGATCATCGGCGAAAATGGGCGGGCCGTGGCGCTTGAAGTTCTCAAAACCAAGTCGGTGTTTGACGCCAACCGCCGCTTTAGCCCCACCTTTTTCGAGAACAGCGAAACGCGCCTTGAATGCGACACCATCATCATGGCCATTGGCCAGGCGCCCAATCTCCAATTCCTCGGTTCAGAGGATGGCGTTGATGTTTCGCCGCGCGGGTTGATCGCTGTGAATCCGCAGACGCTGATGACTTCCGCTGCCGGGGTATTCGCTGGCGGTGATTGCGTGTTTGGGCCGCGCCTCATTATCGATAGCGTCGCCGACGGAAAGCGCGCTGCTGTGGGTATCGATGAGTTTCTGCGTGGAACGAAGCATCCCGATCCGATCGTCGAAGTAGAAGTGCTCGAACGCCATCGAATGCCTCTTCAACTTCTCGACATGTTGCGTCCGCAGATTCCCATGTTGCCTCTTGATCGCCGTACCGGTGTCACTGAAGTCGAGATCGGCTTCGACGAGGAAGACGCCATGGCAGAAGCGCAGCGCTGCCTGCACTGCTGGGTGAATACAGTCTTCGAAGGCAACTCTGAAGATGCCACTTCCTGCATTTTATGCGGCGGTTGCGTCGACGTGTGTCCTGAGAACTGCCTGGAGCTTGTCTCTCTAGACCGCGTCTCCTTCGACGAAACAACCACAGGTCAGCTCGCTGAAGTTCGCGATCTGCTCGGTGTGGAACTTGACGACATCAAGGCAGACGAACTTGGTGTGATCAGCGGATCGGTCATGCTCAAAAATGAAACACGTTGCATTCGCTGCGGGCTCTGTGCGGCACGTTGTCCCGCAGGCACCATCACCATGGAGTCTTTCAACCTTCTTTCCGCGGACCCAACCGGCCTTATCTCCATTGAATCCATCGATCGTTCCTTCCGCTCCAAACCGCCGTTGGCAGGCGTGCTAAAGAGGTAAACCATGCCCAATGCAACACTAAAAGCGACGCAGAAACCTCCGGCCGAATTCGATCGCAGAGCCTTCTTCACCAAGATTGGACTCGGGTCGCTCGGTATTGCGGCTGCGGGTACTATCGTTTTCTCTTACGAATACCTCTCGCCCAACGTTCTCTACGAACCCTCTGCCATCGTCAACGCCGGCAAGCCCGAGAGCTACGCGGTGAATTCGGTCACCATGGACGTGAACTCCGGAATCTACCTGGTTCGAGCCGATGAGGGGTACTTTGCGTTGAACGCAGTGTGCACTCACCTGGGCTGCCTAACGGCATGGAATCAGGACCTCGGCATCATCGCTTGCCCCTGCCACGGCAGCAAGTTCAAACGCACCGGTGAAAAGATTGAGGGCCCGGCGCCTAAGCCACTGCCCTGGCTCAAGACTTGGGTCAGCGACGAGGGGGACCTGATGGTTGACCGCTCCACCGACATTCCGCCGCTGCAGTATTTGAGGATATGAGCATGTCCGTTAAGACCGACGAGATGGTCGACAAGTTGCGCGCCAGCCGCGTCTGGCGGTCCGTCTTTCGCAGCGGCACGGGCAATAGCACTCTGCACCGCGCGCTCGCCATCCAACAAAATATCTTCCTCCATCTTTTCGCAACCAAAGTCCGCAAGCGCATGGTGCGCTTCAGCGCGACCTGGTACCTAGGCACGTTGACGCTGGGAACATTCCTGATCCTCGTCATTACCGGCATTCTTCTCATGCTCTACTACCATCCCTCCGTGCCCCAGGCTTACGCCGACATGAAGGACCTTCAGTTTGTCGTATCGTCCGGCCTCTTTCTCAGGAACCTGCACCGCTGGTCCGCGCAGTTGATGGTCTTCCTCGTCTTCGCGCACATGTTCAAGGTGTTCTATCGCGGCGCGTATCGGACTCCGCGCGAGTTCAACTGGGTCATTGGCATCGTACTTCTGATCGTCACGCTCTTGCTCAGTTACACCGGTTACCTGCTTCCCTGGGATCAGCTTGCATTCTGGGCCATCACGGTCGGTTCGAATCTCTCCTCGGCTGTACCACTGGTGGGCAACAAGATCCACTTCCTCCTCTTGGGTGGAAACCAGGTAAACGCAAATGCTCTCCTTCGCTTTTATGTTTTGCACTGCGTGATTCTGCCACTCGCGGCCATTCTCTTCATCGCTGTCCATTTCTGGCGCATTCGCAAGGACGGCGGCCTTTACGTGCAGCAATCGGAGCCCAAGGCACAGGCGCCTGCTGACCCCGCTGTCGATGCGAAGGAGGCGAAATGAGCGATCCCAAAGAATTCGCTGCCGGCATCGACTCAGACCAGCGGCGCTCTCCAACGCGGGTCGTCTTTGTAACACGCCGCACCTCGGCGCAAGTCAAGGTCGTCAGCGAAGATCAGGTGCAGACCTTCCCTGAGGTGCTGTTCCGCGCTGCACTGGCTATTGAATTGCTCGCCATTTCGCTGGTCCTGTTCTCGCTGTTCTTCAACGCTCCGCTCGAAGGCATCGCCGACCCAACCCACACGCCGAACCCCGCCAAGGCGCCGTGGTACTTCCTTGGCCTTCAGGAACTGCTGCATTACTTTCCCCCGGTCGTTGCTGGCGTACTGGTGCCCACGCTTCTCATCATCGCCCTCATCGTCATTCCGTATTTCAACATCAACATCGAAGCCAACGGCCTCTTCCTGAAGGACCGCACGAAGCGGGTTCGGTGGTTTTACGTCGCCGCTCTTGGAATGCTGGCCTTTCTTTTGGCGTTCCATGTATACGTCGCCGTCGCGCCCACCGTGCTTGTCGCGCTGGCAATGATCGTACCAGCCAACAGTACGCCCGATTCGCCATCGAGGATACGCCGGTATCTGGCCCAGAAACCTCTCGCTTACTGGATCATGACGTGGTTCCTGCTCGAACTCATTGTGCTCACTGCGGTGGGTACATGGTTCCGCGGCCCAGGCTGGTCCTGGGTCTTGCCCTGGAGGAGTTAAGTGCAACTGATAAGAAAATGCCTTTCCTCTGCGTGGCACGCGCTCTTCGGCGATCCGGTACGAGCATTTGGCTTCGCCAGCCTGGTCTTGTTGCTGGCGCTTGCGATTGCACCGGCCAAGGACCACTTCGCCCAGTGGCATAGCTATCAGCGGCATTATCTTGCCTTGATCCACGACCGCGGAGATGCGGTCAGCCTGCGCCGCCGCTTCCAGCCGGGCATTCATCAGATATGGCTGCCAGAGTTGGACGTAGTCGACCGCTGCACAACCTGCCACCTCGGGTTGAACGAGGCGAGTTTAAGCGACGTGAATCAGCAGCCCTTCCGGAAGCATCCTTCAATTCCGCACTCGTTAGACGGATTTGGCTGCGTCATTTGCCATGGCGGTCAGGGAGCAGCCACTACCGTCGGAGAAGCGCATCGCAGCGAACGGGCAGGCGAAGAGCCCATTCTGCCCGCGCGCTACATTGAATCCGGCTGCGGCCAATGCCACCAGAATGCGCTACCGGGGACGCCTCAACTCAACCAGGGCAGAACCATTCTGACGCGCTACGGCTGCGTCCATTGCCACTCCGTCACATTGCCAGATGGTGCCAAGGTTACGGCTACAGATCATCCTCCGTCGCTCGTGCACATCGCCGACAAGACCACCCGCGAATGGATTTATAGCTGGTTGAAAGATCCTCAAGCCTACGCAGCATCCACGACGATGCCCAATTACAAACTCAGCGACGCGGACGCAAGCGACATCTCAGCATACCTGGTCAGCAGCAGCACGCCGCATGAAGGCGACACCGTTCCGGCAGCAGTGAAGACTTTGGCAAATCCCGATCCGTCCGCGGGACCAAGCCTCTATGGCGAATCCTTCTGCTCCTCCTGCCACGCCGTTCAAAACGCAGCTGGCAATCTTGTCGGCGGCGATGTAGGCCCGGAGCTGACGCGCATCGGCAACAAGGCGAAGCCGGAGTGGCTGGCCGCATGGCTCGCAAATCCACGCACCTACGATGCGACAACGCCGATGCCGCATTACCGCTTTACGGCGCAGCAGATCACCACGCTCACCACGTATCTCCAGGCCAAAGCCGATTCCGACTACGGATCGGGTGTTCATCTTGATCCGGCGAATGCGAAGCAGATCGGCCACGGACGAAAACTTATCGTCGAGTTGGGATGCGCATCCTGCCACGAAATCAATGGCGTGCAGAAGCCTGAGAACTTTGCGCCAGAGCTCAGCACCATCGGAAGCAAACCGCTGGCGCAGATCGTGTTTCTGCCCGGCATGGAGCACTCGCTGCCCAGCTACATCGTCGCCAAGATCCGCCGGCCGCGAGCCTTCGGCGCCAGCGTGAAGATGCCACAGTTCGCATTGACTGCAGCACAGACGGATGCTGTGGCTACGTCGCTGCTTGCTCTCACGAATCGCAGCCGCTCAATGCCCGACGTGCTACGGGTCGCAGCAATTCCGGAGACGAATTATCAGCCCGCTGGTCACGCGGGCAAGCTGATCACAGAACTGGCATGTCTCAGTTGCCATCGTATCAATGGCAGAGGCGGCGAAATGGCGCCCGACCTTACATGGGAAGGAAGCTCGGTTCAGCGGCAGTGGCTGACGGACTTCCTGAAAAACCCGAACACTCTGCGTCCGTCGCTCATTCGGCGCATGCCGCGCTTCAACTTGAGCGACAGCGACAACAAGGAATTGACCGACTACATCTTGGCGGTTTACCAGTCGCCTTCGATCGATGCCGATTCCGCGCCGGATGCCAAGAATCCTCCGGAGATGTTGGAGCACGGCCGGCAATTGTTCTATTCAAAATATGCCTGCCAATCATGCCACATCGCCGACACCAAAACCGACAAAGGATACATTGGCCCAACGCTGACGCAGGTTGGTTCTCGGCTTACGCCGGCTTGGGTTTACGCGTGGCTCAAAAACCCACAGGCACTGCGCCCTGGCACATCAGAGCCGAATCAGAACCTGAGCGATGATGACGCCCGCGCTCTGACGGCTTTCCTGATGTCGCTTAAAGGCACTGGTGCAGGGGGTGCAAAGCTATGAAAAGGCAATTCACTGCATCCGCGCTTTCCGCATGCAACCTAATGGTCACGCTTCTTGCATTCGTTGCTTTCGGAGGCTGTAAGCATTTCGCACCACCGGCCACTGGCCTCAAAGCCACCGCGGCAGGAACCGCGATCGTCGAATCCAGTGGCGGCCATCAGGTTGGCGTTACCGGCACGGCGTTGAAAGATCCACTGGTTGTGCAGGTAAATGACGATCAGGGAACAGCCGTGCCTGGAGCTCTGGTTGAGTTTCACGGCCCTGCTGATGTCAGCTTTGATCCGGCCGCAGCGCTCACCGACTCCAGTGGACAGGCGACCACGTCGGTTTCACTCGGCGCGGTTGCGGGACGATACCAGCTCAGCGCTATGACCCCGGGGAAGTCGAAAGCGGTCACTCTCGTCGTCGTCGAAACTGCCCTCGACTATCAGCAGAGGCTGGGCTCAATCGTTGCCGACAAGTATTGCAACCGCTGCCACGACTCCGAATCGTCTGCGGAGCGCGTCTCAAACTTCGATAATCTCGAGGTAAAGCCCCATGCATTCGCCGACGGCAACGCGCTCAACAAGATGAGCAATGCTGATCTCACTTCCATCATCCTCCACGGCGGACCGGCGCTGAATCGGTCGGCGCTCATGCCGCCTTACGGAAATACACTCAGCGCGGCAGATGTACGGGCTCTTATCTCGTACACTCGCGCGGTTGCCGATCCTCCATATGAGCCGGCAGGGACGGTTTATGCGCGCAAATAGACTTGCATTTATCGTGGTGTTGATGCTCGCCGCCCGGCTGCTGCAGGGGCAGGTCGTGGCTTCGATCGAGATCGCTGACCCGGCATTACGTGCCTTGCAGGAGAAGTCGTTCAACGACCTCAAGACCGTGGGCGAGAACATTGCCGGTCATCAGTTCAATTTTCCCTTCTACCTCAGCCGCAAGCTGGATATTGATGAGAGGGTCCAGAAGCGCACTGACCAGCATTCCATTCGCTTTGAGAACTATAACGGGTCCACTGTGATCGCCATCTCCGGAAATTACTACGGAGCCTACGCAGCCGACAAATTTAACGAAGCGCAGCGGGCTCGTCGGACTTTTCAGGATGTAGTTGTGCCCATCTTGAAAGCCGTGGTCCCTACGTTCCGGGGCAGTACTTCTGTCCAGGGATACGCCGTTGAGGTCTCACACCATGTGATCAGCAAGACGATGGGGATGCCGATCGAACGGCCCGAGAACCTCATGATCTATTTTCCCCAGGCTGCTGCGATGAAACTTGTGGAAGCGCAGAACAATTTCGCAATGCAAGGCGCACTCATTGACGCCGATGTCCTGCTCAACGCGAAGCAGCTCAGCATTTGGCTCACTGACGAGGACACCACTTCGGTTGAGGAGTCCGCGCCACCCGTGGCGGCCCCGGCCAATCCGACCCTCACTGCCGCCGCTACTCCAGCAGCCGCCCCGCCATCGCGCACCGCGAGCGGCACACCAGTCTCACCCGATATTGATCCGGCACCTGCGCCCGCCCCGCCGATTGCGCCGCCACCCATTCCATTGCGCGACTCTTCTCCCCAGGCAGTGGCTGCGCTCCAGTCCTCGATCCAGGGCGCCAGCAATCACATGCTCAAGGAACTGGAACCCGATGCACACTTCGTGACCTACGCCCCGCCGGCGTTTATTCCATTTCATCAGCAGGTCTATCTCGAGCTTTCCATGACTACGGCATTGACCGAGCCGCCAGAAACTTCTCGTTACAAGCTTGCTGCCCTGTCCTTCGACGAGCACATCTCACCTCTCATTCGTCGCGTGCTTACTTACTTTCCCGGTGACCAGAACTTTGACGGTATCAGCTTCAGCACGACTGTGCGACTCCATACGCGCCCGGGTACGCCCACGGCAAAGGCTCTCTCTGTCGAGTTCTTCTTCCCCCTCAAGTCTCTTCGCCGCTATGAGTCCTATGATTGCACCGGACAACAACTCATGAATGATGGGATTGTCCTGATCAACGGAGAGCGGGTGCAACTTGACCTGCAATTGGCGGAGGGGGCCGCCCTGCCCTAAGGGTGTTCTTCCATGACTCACGAGGCATCCAGAAGGATCTCTTCGGTTTGCGATGAGGTTATTTACATGACGGGATCACTCCAGTTTCTAAAGCCTGCTGCGGCGGTTCTGCTCACATCAGTTGCCTTTATTGGCGGGACCGCAGCCCAAGCGCCCGAGGGAGCGCGAGGCTCCAACCCGCCGCCGATGGCCCGCACATTTCGCGTCCCCAAGAATCTTAAGGTTCTCCCGAGCGACTTATCTGGGCAACAGGTGAACGACATTATGGAAGAGTGGGCACGCTCGCTCGGTGTGCGTTGCGACTCTTGCCACGCTGAGGCAACTGAGACCACCGTTGCCGACGACGATTCGAACCTCAACTTTGCCGACGATTCCAAGCCAATGAAGACCATCGCTCGAGCCATGTATGGGATGACTGAGGAGATCAATAGCATCCACATTGCAAAGATCGAAGGTTCCGGAATGCCGGTGACATGTGGCACATGCCACCGAGGACACGTTTCTCCCGAGCCGTTCGTCGCCCCGTCGTCCCATGATGCTCCACCTTCCAGTGTCCCCAGCGCGCGCTCAACTGGCAGATAAAGAGTCTCTGTTCCTGAAAAGCGTTCAGGATAGGTCCTGAATTACGCCCTGGCCTCCGGAGTTGCTGTCGATTGATTCGAGTCAGCAATCCGAGTCGAAGCCAGCAGGGGAATTTTTAGCGGCGGGCGAAGGATTCGGCATCATGGCGTGTACTCCAACGCAAAGGGATGAGTGAGACATCGGGTCATTGGCGCTCCGACCTATTCTCCAGGCGGAGCGTTGTGCCGCTTTGAAGCGAGTTGCCTTCCAGACCCATCTACTGCGTACTAAACGGGCGGGTCTACCGGCAGACCTTCTGTACTTAAGGTGTGCCGATCATGTTCATTGACGAGGCGGACAGGGAACTGTCATGAGACCCCGTTTCCGATCCCAAATAGATCGTTGGCGCGAGGCCGCTCGCTGATTTCCGCTGACTTCGTTAAGATTCTTCTCATGGTTCGACCAGGAACCTTGAACCGATGCCTGTTCATTTCGCTTGTGACCGTCGTTCTTTCGGCCGCCAGCAGCGCAATTGGTCAAGAGAAGTCACAGGTGGATCCTGGCCGGATCGCTCTGGATCATGGGGACTACGCTGCGGCTGAAGCTCTTTACAGGAGAGCTCTTCTCAAATACCCCGCATCTCCCGAACTGCTCACCAATCTGGGGATTGCGATGCAATTGCAGGGGCGGTCAACCGATGCGATTCACGCCTTCGTCGCCGCATTGAAACTGAAGAATCTTCCCCGCACGTATGCGCTCCTCGCTGAGGAAAAATGCAAGACGCGCGATCTAGAAGGCGCGCGCCCCATGCTCGCGAAGATACTCAAGGAAGATATCGCTGACCCGCAGACATTAGCACTTGTTGCTCGCTGCTATCTTGACCTCAATGAACCGGTCGAGTCGGTCGCAGCGTACGATGCGTTGCTCTCAAACACTGCTTTTCCTAACGATCTGGCCTTAATTCAGCTTGCGAAGTCCTACCTGCTCTCCGCACAGTTCTTCATTACACGTCTTGCGGCCGCGCCAGGAAACACCCCTTATATGCAGGCGATAAGAAGAGCTCGGGATCAAGCGTCTCCCGATGCGCGTGGCGCCTTTGCAGTGGCGACCCAAAGTTCACCTTATTTCAATCCCAGCCTATGTTTTGAGGAAGCAGTCCGCAGTTGGCGCCAACATCCCGAAGACTCGACGCTGCTTTATTTGCTGAGTGTGCTTAGTGGCGAAGAGAGCATGCATCAAGTGGAGATCTGTGGCGACAAATATCCCCGTTCTCCTTATCTCGAGGAGCTGAAGCTTGAGATTCTCACCGAACAGGGGCACGAGGATGACGCGATTGAGGGATACGAACGTCTGATGCAGACCCATCCCGAACTTCCAGACCTGCACTACAGCCTCGGCATGCTCTATCGAAAGCGCCGCATGTGGGATCGAGCCTTGGAAGTGTTCCGCGCACAAGCAGCCCATGACCCGCAAGATGAACGTGCAGCGGCTCGTGTAAGTGAAGCATTAGTGGAACTAAGTCGATGGAACGATGCGCGTGACTTTCTCGAGCCATGGGTGGAGCGGAGCAACCCACCTTTGTGGGCGGTCCTTGATTTGTCAGAAGCCTTGCAAAATTTGGACAACCCGCACCGGGCAATCCAGTTTCTGGTTGCGGCTGAAAAAGAGAACATGGCGAACAAGTCGATTCACTATCGCTTGTTGCTCCTCTATAGAAAGACCGGCAACGTCGCACAAGTTCACGCAGAGGATCAATGGCTTCGATCCGCTCGCAAGTGAGGCTTCGATTGGCGGCCTGCAGCATCGCTACAGTTGGTGGCCTGAACTGTTAATTCGAGCCTCTTTCTGCAGAATTGAAGATGCGCGACGGAAGGAATATAGACGCCGACTGCCCAACAGTTTGTGGCTGCCTCTGTGTCCTCTTCTGAACGACCGAAGGGGGCACAACTCCGAGCTCGTCCGCCACCAGATCCATCATTCTTCTTTCAGCCACTGTGATTATTGCTGCCAATATGCCGATCGTCAGTCCGGGAAGGCGCATCTACAGCTCCAGCCAGCGTCTGGAGCAACTGTTGAGACCAATGGCCCAACTCCTTGTCGACAGATTGTTTGGGACATAATCGACACTTCCGCCGAATGCCAGCGTACGACCTTATAAGGTCTCAGTGGGCGTGACGAATTGAGCACGCTCTTCACTCGTTACTGTCGAGTCACTTCTCGAGGTGAAATGCCGAAAGCGGCTTTGAACGACCGGCTGAAGTGCGAGAGGCTCACGAAACCACACTCGAGAGCAACGTCAGTGACTGTGAGGCCGTGCCGCGTGGGCTCGCGCTCTTGGTTCGAGGTTCACATGTGCGGGAAATCCTCTTTGCCTTGCGTCCGGACGGCGTGGACCAAAATGGTGACATGGGTCCCAATGTTTTTTATGCCAAGCCTAG
>OBLU010004300.1_pt1 | contig 12845 bp, 16 predicted proteins | sample 1518681 | NCBI WGS metagenome assembly OBLU01 (sample SAMEA3539304, study PRJEB22396) | soil metagenome | biome: tundra; feature: field; material: soil | place: USA | collected 2010-05 | depth 0.15 m | reverse complement strand
TCACCTGGTAGCTGCGCGCCAGCTCCCGCAGCGTCCGCAACCCATTTTCTCCGTGGTAGACCGCACGCAACAGTCCGCCGCGCAGCAGCTCGGCCAGTTTGCGCGCGACAGCCTTGTCGCTCTTGCTGCCCTCTTTCAATAAGGCATTACGGCGCGTATTGCAGACGACGAGCTCCCGCACGTGGGGTTTGAGCACCTCGTACAGCCAGGCCGCCCAGGTTCCTTCTTCCAACGTCACATGCAGCTCTCCCCGCAGCCCATCGACGAACTGCACCAGAGTGCTCGCTTTGGTTTCGATGACCGATTCCATGACCAGCTTCCCAGCCCCATTCAGAACCGCAATCGAAATCGCTTCTTTGTGAACGTCCAGCCCGATATACTTGATATTGCTACTCTGCATGTTGAGTACCTCCTTGGGGGGAACGTGATCCTTCAGCCAGAACACTTCCCTCTAAGTAAAGTGTCGTACTTTTAGAACCCATCCAAAGATGCAGCTCTTTTCCCGCCGCAGTAGAATCTGTCTTGAACTGAGCGGAGGATAGGGCCATGCTGGGAAGCAACCCGAGCGCCGACTCAGTGGCCTCGACCGATGCAAGGGGATGCTGCGGCATCCCCTTGCACATGTCTGCTGGCAAAAAGCCCAATATCGGGAGAGGCACCAAAGCGCTAAATCCTGGGGGCGCGGGGGCAAAGCCCCCGCAGGCTGCGCCGGCGACCCAGCCTTTCTTCTGAAGCACGGGCGCCCTCTCATAATGCCTTGGGTGGTCAAATATTGATAACATGGGCTTTGCACTTGTTGAGGCCGATTCCCGGCGGCAATGCCCCAAACTGGCATTCAATGACAGGTCGCCAATCCCAAAACACCCTGGCTCGACGAGAAAACAATCGCGCGTTCTGCACTTAAACCGCGAACTCACCATCGCCCAACGCCGTGACGGCACTCGGCTCGCTGAAGAATCGCCCGACCTCCCTGGTTTCCCAACCACCATTCTCCGGGCGCCTCAGAGTCAAGGCATAACCATAATCGAGTCCTAGATGTGCCAGGCCGAAAATGGCAACTGCATTATCGCCGTCCGGGATAATTGCAGCTACGTTGTCGTTGATCAGGCCTATCGCTTTCTTGCGTAGCGGATGCCAGGAAAGCTCACCGCCCCATTCGCCCCGGTCTGAGCCGACAAGGCTTCCATCTTTGAATGTCAGTTGACTCCCCTTTTCCTCCGCTCTTCTGATCAAATCAACATCGCCCGACAAGGAGAACGACGTCCCTCGCCACTCCCAACGTCCCGAAGAGCAGGGAGCTTCCTTGTGCAGGATCCATTCATCTATACTCATCGGCTCCTTGCCGGGCCCCCATCCATTTTGAGGCGGAACAAACCTGCTTGCTGAGAAAGGCTCCGTCCGCCCTTTTGCACTCGGTTGAGTCGCTGATTGTCAAAAATATCGTCCACGCCGAAGGCGGTGAGGGGGAGGATAAAACGTCTCCGGTCTGTTTCCAATCGGGTATCGAATGGCTACAAACGGGTATAAATGGTTATTCAATTTGCTTTTGGGTACGAATCGGGTGAAAATGGGTGACAATGGATATAGCCGATGCCTGACATTAGGAACATCACCATCACCCCGGAAATCCTCAAGCTCATCGCCAATATCGACGAGTTCAAGGGGCGCTGGAAGGTCATTGAGACCCTCGCCCCGGAGAAGTTGACCAGCCTGCGGCGGATCGCCACGATTGAGAGCGTGGGGTCGTCCACGCGCATCGAGGGCGCCAAGCTGAGTGACGCGGAGGTGGAGAAGCTGCTCTCCGGCCTGCGGACCGAGTCTTTCGCCAGCCGCGACGAGGAGGAAGTGGCGGGCTACGCCGACGCGATGGACATGATTTTCGACAGCTATGAGTCCATCGCCACCACGGAGAACCACATCAAGCAGCTGCATGGCGTGCTGCTCAAGTACAGCGCCAAAGACCAGGACCATCGCGGCGAGTACAAGAAGGTGGCCAACCATGTCGAGGCCTTCGGACCCGATGGTAAGAGCATCGGTGTGGTCTTTGAGACCGCGACGCCGTTTGAAACGCCCGGCTGGATGAGGGAGATCGTTGACTGGTTCAACCGGTCCGCCCAGGAGGAAACCCAGCATCCACTGATCCTGATCGGGATTTTCATTGTTGTGTTCCTGGCGATCCACCCGTTCAAGGACGGCAACGGCAGGCTCTCGCGCGTGTTGACGACGTTGCTTCTGCTGCGCGCCGGCTATGGCTATGTTCCCTACAGTTCGATGGAGAGTGTGATCGAGCGGGATAAGGACAACTACTACCTCGCGCTGCGCCGCACTCAGCAGACCATCCGCAAAGAAGAGCAGAGCTGGGAGCCTTGGCTGGTATTTTTCCTGAAAACCATTGCGAAGCAGAAAGACAATCTCGCCGCAAAGGTGAAGGAAGAGCAGACGCTGCGCGCGTCATTGCCAGCACTTCCCCGCCAAATCATGGAACTGGTGAAAACGCGCGGCGAGATCACAGTCAAGGAAATCGAGGATTCAACCGGCGCCAACCGCAACACGATCAAGGTGCACGTGAAAAAGCTCGCCGAGCAGCACTACCTTACGCAGGTGGGCAAGGGACGCGGTGCTCGTTACATGATGAAGTAGCCAGCCGGACGGCGCCCTCAACCCACTTTCCTGTCCCTGCCCTCTCAATCGAGGCTCTGCATTCCTTCGCCGCACGATTTGTTCCCTTCACCGTCGGTGATGGTGGAGGTGTCTGCATTTCGTAATCCAAAGGCCAGAAAATGGGATAAAAGCGCCAACCTGGGGCCGCATATTCTGCCAACTGAAGTGTGGCCAGTGGCCGCATAAAATGAGAACTGGTGGTCGCAAGATATGACACCCAGCATGCATACGAGGAAAGAGTAGCACTGCCTGTTGAACGCAGTGATTTCAGCTTCCTGATGGCGGTCGGCGAGCGGAGTCCGGAAGGGCTTGACAAAAAAACCAATCCCAAGATTGATCGCCAACTGGCGAAAACTAGGGCATACCACAAGTTGAGGGACGGCTCTTCGCAGGAGCGGAACGTCAGTCACTCCTCTTACCAGGAAATCCGGTTCACGTGATGCGGAATTGTCGCTTGCCACAAACAGCAGTTCTATTGCAAGAGTTGAGGTCCACTAGCAGCATGGGTCCGCTATAGGCCGGAGTGGAGAATCCGATATTGTAACTATTCGGGCGAATCATCCTTGGGATATCTATGTTGTCAGGGGACTTCATAAAATCAGCGAGAGCCACATCCTGGCTGTAGAGCTCAAAAGCTTCTTCGGTCACGAATTTTGCGGTGCCGACTCGAATTTCAGCTTTTCTAACCTTGGCAACGGTGTGACCGTAAATAGATACCGATTCAGTAACGCAGTATTCACCCGCGGTATTTGGCCGTTGGAACGGATCGAAAAGATCGAGCTCAATACGCAGCCGGGGACGCTCTTTTGCGATCAGCCAGTCCGCTTGTCGGCTCATCTCGGCCAGTTGATCTTCCATCAATTTGGCTTGCTTCTTCGCCCAACGAGCTTGTCCGTGTATGGCTATCAAGGTCCAGCCGGCAATGAGGGCATAAGCTCCCGTAATGTATACGATGACCCATTCTGGTCGGGCGAATTGGGACGCCGGCTTTTCGGAGGTTGCTTCTCATCGTTGGTTTTGGCCTTGAGGTTTTCTATTGCAGGAGATGGCTCAATAACAATATGCGCTGGTGGGACTGGTTGGGGGTTGCTATCAGCAGTCTGTTGTTCTGGTTGGTTTTACCGTTTTGCTGATGGGCCATGCATGGCCAACCAAACAGGAGTGGAACGAAACATCCAGCTATCACCAAACGTTTCAGCATGACGAATCACAACGTATCACAAACCTCAATATTTCTTGACAGCACAGAGGGCACGTTTGGAGTGCGAGAGAGCGAACTCTTTCTCGCATTAGAACGCCACCATTTGCTTAACGATTCCATCAGTCTTGACGAACAGTATCTAAATTGGTACACTTACTATGATGACAGAATTGAAACGGTTACCTGCCCGGTTCTATCGCACAGACGGCGGGCGCGAACCGGTTCGTGAATGGCTCCAGGGGCTCGATGCTGCTGATCGTAAGGTTATCGGCGAGGATATCAAAGATGTCGAGTTCTCGTGGCCAATTGGCATGCCATTGGTGAAAGCATTAGGCCACGGGATATGGGAGGTCCGGAGCAGTTTGGGTGGCGGCCGGATTGCCCGCGTACTGTTTTGCGTTGAGCCGGATTGTATAGTGCTCCTGAATGCTTTTATGAAGAAAACTCAGAAAACACCTCAACAAGAGATCGACTTGGCGATTAAGAGAATGAAAGGGGATCGCGCATGAAGCAAAAGAACATAGGCTCGACGTTCGATAGCTGGCTTCGGGAAGAGGGCACTTATGAAGAAGTGAGCGCGAATGCCATCAAGCGTGTGATCGCCCGCCAGATTACATCCGCAATGTCCCAAAAGGGCCTTACAAAGGCCGAAATGGCGAGGCAGATGAACACTAGCCGTGCTTCATTGGACCGGCTTCTTGACCCCGAGAACGGCTCTATCACCTTAAGCACGCTCCAAAAGGCCGCTAGTGCCGTTGGTAGGGGAATTCGCTTGGAACTTGTCTAACTTTCAGGACGCCAGGTGGCAAAAACGATTGTTCTTTCTGGTTAGGCGATATTTACTTGGCTTGGAAGTGGCGTTATTCCTTTTTCCTTTGCCGGTGCCTTTCGGGGCGATAGCTTCCGCCCCAGTTCATTCTCAGGATGCAAAATCATATCCAACATTACCGGCTCGATTGCTACAGATTGCTGTACGAGCCGGTAAAACAGCTTTCCCCTATTCATTGACTTCCGCCGATTAAAGCGAAACGTGAACTCATCCAGATAGTAGTCCAGATGCTTATGGCTAACGGCCCCCTGATGGGTTCCCATCAACCATCGCTTCAGTAGCGAGATCACTAGATGCACGTGAGGGAGCAGTTCCGACGCATCTTCTTTCTTGCCTTTCAGAACAGCCACCTCGTGCTTATATCCGATGGAATTCACCTTCCTATATCCCCGCCAGCCATCCGTACGAATTACGCTGCCAGACTCCACCGACTCCAGAAGGAAAAGGTTGAGAGTTGCTGCTGATGCATCTGGTATTTGGCGAAAGCGAATTCTCCCTATTCCCGCACCATTTTCTTCGACTGCGACAACCACAAGAGCCTTATCTACATTTCCTCGGCCGCGAAGCTCCTCTTCTGGCGCACCAATATAACATTCATCGACCTCTACCCTCCCACTGATAAGTTCTCGGCCTGGACGAACCATCGCCCGGCGAAACTTGTGTAACCAGGTCCATGCGGTTTCGTAGCTTTTCAGGCCCAGAATTCGTTGTAGACTCAGGGCGCTAGCGCCATTCTTCTGAGTAGTAACCCACCATATTGCTCGAAACCAAACTGTGAGAGGTGTGTGGGTATCCTGAAAAATTGTGCCGGCGGTTATCGAAGTCAGGCGCCTGCATGCTGCGCATCGAAGCTGAATCTTCCTGATAGGCCAGTACTCGGATTTGCCACATTGTGGACAATGAAACCCGTCCGGCCATCGCAACCGAAAGAGATATCCCCGACAGGCTTCCTCTGTCGAGAACATCGTTTCTAGTTCCATCTGGTTGCGCGGGTATTCTTCTATCATCGATAGATACTACATCTGGGGTAGGGTGCGTCAAACAGATACCCATCTAGATGATTTTTCGTTGGATCAAGAGCCAGCGCTTAGCTTCCTTGCACATAGGAAGTCTCTTCATTGGGGAGCCGCTCTGCGAAGGCGCCAAACGCGCCCATGAATCGGCCGATCATGAATCTGCGAGTCGGTTTCCTTTACATGCCATCTCAAAGAACTTGAGCCCTGTAGACAGCTCTTTATAACTACATGAAGGGCAAGCGTGGCATTTGGGGGGAGACATCGGTCATCCATCTTCTTGAAATGTTTCATAATTGTCTCTGGGAGCACAGACGATGCCGGATTCAGAAAAGGACAGGGCCGCCGAAGAAGTGGTGGCGTTATGGGCAACCTTTGGGCTCGCACTTTCGAACAAGCGAAGATATCCGGTGCAGGAGTTCAGAGCTTTTGTGCAAATGGCACAGCGGTACGTTGAAATGACCAAAGACGACCCGTTGATTCACAAGAGAGTTACCCGATGTGTGAATGGCCTGCGAGAGTATCTGGAGGTTGAGAGGAGTCGAGTCCCAGGCGATGTCCTGTTTCAGGCAGATCGGCTGGAGTGCCTTGTGTTCGCTGGCTACGATCCTTCTTTCGAGGGTGATGAGCCCCCAGGATTATGAGTGGTCAACTCGCAATCGCGATACCGATGCCTCCCGCCGCTTCTAGTTCAGCGCGCATCGGGGTCTCCAAAGAAATCATATTGGAGGTCACATTGCATATTTCTATTGCTCTTAGCCAAGAGGCGCGATTCCAAATGGCAGAACAGGCCAACCCGGAGTCTGAGGCGTTCGCCTCCTTAGCTCGTGCTTGTCCGGAAGGTTGATTGGCTACCACCGCTCTATGACGTCCGAGATCATGTGTGAACGATTTAAATCACCGTTTGGCGGTATTTTGGCGGCGGAGCGGTACATAGTCGTTCGGAAGCTTATCTTCCTCCTCGGCTGCATGGCGCGTCGGTCGGTCGAGAATCTGCAAGACCTTGGCGATGGAGTCGCCCGCTGGCTTAGGACGGCGTGCGAGCCAGTCCTCATGCTGAAGATGGGCAAGTTTCTCCGCCACAGCGACATTGATGAACTGGTTGAGCGAGACACCCTCCTTCTGCGAGAAATCCTCGGCAACCTTGCGGACAGAAGGCATCAGCCTGAGCGGAAACTTGTTCACGATAACTTTCTTTTGGCTTGAAGGCTTGCCCATTATCTCCTTATTCTGAATTCTTTCAACAACTCTGCCGGCTTTAGAATCTGCAATTGAAAGCGTATTGCCGCCTCACGGAAATGCTTCGCGTTGTTGGTTAGAATCGCATCTGCGCTGCCATTGATGGCAACTTCCAACACCATGTCATCGTTTGCATCCTCGGAAAGCGGCGAGTGCCGGTCAACCTTGGGGGCCACCCAAATCCGGCCATAGAAGGTCAGCTCAAAACCGGCCATAGAGAAACGGCCTAAGACATTAGCTCCGACAGGGGAAATTAGCCTCTGTTGTCATGGGGAATGTCTTGGAAAAAGCGAAGCAGGAACAGGTGATCGCGCTGGGACGTCTTGGTTGGTCCTTGCGTCGGATCGAGGAAGCGACGGGAGTCCGTCGCGAGACGGCTGGCGGTTACTTGAGGTCAGCCGGGATAGCACTCCGTACGCCGGGGGGGTGGGGACACAGTTCACCTGCAAAACCGGCCACTTCGGTGACCACCGGCTCTGACGGCCCAAAACCGGCCATAGAAGTGATCACCGGCTCCGGGGGGCCAAAACCGGCCAACGAGTCAAAACCGGCCACTTTGGTGACCGCCGGCTTTTTGCCGGCAAAATCGCCTCCGGAACAGGCTGGCAGGCGCTCTTCGGGGGTCAGTGAAGCGTACCGGGAGATGATCGAGCTGGAGCTGTCGCGGGGCCGCAACGCGACTGGCATCTGGCAGGATCTTGTCGACGGGCACGGGTTCACGGGAGGCTACCAAAGCGTCAAGCGCTTCGTGCGCAAGCTGCGCGGAGCGGTATCTCCTGAAGCGCGGGTAATCATCGAAACCAAACTCGGTGAAGAATGCCAGGTTGATTACGGCACTGGGCCGATGGTGCGCGACCCCGACAGCGGCAAGTATCGGCGTACGCGGCTGTTTGTTCTGACGCTGGGCTGCAGCCGCAAGTCGGTTCGGCTGCTGGCCTTCCGTTCCAGTACGCGGGTTTGGGCCGAGCTACATGAAAAGGCCTTTCGCCGACTGGGTGGTTCAACACGGGTCGTAGTTCTGGACAACCTTCGCGAGGGCGTGTTGTCTCCAGACATCTATGATCCGGGCCTGAATCCCTTGTATCGCGATGTTCTGGCGCACTATGGTGTGACAGCGCTGCCGTGCAAAGTGCGAGATCCAGATCGAAAAGATCAGGCTTCATACTGCACCTCGTTGGGTATCTTGAGTGCAAGCTGAGGATAACGGCATCGATCTCGGAGTGGTTTACCGGGCTGGGGTTGAGGCAGCGGACCAGTTGCCGGCTCAAACAGCAGAAGGCCGCTGTCATTAGCGCGGACGGCCTGTAGCACGCCTTCACGGGCGAATCGTTTAGCCGTGCTGGTGTGTACTTTCATCAGGGCAGCTATTTCGGGCACAGTGAGCCAGCCATGGCTGCGGAGATGGTGGAAGTAAGAGGGTATGTCGTAGGCGCTACGAATGTGCCGGACGATGAGACGCGTAAATGGGTGTTTCCTACCAGTACGGAGACAGCGCGCGTTGAGTGCCCGCGCAATCTGAGCGTCGGTTTGTTCGGTGGCCATAGCACGGATAAGTTCGACGATTTCCGCCGGAGTACGAACCAGGTCCGGAGCGCCCAGAGGCAACGGCCGCTCCAGCGAGGTCATGGCTCCGCCTTTCCATCGGATGTGGATCTGGATTTTGTGCTTCTTCACCAGAGTAACGTCTTCGATCAGAAGCCGTAACATCCGCTTGCGATCACGCGCAGAGGTGCGCGCATCGTTCCACACGCGGGGAAGGTCGGAAGCCAGGGCATGGATAAGATCGCGATCTTCCTTCAGAAGCGCGGATGGTTGTGACTTGCTCCTTCGAGCGTATTCTTCTTCGGCGTGCGCCAGACTCATGAGTTTTTCGTTCCACTGTCGTTCCAGACTATCCACGACCAAACGGTTTTCAGGACGAGCCAGCATGTACTGGCGCTGCGCCAACTCTGCCTGTTCGCGAGCCCGTTCAACCTGGGCGCGGTGCAGACGATCCACTTCTGCCTGCCGATTCCGTAACTCCTCAAAGACTTCCAGCGCCACTTCAAGGGAAGCCGGCGTGACTGCTTCGAGCACGAGTTCGGTGACGGCCTGATCTATTTGAGTGCCGGACAGTCGCTGGCACACGGGTGCGGCGGTTTCGATGCCATGGCGCTGGCAAGTATATTCCGGGATGGGATGGCCGCGGTCCACGTGGTATCTCACCGTCATACGCAAACCGCAAACGCCACAGAGAACCAAGCCTTGTAAAAGAGCGGTACCCTCGCGAGGCGGGCTTTTGCGCCGATCCTCACCATAGCCGTTGGCATTATCGAGCAACTTTGCTTGATTAGCTTCAAACTCCTCCCAGGAGACATACCCCGGATGCATGTTGGGCAGGAACACCGACCACTCTTCGCGCTTCAGGCGACGGTAACGAAGCTGTCCACCAATGCGCACCTTGCGCTGGCGGGTTTGGCCGAAGACGAAAGCTCCTGCGTAGCGAGGGTTGTGCAGAATGCCCAGCACCCGGCTGTGCTCCAGGGGGCCGAACACCAACTCTCCTGCGCGCGCACCCTTGTTAATACGCCGCGGCCACAGAACGCCTTCCGTCTTGAAGTGATGAACGACACGCATGGCGGAACCAGTCCGGCGAAAGGTCTCGAACAACAGACGCACGGCTCGTTGTACCTGCTGGTCCGGGTCGAAAACCATCCGCCTACTGTCGTCATAGACGAAACCCAGCGGAGGTTTCATCCACAAATCGCCGCGCCGTGCCTTGTTGAGTTGACCGCCAATGAGTCGGGCACGCAACAAGTGCAGTTCGGCTTCACTCATCGTCCCTTTCAAGCCCAATAGAAGGCGGTCATTAAAGTGGCTCGGGTCGTAGATCCCATCTTCGTCGAGGATGAGTGTGTCTGCCAAGGCGCAGATCTCCAACAACCGATGCCAATCCGTAGAACTGCGGGCCAAACGGGAGACTTCCAGACCCATGACCACTCCCACGCGGCCCAGCCCAACCTCAGCCACAAGGCGTTGGAAGCCCTTACGGCCGGTGGCTGTGGCTCCGGACAAGCCCAGATCTTCATCGATCACGATAACCTGGTCAGTCGTCCATCCAAGGGCCTGCGCCCGTCGCTTCAGATCGTACTGCCGCGCAGTGCTCTCACAGTTCTCGTGTACCTGCCGCAACGTTGACTGACGAATGTAAAGATACGCCAATCGCCGCAGATGTTCGGCCGTCACTTTGGATGATTGGTTCATGTTCCTCCCTTCTCACGCACGACAACACCATGTTGGCCAGTAACGTCGTCAGATCGGGCCGCACGACGGATGGCAGATCGACTGATTCTTGTGACGCACTTTTCGCAACCGGTCGCGGCCTCAGGGCTGTCAGTGCCTCGAGCCAGGCCGTCATGCCGCGGGACAAAAACAGCGCCAAACCATGACCACGGTGTGAGCCAGCCCGAAGCGCCTCCTGCCGCAGGTCTTCATACTCTCGCTTCCAATCGATCAGCTGATCCACGTTCGTCCTCGACCGAGATACGTCATTGCTGTTTTTTTTTCCTCCGGGTCAGCGCCCGTGCCAGCGACCGCGGATGAATCGCAACCCCAAACCGTCTCCGGACAGCTTCGCTGACGTTGTTCTCCGGAGATATATCCGCACGCCACTGCTCCACAAAGTCCAGAATCTCGTCGGTGCACTTATACGCACGCTGGGGACCTCGCCGACGAGGCATCAGGCCAGCGATTCCGCTTGCCTCAAACGCGGTCTCCGTCATGTAGTAGGCTTGCCTACTTACCCCAAAGGCGCTCGAGACATCGGTCACCGCATCCCCATCGATCTGGTGGCGCCGCAGCATCTCGTAGCGCACTTGCACCAGATCGCGGGGATCGAAGAACTCATCCCGCCGGAAGGCCTCGTCATGCACATCCTCGGGTTTTGGATGGAGGGCTCCCGTTTGGCGAAGCGCCTCGCTCTTAGCATCAACGGCTCGGTTCGATCTACTACCTGCAGTTCTCTTCATAGGTGTCAACTGTATTATGTACAATATCGCAAAACTGTCAAGCCCATAACGTGAGGGTGATACCATATAGTGCACCCAGGTGTCCGCGCAATATGCGTAATATATACGAGACACCCTCCAGAACACTTGGCGGACTGGCACGCCAAACCGTCGATCATTGGACGTAATAAGAGTGACACAATGGACGTAATCCGCTTGACATAACCAGATTACCTTCATCTTCCCCTCCCGTTCACGGCGATCAGCTCAGCCAGGGCCAGCAGGTCCTCAACTCGAAACCGGGATCGGCCCTCTCCTACAGTGATGTAGGCATCACCGGGAATCGCATCAGTCCAACTTACCGGCACTGAACGCGGGGATCCGTCCGCCATCTGAATCGTTACCCGATCTTCGCCCCAGAGCATCTTGGAAGCGACGAACCGAAAGGTCTGGCCGCATAGCGGATGGAAGGGATGAATGATCCGAACCTGCTGTGAATCGAGGGAATCATGTGTAGTTGACAGCTTTGGGCAAAGGAAAAGTTGAAAGTGGCGTCGGCTATGCACAGATGACGCCGCTGAAGGGCAAGAAGTTCGAGAGCCTGGAAGAAGCGCAGGCGTATCTGGACCACTGGGAAGAGCACTGGGCTGACAAGCGGATCCACGGCCGGACCAAGCGGCAAGTAGCGGCGATGTTCGCCGAAGAGAAGCCCTACCTGCAGGCGTTGCCGCTGGAGCCGTTCCGCTACTACCAGTACGGTGAGCGCATCGTTCATGTGGATGGCTGCGTCGAGGTTGATGCTGCTTACTACGGCGCACCGCCGGGCTGGATCGGGCGGAAGGTCAACGTGCAATGGGACTCGATGTACGTGCGACTGATCGATCCGCGCACCGGCCAGCTGCTGCGCGAGCATCTGGGGCAGAAGCGTGGCGGACATCGCATCCGCGATGAGGACCGCCCCAAGCGCACACCGCTACATACGCATCAACTGCTGGCGCGGGCTCACAAGGCCGGGGCCAACATCGGCGCCGTCTGCGACGCCATCCACCATCGTCAGGCCGAGGCCGGAATCCGCCGCATCATGGGCGTGCTCTCGCTCGCCAAGAAGTACGGTTGCTCCGCATGCGACCAGGCCTGCGCCGCGGCGCTGGAGTTCGGCGTAACCGAGTACCGCTTCGTGCGGCGCTATCTGGAGCGCAGTCCACAAGCCCCTCTCAGCCTGCGACAAATCGATCCTCTTATCCGCGATCTGACCCAGTATCGCGATTTTATCCAACAACGAATCCAATTCGAGGAACCCAATCCATGAACCTGATCGAACTGAATCGCTCCCTGGTGCAACTACGCCTGAGCGGCATGGCCGCGGTGCTGGAAACGCGCCTTCTACAAGCACAATCGGAGAACATGGCCCCCATCGACCTGATCTCCATCCTGGTCTCCGATGAACTCGACCGTCGCAGTCAGCGCCTGTTGGACAGGCGCTACAAGCAGGCGCAGTTCCGCGACGCAAACAAGCAACTCGATAACTTCGACTTCCAGTTCAATCCAAAGATGAACCGCAGTCTTGTCTTCGACCTTGCTACCGCCGGCTGGGTCGGGCGGCGCGAGGACGCACTTTTTCTTGGCCCACCTGGAAGCGGAAAAAGCCACTGCGCCCAGGCTATCGGACACGCGGTCATCCAGCAGGGCTACCGTGTGCTCTATCGCGAAGCGCACGTCCTGCTGGAAGAGTTGGCCGATGCCACCCTGGACGGCAACCGCAAGCAACACATGGAACTGCTCACCACCGTACCTCTACTCATCATCGATGATCTTGGAATGAGACGGCTGCCGCTGACCGCCGCCGAGGAACTGCTGGAAATCATCATGCGACGCTACGAGCGAGCCAGCTCGCTGATTACGTCAAATCGGCCAGT
>OBLU010004299.1_pt1 | contig 12847 bp, 7 predicted proteins | sample 1518681 | NCBI WGS metagenome assembly OBLU01 (sample SAMEA3539304, study PRJEB22396) | soil metagenome | biome: tundra; feature: field; material: soil | place: USA | collected 2010-05 | depth 0.15 m | reverse complement strand
GCATACTCGGCCTCATACCCAGACTCATGCCAGAGGGGAACTCGGGACGCTTACGCTTCATCTCCTTGAACAGGAAGTTCAGCACTCGCAACGAGTGGCGGCGGGACATGCCACGCTCACCAAGCTTCTTCACCAGGTACTCTCGACCAACAGTCTCGTTCATCTCGCCAGACCGATCCACCATCCATGCTCAGCGGTAAGCACAACTCCAGGATGTGAGAACCATCACCGGCGCATGCATGGTCGCTATCGCCGTTGCGCAGAGATTTGGAACTGTGTGTGCAAAAGCGCTTCCGAAATGTTGCCCAATCGTCCGGAAACTCACCAGTGCCCTGTCGCAAGTTCCAGAATTGACCCCGGTTTGGGCGAACTGGCCAAAGCTTTCTTGGCTGCTTCGCCTTCAGCGCAGTGAGCCATAATGAAGTTGACGACGTGACTAGGATCGGCCAGTCCATGCGGATGATGACCGCATCCCTGCTTAACGATCAGAGCGAAATCTCCACCCAATGCAATATAACGAACTCGAACAATATCTGTATTCTCATCTTCCGGAACCACTGTATCCGCATCCCCGCAAACGTGAATAATCGGAATGTGCGCGGCAGCAATCGGCTCAAGGATATCGATTGGGTTGCCTTTGAACCTCAGCATTTCTTTTTCGTCAGCGAAATGATAATCCTTGATCGCCTCCTTCCAATCTTCAGGGCTGCCGCTACCGTTGCCCTTGCCGCCGGGCCAGCTCTTCATATCGCAGACCGGAGCGTCACCGTAAATACACCCAACTTTGTCAGTGTTGGCGTAAGCCCAGCGATAGGCATAAAGACCGCCACGGCTCAATCCCTCGAGTGCCGGCTTGGCAGAGAGGCCGCACAGCCTCATATTGGCGTAGAAGGCATCGAAGTGCTTCATCGCGTCGGGACAGCCGAAGGTGTTTCCTACGTCAATGAAAGCAACATGAAACCCGGCCTCCAGAAGGGCGACGTCCACCCCGGGGAATGCATCCCAGAACATCGTCCGCCAGACCCAAGGTCGCGCTGGCAGGGAGTCCTTGGGCCGGACGACGTGAGCCGTGCAGCCGTCCACAGTCAGGTCGTGGAGCGAGTAGCCGTGATAGGCCAAAGTTGGGTCAGGGAAAACCAGCGCAGAGCGTTCAGCAGCTGATGCCGCAGGTTCTCCAGTTTGTCCAGTCAAATCCTTTAAGACCGTGAGCCCTGATCCCCCGCAATAGGAACGTTCAGCCAAAGGCAGCGCCCGCTGCCCGTAGGCGACGATAAGCATGGCAAGATAACGAACTAAATCGCGCCGCGTCACGAATGTCTCCCAATAGACTCTAGCAAGCATCACGGTCCAACGATAGCCATTTCAATTCAACACTGGCTCTCAGGAAGGCGAAAACCGGTCAGGATCGCACCGTGTTGAGGACCCGAGTGCAGAGTCTCTCGCGGTCTGCTTCACTTTGCCAAAGGGTAATCGCCTGTCTCGAATTCCTTAATGAGCAAGATCACCGTGGGCTGTGACGAAGATCTTAGTAGAACCACCGTACGTACTCTGCTTGGCCATCAATTCCAACAGCGGTACGTTGTCAAAACGACATGATCCAACCACAATCTTGAATTACGCCGAGAAGTAATCACTCGGAAGCAATTGCGTCATTCCGAAGCACCATGAGCGAAGCTTCTCTGCCATAATTGCTGAGCGAAGTAACGTTCAAATGCAGAGCATTCTGCTGATTCCATCGACCGTCAAACCCTTGTCGAGGAGAGATAAAAGTGGTCAGCCGCCATACACGAGCTACCTGGTATGCCTGCAGAGTTCCGAGTTTTACGAATCGACGTCTGTTGAGAGCAGAGTTGATAGGGGAGAGCACCCTTCGCAGGATGATATGGAACTGGAAAGTCGTGTACTGGGTCAAATCTTTGGCGGTCGCAGTGATCGCGCTCTCTTCGATTCGCACCAGCGAAGCGAGGCGGCCACCCGCAGAACGCGGACAGACATGGACACAGCAAGAAACATTGCTTTGGCCCGACGGCGCTCCGGGAGCATTAGGTTCAACACCGCTAGACCAGCCGCTTTTGTGGATCTTTCCCGCGCCTAAGCAGCCAGGACATGAGACACACACTGGCGTACTCATGATCCCGGGCGGCGGGTATGTAAATTACTCTCTGGAGCCCGAAGGTCTTGACACGGCGCGATGGCTGAACAACGTTGGTATATCGGCCTTTGTTCTTCAATATCGTCTCGCCCCTCGTTACGCATATCCTGCGCAATTTGATGATGGAGCTCGCTCGATGCGCTGGATTAGACAACATGCCAGCGAGTTCGACCTCGATCCGGAGCGTATTGGCGTCTGGGGCTCCTCTGCCGGCGGCCACCTCGCCTCCATGCTCGCGACCCACTTTGATTCAGGTAATCCATCCGCAAAGGACCCCGTCGAGCGAGTTAGCTCTCGCCCTGACTTTGTTGTGCTCGTTTATCCCGTGATCGAACCGCTGGGTTTCGCGGCAGTCTCTTCTCTGAAGGAACTCGCTGGTCCAAATCCGAGCCCCGCATCAGAAGATATACTGATGACCGACAAACATGTAACTTCCAAAACGCCGCCGACTTTTCTGATGCATGCGAACGACGATATGGCGGTTGATCCTGAGAGCAGCGTTCGGTTCTACCTCGCGCTCCGAGCCGCGGGTGTTCCGGCAGAATTGCATATTTACCAGCATGGCGGCCACGGATTCGGGCTGGCCATAAACGATCCCGTTCTCCACAGTTGGACGACGCGCGTGGCAGACTGGCTCCGCGGACTCGGTTTCTTGACCACGCATTAACTGAGCCTTGAAGCACTACTGTTGTGGCTCTTCGATCGTCATGATACGGTCTACAAGGACATCTTGGATTGCTTGTTTGATTCCGCTTGGCCATCGAATTTGGATCTCCTTAATTCTCTTGTTCTCTCCGAGTCCGAAATGCACACGACTGTCGCTTGAGGACGCGTACCCGACCGCCGTTGTAACCTGGTTCCATTGCGATTTCCCATCCTCCGTGATGACTCGAAGCCCGGCGCCAATGGCCATGCGATTGCTCTTCGAGCCAACCAAGTTCAAAAGTATCCAATGGTTCTTGTTATCCGTGATGTTATGGAATAGTTTCGCTGGCCCACCCAGCACAGTGACCACCATATCCAGACGGCCATCGTTGTCAAAATCCCCAAAAGCGACACCACGATGAGCACCTTCTAACTGGAAGTCGGGACCCGCCATGGCACTTACGTCGCTGAACTTGCCATTGCCGAGGTTTCGGAAAACAGAATTTGGTTCTGGATACCGCCGGCTGGGAATCAGGAGGCTGATGTTGTCCATAACATTCGATCGAGCGACAAACAGATCTTTCCAGCCGTCGTTGTCGAAATCGAATATCCCATTGCCCCATCCAGACATGTTAAGCGTGGGCTGAGCCATGCCGCTGCTCACAGTCACGTCGACAAAATCGCTCTCGCCGCGGTTCTGGTAGATAGGAAAAGTCTCGTGTTCGACTGCTGTATGCCAAATATCGGGACGGCCATCATTGTCGAGATCGCGAAAATCTGACCCCATGCCTGAAAGTGCCATTCCGTGAGCACCGTAGGCTACGCCCGCATCCGCGCCAACCTCTTCGAACTTCTTTCCGCCTACATTATGAAACAGGAAATGTCGCGTTGTATCGTTCGCCACGAAAGCATCCAGGAAACCGTCGCCGTCGTAGTCTGCGAAGGACACGCTCATGCCCTTGCCCATCTCAAGCGCGATCCCAGTCTCTTCAGAGACGTCCGTAAAGGTTCCGTCTCCATTGTTTCGATAGAGCGTGTTGTGCAATGGAAGAAAATACTTCGGATGGCAGTATCCAAGGACTCCATTATTGAGGGCACAAGTCGGGCCTTTGTTCGCCTCCCATTTACAGTAATTGACCACGAATAGATCTAAGAGACCATCGTTATTGAAGTCAAACCAACCTGCGCCAACAGACCACATCTTCTTTCCGTCGAGCAGTGCCCCGCTCACCCCTGCTTTCGCAGTAACATCTGTAAATGTCCCATCTCCATTGTTATGCAGTAACTGATTCCCGGTAACATTGGCAAGAAACAGGTCAGGCCATCCATCATTATCGTAGTCGCCTACTGCCACGCCCATTCCGTATCCCAGTCCGGCAACACCAGCTTTTTCGGTGACGTCGGTGAATGTGCCATCGTGATTGTTGTGGAAGAGGCGATTCCAGTATTCAGGTGATTCTTTTGTGAGCGAAGGAACGGAGGCTCCACTCACAAAATAAATATCAAGGTACCCATCACGGTCATAGTCTAGCAATGCGACCCCGCCAACCATGGTCTCGGGCTGGTTTTTAAACGCGGTCGGACAGTTGGCCGTTACATAATGCAAACCGCTCTTCGCCGCGATCTCTTCAAATCGGATTCCTTCTGGACGCGCGCCTTGATAAGCGCCTGCCAGCCGCGGTCTCAGGCACTCTAGGCCTGCAGAAGCGGCGGCTTTTCCTATAAAGCTCCTTCTATTCATGGCCTCAGCTTTTCAAGCGCCTGTCTACATCGTGATCCATCTGACGGCCCCTTAGCCTAGCGATCGCCGTCGCGCAATGCGCTCCTAGATGGAACGCGATGGCTTATTCGGGCTCTAATTCTCGCAAAGCTGTACAGGCGGCTGCCACTCCTTTGTCGCATGCTCGCTTAAACAACCCTGCGGCAAGCGCGAGATTGTTTTCAACGCCGCGACCGGCTAGATACATAAAGCCCAAGTTAGCGCAGCCATCGGCACTATCCGCATCGCAGGCGCGCTGGAACGATTCGGCGGCCTGTTTATCGTCTTTCGCTAGGCCCTGTCCATCCGCATATGCTAAGCCCAGGTAGAAGCATCCCTCAGCGTTATCTGCATCGCAGGCACGCTGAAATAACTTGGCCGCCCCCTTTTCATCTTTCAAAACTCCATTGCCTTCCAGGCGGGCCACTCCAAGGTTGTAACAGGCCTTACCGAGGCCCATGTCACAGGCACGCTGAAAAAGTTCGGTGGCGCGTTTGTCATCCCGATCGACCCCGTGGCCCCCAGAATACATAAAGCCCAGGTCCTCGCAGCCATTCGCGCTACCCGCTTCGCAGGCGCGCTGGAACAGTTTCGTGGCTTGCTTATCACCCTTTACCAGGCCGCGGCCGTCTACGTATGCCATGCCGAGGTTGTCGCAGCCTTCTGCGTCCTGCGCAATGCAGGCGCGCCGAAGGAGTGTGACAGCTTGCGCGTGATCCTCCGCGACTCCTTTGCCCTTTGAATACATAAATCCCAAGTCCGCGCAGCCCTCAGCATTACCCGCATTGCAGGCGCGTTGGAATAGTCCTGCGGCCCGAGTATCGTCCTTCAGGATCCCATGGCCTTCTGCATACGCCACGCCTAGGTTGTAGCAGCCCTTTGCGTCGTTCGCATCGCATCCACGCTGGAAGAGTTCGGCCGCTCTCTTCTCATTCTTTACCAGACCGTGCCCTTCTCCATAGATCAAGGCCAGGCTGTAGCAGCCCTCTGCGTCATCCGCATTGCATCCTCGTTGGAAGAGTGCGAGTGCGCGCCGAAACAGGGCGTCAGACTGCGATTGATTCTTCGCTACTCCACGACCTTGAGCATATGCAAACGACAAGTTGTAGCACGCTCCCGCCTCGCGTTCGTCGCAACCGCGTTGAAAGACTTGGGCTGCCTTCTTATAAAGCTCGTTGCTCTTTTGAAAGAGCTCATTGCTCCGCCCCAAATCTCTCCTCACGCCGTTGCCCTTCGCATATGCCAATGCCAAGTTGTAACAACCCCTCGCCAAACCGGTCGAGCAAGCGAGTTGAAAGTATTCAGCGGCGCGCTGTTGATCCCTTGTGACTCCTTCAAGTTCCGCTGAATACACCAAACCCAATATAAAGCAGCTGTCCGGGAGATGCTCTCTGCACGCAGGTTCAAGCGCGTCGCTTGCGGACACTTCCTGCGCTCGTCCTTGACCTTGCGCGTACATTTCGGCCAGGTTATTGCATCCTATCCCATCTTCCGCGTCGCAAGCCCTTTTGAACAGAGTGGCAGTTTGTTGGTAGAGCTTCGTGGACCTCCTCAATAATTCAGCGGCATGCTCGGCATCTTTCGCCGCCCCGCGATCTTCGGAATTGGCCATACCCAGGTTATGACAACTATATGCAATTCCAGCATCGCAACCGCGTCGGAAGAATTCGACGGACCGCGCATCGTCTTCTGGTACCCGCAGAGCCAGAGCAAGTGCACCTCCAAGGTTGAAACAACCTACCGCTGCAACCTGGCTCAGTCGGTCCAGGTTATCTTCATCGCATGCACGCTGAAAATACTCTGCGGCCCGCTTCTCATTCTCGGAAATCTCTGGAGTTGCTGAATAGATAACGCCGGCGTCGGAACATGCTACTGCAAGGCCCGCATCGCAAGCCCGCTGGAGGAATTCCAAAGACAACTTCTCATCTCTCGCCACCCCTTGAGCTTCAGCATAGAGGAGGCCTAACTTCGTGCAACTGCCAGCCTGACCGTGGTCGCACTGCGAAGCAAGCAATGATACCTGGCTCCGAGACGGTTGGGACACGGAGTTAATCCCCACGTTTGCCGCGGATCGTGCGTCTCTGCGAACGTTCGACACATGAGGTGGTGCACTCGGCGACTCGGAACGGGCAGAGCCATCCTGTTGGGTGGCTCCAACAGAGTTAATCAGAAGAATGGCGGCAAGTGGAATACAGATCCGAGCCGTCATTACCTTATCTCCTCCGCTGAACGGTAACTTATCGGGAACAACATTGTATGCAAAGAGGATAAGGATCCGCCGTCTTCATCTTGGGGCCAGCAGGTAATCTGTGCGTGGTTGAGTGTTCAGAGTAATCTGCCCGAGGGCGTTTGGTTGCGCCGCAGAAGAGGCATTATTCACGCGAATGCTGCTTGTTCCCCACGGGCTATGTATTATGATCGGGCCGCCCTGTTCGCTAAACACCTCAATTGAAGTGACAACGCCGCCTCTTTGTTCGCTCGACACCAAGAACGCGCCCTTTGCGCGTAGTCTGGTGAAGGATGCGTCCATGGACGAGGGCCAGTCAGGGAAGACCCGGAGTGTGTCACCTTCGTGTTGCAACAGCATCGAGTCAAGGCCTTCGACTGTTCCTGAAGTTTCGATGCCACCTCCGTCTTGAAACACAGTCAAATTGCTCGGTCTCCAATGATAAAGAATCGCCGCCTTAAGTTTGGCTACCAGATCGCCGGCGGGCCAGCCAATTCGCGCGGCGATTGGAAATATCTTGCAGAAGCCATTCTCCGAGTTGGGCCCTTCTGACGCACCCCAGGAGTTCATTTCCTGCATCGAATCGTGCGCGATTTGCAACTCGCTCGGATCGCCGCCAATCGAGAGATCCTCCCCCGGAAAGACCGTTCCTTCGAGATTGATCGGCTGATCTCCAGGTTCGAAGAGGCCATGGTTTTCAGTCTTGTTCTTGATCGATGCTGCAATGTAGTACACGGTTTTGCCGTTCACAACGCCTGTCGGGTACGGGCTTAGCTGGTTAAGGAAGCTCTGCCACACTGGACGCATCTCCGCATCCGCATTGAGCACCTGGCTAGTAGCAATTAGCTCACGTTCCACACGCCGCGCGAACCCGATATCAAGATTAGGATTTACATCATCTCCTCCCTCATGCGCGGAGCTGTGTTCGAAGACCCAGTGATTGCCTGAAGAATCGCGGACCGCAAAGTCTCTCCAAAAGGCGTCTAATTCCTTCAATGCCGGATAGAGTGCCGTCTTTAGAAATGTTTTGTCCTGCGTGTATTCGTAATACTGAATTGCCGGAAGAAGGCTGAAGGTTGCGTTCGATTTCTGATCCGATGGCAACCTTGTGTAATCCTTGTTCGGTGCTACAGGAAGGGGCGCCGACGGTTCCGCGATTACTGTGAACGGCGAAAAAGTCCGCTCGAAGGAAACGCCTTTGTAGCCCGCCGCTGCCGTAAGGTTCTTCTGCCATGGAATTTGCGCCAGGACCATCCGTATGTAAGGTTCTGCGAGCTCCGGATGATTGCTGGAAAAGACGCCGTAGTATGGCGCCTCTTCGTTGTAGTTCATAAAATAGAGACCACCCCATGCCACTTCATTGGTAGTGATGAAGTTGCCAAACAGAGACGGCGCCAGCTTACCGGGCCTATTGGCACATACAACCGCGTAGAGCGCACCATAGTAATACTCTTCCAGGATTTTGTCGTGAACCTGGACAAAAGATCGGAGCCAGAACTTCTTCCACCATTCGAGATGTTCCTTTCCCATTCTCTCGATTTGAGAGTCAGAGGTGTTGCTGGCTCGATTCATCGCTGCCTGGGCAAGTGCCGTTGCAGTCGGCCCATTCAATCCCATGCGCCCATCGCTCTCAAATACTGTCACGATCCATACGGGTGCTCCGCTTTTCTGGATGAAGCTGGCCGTCGCCTCACCAGGTGCTGTGTCCACATGATTGACGTTTGCTCCTACTATGCGAACAGCGATTGCTGCACGCGCTTTGTAGTCCTGTGGACCGGTCGCGCCATTCTCGCGAGTTGCCCAAAGCACACCGTTGCGGCTGCCAGCGGCTATAGAAAACGCGGGAGGCGCAGCGGAACCTGGATTAGGCATCGCAAGCCCCACTCGGATCGGCAAATCTGAGCCGCCGGCGCCTTCCGACGTCAACTCGGTCACAAAGGTGTTCACCCCGTCTGCGGTCCAGGAACGCAAATGTACGGTCGCGCCGCTGAGTCCGAGTGTCGTATCTACGCGCGCGTGCAGAATATCCTGATCAACGCGATAGGTTTTTTCAGCGCCTTCACTTTTCGTGGGCGAAGAAACAGTCAACTTGCCCAGAGATAGAATGGAGACGCGGCACGCCCAATTACAATCCGGCAAATTGTGGGGTATCGTTCCGACATCCGGAAGACCCTCGTAACGTGCACCGGCTCCCCAGAAGTCACTCTTGGCAAAATAGAAACTCTGTTTGGTCACACTTGTATCGCCCGCTACTACACCAATATCGCCATTGCCCATGATCGCGCCTGAAGTGTACTTCGGATTGATCAAATTCGATGGCGGCGCAGTGCTGATGCCATGGATTTTTCCAATCAGGCCTCGTACGATATCCCATTCCCGGTCCGTCTCGAAACTCTGCGCTCGGCTGGTGACTGCAAATACAATCCATGGTATTTGGAAAACAAGCACGGGTAGAACTCTACACATCAGCCGGCTTCTTTTCATAGCTCCGCAGGCGTCAATCGTACCTTCTCCACAATAATCGTCGCGCCTTAGAAAAGAACGCTGCCGGACGACCTTTGTTGTCCGGCAGCGTCTTCATGTGTTTTCTCGCTGATCTAGAAGCTGATTTGCGAGCCAACCTCAACTACCCGGGGTGCCGACGAGCTTGTAATCATCCCGGAATAGCCAGGAAGGTCAATTGCGTGACCCGGCTCGCCAAGATTCTTGTGGTTGAATAAGTTGAAAGCATCGGCACGAATCAGCATTTTTATAGACTCCGTGATACTGAAATGTTTTTGAAGATTGGCATCAAGGTTCCAGTACCCCGGGACCACCATGCTGTCGCGGCCACTGTTTCCGTAAGTGTAGGGGGCCGGATCTCCATAGTTGGCGGGATTAAACCACTCCGCAGTGGTTTTTGGCGATGGTTGGTGCTCAACGCGATTGGCGAATACACCGCCGGCCAAAGATCCTGTCCGGTTCGGAAGGCCCGAGTAAATCGTAATCGGATAACCCGAATGGATGTCAAAGCTTCCCGCCGCATTCCAACCTCCGACAATCTGGTCGAGAACGCCACCCTGATTGAGCAACGTACGGCCTTTTCCGAATGGAAGCTCGCATACGGATGCAACCACTAGGCGATCAGGCTCGTTAAATGCAGAAGGTGACATGGGAAGATTCTGCTGGTTCTGCGAGTCGTCCCCTATCCAAGTTGTCAAATCCAACGACGACTGGTCAACGGATTTGGAATGAGTGTAGTTGGAAAGAAGAGAAAATCCCTTTGAGAGGCGGCGCTGCACCTCGATTTCAAGAGCGTTGTATCTCGAGTTAGTATTGTTGACCCACGTTGTAATTCCCTGGTACTGCGGGAATGGCCGAAGCAACTGGGGGTTGGTTTGGTCGGTTGCTGTCCCTAGCTCGCTTTGCGGAACTTGATTCGAGTCGATGGTATTCAATAGATGCCGACCTTGCGATCCGACATAGCTAACTTCAGCCGTGGTCTGTCCACCAAGTTGCCGCTCGAGAGACAAGTGATGCTGCGTAGAGTACGGTTGGCGATTTGCGTACGGCCACCAGGTGATGCCTTGACCATTTGATATGTCCCCGGTGCGTCCTGTCGCGCTCGGAACTGAGTAGGCGGGCGGCCCGCTGTTCGATTGGTCTTCGCCATTAATCCGTTGAAAGAAGAGCCCGAATCCGCCGCGCAGTACTGTTTCTGATCCGAGAGTCTTTGCAAATCCTAGGTGCGGTGCGAACAATGCCGGATGATCTTGCTGAAGCGGCCAGTTGTTGCCTGTAGCAAAGACGATCGCGCCCGCCGTCCCTGTGGCTGGATTTGTTGTAGCTGGCGAGAAGTTGGAGTCTTGCCCCCGGAGAGCATACCAACTGCCTTCATACTGCCACCGCAAGCCGAGATTCAGAGTCAGCGAATGGGTGATCTTCCAATCATCCTGCACAAATGCGGCAGCGGCAGGACGACGCTCGCCAAGCTCCAAGAGAGTGGCGTTATATGCATACGACTGGACGTCACCCAGGAGAAAGTCGGCGAAACCGTTTCCAGTATATTGGCCATTGAACGTGAATGTAGGAATACCCCAGCTCAGTGGATTGTTCGATTGAGCCTTATAAAACTGTCCGCCCATACTTAAAGAGTGACTGCCCTTCAGCCATGTCAGAATGTCAGCGTACGTGAAAGCAGTTTGAACGCCGGATCCGTTGCTACCCGGGCCAACACTTGTTTGAATGCCAGTGGTCATTTGAAAGAGCGGGAAGACATAAGGTGCTATGTTTGCGTTCGGGAAACCCAGCTTGCTCGGATAATCCTTGCCAAACGTGGGGCTGAAGTTCCAATAGTACTCACGAATAATGCCACCGTTGAACGAATTGACCATATGCGGGTTGATGATCCACCGCTCCGAGGCCTGGTAGTTATCATCGGACTGTCCTGACGAGCCGCAATTCTCCGTGTTATAACATGCGGGCCCAGGTATGTCGCCGGTATATTGTGTGGTTTGGTGATGATTATGACCTGAGATCGATGATTGATGGGCAGGTGATATGGACCAATCAATCTTGTAATCGTAGATTGGGACCAAGGGACGCTGCGGCGCGAGTCGAAAATAGTTGTTTGAGGTTGCGCCAGCACCACCGTAATTCGGAGTCGGCCAATACTTGAGGAGATTTTTGGCTATGGTATCGAAACGAGTTGGATCAATTGTATTGGGGATGCCGTTGAAGTTGAATTGCAGTCCCGTGGTGGGATCTATGATCGGGGTGCTGAATTGAGTAAAATCTCCGGCAATCATCTCCGCCGTCGGCACGGTGATGATGCTGTTTGCCTTGCTCGGGTTTGTAGTGTTCTCGTACGCAAAGAAGAAGAAGAGCTTGTTTCGGAGAATGGGTCCACCGAAAGCGCCGCCAAATTGGTTATAAACGCTCGGGGCCTTCGATGAGGAGAACCCAGGAGTGGCATTCAGGTCGGTATTTTCAATGTATTCGAATCCCGTGCCGTGAAAATGATTCGTGCCGCTCTTGGTCACCATGTTCAAGACCCAACTGCCTGCATCGTATTGGGCACTAAAGTTATTCTCAACAACACTGAATTCTTGGACAGCGGCGAGAGAAGGGACGTGAGTGTCGAAGTTGTTGCTATTGGGCAATACGACTCCACCACCGTTGAGGATGGCGTTCGTAGTGAATGCGCGCGACCCCTGAACGTTAATTCTTTCGCCCGTACCTACTTCGTCTGAGCCAATGTGCTGGGACATTGCAGTGCTCACTCCAGGCGAGAGAAGGTCAATAACCTGGAGAGACCGTCCGGCTAACGGAAGATTCTCAACGAGGTCGTTGGAAAAATTGAGTTCCAGTTGAGAGGACTCGGTCTCCAGTTGGACTTGAGCCGTATTTACCTGCACTACTTCCGATCCTCTTCCCACCGTCAGCCGGGCATCGATTCGGACTGTCTGATCCAACTGAAGGACAATCTTGCTTTGCTTGAAAGTTTCAAACCCGGGCTGAGTTATTGTCACCTCATAGCTTCCTGGCTGCAGAAAGGGTGCTGCATAGTTGCCGGTGCTCGATGTCCTTACAGTAAAAATGACATGTGTTGCCTCATTGGTTACAGTTACCGCCGCTGAGGGGATCAAGGAACCGGTTGGGTCGGTCACCCGCATCGCCCTTGTGCCGTTCAATGATGCGTGCAAAGGTTTTCCACGGCACAAACTCCATCACTTGCACAAACAGCGTCTTGCCCACGTTCATGCGGCGCTCCCGGTCATCGAATCCCGAAAGCATCGCAAACGAGCCACATTTAATTCAAATCGTGGACACCCTGAGATCTCTGTAAACTACACGTGGAAATACGCTTGACGACCAGCGATTTAAATTAAACCGGACAGCAGTGCAGGAGTTTATGAGGTTAGAGCTCATGCCCTCTACGCTTGCCCAGTCCGATCAACCGGTCGCCGGTGTCGATCCTGCGCTGGTTCCCTTTCGCACGTTGAGTTCAGGGGCCAGAATGCCTTCCCCCGGCCTGGGAACCTTTGGCTCTGACCATGTCTCGCACGATGCGGTGGCCGAAGCG
>OBLU010004298.1_pt1 | contig 12847 bp, 13 predicted proteins | sample 1518681 | NCBI WGS metagenome assembly OBLU01 (sample SAMEA3539304, study PRJEB22396) | soil metagenome | biome: tundra; feature: field; material: soil | place: USA | collected 2010-05 | depth 0.15 m | reverse complement strand
CGCCCTTGTGTTCGACCACTTCTTTCAGCCCCGCCAGCACCGTCGCCGTCGCTTCTTCTTCCACCAACTGCGCGTAATAGATCTCGCTGTTGGCATCGTCCAGGATGACCAGCAAGTCGTACCAGCGTTCATCCTGAAACCAGCGATGCTCGCTGCCGTCGATGTGCAGCAGCATCCCGGGCAACGGACGCCGCGGGCGCAGCTTGCGATGCACCCCGCGCTTGCGCCCCTTGGCCACCATCCCCGCCCCTTGCAAGATCCCTTTCACCCAGCTGTAGCTGATCTCCACCTGGTGCTCTTCCTGCAGCTTCTCGTGAAAGTGCCGTACGTTCAGATCGAAATACTTCTCCCGATACAGCCCCAGGACTTTCTCCACCACCGCCAACGGCACTTTCTTGGGCGACGGTTTCCCCCGCCGCCGGTCAAACAACCCCCGGAACCCGAACTCTTCATAGCGCTCGCGCCAGCGCCGCATCTGCCGGTCGCTGATCCCTATGATCTCGGCCGCTTGCCACCACGTGATCTTCTTCGCCATGGCCCGCAAAATCACTTCCTGTACCTTCATCGCCCGCTCCACTGCGGCCTGCGTGTAAGACACCATGCCTTCCATGGTCTCCTACCCTCGCCGCCTGCAAAGCGGACAGATCACTTGCTATCTCAACCGGACATATCATGTGCTAACGACATTTTTCAGGCAGCTCTCTTGACGGAGTTCGATGCGCGTAGTATCGTTTGCGATTGCCGATTCCGGCCTGAATCCGGGGCGGCGTTAGGGCTTGAATCTACCATGATAACCAGTGATTATTCCGCGAGGGACGCGGCGGGAAGCGTCGTTTTCTACGTGCTTCTCTGGAAGCGGGGCGGAATCGCGCTCGACCTCTTCGACGATTATTGGCGGAACGTACACGGCCCGGTTTGCGCGCGGCTTCCGGGACAGTTTCAGTATTGGCAACTGCACGTGGCACATAGCGGAAGGGGCCTGTGGCCAGAGGTCCCCGGTATTCGCTACGACTGCGCCGGTGAGAACCAGTTCGACGGCATCGCGGAGTTGAGCTTCCGTTCCGCCGACGACCGCAATACCTGGTTTGGTGCCGCCGGAATCCTGATGGACGACGAGCACAACCTATTCCGCAAGGCGATCGGATACAACACCAGCGCAGGAAACTCGCGGACCTGGGTAGACGGGATTCCTGTGGGGGATCCGAACGGACCGATAGGAGTGCCGCGAATGCATGCCATGGTCAAGAAGGCGGACGGGGTAGGCGTGGCGGAGTTCCGGCGGTACATGCGGGAGACGTTCGCTCCGGCCATGGCGAAGAGCTCCTTGGTGCTGAAATTTCGGATGCATCTTTTTGAAGAGGTGGATGCATCGCGACCCGATGCCGCCGGGGTGGCGCACAGCGAACCGGCGGAAGAGAACTATCAGGGAGCGTTCGAGATTGCCTTCGGTAACCGGCTGGAGATGGAGTCCTTCCTGGCGTCGCGGGAGTACGTCGCGGCGGTAGAGAACCAGGTAAACTACGTGAAGCAGATTTGCGTGTTTCCGGAGCGGAGCGCCTACACGTTCGTGTATAACGGCGCCATGACGCTGGCCGGGCAGCGCAGTTCCACGGTGGCCGAATTGATCACGGAGATCGGCGCCACGAACCAGTTGCGAGGAGATATCACGTCTTTGATGTTGGGGCAAGCTACCCGCTCCCAGTCGGGATGACATCCCGGTGAAAAGAGAATCATTAATAACAATTTAAGGAGGTAGAGTGTGGCAGCAGTCAGTGTGAAAGAAAACGCCGTCCTCGGGGACCTGCAGCTTCAGGACGCGCTGAAATCGATTAACCCGAAATTCGGTGATTTCTGTACCCGCGTCGCAGGCGAAGTCTGGGGATTGCCTCTGATCGATCAGAAGACCAAGGCGCTGATCACAATCGCCATCGACGTCGTGAATGCAAACGAGAGCGGGCCCGGCACCCCATTCGGGGCGCACGTCAACATGGCGCTTAAACAGGGGGCAACGGGCGCCGAGATCGAGGAACTGCTTCTTTTCATGTGCGCCTACGCGGGATTCAACAAGGCGGCGGGCGCTTTCGGAAGACTCAACGAGATTCTGGCTGAACAGTAGGCGGCATCCGGCGGCGGCGCGGCCTGACAGCTCCGCAATTTGGTGAAACCCACATGCGCAAACGAATGAACTACTACAAGGACCTTTCGGCAGACTACTCCCGGCCGGAAAGCGTGGCTCCCGATCTGGCAAAGAAGCTCATCGCGGATGCTGAGAAATACATCGCGCTGAAGGAAAAGACTCTGCCGGCGATCGGAGCCGATTACTCGCCGAAACAGATTGAAGCCGAGAACAAGGCCTGGTGGCCCACGCATTGTGAAGCGTTGCGTCAAGGCCGGGGCGACCTTCTGACCGCCGAATACCGCGAGGATCTGGTCTACTTCTGCCAGGATGGCCCCTATCACGGCATCAAGGAACAACTGCCGCGCGAGCAGCACTGGTGGGCGTTGATCGCGCAACCGGGAGTTCGTATGACGTGGCCCATCGTCATGTTCCACAGCGAGTTCGTCCACTTCGAATGGGCTTGCATGGATACGGAGACCAACGAGACAATCGCAAAAGGGATGGTTTGCTGGGTCCGGCGCGGCCACCGCGGTGCGTGTTACTTCAAGAGCGAGCAACTAACCTTCTATCGCGATGTTTTTGCGCCCGAGGAACTCGTCGCGTTGATCACCAAGGCGGCAGGCGCCTAATCGGCCTGCCTGCTGGCGCGCTGCCGCTTGGATTGCGCCGCGCGCCCGCAAGCATCAGGGAATCGAGAGAGGAACAGCAGCATGGCAACAACACAAATCAAGGGTAAGATCGGCGTCCTCATTGAGGATCACTTCGATCAAACAGAGTATCGCAAGTTCAACGAGTTTTTCCCCGCGCATGGCTACCAGGTCGAGTACATATCGCATCTTTGGGGCAATCCACAGCTCGAATTTGGCGGAAATCCCGACAGCGGTGTCATCGAAGAGCATGTCACGGTGAAGACCGAGGTCAACGATGTCGATCCTAGCGATTACAAGGGGATTATCGCCATCGGAGCCTATGCCACTGACCGCCTGCGATACCAGGCGAATCCGAAGAAGGGACAGAAGAACCAGGCGCCGGCGGTGGTGTTCTTGCGAAAGGCTGTCGGCAATCCGAACGTGAAGCTGGGAACAATCTGTCACAGCCTCTGGCTTTTCTGCGCGGATTCAGATCTGCTGCGCGGCAAAAAGGTCACCTGCGCCCACAATATCGTCTGTGATGTGGAGAACGCCGGGGCGGACGTGGTATTCGACGGCGATGCCACCGCCGACCTCGTCATCGACGGGAATCTGATCACTGGCAAACATCCTGGGGTGACCGATAAGTTCATGGAAGCTTTTATCCGCGAGATCGAATCGAAGGCCACCAGGCAAGAGATTGCATCCGATTGAAAGCGCCCTTCCAAAGACTACCGAGAGCGGCCGCGCCGGGATGCGGCATCAGACAAAAACCGGGGCCGGGTCGAACGCGGGAGCGCATGAAGAATGACAGGTACTAAGTCCATCGAAGAAGTCCCCAAGGAGCGATTGCGTCCGGTCGACTGGTCGGGCTTTACCGACTTCGGCGGCGAGGTCGAAGTATTTGCTCCCCGGAACGAATCGGACATTCGCAGTGTCGTACGCTACTGCCGGTCGCAAAACAAAAAGTTGAGGGTCGTTGGACTGCGGACCTCCTGGAACGCGTTGTGGTACTCGCCTGACGTCATGATGTCGGCAAACCACCTGACCGCAATCAAGGAGATCGACCCCAGGAACCACACGGTAACTTGCGAGCCCGGTATCACACTGGAGGAATTGCACAAGGCGCTCTGGGAAAAGGGACTGGCGCTGCCGACCGCGCCCGCCCCGGGGTGGGTGACGCTGGGCGGTGCCCTCAGTACTGGCAGCCATGGTAGCGGTCCGCCCAGTATATCCTCCAGCATGATTGGATGCCGCCTCGTGACGGGTGATGGAGAAGTGATTGAAATCGGCGGGAACGACGAACGTCTGGATGCCGTCCGCCTGTCGCTGGGCATGCTTGGGGTGATGTCGATGGTCACCCTGCGAGTGGTGGATACTTTCTACGTCAAGCTGTCTCAGACTCGCATCCCCACCAGCGACTGGAAGCGCTTTCTGGCGGAAGGCGAGATGTCGTACCTACTTTGGTTTGCCCATACTGATTCGTCGCTCATGGCCCGCGTGGATATCATCCCGAATCCCGCGCGCAAACCAGTGCCTTGCGGGCCGCCTCCTCCGGAAACCAACTCCGTGGAGTTCATTGCGAAATATATCCGTGGGGTCAACGAGGTCGCGAACATCCATCCCTGGACATTCCCTGCCCGCAGCAGGTACATCAAGGATGTCCTCTTTCCGGAAGGCGAAGTGACGGGGCCGGTGCACGAAGTCCTGATGTCGTTTCAGGCGATAGGTCCCATCGCGGGAGCGGAGTGGGCCGTTCCGGTGCCTCGTTTCGCCGCCGCCATGGCCGACCTTGAGAAGGAGATGGCGAACGGGCTATATCTTCCCGCGCCGGTCTGGCTAAAAAAAGTCAAATCCGATACCGCCTGGCTGAGCGCCGCGGATGAAGACTGTGTCCAGTGCGGAATCTATCACAACGTGAACCCAGGCACCCCCTGGCACGTTCGTGATATGGTGAGCCGTGTGGAACGCCTGATGCTGCGGCACCGTGGCCGTCCGCACCTGGGAAAGCTCATCTATTTCAGTCCCGCGGAATTGAAGAGCCTCTTTCCGAACTGGCCGAAATTCGACTCGCTGCGGCGCAAGCTCGATCCGGCCGGAGTCTTCTGGACCGACAGAATGGAGGAGCGATTTGGATCCTGAAATCCAGCGGATTTTCCATTTCAACATCAACTGTACGAACCTCGAGCGAACCCTGGCCTTCTACGAATTGCTCGGTTTTAAGGTGATCATGGATTTTCGCGAGGGCATGAAGAGTCAAGAAATGGCTGATGCTTTCGGTCTGCCCGTGGCGGACGTGAAAGGCGTTCACCTTCGCATTGGGGACCACGAGGAGGCCACCCGTATCGATCTGCTCGAGTTCGTGGCTCCGCTGCCTCAGGGAAAGCCCTATGCCGCGCTGAATTACACGGGCGTTGCACGAGTCTGCCTGAAGACAAAGGGCATCTGGCAAGTGTACGAGAACCTGAAGAAGAAGGGCGTGAAGTTTCTTTCGGAACCAAAGAAACTGCCCGGAACGGAAGTTACGATCGTTTGTTTCAAGGATCCCGACGGCACCTTTCTGGAGTTGCTCGACGGGGATTTTTGAACGCAAAGAACTGAGCAATTCAGCTTTCCCGGACTCCTGAATCAGCGCACGTTCGAACGCCGCCATCGCGCCGATGATTTGAAACGTCAGCCGAGCCGATGGCGTGCTCAGGTCCAGGCCGGACGCGAACTCGGAGTGCAGCAGGCGTCCACGCTGCAGACCCCGCCGCCGAACTGACGACGTGATGCGGATACGCGCCTCTGGTGACGTGGCATACGCCTGGCCGAGATCTCTCAAGTAGCCAGCTTATGCCATCACAAGCAGGCGCGCATCCAACACGCCGAAGAGCATGCGGCTCATCCTCGCGAACCCGACGACGCGGGGAATTAAGATCCGCCTTCTTGTCCGACACTCCTTACTGGTCCGCGTTATCGGATGACTAATTCCCCAATTGCGGATGGCGCCCATGCGACAGCTATTCCGGCTAGTGACACAACAGAGTTAAATAGCTTTGGGGGACTGTCGCTGGTGTAACCAACCGAGATTGCAACCGTTGCACCGGTCAGGCTCACGCCATAACCTCCGGGGTTCGGCGTACTGCCGACAACCGTTCCTATGAACGCGACCGTTGGGAACGGCTGACAAGCTAGGAAGATCTGGGCAATCTGGAGCTTAGCGGTCTGGACTACGTAGGCAGAGGCGACGTCGTCTGGCGGTGTTGGGAAAGGTGTTGCAGGAGGGACGACGAAAACCCTGCCATTTATATAACTTTCCTTGGGATGGTAAATCATTTTTTCCCGGATTTGCAGGGTACCGTTCACAAGGCCCGCAATTATATTCGGGGGCGCATTCACGGTGAAGATAGTCAGGATCCCTTGAAGCGGCACCTGCCGCTCAATATTGAAGACCCTCACCGTCTCACCCTGCGTCTGGCAAGTCGACGTCGCCTGTCCATTTGCGGCTACCGCTAGTGCGATGGCCACCAGAAATAGATTCATCGTGGTCCGAAGCTTCATTTGAACTCCTCCTTGGGGATACAACTAGGGGGGCGACTTTACCACACTGTTTCTGAAAGTCAAGGATAAAATCAATCGCTTCTCGCGTTGCAAATAAATGGGCAACGGCACCGCATTATTTCTGTGCGTTCCACGAAAAAGTGTGAGCTTTCTGGCAGGCGTGTGTGTCAGAGACACTGCTTGGGCAGGTCCACCTCTACACCATTGGCACCTCTACACCGGTGCTTGCGTCGTCGATCCACGGATGCTAGTATAGTGCGCTCTGCGCAAACTTCAGTCGGAGATTCCAATGGGACGAGTAGACCTTTTTACGACGGTTCACAAAGCAATCCGGGCGCTTATTTATGACCTGAGCATGATGCTTCAGACGGCTGATTTCACCGATGAACGGGCCCGGAATGCATGTCTTGCGGCGCTAGAGCATTTCCTTGAGTTGCTCCATGAACACGCCGGGTATGAAGACAGAACTGTATTCGCGGCGACCCACAAATTCGAGCCGGAAATCATCGATAGACTGGAAGCGGAGCACCACCAAATCGGCACCCATCTCGACCAGGTGCACCACAGTATCGACCGGGTTAAAGCTGCTACGACGGACCAGGAACGGATCGAGGCGGGTGCCGGGCTCAACCGCAGCGTCAATCAGTTTATCGCCTTCTATTTAGGTCATTTGGCCCACGAAGAAGATACCGTGTTGCCCGCCACCTTCAAGTATTTCACCGATGAGGAGCTTACCGGCATGCGAGCGGAAGTCCAGAAGACTACAACGGCCGCCCGCTTCGCGGAGTGGATGAGATGGATGTACCCATCGGTCAACATTAACGAGCTGACGGAAATGTTCAAAGGTCTCAAGGCACATGCCCCGCCGCCATTTTATGAAGCCATGAGTCAGGTCGCCCACATGTCACTGGGTGAGCTTCGGTGGCGGGATCTCCAGCTTAGAGCCGGTCTTTAGCTAAGCGAAGTTCAGAACTTATAGTTGAGAAACATCAACAGCAACCCGGTCTTTTTCGCCGGAGGAGTCTGGTCCAAAAACTGGCCCGGAAAGAAGAAGTCGTACGCCGCAACATATGTGAAGTGACGGTCCAGAGTGATTGCTGTGGCTACGCCTGCCTGGTTCCCGATATAACGGGCTTTGCTCAGGTTGCCCGGTCTCTCGATGAATCCCGTGATCCCGGTGTCGATCGGGAGGGTGATCACTGACGGTGTGTATATGCCGTCATTGGTATTCTGTCGCCAGAAGAAACTCCATTCAGACAAAACGTAAATGCGCCTGGTCAGACCGAACCTCAGGGTCGGTGTCGCCTCGTAGCCGTTGCTTGGTCCCACCAGTCCGAGCTTTCCCGAATACGCGGTGTCGGGGAACAAAGGATGGAACGTCCCCAAGCTGCCGTGTCCGCCATCGCCGCTTGTGAAACTACTCACAAATCCGATGCGCGGATAATGCCGCAATTTCTGAAAGGTATATGCTGTTTCGGTCGTAACCGCCCAGGCGCGGATCCCGATGCTGGGACCCTGGACCGGAGTAAACGTTCCTAACTGCATCAGCGCTTCATAGGTGTAATCCCAACCGCGGGCCATCCCTTCCAGGCGCGCGCCTACCGTGTGGCGATTATCGCGTCCCAAGCCCCGAATCCAGAGTTGGTGCTTCGTATCCAGTCCGACATAGAACAATCCGAATCGCCCTTTCTTGGTGAAAGGATTGGGCGCGAACAAACCGCCGCCGTAGGCCGTCCTACCATGCTCAGGTACGTCGTCAAACGCTCCAAATTTGAGCGCTACGGGTTTCGTGGCCTGCACGAGCCATGTCCAGGAACCCCGACCGATCGTCAAAACCGCACCGTCGAAGGCTTTGCGGACATTAAAGTAGTCGCCCGTAGAGATGAAATGATCGGCGCCCAGTGCGATCTCTTGACGGCCTATGCGCAAGTTCACGTAATTCTTTCGATCGCTTGACGAGCGGAAGTCAACAAATGCCTGGTGGATCTCAAAGACGTCTTTGTCCCCGAACCAGGGTCCTCCTTGTTTGCCGTATTCGAGCGAACTCTGGATTTGCACGAATGCCCGGACGTGCTCGCCAAAATGCGTGTCGGCGTGGAAGAGATACCGTTGCAGGCTCGCATTCAGGGACGTCGGCGAGGAGAAGCAGTTGGGTGGGAAGGGGCATATCTCACCCCAGTATGCGTTGTGCCAGCCGTCATATCGCTGGCGGATTTCACCTCCCAGTGACATATACCAGCCGCGATCGTTAAGGAGAATGTACTTGGTTGGATCCCAAAAGTCCGGCGGTCCCTGAACTTCTTTGATGTGACTCCAATCCTCGTCATATCTTAGATCCAGGTATTGAGGCCGTTGCGATCCTTGCTGTGCCGCCGGTCCCTTCGGTACTTCGCCTTGCTGTGCCGCCGGTCCCTTCGGCACTTCGCCTACTTTTTCTTGTCCTTGGTCCGTCTGCGCAGTGGCGGTCGCCATTGCTACTGTCAGGCAAGCGAGGCACATCAGGCTTCTGACCGTCAGAGTCTTCATTCACATCCTCTCGTTCTGTTACTCACTCTTTGATCTCCATTACCTATTTAGAGTGCATTCCATTGAGCGGAGCGCTGGAAATCATTACGTCCGTGGCAATAGCTGGCGGTTAAAGATTGATGAAGCGAATACACCGAGGAATTCCGCCAATCGGCAAGACCGAGCTGATTCCGGAACCGCACGTAGGAAACGACACCTTCAGCTCGGTTCCTGGCGGAGATATCGCTGGTTACCATCAGCCTCTGGAGCGAATAAAAGATACCGAATGCATCGCTGGTCCGTCAAGGAGAAAATCGGCGACTCCATTGCAGGCCACGCGGGCCGGGCCGATCGCACGCCCGCCCCGCGCTATACGCGCGGAGTGGTTCCGCTGCTGGACACTCGGGAAGCTTGGGCGTTGCGAGGATCGCGTCACGCGCGGCGGGCGTTGCCTATTACCGGCAGAAGCTTACAACTTGATCGCAGGCCGCGATCGCGGAACCGGTTAACCGCCCGCCGCGGATTCTGCAGCCCGCACGGTGAAATCTATGATATGCTTTCTGCGCCCGTTTGAGGGGGGCGTCTTAACGTGAAGGATTGCTGCCTGCAAGGAGGGACGCACCAACTCGGGCATAGAAGGCTAGAGCGGCGGTTTTGAGAGTAAATCAACTAACCTACAAAGGGATCTAAATCTTATGACTGACAGAGTTCCAGGATCAATGGCAGATACCTGCGTGCGTTTGTTCGGGAGGGGTGAAGCGTTCGATTCAGAAGGCTTCATCGGTTTCTTCACCGACAAGCCGATGTACCAATTTGGCAACGGTGAACCGTGTTTGACTAAGGACGCAATTAAGGCCTCGATTGACGGCTTCTTCGGAGCGGTTGACGCGCTCTACCACGACGTGCGTAATCTCTGGGAAGTGGGCGATTGCGTTTTCGTCGAAATGGACGTGATGTATTGGCGTAAAGACGGGACCAGCCTCAAGTTGCCCTGCGCCGATATCCTGAGGTTTGAAGGGGACAAGATTCAGGAACTGCGCATTTTCATGGATGCGAACCCTATTTTTGTTCGCGAAATGAAGGTGGGTGACAAGGCCTCGGTGATGACCATCAGCGAAGGTGAGCAGGTTAAGCAGGGCGGCGCGATGAAAAAGTACTTCGCCGAACACAAGGAAGGTATCGAGCGCGTGGCCGCCGGGCTCGTTCCCAAATGGCACATAGCCGGCCCCAAGTGGCCCATAAGATCAAAACACCAGATCTTTCTGGATTTCCAGAATGCGTCCCGTTCCGGAAATCTGGATCTAGCCAAGTCTTACCTCACCGACGGAGCCATACTTCGAATCGGTAATCGGCCGGAGGTCACAGGACCTCAAGGCATTATGGGTGCCTTGGTGACCCTGTTCACGAAGGAAATTAGACCTACTAATGCGACATTTACTGGCGTGTGGGAGCCCGACGAGAGCAGCCTAGTCATTGAAATGACCGTGCAGGCGACTCGCCCCGCTGACGGCCGCGCGCTTGAGTATCCGTGTGTGGAAACCTACCGATTCGAGGGCCACAAAATTAAGGAGTGGCGAATCTACCCGGTCGAAGCGACCTTCTTCGCGCGCGAGGCGATGGCGGCGTAACCGTAGAGTTTTCTTAGAATCGTTGAAACTCATTTGTTAAGCGGAGGACATCAGTCATGTCAAATAAGATAGAAGCAGTCCGCGCTATGGAGTCTGCTGCCTTTTCAGGCAACTGGGACAAATTCAAGAGTTATCTCGCTGACGACGTCTATTACAGGGTCGGTAACACGGCGGAAGTGAGAGGACCTCAGGCCATTGTGGACTACCTGATCAATTCTTTTTTTCCCAGGCTGGCTATAACCGATCTGCAAACCAGAGCGGCCTGGCAGGACGGAAACACCGTCATGCTGGAGCTCAATATGGCAGGTCACCGTGTGAAGGATAAGAAGAACATCTCGTACCCCTGTATCGACATATTTCGCTTTAAGGGGGATAAGATTGGCGACTGGCGAGTCTACGCAATCGAACCAGCCTTCATAAAATAGGAATGAGGCTGCGAGTCGAGGAGACTATAGATTGGCCTTTTGAGCAGCCTCTTCGTTTAGCTCAGGCGGGTTAGCTCAGGCGCCGGGATTGGGGGGGGCCGTTTGCCAGTCCGCCAGGAAGTTGTGTGCCGCCTCGCATTTGTGCAGGTACGCAAAGCGGGCGACCTGGTAGCCCACTTCACGCAGTCGCTCCTCGATAACTGGGTCCTTGAGATTGCCTTCGCGGTCAAAGTACCTGTACGCTTCCGGAATCGAGACCTGCTGGGGGACTACCCAAGCATGAAGGGTGCGTCCAATGTCGCGAAGCGTGTTGAGCGCATTGTGGGCGCCCATTCGTCCCCCGGAGATACCGACGAGTCCGATCATTTTACCCTCCCACTCGGGAAAACCGGTGAGATCGAGCGCGTTTTTGAGAACTCCGCTGAGGCTTCCGTGGTATTCCGGGGTCCCGATGAGCACACCATCCGCGTTCGCGAGGCGGTCACAGAAGCGCCGAGTTTCTTCCGAAGGGGATTTGCGCCCATCGGCGAGGGGGAGGTTGAACTCGCGGAGATCGATAAAGTCGGTCTCGGACGTTGACCCTGCCGCGGCTCTGAGAGCAACCGTGAGTGCCATTTTCGTGTAGCTGCCCTCACGCAGACTGCCACAAAGCGCGGCCACGCGTATTCTCTTTTCCTCCGGCATCTTAGTGAAGTGCAGCATAGCACAGAGGGCTTAGCTACTCCCAATGAGCTTGGCAGAATCCGCGTCGCCTGAGACGAAGCGGCAATAACCACTTGCAAATTTGTGACTTTCCTGTAAGCTAACTGAACCCTGGGGTGTTCCGGCGACAGCCGAGACTCAAGACCGAAGCGTTCCGGTCATCGTCCGCGAGTGCTATTGGGGACACACGTTGAAATGAAAGGAAACCTATAATGAAAGTTCCTTTGTTGTTGAAGCCGGATGAGACTCGAGGCGCAGCGCCCCTGAACATCTTTGGCGGCGTGCTTTGGATTAAGCTTGCGGGCAGTGATACCGATGGGAGTTACTCCATCACGGAGGGCACCACACCTCCTATGGGAGGCCCGCCGCTACATCGGCATTCTCGCGAGGACGAGTCTTTCTACGTACTCGAAGGCGAGTTTGTTTTCGAAGCGGATGGTAAACTCCATGAGGCCGGGCCAGGTTGTTCTATCTTTTTGCCCCGACACACTGCCCATCTGTTCCAGAACGTGGGAAAGACCGTGGGCCGCCTGCTCCAGGTGGTACAGCCGGCCGGTCTTGAGGACTTCTTTACGGAGACAGACGTTGCGACTCGAGGTATGAAGGAGCCGGACCCGTCCGTCGTGCTTCCAATTTTCCAGAAGTACGGTCTGGAGTTACTCGGTCCCCCCATGGCACACCGGCGACCGGCAAGTGTAGCCAGCTAAGCGATACTGATGATCGGCCACATCCAACGCCGCTAGGACCTCAGCTCCCAGCAGCAGGTCGAGCTTGCCGTAGCCGTTCACGTCCGCCACTGCTACCGGATAGGCTTCCGCACCTTCCCGAACCGTAGGTTACCATTCTCTGGAAGGTGCCGTTGCCGTCCCCAGCAGCACGCGTACACTGCCGGTCGTCGCACAGGTGCTGTCCGCGCTGGGCGCAATTGATGCCGTCGCCTGAGATGTTTCCGTTTCCGCCAAGGTCCTTGACGCGAAACACCGCAACGCTGTGCAAGCCCAACCGGAGAGGCAGATCGGGGCCCTTCTTGACGGCTCGAGCAAGTCCAATCGCCCGGTGATCAGTTGCTGCTGTGCCCGTGCGCTTCGGAATTGCTCACTGCCGGCGACAACACCGTTCAGTTGCCAGACGACTGCGGTCTGCCGCTCATATCGGTTGCGTCGAATAGCTCGCGATGTCCATGAAGAGGACGTGCGCGATCTGCTCTCCTGGGTGTCGTCGTCAAGCCTTTCCCCTTTTGATCCTGATGCCGTCTCGCAACCCCGATGTCGGCTAGATGCTCCACGTCCTCAAGAT
>OBLU010004295.1_pt1 | contig 12850 bp, 8 predicted proteins | sample 1518681 | NCBI WGS metagenome assembly OBLU01 (sample SAMEA3539304, study PRJEB22396) | soil metagenome | biome: tundra; feature: field; material: soil | place: USA | collected 2010-05 | depth 0.15 m | reverse complement strand
TCGGAGTTTGTGTCGTGATCAGCCCCACCACCACGTCGGGCCTATGTCGATGGTATTCTTCCGTCGAGAGCACGACCGCGGGACGAGTCTTTGTCACCTGCGCGCCGGGAAACGCGCCCACGACAACGTCTCCGGGCTTCAACGGTCTCCCTGCTCCTGATCCTCGAATCGATGCGCAGCAGCCGCGGTCGCTTCGGCGAGATCCTCGTCACTCCAGGAATCGGACCACTCGACGGTGCGCCCGCCCGCAAGATCGGCAAGTTGACGAGCCCAGTTCAGGACCTTCCCAGCTTCTTCCGGCGGGAGCGCGCGAACCACGCTGATCAGCGATTCTTCTTGTAGGGTCAACACCATGTTTCCATTCTATCCCTACCGGCGGAAGTCGGCCCGCCGCCTCTTACCCTGCCGCAACCCTGTGCTACAAGTAGAGCGTGCAAGCCGGCCAGCGCCAAAGCAGTCCCCAATGGCTCCCGTCCCTCTACGCGGGCCTGCTGTTTGCCATCAACTTCGCCATCGTGCGGCGGCTCTTCTCCACGGAGTTCACCCAGCACATGAGTTCGAATGAAGGCAGCTTCATGGCTATCAGCCGGTTTCTGGTGGACCGCTGGCCGGACATCCGCTGGTTTCCGTTCTGTCTCAACGGTGTGCCGCTGGAAAACACGTACTCCCCGCTCTTGCAGGCGATCGGCGCAATCGTCGCCAAGGCGGCGCATTGCAGCACGGCGCTTGCCTTTCACGCCGTTATCGCTTTCTTCTACTGCCTGGGGCCCGTCTGCCTGTTTCTCTTCGCCTGGAAATCGTCGAAACTGCTGCACGCCGGTTTCCTCAGCGCCCTCCTCTACTCGCTGTTTTCGCCCTCGCTGCTGCTGCCGGCCGTGCGCCACGATATCGGAAGCTGGCACAACGCGCGCCGGCTGCAGACCCTGGTGCACTACGGCGAAGGCGGCCACAACGTGGTGCTGAGCCTGCTGCCTCTGGCGCTGCTGTGCGCGTACCTCGCGGTCACGCGCCGAAGCTTCGTCTGGTGCGCGACCACCGGCATTCTGTTCGGCGCCCTGGTTCTCACCAACGCATTCGCCGCGGTAGACCTGGCGGTTGGTATCGTCCTCATCGCCATCCTGCAGCCTCCCGGCAGCCGTCTTCGCAGCCTCGCACTGCTGGCAGGCATCGGCGCCGCCGCCTATCTCTGGATCTCGCCGATGCTCACGCCCGATCTGGTTCGCACCATCCATACCAACTCTATGCTGCTGGGCGGCTATCGGTACACGCCGCTCGTCGTCGGCACAGGCCTCCTGGTTCTGGCGGGCGCTTTCGCCCTCTGGTGTCTCACCTGCAATTGGGCCAACTGGTTCGACCGCTTTGCGGTTCTCTTCGCCTACGTCTTCGTCGCCGTCCCTGTGTTGGCCCACTTCGCCAAGATCGCCATCCTGCCGCAGCCGGAGCGCTATCACCTGGAAATGGAAATGGGGCTATGCCTGGCTTTCGTCTTCGGCGCTCGCCACCTGCTGGCGCTGGTGCGAGCGCGGGCGCGGGCCGCCGCGATGGCGCTGTTCCTCGCGTTCCTGGCCTGGCAGGCACTCTGCTATCGCGATTACGCGGCGGGCCTCATCCAATCCATCGATATCACCCGGACCATCCAATACAAGACAGCCAGCTGGATCGACGCCAATCTGAAAGGGCTGCGCACTATGGTCTCCGGCGACACGAGCACCTGGTTCAACGTCTTCTCCGATAACCCGCAACTCGGAGGGGAACACGAACCCTTCTCGCCGAACTTGATGGCGGATATTGCCGTCTACACTATCTATACCGGCGAAAACGCCGGAGACCGCGACGCCGAGTATTCCGTTCTCTGGCTGAAAGCCTACGGCTGCCACGCCATCAGCGTGCCGGGCCCGCGGAGCCGGGAAGATTACAGGCCCTTCCGCAACCCCCGCAAGTTCGACGGCGTGCTCCCGCTGTTGTGGCATGACGAGGACGATTCCATCTACGCCGTCCCCCAGCGCTCCCATTCGCTGGCCCACGTGATTCCTGCCGACGCCGACGTGACGCGGCCGCCGATTCACGGTCTGGACACGTCCCAGGTCGCTCGCTTCGTGGCGGCGATGGAGAATCCCGCGCTTCCACTGGCCGATTTCTCCTGGCAGTGGGGCACGCGCGCCCGCATCAGTACGCAGGCGCATCCCGGCCAGGTGGTCGCCGTGCAGGTGAGCTACGATCGGGGCTGGGTCGCGACCGCCAACGGGCGGCCGGCAGCAGTGACCCGCGATGGAATCGGACTGATCACATTGCATCCGTCATGCGACGGGCGTTGCGAGATCCTCCTGAGCTTCGATGGCGGTGCACAGCGCAAAATCTGCCTCGGGATGAGTGTCCTCGTGATGTTTGGAGTGGCTGCCGCGGGCACACTTGGCCGATTACGCCGGCAGTGAGACTCGCGAAGTGCCGTGACCGTCGGCGGCTTTGTGGGGCAGGATGGTATCCTGCGCGCCGGTTGCCAACCGGCGCTACGCGGTCGGGTCGCTAGCTCCGCCCCAGCAGGCTCACCTGGGCATGCAGGTTCGCCACGCCCGCGGTGTAGCGCGAGTCGCTGACGCTGAAGGCGACGGCGTCCTCCAGCCAATCGTGCCAGACGCCGTCGGGATCGTGCGAGGCCGCGGTGAGCGTGTACTCTCCCGGACAGAGTTCGCACCAGAAGGCGAATGCCAGCTCCAGCGTATTGCCGGCCATGCAAGGACCCAGCTTGAGTTGCTCCAGTTCCGTGTTGGTGCCGTAGACGTTGAGCCCGATGCGGGTGCGGATCATGATACCCACCACCGGATCGGCCACCGCCTCGCGGAAGCGCACGGCCACGCGCACCACCGCACGTTCACCGCTGCGCCAGACCATGGTGGGCTTGCCACCCTCGCCGACGGTCTCGACGCTCAGGATCTCGGCCCGTCCGTCGCCGCGGCGGACCGTGGGGGCCAGTTGCGGAGTGATGCTTTCGCCCCAGGCGCGCAGTTGGGTGGCGACGTGTTTGCGATACGCCGCCAGTACTTCGTCGGGGTCGCCGCGGCCGGCGAGTTTGCCCTTGTGCAGCCACCAGACTTCGTCGGCAAGGCGGCGGATGAGTTCCTCCTCGTGGGACACTACGAGCGTGGTGGCTCCGGCGCGGCGCATCCGGTCGAGCGCCACGGCGGCGCGTTCACGAACTATCAGGTCCTGGTGGCCGAAGGTGCGGTCGATGAGCAGGACCGGCGCGGGCGCCAGATTCAGGGCGTCGTCCGGGCCCAGCCAACGCACGCCTCCGGAGGCCTTGACGGTGCCGGACGTGGGAGTTTCCAGCCCGGCGGCGAGCCGTAACAGGCGGCTCTTGCCGGAACCGGTCTCGCCGACGATGCCCACCACGGTTCCGTCCGGCGCGACCACGTCCAGATTGTCCAGCGGCGCGCTGGTGACGTTGCGAAATGCAAGAGACATAAACGTTAGAATAACAACTACAACGATGGAAGATCCTAAGATATTGGAAAGAATGCGGGCCGACTGGAACCAGCGGGCCGGCGAAGATGCTTACTATTACGTCGCTTTCGGCCGCCGGGAGCAGGACGACGAGGAGTTTTTCGCCACCGGCAGCGACATCGCCAAGGTTTTGGAGTTGGACCTGAAGCGCCTGCGCGGCAGGGATGCGGCGCTCGAAATCGGCTGCGGCCCGGGGCGCCTGATGCGGCCGATGAGCCGCCACTTCGCCGAAATCCACGGCGTGGACGTCTCCGACGAAATGATCCGGATGGCCGAAGAGCGGCTGCGCGACACGCCCACCGCGCACCCGCATCACAACTCAGGTTCGGACCTCGGGATGTTTCCCGATGAGAAGTTCGATTTTGTCTATTCTTATGCCGTTTTCCAGCACATTCCCAGCCGTGAGGTGGTTTTCAACTACCTGCGCGAGGCGCGCAGGGTCCTGAAGGCCGGCGGCATCCTGCGCTGCCAGATCAACGGACTGCCACCGCACGCCAAACAGTACGACACCTGGAACGGCGTGCGTATCGCCGCGGACGAGATCGCGCAATTTGCGCGCGACCAGGACATGCAGTTGCTGGTGGTGGAGCAGATCTGGACGCAGTACATGTGGATCACCTGCCGCAAGCGTCCGGCGGGATGGGGCGCGTCCCTGGCCGGACGGCGGGTCCCGCGCAACTCGGTCATCCGCCGGATCAGCAACGCGCTGACCGGAGAAGCCGCGGCGCCGGTGCGTGGCCCCTTGGCGGCGCTCTCCCTATGGGTGGAAGGGCTGCCGGACGAAGCCGATCTGAACCACATGACCGTCACCGCCGATGGCCGCGCGTGCCGCCTCATGTACATCGGTGAGCCGGAAAAGGACGGCATCGCGCAGGTCAATGTCGCCCTGCCCGAAGGTTTGCGCACCGGCCTGGTGGCGGTGGAAATGGTATGGCTAGGCCAGCCCGTCGCGGAGCCGGCGTGGGTGCGGATCATTCCCGCCGGCCCCTCCGTGCCGCGCATCACCACCATCGCCGACGGCATCAGCCTGCTTTCCGGAACGCGCATCGTCACCGGGTCGGTGAAGGTCACCATGCACGAAGTGAGTGACGCCGCGCAGTTTCACGCCACCATCGAAGGGCAGGATGTGCTCGAAATCGAGAGCTTCTGCGCGGACCCGATTTCGCAGCGCTACGAGTTCAATTTCCGCCTGCCGGCCCGGATCGCTCCCGGGCCGCACCAGGTGCTGGTCAGCCTGGGTAAACGAACGTTTGCGCCGCTAGAGATCGAGGTGGCATAGTTGAGGGCCGCCCTGGTGGCAGCTCTGGCTGCGCTCGCCGCCGCGGTGCTGCTCGGGCCCTCGCCGCGCGGCAGGTTCGTGCAATTGGCGCCGGGCACAGTCGAACTCCACGCGGAGATGGTGCTTCAGGATGGTGCGGAAGTGCGCGGCGCGGCATCGGGCTCGGTGCTGCGCGCGGCGGCGGACTTTCAGGGGCGGGCACTGATCGTGGTGCGCGGCAATCATGTCCGGCTGCACGATTTCGAGGTGGACGGCAATCGCGAAAAACTGGAATCGCGCCTCGGTCTGCCGCCGTACGACGTGCCGTTCGCGCGTTTCACGCCTGGCAACGGCGTGCTGGCTGAGGGCGTTGACCACCTCGCCATCCGCCACGTGCGCTTCCGGAACATCGCCGGGTTCGCCGTGCTGGTTAGCCGGTCCCGGATGGTGGCGATTGATGATGTGCGGGTGGCCGATAGCGGCTCGCGCAACCTGGCGGGCCGCAACAATTCGACCGGCGGCATCCTGCTGGAAGAGGGCACCAGCGATTTCCGCGTCGCGCGGTGCGAGTTGCGCAACATCCGGGGCAACGGCATCTGGACCCACTCGCTTTACACCTCGCCGCGCAACGCCCGCGGCGTCTTCGCGGAGAATCGCTTCGACACCATCGGCCGCGACGCGCTCCAGGTAGGGCACGCGACCCAGGTGCGGGTGGAAGGAAATACCGGCACGCGCATCGGCTTTCCCGAAGAGGCGGTGGACGTGGAGGGACGCGCCATCCCGGTGGGCGTGGACACGGCGGGCAATGTGGACCGCTCCGTCTACGCGCGCAACCAGTTCTCCGCCATCAACGGCAAATGCATCGACCTGGACGGGTTTCACGATGGCGAGGTGAGCCGCAATGTCTGCGTGGATGTGGCCGGGTTCGGCATCGTCATGAACAACTCCAATCCCGACATGGAGTCGCGCAACGTGCGGATCGAAGACAATCTGCTGGACGGCGTGAAATACGGCGGCATCTTCGTCATCGGCGCCGGCAACGCGATCCGGCGCAACCGCCTGCTGAATCTGAATACCGCGCATTGCGGCTGCTACTACACGGCGGGCCAACCGGATCTGTTCTCTAGCGGGATCTATTTAGGAAAAGGCGCGGAACGCCCCGCGCCGGCGCGCGGCAACCAAATCGAGGAGAACGAAATCACCGGCTTTCGAATGGACCGGCGCTGCATTGGCGCCGCGCCCGGCATTGACCCGGCCTGGAACACCGTGCGGGGGAACCGGTGTAAGTAGAGGATTCATTTTCCCGCAAAGGCGCCGAGACCAGCGCAGAGAAAGTCAAGGATGTTTTCTCTGCGTTTTCCTCCGCATCCCTGCGTCCCGCGGGGAAACGCCTTCTCCGTGTACAGATACTGCCGCTCTCCCTTACTGCACCGGCAGCATCAGCGTATTGCTGTCCGCGCCGTTGATGGTCACGCGCAGCGTCACCGTCCCAGTCACCGAGCCATCCAGCCGGAACTGCACCGCGTCGACGCCGCAGCGGCCCACCACCGCATACGCTTTCTCCGCGGGTATAGCCAGTTCGCCCGCCTGCACCGTCACCGCATCCACGATGGAGAACGACGGCGATTGCGGAATCGGGAGGCCCTCCGGTCGCGGCCGTTCGGTCGGCCCGAACCCCGTGCCGTACAGCGTCAACAGTTCGCCCGGTTTTGCCGGCGCATCCGGCGTCACAGCCGAACCGTCCTCGTGCATCACCATTGCATTCGCTATTGTCTGGCCGTCCACCGGCACCGGGAATAGCCCCGGCGCATTGCGCACCACCGTGAACGGCGCGCGCACCTGCGGCGCTGCCGCCGGACTGACGATCAGCAGCTGGTCCCCCGTCGCCAGATCGTCCGGCACTTGCGCGTTGATCTGCCCTGGCGAAACGAAGAAGAGGGGCAGCAGGCGGTCGCCCACGGCCACCGTCAACCCGCCCATCGTCTGCGGCAGCATGCCGTCCGGCGCTACCGCCGTCAGCGTCGCCAGGTTGACTCCGAAGATCGACACGATGCCGCCCGGCGCCACGCCCGCTTGCGGCGTCCTTCCCGCCGCATTCATCACCCCCGCCGGAGCGAGATAGGGTACCGGGTCGAACAGCGCCTTCACCGCCCGCGGTGCGCTCATCGTGACCACACCCGATGGAATCGTACCGCTCAAATCGCCCTCCCACCGCCGGAATTTATACCCGGGCTGTGTCGCCAGGCTCAACGCCACATTCTGGTTCGCCAGGTAAAAGCCGTCCGCCGATGCCGGCAGCACCGTCCACACGGCTCCGTTTACCGGGTCGCTGGCCATACTCAGCCGGTTGAGCAGGTGATAGTTCGCGGTCGCTGTAACCGCGGCGTCCCCCAGCGTGACCACCAGGTCGCCCGCCGTTCCCGGCCAACCATCGAAATCCGCCCGCACTCCATCGCCTTGCGGTACCGAGGCCGGCGCGCTGACTCGCACCTTCGTCCCCGGATTACGCAGCACCTGGCACGGCGTCGGGCACGCCACGCCGTCCAGTTGCACGCTCAACCCGGTCAGAGAACTGTTAACCGTAAGCTTGGCCAGCGGCGTGTACGTCGCCGTATACTTCGCTCCGTTCGCCTCCGCCTCCGGAGGCACGATGATGTCCTGCGTTGCGGCCCCGCCGTTCGACCAGGAACTGAACTGCCACACCCGTCCCTGCGCGTCCGTCTGCTGCGCCGGCGCTTCCAGGTGGTGTTTCTCGCCGACTCCCCAGGCGAAGTAATAGGGATCCAGCACGTTATACTGCCCGTCTACCTTGATCTTCAGCCCCGTTGGCAGCGTCAGGATGTCGACCAGCGCCGCGCCGATGTACTTCGCCGTCAGGCTCGTCGGCGTGCTCGAACTAACCACTGTGTAAGCGTGGTTCAAATCGCTGCTGCCATCGCTCCACGACTGGAATGCCCAATACTTGCCCCACCTGTCTCTCTGCGGCGAATTGGCGCCCACCGTGTGCACCGAACCCACCGCCCAGTCCATTGCGGCAGGCGTCGGCACCAGCGCCCGGTCGGCGAGCAGCGTCAGTTGCGGCGGATCCGTTAGCAGGTTCACTTTGCGGGCCACCTGAAACAGCGGATACACGGTCATTGGGTACGCCATAGTTACGGTATTCTGGAAGCCCGCGATTTTCTGATTGGCTCCCTGCCCCCACCCCGTGAAGACATATCCGGGATTGGGGAACGCCTGCAAAGTGGCCGTCGAGTTGGCCGGCACGTACACATCGGCTGTCGCAATGTACGGCGTTCCGTTCACCAGGACCGTGCCTGGGCTGGTGCAGTTTGAGAGATCCGGGCAGCTAAAGCCGAACGCCAATCCCAGCGCGTAGTTCGTGCCGAAAACCGCGCGGTACTCGGTGATCGCCGGGCTCGCCGTCACCGTCACCGGATTCGGCAGAGAGCCACCCGACCACTCCCAATCGATAAATACGAACTGTGTCCGGTTCTGGTTTATCTGGGTCAGGCCCGCCACCCACAGCGTGTGCTTGCTCCCCGCCGGCCACATCGCGCTCGAGGCATGCGTGTAGTATTGCCCGTCCACCTGGTATCCGGCGCCGTCGGGGACCGGCGTAATCCGCGTGAGGGATCCTTGGGTCTGGGCCCGAAATACCGGCGCCAGCGCAATGCTGAGGGCGAATATGACAAATATGGGTACGTATGTCCAACCGAATTTCTTCATTGCAGTAATTGGCCCTTTCGTGGGCGAATCTGCCCCCCGTCTATTCCACGCAGCGGCTGGGTTCGATCCACGCGGGAAGTATACTTGTAAGCTCTCAGAAATACATGGCTAACTTTGGTAATGCGGCGATTGCTAGCCATTTCGATCATTGTTTCCCTGCCGCGCTAGGGACTGTAATCGTAAAGTCTAAAGGCCCTACACATATGCGCTGGAACAATTGCCTCATTTTGACCGCGTTCGCCGCTCTGCTGGGCACCTCGCCCAGCGTTGCCGCCAACTTCGGGACCCGCGTTTCCATCGGCGGCCACGCATCCGATATCGCCCTGGATGAATCGCGAGGCGTGCTCTACATCGCCAACTTTACGGCGAATCGTATCGAAGTCATGTCTACCGCGGACTACTCCATCCACACTTCGATGAACGTGGCGCCTCAACCCGGAGCCCTTTCCCTGTCTCCGGATTCCAAGTTCCTCCTGGTGGCGCACTTCGGTAATGTCACACCCACCGACCCGAGCAAGAACGCCATCACCCTGATCAATCTCAACGACAATACCCGGCAGACTTTCTCCACCGGCGACACTCCGCTCGGCCTCGCCTTTCTTGCCGACGGCACCGCCTTCATCGTCACCAGCAACGGGATTCTGATCTTCGACCCCATCTCCGGGGCCATGCAGAACGTGGCCACCTTCGCCACCCTGGCGCAGACACTGCCGGTCGCCCTCGGTACCTTCCCTACGCAGGTGATTTTGGCCACGGTGTCCACCAATCCCGACCGCACCTTCGTTTACGCCATCGCCGCGGACAGCTCCGGGCAGGCCTTTATTCGCTACGACGCGCGTCGCGGGGGACTTACCGCCTACAGCATCGTGGCCTCTCCCAAACCGCTGCCGCGCATCGGTGTCGCTGCCGACGGCTCCTGGGCGATGATCGGCCAATATCGCCTCAACGGCACCGCCGATAACCTGGCGCAGTACCCCAATTCCGTCGATTCCGCCAATATCGGCGGCGCCGCCGTCGACTCCAAAGCCGGCATCGTGTACGCCCAAATCCTCGCCGCGGCCGCAGGTTCATCCTCGGGCGCAGCGGCCTCGACTACGCCCGTGCTGAACATCCTCGATGCCGAGAATCTGCTGGTCAACGACAGCCTCTCGATTCCCGAGAATATTACCGGCCGCATGACGCTCAGCGCCGACGCCGGCCTGCTGTATGCCGTTTCCGATAGCGGTGTTATGATCTTCCCCGTCGGCAGATTGAACCAGCAACACCGCCTCGTTGCCTCCGTGCGCGACGTGGTGGCTCGCGGCACCTTCTGCAATCGCGACATGATTACCCAGACCGTAACCATCACCGATCCCGGCGGCGGCAACACCGATTTCCAGCTTTCCACCGATACCCAGGGCGTCGCCATTTCGCCGTCTTCCGGAATCACCCCGGCCACCGTCCAGGTCCGCGTCGATCCCACCGTCTTCCAAAACCAGAACGGCACCCTGTCGGTCCCTCTCACCATGAGCTCCGTGGCGGCTGTCAACCGGCCGCCGCAGGTCCGCCTGCTCATCAACAACCGCAATCCCGATCAGCGCGGCACTTTCGTCAGTGTCCCCGGCTACCTGACCGACCTGCTGGCCGACCCCGTCCGCAAGCGCTTTTACATTGTGGCCCAGGACGCCGACCAGGTGCTGGTTTTCGACAGCACCAACTATTCCCAGATCGCCGCCCTCAAAACGTCCGCCACGCCCACCCAGATCGCCTTCACCTTCGACCGCAAGTACCTCGTCATCGGTCACGACAACGCCCAGCAGGCGTGGGTTTACGATCTCGACAGCTTGCAGCGTCAGGATCCCATCCAGTTCCCCAGCGGCCACTACCCGCGCTCCATCGCCGAGAGCGGTAAGACCATGCTGGCGCTAGTGCGCAATGTCACCGGCACCGCTCCGGGCTCCATCGATAGGATCGACTTCGTCGCCCGCCATGGCATAGAATTGCCCAGCCTCGGCGTCTATAACAACAGCGTCAACCCCAGCGGCGTACTCGCCCCCGCGCCTAACGGCGGCGCCATCCTCGTTGCCTTGCCCGACGGGAACGTGATGCTCTACGATGCCAACGCCGACACCTTTACCGTGTCGCGCAAGGATTTCAGCACCCTCTCCGGAGCCTACGCCGCCTCCAGCTACAACTCCTACATCGTCGGCAGCAACTTGCTCAACGCCTCCCTGGTGCCCGCCGGCGTTCTCGAAACCGCGTCCGGCGCACCCTCCGGCTTCGCCTTCATCGATCAGGGTGGTTTCCGAACCACCACCTCCTCCCTCTCGGCCCCGGGGATTATTGAGAGCTTCGATCCTACTCAGGGTACGGCTACCGGCAAGCCCACGCGCCTCGTCGAAGCGCCCCTGCTCCCCACCAACTCCGGTTCCACCGGCGTGACATTCCCCATTGGATCCGGTTCCGGCGCCAACGTCGGCATGAGTTTCCTGCGCTCCCTCGCCCCACTCTACGACCGCAGCGGCGTAATCTCCCTCTCCGTCTCCGGCTTCACCGTCCTGCCCTGGAACTACGCCGCCGCCGTCGCGCCGCCCAAAATCAACGCCGTCGTCAACGCCGCCGATGGCACACTCCCCGTCGCCCCAGGCGGATTGATCAGCGTCTACGGCCAGCAGATGTCCCCGGTCAATCTCGCTACCAGCGAGATTCCCCTGCCCACCGCCCTCGGCGAAAGCTGCCTCACTGTCAACGGCGTCCCCGTCCCCATCCTCTTTGTCAGCAGCCAGCAGATCAACGGGCAGTTGCCCTTCAACGTCGATGGCAACGCACAGATGACCCTCCGCACCCCCGGCGGCATTAGCGACAACTTCAATTTCTCCATCCTGCCCGCCGCGCCCGCTATCTTCCGCACTGGCATCGCCGGACCGGATACCGGCATCGCCACCATCACCCGCGCCGATAACGGCCAGCTCATCACCCCCACCAATCCGGTGCACCCCGGCGATTCCATCGTCATCTGGTCCACCGGCCTGGGGCACACCTCTCCGGCCATCGATGCCGGCATGCCCTCGCCCTCAGACCCGCTGCTCAGCGCCGTGATTCAGCCCACCGTCACGCTCGGCGGCGTCGGTCTCGACATCTTATACGCAGGCCTCACGCCCGGCTCCGTCGGCCTCAATCAGATTAATGCCACGGTTCCAAAGTCGGTGCCGCAAGGTTTGTCCATCCCGCTGGTCATCTCACAGGGCGGCAGTTCCACTACGCTCAATGTGCGGGTTGTGAAGTAAACACTGGAGTTTGTTATGAAAACGCTTCTGCGATCCATTTTCGTCCTCACCATTGCCGCTGCCGCATGTTTCGCGCAGAAGTGGGAATTTGGCGGCAACGGCGGCGGTGGTTTCCTCAGCAACGTGGACGTCAACGGCGTAACCGGCTCCGCCACCGCGGGCTTTCAGACCGGCGCCGCGTTCGGCGGGTACGTGGGCTTCAGCCAGTACAAACACATCGGCGGAGAAATCCGCTACGCATACCTCCAAAGCAACCTGAGCCTCAAGAGTGCCGGCACCGAAGCCAGTTTCTCCGGCGTGTCCCATGTGGTTCACTACGACCTGATTTTCAAGACCGCCAGGAACAACGGCAAGGTCCAACTCTTCGCCGCCGCCGGCGGCGGTGTGAAGGTCTTCCGCGGCACCGGTAAGGAAGCCCCTTATCAGCCGCTCGAACAGTACGGTCTCTTCACCAAGACCCAGACATTGAAGCCCATGCTCAGCGTCGGCGGCGGCGTCAAGTTTGCCCTCTCCAGAAAAGTCTTCCTGCGCACCGAATTCCGCGACTACGTCACCCAATTCCCCACACAAATCATCACCCCGCCGAGCAGCAGTATAAAATACGGCAAAATCCTCCATGATTTTGTCCCCATGGTCGGCCTGGGCTTCGAGATGTGATCGGCCGGCCCCCCTTTCCCCTAAACCCCTCCCGGCCGCGATGTCACAGGGCATCCCGGCCGGTTTCTTTTTGGTAGGATAGGCCTCCGGCGTGTCCATCCGAGCGAAGCTCGGACTGCTTTCTTGCAGCCCTCCGGGGGTCCGCCCCACCAGCGGACGGTTTTTTGCCCCTTTCCCAGGGTTTGCCCCGCGGGATACGGCCCGTGTTGGTCGTGTCCCGCAAACGGTTAGGTTCCCCGCGCCCGGCGCGGCCCGTGCTTCAATTGAGTCATCGACACACCCATCACCGTTCTGGGTATCTGCGGTAGCCTGCGCAAGCTCTCTATCAATCGCGGGCTACTGCGCGCGGCACAGCAACTGACGCTCGAGGGAGTGACCGTCGAAATCTTCGACCTCTCGGGAATTCCGCCCTACAACCAGGACGACGAGGCCACCCCGCCCG
>OBLU010004294.1_pt1 | contig 12853 bp, 13 predicted proteins | sample 1518681 | NCBI WGS metagenome assembly OBLU01 (sample SAMEA3539304, study PRJEB22396) | soil metagenome | biome: tundra; feature: field; material: soil | place: USA | collected 2010-05 | depth 0.15 m | reverse complement strand
GGTCCCCCCGGCGGATCCGCCGGTTCCTGGAGTTCCGGCGGCTGCAGTGATGGAGACCCGCTCGAGTGCGAGGTTTGAGCTCACCACGCGTAAGCCATAGACACTGGGGTCAACGGCCGCATTCGCGAGTCCGGAAAGGCTGAGCAGTTGGAGGGTCACCCCCGAGACGCCGCTCGCCAGTGCCGCCTGCGGCGCACCCGTGATGGTTGTGATAGCGGTGAGCGACCGGACCCATGTACCCGCGCTGTAGCCACCGTCGACATTGACACCGGTTGCGAGCGTCAGCCCTGACGGCTGGGAGTAGGTGCCGGCGGACACATAGACGTCAGGTTTTGGTGAGCGCGATGCCGCAGTCGTGATCGCTGCCTGAATGGTCAGCTTGGGCGACGCCTTGGTCCCAGGGTTTGCATCGCTGCCGGTCGTCGCGACATAGATGGCACCAGCGGGCGCGGCGGCGACAGTTCCGATGAACGTCTGATTCGCCGCTTTCTTGCCGTTGGTTCCGATCACGAGATCGGTAGCCGGGACGGTGTAGGTGACAAAGGGCGTCACCGTCAGGTCCCCTGTGGTTCGCTCGGCAAGATGGAGGGTCAGCTTGAGTGAGCTTTTGGCTGCGGCGACCGACGTCACCGTGTAGCCCTCTACCGAGAAGGGAAACGCCCCGGTGGTCTGGAGTGTGTGGTTGACCGTGCTCGAGTAGGTCAGGACGAGCTCGTCCGCTTTGCCGTCCTTGTTACTGTCGACCATCGCCGCTTTCTTGATGGTCGGAGCCGCTGTCGCGGCAGCCACGGGGTGAAACGGGAGCGATAGCGCAAACGCGCAGGCGAGCGCGACGCCGATGGCAAGCGTCAGCGCTCGTTTGAGCGTTGGCGTGCGGGCCTGATGAGACAACGAGCCGGCATCCGACTGCATATCCAATCCCCTTGCCGACGGGTATCAGGCCCGTCAAACTCGAATCCTACTCGATGGACGTGGGGTCGTCCGGGCCGGTGGCATATCCAGAGGAGGAGACATGACCGCCAGAGCCGGGTTCAGCCATGAGCGCAAGACCACAATCGCCGTGGATCGTCGGGCTGCGCGGCAGGCGCAGGATGAGCTCAGTACCAGCATGCTGGTCGACACGGTGAATGCCGCTCTCAGGGAGATTGCTGCCCGCGCTCCCCGCCGGCGGTTCGTCGAGCGGCTCTCTCAGCACAAGGACAGGTTGGTCTGTCTGGCAAAGACGCCTCTTTTGATCTAGCCCAAGGTGAGGATTGAACTCACGGCCTACGCCTTACTAAGGCGCACTTTCCGACGACGCCCCGTTCTGAACTCGATGGAGGAATCCTTGGCCCGATATGGACAATGCCTTCGGGTGTAGAGACGCCGATGGAACACGGTGGATACGTCGAGACAGCACTGTACGGGGCGCAGAGGCAGGCGTCAACCACGGTGCGATCGCGATCAAGACGCACCAAGGCCTGCGTCAGGCCACCGCGTTGCGCATTTGGAAACACTGGTTGCGTCGCGGTGGGCACGAATGGGTACGACACGGCGTGATTTCGGCGCTGCGATGTGCGCTTCGGCGCCTGTGAGAACCGGTTGGAGGCCGACTCCCTAACCCCTCTAGTAACAGGACGCTCGGGTGGCAAGGGTCACGAAATGACACCTGGAAACCCTGTCGGCATCCCTGGGGCTCAGCGGAATCGAAGTCAGCTCAGTCTTGGCTTGAGGTGGCGATGCCCGCCGGGCGCGCAAGCATGTCCGGCTGGGATGTGGCGACAGGTGTCATCCCGGGGTCAGCAGAGAGTCTTCGGGGTCTCGATAGGCAGGGCTCGCGGTGACATTGCCGGCCCCGGCAACTTCCGGGTGTGTGCGACGAGCACTGGCGAGAACACTGTCGGGTACGGAACGCGCGTCGTACGTGCAGACAATTGTTGCGGGGGCTGATGCGAACGACAGATTGATGATGGATTCATAACGGAACCACTCCGCGATCTCGGCCTCGGACCGTCCGGGCCACACCGGCTCTCCGATGATCCGGATCCAGGGGGCTCCGCGCTCGAATCGCTCCCTCACGAAGGTTCGGTATCCGTTCGAGGCGCCACGGAGGGAGCCATACCACTCCGACGCGTCCAAGAACTCGACGTTCGGCGCATTGTCTCCGAGCGCGTCACGGAGCAGGGCCATGTGCCGCCTTCCCGTGACCGCCAGAACGCAGTCAGAGCGTGTGATGCCCTCCACGAAAAACGGGATCGAAGACGCCAGGTACTCATCATCGGAGTCGTAGATGAGGACACGGTGCCGGAGTAGCTCGGGAGAAACGGTCGCCGCACCGCCGACTAGATAGTCGACGCTGACCCCGAGCGCACTCGCGAGAGCCACCAGACTGCTGACACGGACCTCTTGGCGCCGGCCAGATTCGATTTGGGTAATCGCCGCCCAACTGAGACCCGAGTGATATGCGAGGGCCTCGCGGCTCCAGCCCAAACGCTCTCTCGCTGACTTGAGAGACCCTCCGACTCGAGACGAGGCCATGTGTCCATTCTCCGCTCAAGGCGCGGGCAACTGGCCACGCTCTTTCCTGGTATTATGTCATACGACGCTGTCAGTTGACGCGTCCGGTGCGACCCAAGTGACATGCGACAGGAGCGATGGATCAGACCAGCCAGTTAGCGGGAAGGGCCGATCGCCACGCTCGCTGGGTAGCGATGTGGCAGGAGGCGGTGCGCACGAGCCCATTGGCGGTTGGCCTCGTCCAGCTGTCGACCACGTGCTTCCTCGACATGTCGTGCCGCGCAGCCGAGCTCCTGAGGACAACGCCTGAGCGGGGAGCGGGGCTCGACTACCTCTCCGTCACGGAACGGCCGCAGGAGGCGGCTCAAACGTTCCGGCTGGTACGCGAACGGACGCTCGACGGCATCAAGGGCCGCCGCCGGTTCCACAGACCAGACGGTTCGATGATCGAACTGCAGGTGACCGGCTGGGCGATCCGTTCCATTAGCGGGCCCGACCTCGGACTGTGGATCGCCTCCGGGGTCTCAGAGGCCGAGCACGCCTTCGTCGGTGGAGAGGTCGTCGCCCCCGCTCTTTGGAGCCACGCCAGCTCCGACTTTGACGAAGCGCAGATCACCCTTAATGACCGCTGGCGCATCGCTCACATCAGTGCCAATGCTGGGGGAGTACTTGGCCGACCCTCCAGCGAGTTACTGGCGAGCTCCATCATCGAGCTCACGCACCGGGATGACGTGGCCGCCCTGCTTTTAGCTTTCGCTCGGGCAACCACCGACAAGAGCGCTGATGTCCGAATTCGGCTCCGCCAGGACCGCAGCTGGCGAATGATGCGGGCGGTGATTACCCTCTTGGAGGGCGACGGTACGCTGCCCTTCTCCCTCATCGCGACTCCGGCTGCCGAGCCCTACGCGCCAGACTTGAGCGGTACGAGCCAACTCGCCGGGCACCTCCGTCGCATTGCGGCACAGATCGAGGCGGCGGGCGTCCTTGCGCCCCTCATCGAGACGGCCGCAGCCCTCGGGATCCCAGTCGCGGCCGAGCTGTCGCCGCGCCAGTTGGAGATCGCCTCTCGCCTGGTCGGAGGGGAGCGCGTGCCCAGCATCGCGGCCGACATGTATCTGAGTCAAAGCACGGTGAGAAACCATCTCAGCGCAATCTTCCAGAAGTTCGGGGTCCACTCCCAGCGGGAGCTCCTCGCCCTATGGCGCGGCCGTGCCAACGGCACTATCCGGCAAATGAATTATCCAATCGGTCGTGGCGAGTGATCGCCAAAGGGACCGTGAGATTGTGGAATTGACACCGTCACCCTAAACGTCGCGATCATGAACGCGCTAGCCGTCGTGCCAATTAGGCCCGGATCGGCTGCCGACGACCTGGTTCCGGCCATCTGCAAATCTCTCGGGGCCGGGTCACGGTTGCGAGCCGGCTCGTTCAGGAGAAGCTGGTGCCGGAGGGCGACGCTGTTGCCTCGAGGAGGATCGGCGAATTCATGTCCGAGCGGCGCACCGCCCCTCGATCGTCGCCGCGCTGGTCTGCTCCAGGGCAACTGCGCAATCACCTGCATTCGATCTACCGCAAGCTCGACGTCCGTTCTCAGCAGGAACTCATCCAGGCGTTTCGCGACGAGGTCAAGCGTTTCCTGACGCCAGGAACCCGGTACACCTGCAAGTCGCTGGCTGCGGTGCACTCGTATCCGCCTCGCAGGATCGCCGTGACATTCCGTCTATGTCGGCGTGATAACTCGTCTATTCCGCTAAGGCTGACGGGGCACCACACTGTTGTCAATGACCACCGCCTCAGAGTGAATGGGAAACACCTACGAGCGATCGCGTCATTTGCGATCGGAAGAACGACGCACTAACCGTGGTCACGTCTTTCTTTCCCGCTCAGTGTGTGCACACGCGGCCGACCGGCGTCGGTCGATCTATGTTCGCGTACCGTTTCGCCTCGCGCGCAGCATTCCGTAACACTCACTCGGGACGCCGGATCGTCGGTAACGATGCGCCTCAGCGGGTACCTGAGTTCCGGCCGTTCATCGTGAGCACGGGCTCGCAATGGCGCAGGCATCACGATGTTGTGTCTCGTGTTTCCAAATGCGACGCCTGCACCAATGACCCCGATGCATGCCGCACCCGAATTCTGGCGCCGTGACCAACATGGTACGGAAGCTTAACGCAAACAGACTAGCTGCCCACGCGGCGGCTCTTCAGGAAGGCAAGCTTCTGTACGCGACGATATTCGAGCGCAGCTCGGTCGGTCAGCTCGTCGTCGACGTCCCGTCGTTCCGCATCGACGTTGTCAACAGAGCCTTTTGCGCAATGACAGGTTTCGGCATCGACGAACTCGTTGGCAGGGATATTGCCGTGGTGTTCCCGCCCGGCCAAAGTCCCGCCGACGATATCCTCGAACGTTTGAGCGACGGCACGACGGAGGGATACGTCGTCCACCGCTTTCTGCAACGGCGGGACGGCACCATCGTTCCAGCACTTGTGACGACCGCTGTAGTGCGCGATGATGATGGCCGGGTCGTTCGACTTCTGGACAACATTCAGGACCAAACCCGACAGAGGGACTCTGACAACCTGGAGCGCCGCAGCCAGGCGCTCATCGACGGCGCGATCGCTGCCCTCCCCATGACCTTCACGGCGTTCGACACGCACCTGAGGTTCACGTACGTTGCGGGTGGTCTCGCGCAGAGCGGAGCAGCTCCAGACGAATTCGTGGGTAGGCACGCGAGCGAGTTCACCACCCATCGGCCAACGCTGATCGCGCTCCGTAAGGCTCTCCTGGGATACGAGTCGACGACGCGCACGCTCGTCAACGGGCAGACCTACATGAGCCTGCATGGGCCCATACGGGACGATGCGACAACCGTGATCGGCGTTATTTCCGTCTCGACCAACGTTACGGCCGAGGTATCTGCTGAGGCAGCGCGCCGACAGGCCGAAGAGCTTCGGCTGTTCATTGCCCAGCATGACCCGCTGACGGGCCTCCCCGGCCGCTCCGCCCTCATCGAACACCTCAATGCGCTCGCCTCGACCGCGAAGGGTCCCGGGGCATTGGTTCTTCTCGACCTTGACGAATTCAAGCTCATCAACGAGGGGATGGGCCATCCGGCGGGCGATGCTGTGCTTCTGGAGGTCGCTAGTCGCCTGGCGAAAGCGTTTCCCGGAGAAATGGTCTCGCGAAACGGCGGAGATGAGTTCGCGGTACTGCTGCCGGCAGGCTCCATCCCAGCCGATGCTGCCGCGGCAGCGGAACTTATTCGCACCGCCATTGGTGCGGACATGGAGGTGGATGGGCGTCTCCTCAAAGTGACAGCAGGTGTGGGGGTGGCCATCCAACTGACGCACGGACCATCATCGACCCTCATCGGCAATGCGGACTGGGCCTTATCCCGCGCAAAGCATGCGGGGCTCGACGAGTGCCGAGTGTACGACGGCGAAATGCGTCTCGAGGCCGAGAATCGACTCCTCGTCCAGGGTGGCCTGCGGGTTGCGCTGATGACTGGCCAGCTGAGCGTCGCATACCAGCCAATCGTCAATCTCTCTCGCCGACTGACTGTCGGATCCGAGGCACTGCTTCGCTGGACCCACCCACTTCGTGGGGCAATCGCGCCCGCGGAGTTCATCCCGATCGCAGAGCAGAGCGGGTTGATCATTCAGATAGGACGGTGGGTGATGACCACCGCATGTCGCGATGCTCGAGCACTCGAGCGCGATCACGGATTACAACTGTCGGTCAATATATCCGTGCGTCAGTTGATGGGTGGAATGTTCGCGGAATGGCTCGAGGATGTCCTCGCGCAAACCATGCTCCCGCCGACCGCCCTTACCGTCGAAGTCACCGGGACTGCACTGATGGATGATGTTCCCCAGGTTCGACAGGCATTCGAACGTTTACGCTCCGTCGGAGTCAAGGTTGCTCTCGACGATTTCGGCACCGGTTATTCGTCGCTGGCACGTCTGAGCCGTGTCCCTGTCGATGTGATCAAACTCGACCGCGCGTTCGTTACCGGCATCGACCAACGAGTCGAAGCGCGCCACATGGCATCCGCGATCCTAGGGTTGAGCACGGCTATCGGAGCGACGATGATCGCCGAGGGCATCGAAACCGAGGCTGAGGCAGCAACCCTACGTGAGCTCGGTTGTCTGTTTGGACAAGGGTTCTTGTTCGCCCCCGCCATGTCCATCCATGACCTCACCGCTCGTGTGAGTCTTGAGGCTACCAGCGGACCGGCTCGCGATTCGTCGTGACCAATATGACCGGAGAGATCGATTCGACCTCTCGGTATGGGACTGTAGTCACCGACACGGTTTCTAAACCCCGCTAGCCAAAGGCATTGGCGCCGTGGACCGTTCGCGACACTCCACCCACAGGTCCGCGGGAGCGCGACCTCGCCGGTTTTACCCGGCTCACTAGCAGTGAGTCAACATCGTCAGCAGCTGGTACGGGCGACCGTGCCACCTACCGCAGCTGAACTGTTCCTGAGCACCGTGGGCAATCACATGTATTCGATCTACCGCACGCTCGACGTCCCCTCTCAGTAGGAACTCATCCACGCGTTTCGCGACGAGTCAGGAGTTTCCTGACGTCAGGAACCCGGTCTGCCGGTGAGTCGCCCGTTGCGTTGCACTCGCATCCATCTCCCAGGATGGCCGTGACACTCCGTCTATGTCGGCGTGATAACTCGTCTATTTCGCTGAGGCTGTCGACCTCACACACTTACGGTGAATGTCACTCGCACACAAGGGAGAAGCCCCATACCAAGCGGTCGGCCGACGGATCCGTCGCTGCGCGGTATTACCGGGGTCGTTGTGGTGCAAAGATCAGCGCTTTCGGTGGTGGCGGCCTGAGCATAGCCGGCACTGACGGCGGATCCGAGCATGAGAACCGGATTCTCACCGCTCTCCCACTGGTGGAACGACTGCAATTGTTGGAGGCGGCGAGCAACGTGACTCTCGACGTCCGAACGGTGCTGTTTGGACCCGGGCTACCCATCGATGCCGTCTACTTCCCGACGGACGGGGTGATTTCACTTGTCACCCCCCTGCACGATGGCGCCGTCGTCGAGGTGGCCACCATCGGCAATGAGGGGATCGTAGGGGTTCCTCTCGCGCCACTCAGCAGCTTCGCGGTGCGCGCCATTACGCAGGTTGCGGGCCATGGTTATCGGCTGGATACGGCGGTTTTCCTCGAATGGTTCGAGCGCAGCCGCGCCTTCCAGAGGCTGGTCGACCGGTACACGCAGGCACTGTTTGGACAGATCGCTCAGACGGCTGCGTGTAATCGACTCCACTCGAGCGAGGAGCGCCTCAGTCGCTGGCTGCTGATGAGTCAGGATCGCGTCGAGTCGGACCACTTCATGATCACGCAGGAATTCCTCGGGCAGATGCTGGGAGCCCGGCGCTCGACAGTTTCCGTCTCCGCCGGCATCCTTCAGCGCTCCGGGCTCATCAAGTACACGCGGGGACATGTCACGATCGTCGACCGGGAGGGCCTCGAGGCCGTGTCCTGTGAGTGCTACGCGGTGATCAAGGCAGAACTGGATCGGGTGGTGCGCCGAACACCGCGACCTGAGGACTAGCGCCCGGCCTGCGCGTTGCGGTTCAGACCATGCCGTACAAGGTTCACCAGACCTGCGCCGAGACCCCTCCGACGCTGACCGCCCAAATGCGAGCAGGCCGTTCGTCAACCCGATGGGGCGGTGCCATGACACCTTGGCTGACACCTTCCGCCGCGGCCTCCGACTGACGCGGCTTCTACTTCTCGGACCCGGAGGGCAACAACATGGAGGTGCTGACGAGTTCGCACGGCGCCCGAGCCGCGAACGTACTAAGTGCCGCTCAGTCGAAGCCTTCTAGTGGCCCGATCGTGGCCGCATCCCGGCGCGGTTGTCTGGTGTGCTAATTGGACGCTGGGGTGCGCGACAAGGAGTTTCCCAGAGAATTCCCCCCAACCAACCACGGTTGATCTGGGTGCATGAGCGGATCGTGGCGATCCGGCCAAGCCGGCGACCTCAGATCGGTCGGCACAACCTGACCGTCGATTCCTGCCGCGCCAAGGTCGCTCGCAACCGCCAGATGGCGGCTCGTATCCCGACCCCCGGCCGGCGCGACGTAGCAGAAGCTCGTGGCGGGCGGTGCTGGTCGGGTATCGCCTCCGTCCGCGAGGCCCCCGCGATGTCGAACTCCCGCGCCTGTTCAACTCATGGGGGTTGCGTTCGACCCGGAGTTGCGGCACGCCAAGGCCCCTCCCACGGGATCAACGCGGTCACGTCTTGATCCTGCCGCGCACAGTAGAGGCCCGCCTCCTCCCCTCCCGCATGCCACACGTAGTGCGCCACCAGGACCCCCAAGACGCACGAGCACGCGCTTGCCTTCCAAATGCACTGCGTGGCCCGTGATTCGACGCTGTGTCGACGGAGGTTCGTATGGGTCAGAGGTCGCGGAGCCAAGGCCATTCGTTCGCTGCGATACTCAGCATCACTGCGGCTGCGCCGACCAGAAGCAGCGGCGAGACTATCTCGTGCAGGAACACCACGCCTATTACGTTCGCTAGGAGATGTCGCAGCGAAGCTTCGAGCTCGGCGGGAGATCGACAGCGAGGCCGGGCGTGCCCGCGTCGTACAGACGTTCGTAGTCTAAGACCGACACGTCAGGCGGCGGGTCGCCAGACCTGACCTTGGCGCTCCTTGAGGATCGATACCGCCGAACCGCCTGACGCTCTCGTTAGCCGCCGGCCTCCGCGCGGGGCGGGAGGGAAACGGTTGCACCGTAGCCGTCTCCGACGACGGTGACGGTCACGCCCTGAGCGGCGTCGAGCGCTGCCGGGATCTTGAGAACGCTAGTCGTGGCCGCAAGATCGGCCGGGCAGGTGGCGTCGGACGGGTTGTAACTCTTCACCGTCACCCTGAGAACGTTGCTCGCCGGGACGTCGAGGCGAGTTGGCAGGTCTGGACATCCTGAGCTTCCCCAGGTGCTCACCTCCATCTGGCCAGCTGCTCCCCAGACCGCATCGTCGCGAACCACGGATATCGATGCGCCCGATGGGACACCAAGGGAGTGGCGCACCAACCACGGAGGAAGACTTGCCGCGCCGCAGCCGGCGACGGCAAGCATCAGCACCGTCCCTGCCACAAGTGACGAGATACGCCGTTTCACCTGTGTAACGTACGCGAGACCGGCACCCTCGGCGAGGTTCAGTGGATGAGAACCGTAGGCGAGCCTAACCATGACCGCTAACGACCCGCTCAAAGTGCGCCAGCACATGTATCGGGATTGGTCGGTTTGCCGGGCAACCCTTCGCCGAGCCCCGCTCGATAATCAGGGCCGGGATGAGACGATCCACAACGCTGCTATCGCTTGGAGCGCTTGTCGTGGTGGTCGGCTTGGCGTCATTGGTTGCCACAGGGGCGATCAATCGCGCACAGCCGTCGCCACACGCGACCCCAACCGTGGCGCCCCCGACCGTGGCGGCGACGCCATCGCCCACGCCCCCGACGTGCACGACGAATCAACTCGAACTCGTGGGAGTCTTCAACGACTGTGCGATGAACGCTGCGAACGACACCTCATATTGCTCAGTGTCCGGCAGCACCCTTAGCGATATGCTGCATCTACATGGCAAGACGCACGACTACCTGCTCTATCTGAGCCTCATCGGCTACCACGGTTCAGGTGTTACTTATGTTGGTGTCACCGTCGCCGTCCGCGAGTACGTCACGGGTGCGCTGTGGCATTCAATGCCTGGCGGCATTATCAGGGTCACAGGCGTCGATGGTCGATCAGGCTCTGTGAAGGCTGCCCTCGCGTACGTCGGAGGCGAACCCACGCCGCCCACCGTCGGGCTCAACGTCTCGGGCACATGGCGTTGCGCCTGATGGCCGGGTGCGTCGATTAAGTCACGGCCCGCTCGGTGAAGAATTTGATACGCGACCCGATCGACGTCGCAAACCAGCTACCGCGACCGCACGTGCAAAACCGTCTCAATCAGCGCAAGCTAGTGCTAATCGTGGCTGCATCTGGCAGTCGCGTCAATTCCGTAGGACCAGAAGGGCGATGGGCATGTCAGGGGGTGGCCCGGATTGCAACGTATCGGGCCCAGCAGTCTGTGAGCAGAGTTGAAGGAGACGCCGTGAACCCCGACTTGCACGGACACAAGAGTCGTCCCGCCGGTCAGGTGCTTTCGAGTTTCGCAGTCGGGCTCGCCGCGATCGTGCTCTCGTCAGGAGTACTGGGCGGCTCGATCGTGCGGTTTCAGAACACCGGCGCGCCCCCGTTTCAAGTCGGAGCCCCGAAACCGTCCCTGACGGCTAGCCACCTCCCTTCGTTACCTCCAGGTGGATGGCGAATCGTCCACTCCCCGAGTCCAAGGGTCGGAGCCTTGTTTCAGTCGGTGAGCTGCGTAAGCTCAAGCTTCTGCATGGCCGTTGGCATAGCGAACCATGCACTCGTAGAAGAGTGGAACGGGAGCGTCTGGTTCATCCTCCCATCACCGAGCCCCGGGTCTGGAAGCGGTCTGGTGTCGGTGAGTTGCGCATCGACCGACTTCTGCGCGGCTGTGGGCTCGTACGCAACCTCGTTAGGCGGCGGGACCCTCGTCGACCTCTGGAATGGTCAGGCGTGGACCCGGGATAAGGTCCCCAATCTTGACTCCATCAGTCTCTCGTCGGTGAGCTGTCCCACGCACGCCTTCTGTGCCGCGGTAGCGCTAACCGCCAGCGGGCAGCCCGCGACCGTGACCTGGGATGGAACTGACTGGACGCCGACGTTCTACCCTCGCGAGTTCGTTCCCCTCGACGGTGTGAGCTGCGCCTCCACAACCTTTTGCATGGCGGTCGGCGAATCGCCCGACTGCAACCTCCCTGGTGTCCCGGGCTGTTTCCCAAACGGGGCTCAACTCGCCGACGTCTGGAACGGCTCCCATTGGAGCAGGGTGCCGATGCCTGCCACACCAGGGGGCGGCGTCTATAGCGTGGACTGCACGAGCCCACGATTTTGTTTCGCAGGAGGCAACGACGAAAAGGGCTTGGCAGAGGCTTGGGACGGAAACTCGTGGCGAGTCGTACCGGTGCCGGCAGCGGCTTCGATCGGGGGCTTCTCAGGTGTTTCATGCACGGGGCCGACCGCGTGTACCCTCGTACCCGCATCGGTCGTCAGCGGCACGCTTGTCACATCCCAGATCGAATACTGGGATGGGCACGCACTGAGCGCCGTTCAGGCACCTCATCTCGCCGGCGGACAGCTCGATCTGGTGAGCGTCGCCGTGGTCGCACATGGAAGCCGGACCTTCCAAGTCGCCGTGGGTGAAGGCATCTTCCCCACGAACCCGCTCGTCCGAACTGCCGCCGCGATTCACGAGTGAGCTCCCTCTAAGCCACGGTCTCGATCAGGGTCGCTGTGTGGTGCCGAGGGACAGGATCGAACTGTCGACACCAGGTTTTTCACCTGTGCGAACTGACGTTCGTTGCACCGCGACAGGCCAGCGTCTTCCTCCCCGGAATCCCCGGAACCAAGGGAAATCCGAATGCGTGTCTTAACCATGGGATATGAGCGCGTTCGGGGTAGCTGGCCCTCGCATCGGGCGCGTCGGGTGGCCGTGCTGGTTGGGGCCTTGGGGACCTTGGTTACCGGCTGCGGAACTGCTTCTTCGCCCAGCCGCCCTTTAGGGGGTCCGACGTCTCCAGCTGAGACAGTACAAGGGCCGGTGGAGATCGCCGATCTGCACATGTTCACGCCTAACACCGGCTGGGCGTGGGGAGGCGGAGGCAACATTCTGCACACGACGCTTGGCGTGCAGCAATGGACTCTGGTGCCGCCGCCGGTTGGTCAGTTGCATGTCATCGAGGTCGCGTGTGTCGACTCACAATCGGCGCGAGTCCTCGCGTCATCAGGTTCATCAGAGTTTGTCGGCACATACCACTTGGTGGACTGGTCAACCGACGATGGAGGCGCAACGTGGACGCAGGGGCAGCCCTTCACCGCGCTTGACGAGACGGTCCAGAGCCTCTATTCCGCCACCGACCTTGACTTCGTTGCCCGAACCCACGGCTGGTTCTTCGACACACAGGATGGAACCGTCGGATCTCCGATCTTCATCTTCCGGACCGTCGACGACGGCATGCACTGGTCGCAAGTGGAGATGACTCCGTCAACGGGGAGGCAGTCGGCAGGGATGCTCGCGGTCAGCTGCGCCAAGAATGTACGTGGTCAAAATCAGGACTCAGCGCGGGGTGTAGAGTTCCGGCATGGAAAGGCGCGGTAGCGACGACCGTTGTTCCTTTTGCGGGCGGTACCAGCACCGGGTCAAGAGATTGATCGCCGGGCAGGGTGCGTTCATCTGCGATGAGTGCGTCGCC
>OBLU010004289.1_pt1 | contig 12859 bp, 15 predicted proteins | sample 1518681 | NCBI WGS metagenome assembly OBLU01 (sample SAMEA3539304, study PRJEB22396) | soil metagenome | biome: tundra; feature: field; material: soil | place: USA | collected 2010-05 | depth 0.15 m | reverse complement strand
TGTGAGCATTCCCCGACCATACGACGGGGCCGCAGGAGGTGGCCTCTCTTTAGCGCACCCATCGTTCGACACGACGCCACACGCTGTACGGCGGATCCTCGGTTTCGGCCCACGCGTAGAGGCGTCGATCTTGCCCAGGGCCCACCGCGAAGCGGTTCGGAGGGCGGTGCTCACCGAGTTGCTCGTACCGGGTGTGATTCCACCATTCCGTCAGGGCACCGGAGGGGTGAGCAATCTGTCGGAGCAACTCATTGACCACCGCGGCACGGCCGTTGGCCTCCATCGGCGTCACGGGTTCGCTCACGTCGATCTCAGATTGCCTTCGGTGTCGATTCGATCCGACCACCGATCCATAGGGACGAGCCGACCTGATCCACCGGCGGGGCCTGCCGCACCGGCTGATCCGGCCGTTCCAACGGCTCCGGCCACACCGAAAGTCAGCGAGCCCGACACGGCGGCTACCGCGATGAGTTTGCGCATGATGATGAACTCCTCAACTCCCGTTACTTTCGTAAGTTCTGTGCGCCGAGCCCCGGTTGGAGCTCGCACTCCATCACTCTGCGCTCAGAGTGTCAGGGCCTACCGCTCAGGGCGTTACCGCTCAGGCCGCGCGGCCTCCGGCCGCAGGGTCGGGAAGGCGATCACCTCGCGGATGTTGGTGACATCCCCCAGCAACATGAGCAAACGGTCGACGCCCAAGCCGAATCCGGAGGTGGGGGGCAGCCCGTACTCGAGCGCCCGTAGATATTCCTCATCGACCTCGGCGGCCTCTTCATCACCCGCGGCGTGTCGAGCTGCCTGCTCCATGAAGCGCGCCCGCTGATCGTCGGGATCGATGAGCTCGCTGAACCCGTTGCCGAGCTCCCGCCCCGCTACGACCGGCTCGTAGCGCTCGACCAGGTCCGGACCGTCACGATGGCCCCGGGCCAGCGGTGAGACCTCCGCCGGGTAGTCGATCACGAACACGGGGCCCCACAGCTCGGCCTCTGTCGTCTTCTCGTAGATCTCCAAAAGGATCTTCCCGGGCCCCCAGTCGTCGGCCACGCCGATGCCGACCTCGGTTGCCACCTTCACCAATTCGTCCCGGGGACTGCGCACGCTGAGGGAGAAACCGGTGGCTTCGGTGATCAACTCCGCCAAGGTGGCGCGGCGCCACGGCGGGGTGAGGTCGAGCTCGCGTCCTCCGTACGACAGCACGGTCGTCCCGAGGAGATCCCGGGCCACGCCGGCCACCAGCTCTTCGAAGACCACCATGGTGTCGTTGTAATCGGCGTAGGCCTGGTAGAGCTCGAGCGTCGTGAACTCCGGGTTGTGCCGGGGTGAGATGCCCTCATTGCGGAAACTACGACCGATTTCGAACACCTTGTCGAACCCGCCCACGACCAGTCGCTTGAGATAGAGCTCGGGCGCGACCCTGAGATACAGGTCCATGTCCAACGTGTTGTGATGCGTGACGAAGGGTCGAGCGGTTGCCCCTCCCGCGATCGGGTGGAGGATGGGCGTCTCGACCTCGACAAAACCCTGCGCCCACAGGCGCGTGCGCAGGGCCTGTACGACGTTGCTGCGCAACGTGAGCAACTGCCGTGACCGTTCGTTCGCCCACAAGTCGACCTCGCGCTGGCGATAGCGGGTCTCGACATCGGACACGCCGTGCCACTTGTCACCGAAATTACGACGAGCCTGCGCCAGCAACTCCCACTCGGCCACTTTGACCGACAGCTCACCCCGCTTCGTGCGCACGACTTCGCCGCGCGCGCCGATCCAATCACCAAGGTTGAGACGGATGAACTCATCGAAGCGCGCCGTGACCGCGGCGAGGGCGAAAAGCTGCACCGACCCGGACGCATCGCGCAGCTGGGCGAACGCGAGCTTTCCCTGTGGCCGCAACAGCATCAGGCGACCTGCGACCGCGACCGTCTCGCCCGATTCCTCGCCGGGAGCGAGGTGTGACCAGCTTTCGATCACCTGTGCCGCATCATGCGTGCGCGCGAAGCGGTACGGGATCTCATCTCCGGCGCTCCTCGCGGCGGAACTCGGGACGACCTCGCTCATCACGTGCCGTCCGAGACGTTGCGCTCATAGACGATGCGCAGCCCGTGCAGTGTCAGCCAGGGTTCCACATGCTCGATCGTCTCCGAATGCGGTGCGATCAGCGAACTGAGCCCACCCGTGGCCACCACCGTGGATGGCCCGAGCACTTCCATGAAGCGTCGCGCCAACCCGTCGACCTGCGCGGCGAACCCGTAGAGGGTGCCCGATTCGATCGACTCGACGGTCGAGCGTCCGATGACGTGACGGGGCTCGACCATCTCCACTCGGCGCAGTGCGGCAGCATGCTGGTAGAGGGCCTCGAGGCTGATCGCCACACCCGGGGTGATGGCGCCCCCGAGGTATTCCCCGGCCGCGCTGATGGCCTCCACCGTTGTGGCCGTCCCCATGTCGATGACCACGCACGGGCCGCCGTAGAGGTCGTAGGCCCCGACCGCGTTGGCCACCCGGTCGGCGCCGACCTCTTTGGGGTTGTCGTAGAGGATGGGCATGCCGCTCTTGGTCCCCGGGCCCAACACGACGCACGGCACCTGCTCGAACCAGCGATTCGCCATCTGCCGCAGCTCGCCGGTGACGTGAGGTACCGAGGAGCTCACGGCGATGCCGGTGACCGACGTCGCTATGTCCAGGCCCTCCAGATCGAGAAGTTGGGTGAGCAGGACGGCGTGCTCGTCGGGCGTACGCGTGGGGACGGTCGAGAGCCGCCAGTGATGCGTGAGGCCACGGGGTGCCGTGGGGTCGGTCTCGGTGCCGATCCCCACACCGACGCTCTCCTCGGGCTCCGAGGCCGAATCGGCCTCGGACAACGAGTACAGCCCTATCACCGTCTCGGTGTTCCCCACGTCAATTACCAACAGCACGGTCAGTCCCCCTCGCCATTTGGTGAATCGGCACGCCAGATGAGATCCAGCCCCAGGTCAACGACGGTGGCCGAGTGCGTCAGCGCACCGACCGATATCCGGTCCGGCCCGACCGCGGCATAGTCACCAATCGACTCCAGCGTCACGCCTCCGGAGACCTCTGTCAAAATCGGCCCGGACGACTCGGCGTGCGCCACCTCGATGGCGCGCGCCACGGTCGATGGGTCCATGTTGTCGAGGAGGAGCGCGTCGGCGCCGGCCCGCGCCGCTTCGGCCACTTGTTCCAACCCGTCGCACTCGATCTGCACCAGGCGGCCCGGCCACATGGCGCGGGCCCGCGCAACGGCCTCGGTGATGGTGATGCCAGCCAGATGATTGTCCTTGACCAGCACCGCCTCGGACAGGCTGGACCGGTGGTTGACACCTCCGCCGGCTTGTACCGCCGCCTTCTCGAGGGCCCGTAGTCCCGGCGTGGTCTTGCGTGTATCGAGTACCTCCACGGCCGGATTGCGAGCGTGTGCCGCCGCGACGTAGCGCGAGGTCAAGGTGGCGACGCCCGAGAGGTGACCGAGGAAGTTGAGCGCGGTTCGTTCTGCGGTGAGGATCGGGCGCAACGGCCCGGTCACCTCCATGATCGTCTGCCCGGGCACGAGCACGCTGCCGTCACCGATGTACCAGGTCAACGGCAAGTCCGGGCTGAGCTGGCGAAACGTCTCGGTGGCACAGGCCCGGCCGGCGAGCACCCCGACCTGACGGGCCCGCAACGCAAAATGCGCCGTTGCCTCTTCGGGCACCAACGCGGTGGTGAGATCGCCGTCCGCCAGCAGGTCCTCGGCCAGGGCGCGAGCCACCGCGTCGGTCACGACGGGGTCGGGGGCGGGGTCGAAGGGCGCCGGGGCGTGGGAGGCCGGGGCGGTCATTGCCCGGCGCCCTCCTGCGCCAACGGTCCGGGAACCGTGCCCGTCGGAGCGAGCGATCCGTGCACCTGACGCACACGCCACGCCGGGTCGGTGTCGGGGTAGTCGCTCCGGGAATGGGCGCCCCTGCTCTCGGTGCGGGTGCGCGCCGAGACGAGGAGCGCGTCAGCCAGTTGCAAGAGGTTGCCCAGCTCTCCAGCCGCCACCGACGACGTGCGGTCGCCCAGCGCGGTGGCCACGTCGGAGACGCCTGCGGCGGCACTCGCCAATGACGCGGCACTGCGCACGACACCCGCACCGCTCGTCATGGTCCGCTGCAACGAGTCCCGCAACTTGGCCACGTCGGGCATCGATCCCGCGGCAGCGGGTGGCCACGGGCGGGGCGGATCGGGGAGCACCCTGCACTCGATGCCATCGAGGGGGACGCCGCCGAGCACAGCCCGCAAGGCACCACTCGGCTCGGGCGCATCGTGATCCGACGCAATGCGCTCGGCCAGGCGAGCCCCGAAGACCATGCCTTCGAGCAGCGAGTTGGAGGCCAAGCGGTTGGCCCCGTGCACGCCGGTGCACGCCACCTCACCCACCGCCCACAGGCCGGGAACTGCCGTGGCCCCCCACAGGTCGGTGACCACGCCTCCGGAAAGGTGATGGGCCGCCGGGGCGATCGGGAGCCAATCGGTCTCGGGATCGAGCCCAATGGAGGTCAACGAGGCCGCAATGGTGGGAAAGCGCTGCGGGAACCGCTCCAGCCCGGTGGCGTCGAGCCACAGATGGTCGGTCCCTAGCTCGGCCATGCGGGCCGCCATGGCCCGGCTCACCACATCGCGCGGGGCCAGCTCGTCGACGAATTGCGCGCCCGCGTCGTCGCGCAGCAATGCACCGTGCCCCCGCAGTGCCTCCGAAAGGAGGGGACGCGGCATGGCCGGATGGTGCAGCGCCGTCGGGTGGAACTGCACGAACTCCACATCGGCCGTCGGCACGCCCGCCCGCAGCGCCATGGCCACCCCGTCCCCGGTCGATTCAGGGGGGTTGGTGGTGACCGAGAAAAGCTGGCCTGCACCGCCGGTGGCCAACACCACGTGATCGGCCCGCACCTCGACGGCCGGGCCCTCCGGAGGCAGCGCCGTCACCCCGACGCATCGCCCGCCTTCAATTATAAGGTCGAGGGCGAACCACCCTTCGAGGACCGCGCTCGCCGTCCGATAGGTGGCGTCGACCAAGGCCCGCTCCACTTCGGCACCCGTCGCCGCGCCGCCGGCGTGGACCACCCGCGGCCGCGAGTGCCCGCCCTCACGGGCCAGCGCCAAGAGCCCAGTGGCCTCCCGATCGAACTCCACGCCGAGCGTGATCAACTCATGCACCCGGGCCGGCCCCTCGTCGACGAGGATGCGGACCGCTTCCTCGTCACACAACCCGACGCCGGCAGCCAGGGTGTCGGCAAGATGCAGATCGGTCGAGTCCTCGTCCCCTCCGAGCACCGCAGCCACGCCGCCCTGGGCCCACCGGGTGGCCGACTGGGAGAGCGCGCCCTTGGTCAAGACGCCCAGCGAGGGCGCCGACCCGCCATGGGGTGCCGGTCCGGCCAGCCGCACCGCGGCCGAGAGGCCGGCCACGCCGCTGCCCAGCACCAGGACCTTGAACGGTCCCGGTCGGACCGGGGTGCTCACGCCGGTTCGGTCAGGTGGGGGTTGGCCCCGATGACTGTTGCTCTGTGGATCTTCGACTTCATCATGCGACGCAGCATGCAGTCAAGCGATCCGCTCCAGGTGGCGGGCCGGGGCGCCCTGCACCGCCGCGACCTCGAGACCGGCACAGTTGTCGATGAGCCGGACCGGGCCGACCTCGGCCGCGATGAGCAGCCGCACCGACGCCGGGTCCTCGATGATCTCGCGCGCCACCAGGTCCTCACGACCCACCGCCACCGCGTAGTCCAGCCGGACGAGGGGCTCGGTCTCCACCACACGGCGCATGGCCTCGGCCACGGTCGAGGAGTAGTTCACGCCTCCTTCGAGCAGAGCTCGCCCTGTCACCAGAGCCCGGGAAAGGACCACTGCGGCCCGCCGTTCCTCGGGTGACAGGCGGACGTTGCGACTCGAGAGGGCCAAGCCGTCCCGCTCCCGCACGATCGGGCACCCGACCACCTCGACCGGGAGTGAGAGATCGGCCACCATCTGGCGCACCACCGCCAGCTGCTGGAAGTCCTTCTCGCCGAAATACGCCCGGCAGGGGCCGGCGATCGAGAACAGCTTGGCCACCACCGTGGCGACACCGTCGAAATGGCCAGGCCGCGATGCCCCCTCCCACCCTTCGCTCACGCCCACCACCGACACCGTGGTCGCCACCGGAGCGGGCCAGTGCGGGTACATCTCGAGCACGGACGGCGCAAACACCAGGTCCACGCCGGCCTCGGCGCACGCCTCCACATCACGATCCAGCGTGCGGGGATAGTGCGCGATGTCTTCGGGGTCGCCGAACTGGAGCGGGTTGACAAAAATGCTGACCGCCACGACCTCGCACTCGGCCCGGGCCAGGGTCATGAGGGAGATGTGGCCGGCGTGCAGTGCGCCCATGGTGGGAACAAGACCGACGGTGCGGCCCGTGGCCCGGGCCTGCTGCAGCAGCGCGCGGCACTCGTCCACTGTCTCGACGACGCGCATGGCTCAGACCGCCGCCGGGACGACGGGGACAGCCGCTTCGGCCAACTGCGTGGCCAAGGCGGCTCCGGCCTGGTAGCCCGGACGCTCCCGGGCCGGGAGCGCATCGAGATGGCGGCTCAGCGTGTCCCAGTCGCCGCGCATGGCCGGCCCCGTCAAGGCTTGACGGGGCCCGAGTGCTGCGACGTCGTCGACGGCCGCCCTCGTCAGTGGGAGGAATGCCTCAAGATCGAGCCCCGCCGCGGCGGCTACCCGCTCGACCTGGCCCAGCAGGGCGACCACGTGGTTCGCGGCGATGCAGGCGGCGGCGTGGTAGGTGGCTCGGTCGGCATCTGCCACGTCGACCACTCGCCCACCCAGGGACAACGCGATGCGGCGGGCCACCGGATCACCGCTCACGGCGAAGGTCACACCCGCGGCCAAGCGGTTCGCTCCGACGACGGCGTTGGGCAGGGGGACCAGGGGGTGGAGGGCGGCACGGCGCGGGTGCGGCGCGAGCGCATCGAGCCCGAGTGACCCCGACAGGTGGAGGACCGTGGTCTCGGGCCGGGGTGCCACCGACGCCGCGACGCGGGCCACCACATCGTCCGGCGTGGCGATGACCAGGACATCGACCCCGAAGGCGGCGTCAGTGAGCTCGTCGTGACGACCGAGGAATCCGACGACGTCCCAGCCGAGCGCCGAAAGCGCGGCAGCCAGCGAGGTTCCGGCCCGCCCGGGGCCGATGATGCGGATGGATTGCACGAAACCTCCTTCGGCGTTCCAGCCCCTCTCGGGTGCCGTTCGCCTACAGACGATCGAAACAACTAACAGCTACAGACTACCCACGCAGGCGACCTTTCCACCAGCGGCCATGAGGCGCTCGGCCGGCACGAGCTCGGGCGCCAGATCGGACAAGGGTTGGAGCACGAATCGGCGCTCCCACATGCGGGGATGGGGCACGATGAGGTCGACTTCGTCGACCACGAGATCGCCCACCAGGAGGACATCGGCATCGAGCGTCCGGGGGCCGAAGCGGACCGTGCGGACCCGGTGCGCCGCCTCTTCCAACGCCCGGCAACGGCGCAGCAGTTGCCGGGGGGTGTCAGCCGTGTCCAACTCCACGACCACGTTGAGGAAGGCCCCCTGGTCTTCGGGCCCACCCACCGGCTCGGTCTCGTAGAGCGGTGAGACGGCGCTGACGTCGCCCGCCGCCTCCAGCTGGGCCACCCCTTGGCGCAGCGCAGCCTCACGATCGCCCAGGTTGGAGCCGAGCCCGATGAAGGCCCGCCGGCGGACATCCGCCATCACGAGAGGCTCGGCATCCAGCGCTTCATGAATTGGTCGAACATCGGAAACGTGAAGGCCAGCTCGTTGAAGCGTGGCGAGAAGCAGATTGCCTTCTTCATCAGGGCGTCCCTGACCGGGGCGACCTGGGTGGTCTTCTTGCGCAGGAGTGTCGCCACGTCGGCGGAGCGGACGATCCCGGGTCCCAACTCCGCCATGGCCCGCAGGTACGCCCGCTCCGGCTCCGTGGTCTTGGCCGCGCGGAATTGAAAGAACCCCTGGTCGAGTTCCATCATGGCCAGGGGGATGCTGCGCTCGACGTCGCTCGGGCGGATCACGTCCGAACCCTCCTCGGCCAGGTCCCACGCCTGCTTGGCGAACTCCTGAATGAAGTACGGGTAGCCCTGGGTCACCTCGTAGAGCCGCGCCAGCGCGGCGCCCTTCCAGCTCACCCCTTCCGCCGCGGCCGGGGCCAGCACGGCGCTGGCGGCCTCGTCCGTAGCCAGCGCCCCGATCGGGCGGAATCTGAACATGCCTTCGGCGTACGCCCTGGCCTCCTCGCTCACGGCCGGCAACGACGGCAGCCCGGCTCCCGCGAGGACGAACGGGAGTCCCATCTCGCTCGTCCGGTGCAGGCCCAGGAGGAGGGCCTCGAGGGCGGGTGAGGGGAGCTGATGCATTTCGTCCACCGTGAGAAAGACGCCCGCCTCGAGGGACCGGGCGGCTCCACCCACCTCTTCGAACAGCCCGCCGAGGTCACTACCCAGGTCTCCCGAGTCCGCCACGCCCGCGACGACCTCCGCCTCGTTCTGGAGGGAGGCTGCAGCCGGGTGGGCCTGCGCGAAAGCCTTGAGCACGCCGAGTGCCCGCCGGTTCGCGCCCTTTGCCTTCTTCTTACCGCCCAGTTTGAGCAATGCCTTGCGGACCGCCACGGCTATCTGCAAGGGGAGCTGTTCGGCGTCGCGCACCTCGATGTGCTCGTAGATGAATCCTCGCTTCACCGCCACCCGCCCGAATTCGTGCAAGAGGACCGTCTTGCCGACGCCCCGAAGCCCGGTGATCAACTGACTCTTGCCACTCCGACCGATCAGGGCGCGTTGCAGGGCCACGTCCATGTCGGCCAGCTCGCTGGATCGCCCGGCCAGCTCACTCGGCCTCGCGCCGGCACCTGGGCTGTACGGGTTGCTCACCTGGTCCATGGGGGAAATCTATATCGGCGTTAGCGCCATATAGCGGATCCCCTATAGAGACCGCGCAACGCCGTACGTCACCCCTGGCCTGCACGTCTCTGACGGATCGCGGCAACCCCTAACGAGAACGCAGGACCCGGACCCCGGTGGAGCCCACGTCGAGAGCCAAAGGTGGGCGTAGCTTGCGCACCGTCACCTCCACCGCCTCCAGTCGGGAATCGGTGATCAACAGGGTGTCGGCCAAGCGGCCCGCCAGGGCCTCGAGGAGTCGGTACGAGCGCTGGCTCACCACATCGGCCGCGACCTGCGCCAGAGCGCCGTAATCGACCGTCTCGGTGAGGTTGTCGCTGCCCTGGGCCTCCGCCATGTCGACCCAGGCCACGATGTCGAGCGAGAAGGGCTGGGCCCGCTCCCGTTCCTCGGGCAGCACACCGTGCACACCCACGACCCGCAGGTCCCGGATCTCGATCCGGTCCCCTCCGGGGCTCCGCTCGCTCATGCCTCGGCTGGGCGCCGCGGGGGACCTTCAAGGGCGGCCAGGAGCTCGCGTCCCGGCTCTCCCATGGCGTGCCCGCAGACGTGCTCGACCAGGGCGACCGCCTGCGGCTGGTTGTGCAAGCGCTTGGACCACACCAGGTAGCCCGCCACCACCCCCATGACCCGGTCACCCAGCTCGTCCTGGTGCACCAGCAGGCGAAGCCCCGCGGCCAAGGACGCATCGATGTCCTGGAAGCATTCGGCCAGCACAGGCCGGGGGTCGCCCACCTTCGGCAACGGATAGTGGGCCCAGGCCAACCCCTCGTCGTCGTAGGCGGCCAGATTGTGGGGAGAACGCAGGAGGGAGATCACGCGGCCGAATCCCTGGTTGCGCAGCCAGATGATCTCTTCCCGGCGACGGACCTTCCGGTGATTGGGCGCATACCCGCCAGGCCGCTCGCTGATGGCCAGGTGGTCCTTGATGACCCACGTGAAGTTCCGCGGCGGAATGCCGGCTGCCCACTTTCCCTTCATGCTGCTGGACCATACAACCGGGCAGCCTGCACCGTGACCGAAACGTCGTGCACCCTGACCATGGACACCCCCGAGACCATGGCCAGTGCGGCCGTCGCCAGCGAACCCTCCAGCCGATCCTCGACGCCGGCGGGCTCGTCACTACCCGGATCGGCCAGCAGGCCCAAGAAGCGCTTGCGGCTGGTACCCACCAGGACCCCCGCACATCCGGTGGCCTCGGCGGATCGCACCAGCTGGGGCAGGTGATGGAGCAGCGAGAGGTTGTGCGCCATCGTCTTGCCGAAGCCGATCCCGGGGTCGACCCAAACCTCCTTGACACCTGCCCGCAACGCCACTCGGGCTCGCTCCAGCACGAATCCGTAGACCTCGTTGAGCACGTCGTCGTAGTGCGGCGCCACTTGCATGGTGGTCGGCGATCCCTGCATGTGGACGGCGACCCACCCCACTCCTCCCGAAGCCGCCACTTCGAACAGTGAGGCCGAAACGTCGTTGACCAGGCTGGCGCCCACCTGGATCGCCGCCGCGGCCACCTCTGGCTTCACCGTGTCGATGGAGACCCGCACGTGGCTCGAGAGGGCCTCGACCACGGGAAGGACACGGGCCAGCTCGACGGACTCGGGAACAGGCTCGGCCCCCGGCCGCGTCGATTCGCCGCCGACGTCGATGATGTCGGCCCCTTGCGCCACCATGTCCTTTCCATGCGCGATGGCCGCCTCAGCATCCAGGTAGCGACCCCCGTCCGAGAAGGAGTCCGGCGTCACGTTGAGAATGCCCATGACGAGGGGCCGGTCCAAAGGGGGCGTGGGCATCTCGTCAGCGTAGGCCACCAAGCCGGGAATCCGACCCTCCTCGCCTGGGGAATTCCGGCGAATCCTGTGGCTACGGACTGGTGCCGGAATGCTGAGTCCCCGTCCGGGGCTGCGCCGGGCGGCTAGTGCCCGCGGATGAACTGCATGGCTTCGGCCCGGGTGGCCACGTCGGAGCGGAAGAGCCCACGTACCGACGAGGTGACAGTGACCGTGCCCGGCTTCTTCACCCCCCGCATCGACATGCACAGGTGCTCAGCCTCGATGACGACGAGCACACCGCGGGGCGCCAGCACCTTGTCGATGGCATCGGCGATCTCGGTGGTCATGCGCTCTTGTACCTGGAGCCGCCGGGCGTAGCCGTCGACCAGGCGGGCCAGCTTCGACAGTCCGGTGATGCGGCCGTCTTCGGCCGGGATGTACGCCACGTGCGCCTTGCCCAGGAACGGCACCAGGTGGTGCTCACACAGCGAGGCAAAAGGGATGTCGCGCACCATGACCATCTCGTCGTGCTCCGCGGCAAAGGTGACCTCGAGGTGCCGGGCCGGGTCGTCGTGCAGGCCCGAGAACAGCTCTTCGTACATCGACGCGACCCGCCGGGGCGTGTTGAGCAGGCCGTCACGCCCGACGTCCTCGCCGATGGCGATGAGGATCTCGGTCACCGCTGCCTCTACCCGCTTTACGTCTACCGCCACAAGATCCTCCTCATCGGCTCGCTCTCACGTCGCCCCCATCGCCTGATCCGACGTAGAGGTGGACCCCTGGCAGATTACGGTAACGCTCCGCCACATCGAGCCCGTAGCCCACCACGAACGATGCCGGGATCTGGAATCCGACATAGCGCAGGTCCAACTCCACCCGCTGCTCGCCCTCTTTGACCAGCAGCGCACACACTTCGACGCTCTTGGGCGACCGTGCGTTGAGGTAATGGCGCAGGTAGTTCAGCGTCAGCCCGCTGTCGATGATGTCCTCGACGACCAGGACGTGGCGGCCTTCGAGCTCGGAGTCCAGATCCTTGACGATGCGGACCACGCCCGAGGTACGGGTGGCGCTGCCGTAGGACGACACCGCCATGAAGTCGACGTCGACCGGCAGGGCGATGGCACGGCAAAGGTCGCTCATGAAGAGCATGGCGCCCTTCAAGACGGCCACCAGCAGTGGGGGATCGTCGGCGTAGTCGGCCGTAATCTGCGCTCCGAGCTCCGCCACCCGTGCCGCAAGGCGGAACTGATCGACCAGTACGGGCCCGACGTGCGGCTCGGCCCAGGGCGGGACCGCGCCACCGTCCACTTCGGGGATCACGGGGGTGACACTATCCGAGCGCAACGCCTCCACCGAAAGCCGGCCGGCGCGCCGGCTCACCCGTCGGCCCCCCGAGATTTCCGTGGCCACCGCTGTTCCCGCCGCGACGGCGAGGACCCGCTCCACTTCGGCCAGCGACGGCGGGTAGCCCGGTCCGTCTTTGCCATTCCCACCCGCATCCTGCAGCCATTGGCGCACCGACCGCCGGGCCAGAGGCACGGGCACGGCTGCGAGCGCCTTCGCATCTCGGGGGTCGGGAACCGCCTGGCGCGCCAGCGCGTTGAGCAGCGACACTTCGTCTCGCAGCACGCCGGCTTGGCGAGCCAGGAGGGGGACAGGGTCACGGCCCGCCACGTGGGCGCAGAGGGGCAGCAACTCATGGCGGACCCGGTTGCGCAGGAAGCTCGGGTCGTCGTTACTGGCATCGTGGACGGGCACGAGCCCCACGGCCGCACAGACGTGGTGTGTCTCGTGACGTCGCAACCCCAACAACGGATGGCGGTATCCGGGCTCCATGCCGGCCAACCCGTCTGCGCCCGAACCTCGCAGAAGATTGAGCAGGATCGTCTCGGCCTGATCATCCATGGTGTGACCGGTGGCCACCGCATCGGGCAGCACCGCGAAGCGGGCGGCGCGGGCACGCGCCTCGAGGTTTGCTCCAGCACCGAGCGACACCGTCTCCGCGAGGAAATTCGCTCCGAAGAGGGTCGCGGCCTGTGCCACCACGGCCGCTTCGGCCGCGGATTCCTACCGCAGCCCATGATCCACGTGGATCGCCGTGACCTGGCACCCCGCCGCGACGGC
>OBLU010004286.1_pt1 | contig 12864 bp, 11 predicted proteins | sample 1518681 | NCBI WGS metagenome assembly OBLU01 (sample SAMEA3539304, study PRJEB22396) | soil metagenome | biome: tundra; feature: field; material: soil | place: USA | collected 2010-05 | depth 0.15 m | reverse complement strand
CGCTCAGCCGTTATCCTGCCATCGTCGCGGAAGCGCCGGCGCGCGTGCGCACCGCTGAAACCATCCTGGAAAGCGCCAATCGATTGATCGACGTGGCCGATGGGTATTCGAGTGACGTAGTGGAGGCCTGCGTTCTGGCGTTCCAATCGCTGGCCACCACCTTCGCCGAAGAGCGCCAGGCTGCCGGCCAGTCCGCGCAACTGGGTCCCCTGCTGCCGGACGAATTCAAGCAGGCCCGCGGCATCTTCCTACAGGATCTGGCGGCGCGCTAGCCGGTTTCGCGCTTGCCTCCGGGTTGATCTTGCGCCCGATGTGGCGCACGTTCTCAACGTTGGGGCGCTCAGTGCCTGTCATGAAATAACTGTGCCATCCTGTGGGGCAGCCAATCTCGGCTGCAGCCGGGCGCCTTCCGCATCTCGGTGGCGCAAGACAAACTGGCGTTCGCGCTGGGCGAGCGGGCGCACCGGCTGTTGCAGTGGCGCTAAGCTGTCCTCCGGTCCCTGCTAATTCCTGACAATGAAGATCGGGTTGGGCGACGGGGATTTCGCCCCGTCACCCTCCCACACCACCGGACGTGCGGTTTTCCGCATCCGGCGATTGAAGCAAGCGTATTAACTACCCGCCAGATCCAATGGCGTCTGAGCCATCGGGTCTCGTACAGCGCTGTCTGTAAGAGGTTCCTCAAAGTTCCGCCTCGGGACCGCCGACGCCAGGCTCGCCACGGTTCCACCGCTTCTGCCCGTTGCACTCTCCGGGAGACGACCGTAGTTGTCGTGCCCTTCGATTTCAGATCCCTCCGCAGCTTCCCTTCAGTCCCCTCTCTAGCTCTGTCTGGTTTCTTCCGCCCTTCGCTCCACGGGCGTTACCCCGCTTCTCCGCTACTATGGCGTCTGCTGACTGCTCCCCCGCTCTCACGGGGAAGCTCTCCCCAGGTCAGGTGCAGAATCTTTCCCCTCGGGCCGTCCGGCTCTACCTGGTGCGTCTCGGATGACTTTTGGGCTTCGCTGTTCCCAGCCAGCTTGCCGCCCGCACCCGGCCTCACTGCCGGTTCGTGTTCCTACGGTCGAGAGTTTGCTACGCGCTTCTTTCAGCTTCACCTCACGGCTACGCCTTGCGTTTCGCTACGGTTGTCGTCATCTACTCCGTCGAGATCCTTTCATCTCGCTAGATTCTGCCCATGCTGGGCACACTGGGGCGGACGCCCGCGTCCGCGCGCGACCCCCGGGTCGCGCTCTTATCACTCCAACGGCAGCGCGGAGACAAAAAGCTTGTCGGGCCGCCGGACTTCGACTTTCAGTTTCTCTCCCAACGACAGGTTGCCGCTTACGGTCAGCGTATAGTTTGACCGCAGCACTTCGAATATGGCGGGGCCGTGCGGCTCGTTGCTGCTCTTCTTCATACTGCGCAGGTTGAAGATGGCGCCGCCGGTCTCGCGCGCCAGCATCTCCATCATCCATTTTTCGTTGCCCAGGACGTATACCGGGTAAATCGAAACGCCATTTCTGCGCGCCAACCGGATGACATCTTTCTCGTTCATACGGCTGTAGCCTTCCACGCCCGCGGTCAGCAGCAGGATCACGCGGCGGACGGTGCTGCTCTGGAAGCCGCCATCGATGGCCGCATAAAGCGCATCCAGCACGTGCGGCGAGTTGCCGTATTTGACCTGGGCGGCGGCGCGGCTCAGGAGCTGTTTGCTGGAGGTGAAATCCTGGATGAGATCGGCCGAGGAATGAAAGGCGACGATGGCCATCTGTTCCTTGGGCTGCAGTTGCGCGATCAGGTTGGTGGCCACCGGATGCACCATCTCACCAACCAGGCTGGTGTCCAGGAGCATCATGATGTCCAGGGTGGTATGCGAGAATTCCGCGGCTTCGACCGGGCGGGGGGTTTTGTCGTCGAGCACGGAGAAGTCTTCGGCGTTCAGGTTGGGGACCACCGCTCCGGATTTCGGATCGACCACCGTGACCAGGATCTTGGAAGCGCCCATCAGCGTGGAGAGCGCCAGCAGGAAAGCGGCTAGGATGCGCATGTATTCAGCATCGCGCGTTTCGGGTGAGATGGATCGCACAGTTTACAATTCAGCGCTTGACATATAGCGAACAAAAAGCGAAACTAGTGTCCTGGGTCAGAAGTTCTGTACCATGCAGACTGCCGGAGGCGAGATCTTTACGTTACAGAACTTCTGACCCAGGACACTAGCTAAGGAGGAAACACAGTTATGATTCGTGACGCCTTATTGCCCGAATTCGATCAAGAGATGGCCAACACGCGCAAAGTGTTGGAGCGCTGTCCTGAGGACAAGTTCGGCTGGAAGCCGCACCCCAAGTCCTTCAGCATGGCGGCGCTCGCGACGCATATCGCGAACATGACCGGTTGGGCCGTCGATATCATCGAGAAGGATTCGTTCGACATCGCGCCGCCCGATAAGAATGTGTCCGCCGCCATACAAGAGCCGGTGACATCGCAGAAAGAGCTGCTGGCGCTGTTCGATAAGAACGTGTCCGCCGCGCGCGCCGCTTTGGCCGGTGCCAGCGACGAGCATCTCGCGAAGACCTGGTCGCTGCTCGGGGGAGGCCAAACCATTCTCAGCATGCCTCGGATGGTGTGCATCCGCAGCTTTGTGATGAACCACACCATCCACCATCGCGCGCAACTGGGCGTGTATCTGCGGCTCAACGATGTGCCGGTGCCGGCGATTTATGGCCCGTCGGCGGATGAGCAGGGGTAAGTACACTCGTGCTGGTGAGGTAGTGGGCTGCTTCGCAATCAGCCACGCGCTGAAGTGGCCCACGTTCGCGCGCGACGTCATCAAGATTCGCGCGGAGGAAAGAGCGGCGTTGGTACCGTAGCGCGCCCCGCTTTCTCCGGCGATCACGCCCGCCGTCGGGTTCGCGCCGTCGTCCTTCCCCGCCGATGGCGGCTTGCGACTGGCCTTCCAAAGGCACGGCCAGCTATATTGCAGTGTGGCTCTGGGGACCGCCAGGCGCTCGCACACATTACATAAGCGTTTCGTAACGTCCAAATCCAATTTTTCAATTGGACTTCACCGCCCACGTGCCGTACACTGGCTACCAAGGACTATACCGCTGTCCTAGCTAGTTGACCTCGTCGAGTCCCAACGGACCCTGCCCGTCCTTTCCAATAATTTATTTTGGGTCATGGAGATGCCGTGTCTTTACCGCTTTTGGAGAGGGCTCAGCGGGGCGATGAACTCTACCGGCTGACATCCGGCGCTCCCGCCTGTGGCACCGGCGCGCGGCATCCGATGCCCCTCCCGGCCCCCGCCCCGGGCGAACAATACCGTTTCCACTTCGACATGTCCCGCTGCATCGGCTGCCGGTGCTGCGAGGTGGCTTGCGCGGAACAGAACGGCAATCCGGTCGAGATCAGTTGGCGGCGGGTTGGCGAAATCGAAGGCGGCTTCTATCCCTTCACCAGCGTTTCTACCTCTCGATGGGGTGCAACCACTGCATTGAGCCGCCAAGCCTGAAGGGCTGCCCGGTCGACGCGTACTCGAAGAGCACGGAGACCGGAATCGTCCTGCTCGACCCCAACGTCTGCATCGGCTGCGGCTACTGCACCTGGAACTGCCCGTACGGCGTGCCGCAGTACAACCCGGAGCGCGGTGTGGTGGGCAAGTGCGATCTGTGCCACAACCGTCTGGCGGAAGGACGACTGCCGGCCTGCAGCGAGGCCTGTCCCGAGGACGCCATCCAGGTTGAGCTGGTGAACATTGCCGAATGGCGGCAGGACTGTGAAGCCGCCAACGCGCCCGGCATGCCACCGGCGCAGCACACCCTTTCGACCACGCGCATCACGCTGCCGGACGGCATTCTGCCGAGCTTCGAACGCGCCGACGACCATCGCGTGCGGCCCGAGCAGCCGCATCTGCCATTGGTTGCGATGCTGACGCCGACACAGCTTTCCGCCGGAGCTTTCTTGTATCTGTCGCTGGCGCGGGCCGCGGGGCGCAACGCAGCGATGGCCGCCGCGCTGGTGGCGCTCGTCTCGCTGGCCGCGTCCACATTGCACCTCGGCCGCCCGATTCACGCCTGGCGCGCGCTCCAGATGTGGCGGCGCTCGTGGCTCAGCCGCGAGGTGCTGCTTTTCTCGCTGTTCGCGGGCGTGGCGGCCATTTCACCCGTGTTTCCGGTGGCCTCGATCGCGGCCGCTGTGGCTTCGCCGGTGTGACGGCCAGCGCCTTCATCTACCTTGTCCCGGCGCGTCCGGCCTGGAACAGCAAGCAGACTCTCGTCGATTTCTACCTGACCGCGTTGCTGCTCGGCCCCTTGTTTCTCGGAATGCTGGGCGTACGCACGCCTGTCTTGGCAACGGTCCTGGCGGGGGCTGCCCAGCTCCTGAACCAAAGCGTCAAGCTACTGGCGCTAAAGGCATCCGAGGAATTCGAACTGCGCGCGTCGGCGCAGCTCCTCACCAGCCGTCTGCGAAATCCGCTGGTGGCGCGCCTGGCGTTGCCGATCGCGGGCGGCATCCTGCTGCCGCTTTTGGGGCGTCCCGTGGAAGCCTTCGCCACGGCGCTCGCCGGCGAGCTGCTGTCGCGCTGGCTCTTCTTCGTCTCGGTAGTGCCGAAGAACGTCGCGGCGAGCTTCTTCGCCCGAAGGCCGCATGAACCTGAAGCGCCTCGCCGGTCCGGACATCCTCTCGGAGAAGTACGCGTATGCGGAAGACCCAGAGTTCGGCTACGTGGCAGCGTCCCGCGTGGCCGACCGCTGGACGCCCACCACGTGCGGCTACTGCTCGGTCGGCTGCGGCATGCTCATCGGCGTGAAGGACGGCCGCGCCGTGGCGGTGCGCGGCAATCCGCACCACCCCGTCATTGGCGGTAAGCTCTGTCCAAAGGGTCTGTCCGAGCACCACACGCTGGCGGCGGCTTCGCGCGCGCGGCATCCGCTGCTGCGGCGGAATGGACGCCTCGAACCGGTCGCCTGGGACGAAGCGCTGGACACCATGTCGCGCGCATCGGCGCGATCCAGGCCAAGCACGGGCCTGAAGCGCTGGGCGTCATCGGCACCGGTCAATTAGTCACCGAGGAATTCTACGCTCTCGGCAAGCTGGTGCAACTCGGGTTTGGAACGCGCAACTACGACGGCAATACCACGCTGTGCATGGCGAGCGCCGTTTCGGGCTACAAGCGTTCCTTCGGCAGCGACGGACCGCCGGGCTGCTATGACGACCTGGCGCGCGCCGACGTCATTTTCCTGATCGGCGCCAACATCGCCGACAATCACCCGATTCTTTGCCAGCGCCTTCTGGAGAATCCCGAGGCAACCCTGATCGTGGCCGATCCGCGGGTCACCAAGACCGCCATGATGGCCGACATCTACCTGCCGCTCAAGCCGCGGTCCGACATAGCGCTGCTCAACGGGATCGCCCACATTCTGATCCGCGACGGCCTGATCGATCGCGACTACGTCGCGCGTCACACGGAGGGCTTCGAGGCCCTGCGCGAATTCGTCGTGGCCTACCCGCCGGCGCGCGCTGCCGGGATCACCGGCCTCGACGAGCACGTAATCGAGCGCGTCGCCACACTGTATGCCGCGCCAAGGCCGCCTTCATCGGCTGGACCATGGGCGTCAACTATTCCACCCAGGGCACCGAGACCGTCAACGCCATCGACAACCTCGCGCTGCTGACCGGACAGATCGGACGCGCGGGCGCCGCTCCGTTTTCGATCACCGGCCAGTGCAACGCGATGGGCACTCGCGAAGCGGGCTTCGCTTCAAGTCTTCCCGGCTACCGCAAGTTCGAGAATCCAGCCGACCGAGCCGAGCTGGCGGCCTTGTGGAACATTTCCGCCGACCGTATTCCCACCGCGCGCGGTCTGGCGTATCCCGACATTATCGAAGCAGCCTTGGCGAAGCGCATCCGGGCGCTGTGGATCGTCGCCACCAATCCCGTGGTCTCCTTCCCCAACCACGAATTGATCCGGCAGGCGCTCGAAACAGTCGAATTTCTGATCGTCCAGGACGGCTTCCACCCGACGCCGACTTCCGAATTGGCGCACCTGGTGCTGCCCGCCGCCATCTGGGGCGAGAAGGAAGGCACCTACACCAATTCCGAGCGGCGGGTGAGCAAGGTGAACCAGGCCGTCGATCCGCCGGGCGAGGCGCGGCCCGATTTCGATATCTTCCTGGACCTGGCCGGCCGCCTCGGCGTCCGCGACGAACTGTTCCCAGGCTGGCGGACCACGCGCGACTCGTTCGAAGAATGGAAGCGCGTCTCCGAAGGCCGCCTGTGCGACTACAGCGCGATGACCTGGGAAGCCATCGAGCGCGATGGCGGCATCCAGTGGGGCGGGGAGCGGCTGTACACAGACGGCCACTTTGCCACACCGGACGGCCGCGCCAAGCTGTTCTGCATCGACTGGCAGCCGTTCCCCGAGCAGCCCAGCCGCGAGTATCCGTTCATCCTGAACACGGGCCGCACGGTCGAGCACTGGCACACGCGCACCAAGACGGGAGCGGTCCCTATCTTGGAAGGCCTGTCGCCGAGGGCGTGGCTGGAGATGAACCCGCGCGACGCGCAGCGCTTGGGCTTGCGGCCGCACGACCGGGTTTCGGTGGTTTCGACGCGCAGCCGCGTGGACGGCGTCGAACTGCGCGTCACCGAGATCGTGGCGCCGGGCCAGATCTTTATGCCCTTTCACTACGCGGAGACCAACGCGAACTGCGTGACACAGAGCGCCTACGACCCGGTCTCGCGCGAGCCGAATTTCAAGCAGTGCGCGGTGCAGGTCCACAAGACCGAGACCGCGAGGCGGGGAGCGACACGATGGAAAATCTAGATTCAGTGCCTTACAGAGCCGGGCCCAGAGGGCACCCCGTAAGGGAGCGGGTTTTGCCACGGGCTGCTGAAACACTTCAAGAAGACGAACCATATCAATGCGACACTTCCGCAAGGCGGGCCACGCCCCAACACTGATCGCGGCCTTCCTGTACTTCGATGTCAGTTTCATGGTGTGGGTGATCCTGGGCCCGCTGGCGCCGTTCCTGGCGGAGTCGTTGAAGCTGACGGCGACACAGAAGGGCCTCGGCCATCCCGCTGCTGGGCGGTTCGTTCTTCCGGCCCATTCTCGGATGGATGACGGAGCGCATCGGCGGGCGTCGCACGGGGCTCATCGGCCTGGCCGTGACTCTGATCCCGCTCGCCGCGGGCTGGCAGTGGGCGAGCCGCTATGAGGACTTCCTGGCGCTGGGGCTGCTGCTCGGAGTAGCCGGCGCAAGCTTCGCCGCCGCCTTGCCGCTGGCGAGCGGCTGGTATCCGCCCGAGCACCAGGGCTTGGCCATGGGCATCGCGGGCGCCGGAAACTCGGGGACTGTGCTCGCCACCCTGTTTGCGCCGCGTCTGGCACAGGCTCTGGGGTGGCACGCGGTGTTCGGCTTGGCGGCGATCCCGGTCAGCCTGGTCTTCGCGGCGTTCTTCTTCCTGGCGAAAGACGCGCCGGGCGAGCGCGTGGTCTATCGCTGGAAAGACTACGCAGGCATCCTTAAAGAAGGCGACTCCTGGTGGTTCTGTTTCATTTATAGCATCACCTTCGGCGGGTTCGTCGGGCTGGCGAGTTACCTGTCGGTGTTCTTCCACGATCAGTATCATCTGAACAAAATCCAGGCAGGTGACTTCACCGCGGTGGTGGTCGTGTTCGGCAGCTTTCTGCGGCCGGTGGGCGGAATGCTGGCGGACCGGTTGGGCGGATACAGGATGCTGCTGGTGTTGCTGGCGGGTGTGGGGTTGTGCCTGGGCGGCGTGGCGTCGCTGCCGCCCGTGTACTTCGCCCTGGCTTTGCTCGCGGGCGCCATGGCGATGTTGGGTATGGGCAACGGCGCCGTCTTCCAGCTTGTCCCGCAGCGGTTCGAGGGGCGCGTCGGCATCCTGACCGGCATCGTGGGAGCTGCCGGCGGCTTCGGCGGGTTCCTGTTGCCGTCGCTGCTGGGCACGATCAAGGATCGCGCGGGAAGTTTTGCGTTCGGCTTTGGGCTATTCGCGTTTGGGGCCGTGCTGGCGGCTGCGCTGCTGGCGCAGATCGGCCGCGTGTGGCGCAGCCGATGGAACGAGCAAGCTGCGCGCCGGGCTGGATTGTTTCCCACGCGCGAACTCGACGCCTTGCCCGAAGCCGCCGGCGGCGACTAGTTGGTTAGGCTTTGCCCGGAAGATGCAGGTGCTCGCACGCCTGGTTCGATTCGCGGTGACTGTTGATGCCATGTCGCAAGACTAGGACAGCACGACGAGCGTATAGACAATCGCCGCAGTCATGCGCATACTGTGGAATTCTGGCCCAGATCGCTTTCCGGGAGTCCCCGGTGATGCACAAGGTCCAGCTTCTCTTTCAGTTCCGCACACGCGTCTTTTCCCTCCCAGATCTCCCGCGGGTTAGGTCAAGGGTTAGCCCCTCCCGGAAAGGGAGATTGCGCGCTTGATCGAAAACCCAACCAAGCCCACCAAGCCAAGGCCCAACAGAGCGATGCTGCTCGGCTCAGGCACCGCAGTCGAAGGTACTACCTGCACTGAAATGTCAGTGCTCTCTTGTGCCGGTGCGGTCAGCCCTGCCACGTTGAGAACGATCTGGTCGGCCGTGAACGTCACGTCGCTCGCGATAAGCCCCGGAATGTTCGATGAGGAGAGCGCAACGTTGGAGAAGGCGAATCCGGAATCGAGCAAGTCAAACACTAAGCAGTTGCACGCACCGGCCCCATACTGGCTTCCAAAGGTCGAGAACGTGTCAAAAACGATGTTGTTCGCCTGGAAATCGATGGAGTAGCCCCCTTGGTTGATGTTGATACCGCAACCAGGTCCAACCGAAGTCGGGGTCGCGCAGTCGATTTCCACGCCCGGGTCAACGACAGTGATGTCGGCGCTGACGTACGGGGCGCCGGTAAGGTCAGGGTAAAAAGCATTGAATTGAATGTTATGGCCGACGAGCGAATCCGCCTTTGCCGGCAGGACCGTCGCCAGCGCAAGAACGCCCACAATTGCCAAGGATTTTACAAGTATCACAGTTTTCATAAGATGTTCTTCCGATTTCCTCTCATGTTGACAATAGCACTGCTCTTGGTACGAGTGCAAGCTCTTCCCATGGTGCGCCTCATTCGATCGGAATCGTGACGGTGGCGCTGGTGCGGCCGCCCTGGGACAGCACCAGCGGCGCCTGCTGATTCGGCGCGATTCCGGTTGGGACAGTAGCGTTCACTTGATACAGCCCGGTGAATCCCGGGCTGAGACCGGCAAAGAACACCGGAGCGTTTACGCCGCCAATGGTAACCGTCACCGGATCGATCGTCTGCGAGAGCGGCGAAGGCGGGGCCGGAGATCCCGCCACCGCGCGCGGCGTCACGTCCCCCAAACCCGCGCAGTAAATGACCGCGGCGTCCCCGGCCGTGGCCGAGTTGCCGCCGCCCGCTTCCACCTGCGATCCATCGGGGTGCACGATGACTATGATCCCGATGCCCTGGCCGTTTGCCAACTGCGTGAACACGCCCGGCTGGGACGAAACCAGGCTTACGGGTTGCGGCGCGGAGACGGCGTTGTTGCGGGTCGCCACGATTGGCAGGCTGGTGTTTACCGCCAGATCGAAGGGCAGCATCGCGTTAAACTGGCCGGCGGTCACCACGTAAAGAGGAACAGTCTCTCCGCCGATGGTGACCGGCGTTCCGTCGAGTTCGGTAGGCAACGGGAACGCCTGAACGGCCAGGGCGCTGGTCGAATCGGTAAAACTCGAGCCAAAAATGGAGACGATAGTTCCCGGCGCGACCGGCTTCGACAAGCTGAAGCTGGCACCGTTCGGCACGCCACCCACCGCGACCTGCGGCGGATCCTCGCCCGCCGTCCGGACCGTCAGTCTCACCGTGACCATCCGGACCGGGCCCGCGGCATTCGGCGAAGTGACCTGAATCTGCCCGTAGTAATCGGCGGCTGCAAGACCAGAGGGGTTCGCGGTGACCGTCACTGTGGTTCCAGCCTGCCCGCCAGGATCGATCCGGTGGAGGGCAAAATAGACAGCCATGCGCCGCCGGAAGCTGTTGTCGCGGACGCGGCCCAGTTCAGCGTATCTTGGCCGCCGTTCGACAGCACAAACGTCTGGGTCGTGGCTGTGGAGCCGGTGGCCGCCAGCGTGAAGGTCACATAGGTGGACGACAAGGCCATCGCAGGGCTGCCCCCAGGCTGCACCTGGCGGACGCGGCGGTTGCCACTGTCCACGATGTACAAGTTGCTTCCGGAATCCGCCGCCAAGCCGGACACCCCCGCAAACGATGCGGCCGTCGCGGGTCCGCCATCGCCTGAGAAGCTGAACTGGCCGTTGCCGGCGTAAGGGCCGATGACGCCGCTGGGCGTGACCTTCCGCACGGTAGTGATGGATCCGATGTAAAGGTTCCCCGCCAAGTCCGCCGCGTCCGGCCAAGGACCGGCCAGACCCGCCGATGTAGCTTGCCCTCCGTCGCCGGATGCGCTGGTCTGACCGTTGTCCGCTACCGTGTCGATCGTGGCTCCGGCCGGATCTACCTTCCTCACCCGGTTGTTGCAGGTGTCCGCGATATACAGGCTCCCGTCGGAACCGGCCGCGATATTGATGGAACCGCTGAACTGAGCGTTAAGCGGCGGCCCTCCGTCTCCGCTGAATCCGGATCCGGTTCCGCCGCCGGCCCAGATGTTGATCTTCCCGTCGGTGGTCACCCGGCGTACGGCGACGCCCACATCGAGCCCGCCGACCCGCACCCGGCAGGTGAAATACACAATTCCCGCCCCATCAACCGCCACGCTCGTCGGGTAGAGAAGGGTGGCGGCCGTAGCCAGGCCGCCGTCTCCACCGGTCCCGGTCCCGGCGTAGCAGCAGCCGTTGGTGCCGGCGAATACCGTGATCGTTCCCGTGGAGGCGTCCACGCGGCGGATTACATTATGGTGGGCGTCCGCGATATACAGGTTTCCGCCGGAGTCTACTGCCACGTCGTTGGGCGTGGCCAGAGCCGCCAATGTTGCCGGGCCATTATCGCCCCGCTGCCCGTCTGACCAGTTCCGGCCACGGTGGTGATGGTGCCCGACGGAGTCACCTTGCGGATCCGATCATCGCTGCGGTCGGCGATGTACAGGTTGCCCGAGGAGTCCACCGCCTCACCCCAGGGCCGTCTAGACGCGCCAGCGTCGATGGTCCGCCGTCGCCGACGGAGGTCGCCGTTCCGGCGAACGTGGTGACGGTGCCGCCAGGAACCACCCGGCGAATGCGGTTGTTGTCCAGGTCGGCCACGTAAACGGCGCCGGAGGCGTCCAGGGCGACCGCGGCCGGAGTGCTGAACGTGGCGGCAGTGGCCGCGGAGCCGTCGCCGCTGAAAACCGGCCTGGCCGGTTCCGGCGATTCGTGGTGACGATGCCGTTTATGTCGACGCGCCGGACGCGCTCGTTTCCCGAATCGGCGATATACAGGTTTCCGGACGCATCCACCGTCACGCCGCGTGGCACCAACAGCTTCGCCTTGGTGGCCTGACCATGAACGAGAAAGATGTCATCCGATTGGCGCGCAAGAATGGCGTGTCGATTTATCCGGTTTACGTCCTGGGCAACGAAAAATGGATGATGGAGATGCTGGCGCGCGAAACCGGCGATTCCCGCGAGCGGCGCCGCGCATCTTATGCGGAAAACGGGAGCACCTCTTCCCGTTGCGGGTCGAAGCGGATACGCCGCCTCTCCAGATAGCTCTGATTGGCGAGCAGCGCGGCCTGCGCGGCGCGATGTCCGATGTAGACATCCGCATTCGGCCGTTTGCGCGAGCGGCAACACTCCAGAAAATTGCGCACATGCCGATCGGTGATATCGCCGGGAAAGCGCTGGATCACCGGCTCGGCGCCTTTCTCGGCGGCGCGGAATTCGTACCGGTTGCGATTGACGAACAGGCGTCCGCCCGATCCCAGGAACTCGACGTGGTATTCGGGGCCGTTGTCGACCGCCAGCGAAATGAAACTCACGGTGAAGCCTCCCGGGTACTCGAACAGCGCGCTGATGGTGTCGGGCGCGGTGCGTCCGTCGTGAAAGTCGTAGTAAACGCCGCCAGCCGCCACGGCCGAAAGGGGCCCGTCCTGGTTCATGAACATGTGGACCACGTCGATCCAGTGCGCGCCGAAGTCGGTCAGCTTGCCGCCGCCGAAATCCAGGAACGCGCGGAAATCGAGATATTGCGCGGGATTCCAGTCGCGGTATTTCAATGCCCCAAGAAAGCGCACCCAATCCAGATTGGCGGGCTTCTGCGCGGGTTCGGTGGGCAAGGCGCGGTTGGCGCCGCCGTGCCACACACAATCCACGTGCGAGATCTTGCCCAGCAAGCCAGAGCGCACGAACCGTTCGCGCGCTTCCAGGTAAACTTCGCCGGAGCGCTGCTGCATGCCCACCTGGCACACCCGGTTGTTGACGCGTGCGGCGCGCACGATCTCGGGCCCTTCTTCGCGCAGGCGGGTCAGGGGCTTTTCGACATACACATCCTTGCCGGCGTTGAGCGCGTCGATGGCGATGGCTTTGTGCCAGTGGTCCGGCGTGGCGATCAGTACGGCCTCGAGGCCCTTCATTTCCAGCAGCCGGCGGTGGTCGGTGAAGGGTTGCGCGCCGGCGGCCTGCGCCACCCCCTTATCGGTGCGTTCACCAAACACATCGCACACGGCGCGCACGTCCACTTCCGCCGTCTTCTGGAATATCGAGGCGACGTAGAGGCCCCGTTCGCCACATCCGATGAGTCCGAACTGGATGCGATCGTTCGCGCCCAGGACTCGCGAGTATGAGAGGGCCGTCAGCGCGGCCGCTTTGATTCCTTCGCGGCGGGTAAGCATGCTTGATTGTAACCCTGCGCCGATTGGCAATCGGCGCGCAGGA
>OBLU010004285.1_pt1 | contig 12865 bp, 13 predicted proteins | sample 1518681 | NCBI WGS metagenome assembly OBLU01 (sample SAMEA3539304, study PRJEB22396) | soil metagenome | biome: tundra; feature: field; material: soil | place: USA | collected 2010-05 | depth 0.15 m | reverse complement strand
CCACCGTCCGCCGGAAGCTCTGGCGGCCTAACGCGCAACAAAACAGGCCGTGGAAATGCCGGTCCTATGGAAAGCGCGGAAAACGATCGTACTGTTTTCCGCCCTTCCCACAAGACCTTGAAAATCGATGAAACCGATTTTCACATTCCCACCGCCACGACGACGACTGAACAATCTTTCCACTCAAAACCCGAAAAACCTGTCCAGACAAACGGAGCCGCCGCAGTTGCCCACCGAGTGGTTGTCGATGCAACTGAGGATATAGAGTCGGCCATCTGAAACGTCAGGAGGGTCGATATGGCGACAAAGAAGGCTGCAAAGAAAAAATCTGCTACCAAGAAAAGTTCTGCAAAGAAGTCTCCCTCAAAAAAGAAGTCAACACGGAAATATTCTCCTTCTGCTGGAAAGAACGTTGAGAGAGAGATGAAGGAGATGAAAAAGGGCACGCTCAAGAGTGGTCGCAGCGGGAAGAAAGTGACCAATCCGAAACAGGCGATTGCCATTGGGCTTTCCGAGGCGAGGAAGGCCGGCGAAAAAGTTCCCCGCAAGAAAACCTAGAGACATCTCTTGTGTGACTCGCGCAGCCGACCTGGATCAATTCGCATTGCGATTTGGGCCGCTGCCAGACATTGGCGCGAAGAGGTCGACCAGTTCCGACATGTAGAAGGCTTCGTCGGCGAAGGTGAAGGTGCCATGGTCGATGACTTCGCGGGCAGCGCGGTATAAGGCCGTTATAGCGGCGCGGCTAAAGCCTGAGCCGATGCTGACGCGGCGCACTCCGAGAGCCCCGAGCTCTTTGACAGAGAGCGAAGGCTCCGCTTTGAGTCCCGCGAGCACGTTGACGGGTTTGCTGACCGAAGCGCAGACGGTGCGGATGTCTTGAGGACGGGTAAGGCCGGGAGCGTAGAGGACTTCAGCGCCGGCGGCCTCATAGGCCTGCAGGCGGCGGATGGTGTCGTCGAGATCGGGGTGGCCGTGGAGGTAATTCTCCGCCCGTGCAACGAGCATGAAAGGGAACGCAAGCGCATGGGCAGCGGCTGAGGCGGCGGCGATGCGCTCTACGGCGTGCTGAAAGTCGTAGATAGGATGACTGGGGTCGCCGGTCGCATCCTCGATGGAGCCGCCGACGAGTCCGGCCGCGTCGGCAGCTAGGCGAATTGTTTCAGCGGCCGCCTCAGGACTGTGACCATAGCCATTTTCGAGGTCGGCGGCCACGGGAAGCGGCGTGGCTTCGACGATGGAGCGCGCGTTAGCGAGGGCTTCCTCGCGAGTGACGGCTCCAGTGCCGTCGCGACGACCAAGGGCGAAGGCGAGGCCGGCACTGGTGGTGGAAAGGGCAGCAAATCCGAGGCCGGTGAGGAGACGGGCGGTGCCGGCATCCCAGGGATTGGCAATGACGAACACTTCAGGCCGTTGATGGAGCGCCAGGAATTGAGCAGCTTTTTCAGCTTGGTTGGGCATGGGATTACCTTCGACGTTTTGTCAATTCAGCGCTATCTTACCGCCGATGATAGAAGGGCAGCACGATGAAAACGGCGAGGCTAATGGCGACCAGCAGGGCCAGAGCCAGGATGCTATAGAGCAGGACGAGATTGGGTCCTTGAGAGGATTCTTCGGCAGCATTGGGCCGCCTATCAAGCTCGGGGTTTTCTTTCGCTTCAACAGAAGAACTGCGTGGCTCAGGATTATTCATATTTCAGCGCGTCCACGGGGTCAAGCTGGGCGGCACGGGTCGCGGGGACGGTGCCGAAGATGACGCCGACGAGAATGGCCGAGGCAAGTGCGATGAAAACGGATAGCCACGAGAAAGGCAACGGGTAATCGGTAAAGAGCCGGACGGAAAGCGGTGGGGCCAATCCGACCAGGATGCCCACCACTCCTCCGGACAGAGAGATGATGACCGCTTCGGCAAGAAATTGGAGCTTGATTTCTCGACGGGTGGCGCCGAGTGCTTTGCGGATCCCAATCTCGCGAATGCGGGCGCGGACATTGGCGAGCATGATATTCATGATGCCGACACCGCCGACAGCCAAGGTGACGGCAGCCACCAGGACGAGGACCGCGGTGAGTGCGTTGGCGATGCGCGCCGCGATGGTCAGCAGTTCGCCAAGCGTTTGCGGCCTGTAGACGGAACCTGCCCGATGGCGCGATTCAACGACACGCACGATTTCTTTTGCGGCTTCCGGCACCTCAGTCATGGTGCGCATGGAAAAGTAGATCTGCTTTACATTCTCGGATCCGGTGAAGTAGCGGGCTACGGAGTAGGGAATGAGAATGGTCTGGTCGGCGATTTCAGATTGGCCGAAGTCGGTGACACTCTCCTTGAATACGCCAATGATGGTAAAGGGAATCCCACTGATGGAAAAGGTCCGGCCGATGGCCGCGTCGGCGGAGCCGAACATCTCGCGAGCAAAGGGCTCGGTGACGACTGCGCATTCGAAATGCCCAATCTCATCCTCATCGTCGAAGAAGCGGCCCCAGGGCACGAGCAGGTTACGGATGTTGCGGTACTGAGGACTGACACCCAGCACGAGCGTATCTTTGACCACGCCACCGCCAAAGCTGATGCGGTCGTGCATTTCAAGCACGGGCGAGGCATACATGACGCCGGGGACCTGGTTCATCACGGCTTTTTCGTCTTCGATGGTGAGGAAATCGTTGTAGAGCACGCGTTCCTGGCCCGTGGAGCCGCCGCCGGCATATTCAAGCTCAATGGAGTTGGTGCCGATCTTCTGGATTTCATTGAGGATAAACTGCTTGCCGGTCATGCCGATGGTCACCACAAGAATGACGGAAGCGGTGCCGATGACCATACCGAGCGCAGTGAGCGCGAAGCGCAACTTGCTGGCGCGAAAGCTGTCGATGGCCAGCTTGAGTATCTCGCTCAGCACCATCGTGCGGCGAGCGCTCAGCAGGGTCTGCTGAAATGCGATTTGGCGGGCCTGATCGACTGGATTCATTGAATTCTGAGAGATGCGCTATAAGTCAAGATGCGCCGGAACACCTCGCGGCTTCGACAATCGTGGGATGCGACCGTGGTGCACGGACCCATCCAAAGGATACCCCAATGGATTAGACCCACGTTGGCTTCGGATTTCGGGGCGCTGAATCATTTTTGGGGTGTTTTCGAGCCGGTTGAGCTACTCGACGAAGCTTGACGTAGCACGGATTCCACTACCGCCTCGCCGATACACCAGTGACCACTTTGACGCGATCATTCAGGCTTTGGTAGGTGGCGAAATGCCGGACTTTTCAATCACATGGCATCTTTGGGTCAGATTTCTCAGTGCGCTTCGCGCGTAACCGTAGTTCCACGGCAGCCAACAAGAAAGTCCAGGTCGGCGCCTTCCGATGCCTGCATGACGTGCTGAACATACATCTGCTGGTAGCCACCGGTTATCGGCAAGGGAGATTGTTTCCAGTTTGCCCGTCGGTGAGCCAGTTCAGCGTCAGAGACATCGAGATGTAGTCTTCGCACTTCCACGTCGAGTTCTATCAAGTCACCCTCTTCGACAAGCGCCAGCGGTCCGCCGGCAGCGGCTTCGGGGCACACATGCAGAACCACCGTGCCGTACGCAGTGCCACTCATCCTGGCGTCGGAAATGCGCACCATATCCTTAATTCCGCGAGCGAGGAGCTTGGGCGGAAGCCCCATATTGCCGACCTCTGCCATACCGGGATATCCCTTCGGGCCGCAGTTTTGCAGAACAAGTACCGAATCTTCGTCTACATCCAGATTGGGATCGAGGATCCGCTCTTTGTAGTGCTCGATAGAATGAAACACGACTGCGCGCCCGCGATGGCGCATCAGATTTGGGGATGCGGCAGAGGGCTTTAGAACAGCTCCGTCCGGCGCCAGATTCCCGCGCAGTATTGCCATGCCTCCGTGCTTCACAAGTGGATTGCCAAAGGGACGTATTACCTCTTCATTCCAATTCGGAGCGTCTTTGCAGTTCTGCCCAATCGATTCTCCAGTAACTGTCAACGCGTTCGAATGCAGCAACTGATGCTCGTCCAGGGCTCTGATCACAGCGGGTAGTCCGCCCGCGTAGTAGTAGTCCTCCATGAGGAAACGCCCTGAAGGCATGAGGTCGACCAGCGTGGGGACATCCCGCCCAATGCGGTCCCAATCATCGAGCGCCAATGGAACGCCAATTCGTCCGGCGATCGCAAGCAGATGAATCACAGCGTTGGTCGATCCCCCGATCGCACCGTTGACGCAGATGGCATTCTCGAATGCGTTCCGTGTCAGGACCTTCGAAAGGGTGAGGCCCTCATGAACCATCTCCACGATGCGGCGCCCAGACATGTGCGCCAGCACGCCGCGGCGCGAGTCGACTGCGGGAATTGCCGCATTCTGGGGGAGCGCGATTCCCAGAGCTTCAACCATATTTGCCATCGTCGATGCGGTGCCCATTGTCATGCACGAGCCGGCCGAACGAGACATGCAAGTCTCTGCTTCTCGGAATTCCAGTTGGGTCATGGTTCCGACCGTCAACTCTTCACTGAACCTCCACAGATCCGTGCCTGATCCAATGTCCCTCCCGCGATATTTCCCGTTGAGCATTGGTCCACCGGAGACCACGATTGCTGGAACGTCGCAGCTCGCCGCTCCCATGACGAGCGACACAGTGGTCTTGTCGCATCCGCACAAAAGCACAACGCCATCGATTGGGTTGCCGCGAATGCTTTCTTCCACATCCATGCTGACCAGATTGCGGAAGAGCATGGCTGTAGGGCGAAGGGTCGATTCGCCGGTGGACATGACCGGGAATTCGAGTGGAAGCCCGCCGGCTTCCCATACTCCGCGTTTCACATGTTCGGAGATCGTGCGCAGATGTGCGTTGCATGGAGTCAATTCTGACCACGTATTGCAAATACCGATGACCGGCCTTCCATCGAAGACATGACTTGGAAATCCCTGGTTGCGCATCCAGCCACGATGGACAAAGCCGTCTTTGTCATCCTTTCCGAACCATGCTGCAGAACGAAACAACTTCTTGTGTTCAGGCATGCGTCTCAACTCCATTTCTAAGAGCGCTTGCGTGACTTTGCGTTGGTCTTGTTTTTAGATAGTGACTTGGTTTGAGTGATGATGTCCTTTGAGGTCTGGTTCAAGATTATGAGCATTGCGGTCCCTGCTTCATCACCGTTTCGAGTCTCGATCGCATCCACAACCGCACCATGGAAAGGAAGAGTCTTCCGATACAGAGAGCTGTTGCTGCTGGTGAGGCGAAAGCTTGCCCTGAGGCCAGCCTGGATCAACGCACCGAACGGCCTCATGAAGGCGTTGTGCGTTGCCTCGAGCACGGCGAGGTGGAACCGCAGATCCGACTCGACAGAGGAGAGCAAGTCTCCCGTTGCGCGTTCCATCCCGCGATGAGCATCTCGCATCTCTGCCAGATCCTCTGCAGTGGCACGGATCGCCGCCATACGTGCCGCTGCCGGTTCCACAACCTTTCGGACTTCCATTAAGTCACTCAACCCTGGAGGAATGCCCGTCCCAGAAAATAGCCAACTCAAGACCTCTGGATCGAGCATGTTCCACTCGGAACGAGGCCGCACCCTGGTCCCCGTCTTGCGTCGGACTTCCACGAGTCCCTTCGAGGCAAGGACCTTGATTGCTTCGCGTAAAGCAGTCCTGCTTACGCCGAATTCCGATCCAAGTGCAGCCTCGTTTGGCAGTACCGAGCCCGGTTCGATCCGGCCCTCGGCAATCAGAGAACCAATATGGCCGGCGACTTCATCGTGCAGGCTAGGCCGGGCCAGGGATGTAAAGGTCTCGGACTTCCAATTGAATTCTCCGTTCACGCGAATAAGTATACATATGATGTTTGGTCTGGATATACTCGACTTGTTCAAAAGCCACCTTCAAGGCCGGCGCCGGGCCAAAACTAGGCAGGCAAGTAGAGAACGGAGAATTATGAATCAGATTGACCTTAATCATCGCCATGCGGTTGTTACGGGAGGCGCTCAAGGGATCGGACTTTCGATTGCAAACCGGCTACTGGCTTCCGGTGCATCGGTTTCACTCTGGGATCGAGATGAGGAATCACTCTCAGTGGCGCTGAAGCAACTGGGAGACAACAAGTTGGTCTCGTCCGAGGCGATTGATGTCTCAGATGCCGAGAGTGTGGCAGCAGCGACGGCCGCGACCATCGAGAAATATGGGAAAATCGATATCCTCGTCGCAAACGCGGGAATCGCAGGCCCTAACCACACGACATGGGAATACCCGATCAACACTTGGAAGCAGGTCATCGACATCAACCTTGTTGGTGTATTTCTTTGCTGCCATGCGATCGTGCCGCATATGTTGCAACAAGGCTACGGACGCATCGTGAATGTTGCGTCCATCGCCGGAAAGGAGGGTAATGCCAATGCTTCCGCTTATAGCGCCTCCAAGGCCGGTGTTATCGCGCTCACCAAATCCTTGGGTAAGGAAACTGCCAAGCAGAACATTGCCGTCAATTGCATCACTCCTGCCGCCGCGCGCACCCGCATTTTCGATCAGATGACAAAGGAGCATATTGACTTCATGCTCTCCAGAATTCCGCGTGGACGCTTCCTGGAGGTAGACGAGGTCAGCGCCATGGTGGCATGGCTGGTCTCTGAAGAAGACTCATTTACGACCGGTGCGGTTTTTGACCTGAGTGGCGGACGGGCTACCTACTGACACGATCGAGTGCTCGTGTCTTGTGAGAAGAAGGAACGATGACGCGATTGCATTTTGGAGGGCTCGGCTCTGAACTGGCTCATCGTCGTATTGCAATACTTCCGCACCCAACTCACTGAACAACTGCAATGGAGATCCTACATCCAAAACGTAGCGGCGCATAGCCGAGGCACTCTCTTCGCTCTGCTTTCCGCCGGGCCAGTCTTCACTCAAAACAAGGTCTACTCAAGCTGCATCTGTCGCAAACTTGTACATCCAGACCAAGGGGGAGAGTGCATGTTTGCAATACGGACACCTCAGGTCGACTGACGTCGGTGATGAGTTCGGTTTTTGCAGACACTGGTCAGATGGAAGCGGTCCGCGGCACCACCTCTCTGATCAGCGTCGGTACGGATTATCTTCACAACTTTACGGAATTGGAACATAGGATACAGAGGTTCACGGGAAGTGGCAGGCTTCCTGAGGACGGCTCCGGGGCGATCTGGTATAGGTATCTGGCCTTCGCCCAGTCCCGGATTTCAATTCATTTCAGGGCGCGTCTCGGTTCCACCAACTCAAGGAGTTTGCGAGTGCGTGACGCTGGAGTTCCCGCGGTCAAAGGGGGCAGTAAAGCCAGGCCTTCGGTGGCCGTCGCGCGGGACTGTTCGAACTGACCAGCTGAGCGATAGGCCTGAGCCAGGGAAAGGAAGACGTCCGGTTCATTTCGCTTGGTCAGAAGCACTTCGCCCTGGGCACACGCGATGGCCAACTGAGGGTCGCGCAGTGTCAAGGGCTTCACGGTTAGAAGAGCGGCAACCTCCGAATCGAGTATCAGGATGGAATCCGGGTTCTTTGCCGCCAACTCCTTTAGCGTGGCGAGACCAGACGCCGAAAGAGTTGCGGAATCTTCCGAAGGGTTCAGGCCCTGTTCAACAGTGCCCAGGCGCACCTGGATATCGGCTAGTGCGGCCTTCCAGTCATCGTTGGAAGGATTCTGTTTCAGCAGTTGGAGCACAATCGATTCAGCCTGATTCAAGAGGGGCGCGGCCAAGGCTAATTGACGTCGGCGAATGCCAGGATCGGTCACGAATGCTGGATCCGCGGAATCCTCGTAGTTGTAGGCAGCCTGACTGAGGTCCACATAGACACCTTCTCCAGCACGGCAGTCACCCCTTCGAAAAATAGTTGAGTCATTCTGTGCGGAGTTTGCGCCTCCTCAAGTGAACAGCCAAAAGATTCCCTGAGGGGGTACGCAAATGATTCGCAGAACCGTCTATCGGGAGCGTTCCATCGAGCGCTCGCACTCGATTCAAGATTCCTCAACCGAAATCAGCACGTGGCACTTCGTTTGCGCTACGCTCGCCCTGATGCTTCTCCTCTGCATGGTTACCTTAAATGCGCACGGAGCAGCCATCCACCCTTCCCAGCCGCCCGCCTCGCCGAGCACCGCCTCTGCTCGTGCCAAACTTGCCTCAAGTTATTTCAAGGTCCCGCTGAGTTTCGAGCCCAACCTGGGCCAATCCGGCCCGGATGTGCAATTCCTCTCGCGTAACTCGCGATACTCGCTCTTCCTCGCCCCGGCCGAAGCGGTCTTGATCCTGAAGAGGCCGAATCCTTCAGCGAATGCGAACCCGGGGACAACGATTCCTGCTCCACCCGCGGGCCGATATCTTGCGAATGCAGTTACTCGGCGCCAACACAACCGCACCGGCCACGGGACTCGATCCGCAGCCTGGAGTGACGAATTACTTCCTGGGCAACGATCCCCAAAAATGGCACACCGGCATCCCGACCTATGGCAAGGTCAACTATGCAGGCATCTATCCCGGCATCGATCTTGTTTTCTACGGTAATCAGCGTCAATTGGAATACGACTTCGTCTTGAGCCCGGGCAGCGATCCCGCTCGCATCGCGTGGTCCTTTCGCGGCACACGGCCGCGTCTGGACCAGGATGGCAGCCTGGAGCTTGACGAAACTGGAGGGACGGTCCAATTCCTGGCGCCGGTGGCCTATCAAATTATTGCTGGCGAACGCAGACCAGTTTCAGTTACCTATGCCGTCGTGGACGAAACGGTTCACTTCGCGCTTGGACAGTACGACCACAGCCAGACCCTGATCATTGATCCTGTGCTGAGCTACTTCAGCTATCTCGGCGGTACCGGAAACGACTACATCGGCAACTCCGCCCCGCAGGGCTATGGTTCACCCAGCCCAGAGCCCACGCAATCTGCGGGGATTGACGCACAGGGGAACCTCTATGTCGCGGGTAGCACCACGTCGACAGACTTTCCCATCGCCGGAGCCCTCCTCCCGATCACCACCAAGCAAACCAGCGAAAGCTGGGCATTTGTCTCGAAGTTCAGCCCCGACGGCTCAAAGCTGCTCGATTCGACCTACATTGGCGGCTCGACCGGCGGAAACGATGCAGCCTACGCACTGGCCGTCGATAGCGCCGGGAACGCCTATGTAACCGGAACTGCGGGAACCAACGACTTCCCGGTAACGTCCGGAGCATTCCAGACGCTCTGCGCGCCCGTCCGTGACAACAATACCGGCAACCCAGTGGCAACTTGCACTTTCAACACCGGGAACGGCAACTACTCCCAGAATGCATTTGCACTGAAACTGAACCCGACGGGAACAACGCTCGTCTATTCGAGCTTTCTTGGCGGATATGGCGCGGCGTGGGGAACGGGCATCGCCGTTGACGGTACGGGCCGCGCCTACCTGACGGGTGGGTTGCCTCCAGTTCACTGTGCGGCGGCGGCGTGCATACCTACTGTGCCCAATACGAATGCTTTCCCACCACGTCCGACGCGCTCATCTCGGATATTGGCGGCGGGAACTCCATCGATATGGCATTTATGAGCGTCTTCAACAGCACGGGAACAAGTCTTGTCTACTCGACGTTGTTTGGAGATACCCAGGGAGGCGTATCGGTGAGTGGAGCCGGATGCCTGACTGATTGCGGCGCAGTAACCTACGGTTCCGCCATTGCATTGGACCCTTCAGGTAACGTCTACATCGGTGGCAGGACGGTTTCGGCCAACCTGGTTCTCAGCGCGGGAGCATTCAACACCTCCGGAAGTGGGGCGAACTCGTCTACCCCTTCCTTGCTCAACGCCTCCGGCGGATACGGTTATGTCGCTAAATTCGCCCCGGTCACAACGAGCGGGCCACCCTCATCTACAGCACTACTTTGGCGGAGGCTCTGCCGCCGGTGGTGATGTCGGCGGCCTCGTGGGAGACAGCAATGGCAATGCATACGTCACTGGCGATACGCACGCTCCGGACTTTCCCGCGACCGCCGGCGCGTTTCAAACACAGTGCGATCCGACCCAGGCTGCCACTTTTTGCAATCAGGGTGCCTATGTCGCCAAACTGAACCCTTCCGGAACCAGCCTGGTATGGGCCACCTTCCTTGGAAATGGGTCGAACGCGCCGCTCCGCTTTCTGGGGCCCGTCGTCGTCGATAATGCCCAGAACGTCTATGTCCTCGGAGAAGGCACCGGCGAGCTGCCTCTGGGAGGCGGCAAGTGCCCGGTCCCGCTTTCCTCTCATGCGGCGGTTGTCTGGCGCTTGCCAAAGTGCCTGGCCCTGTTTGGCCGTCAACCAATTCCCGAGCGTCGCCAAGAGCGGTGCTGAGAAGACCGCAGTCGGCGGCCGACCATGCACACCGGACCTGCAAGATGCGCTCGATCAGCAACGCCGCGTCATCAATGACACCCACAAGCGCGTCGTCGCTGTGACAAAAGCCCTCGAAAAACTCGTCCCGTAAACCGCACAGAATCAACGCCAGATCTCATCGATCCGGCAGTGTCAAAAGGGTATAGCTTCTCGTACGCAGTGGCAGGGAAAACCAATCGCATTGTTTAATCAAATCTGGACTATGCCTGGTGAAAGAAGCATAATGTCGTGGTCAAGAAGGCCGGCGCGATGACCCTCGTTGAAACCCATATCCTGAAGACGACGGCGATGAAGCAATTCTTCGCAGTGGATATTGGAAAAAGAGGGGAGCCGAACACGGCCGAAGGCTCGTTCAAAGCTGCGATTCTGAAGGTTTGCGGGGCGATTAGCGATGCAAAGCGGGAGCCGACCATCCTGTACCGCTCGTCCCCGCGCGGCTGCAATTGATGCGCGTGTTGGATCGAGGCGCACAACTTCGGATCAGTCCGTTCGGGTGGAATTCTTGGCAGGAAGATCTACCTTTGTTCGCAAAGATTCACGACGCCATGGAAATCTGAGCATGGAGAGTAGGCACATGGAATATACGATTAAGCACATTTCGATAGCCGGAATCGCCGAAGCCATCGCAAAGGCGGAACTCTATCGCTCACTCAACGAACCAGAAGAGGCGGAGTCGATCTGTCGCGATATTCTGGACATCGAGCCGCAGCATCAACTGGCATTGCGATTACTCGGGCTCGCCCTTACAGATCAATTCACAGGCCATGGGTCCGATCGTTACCGGGAAACCGAAGAAATCTTCCTGCAACTCAAGGATCCATACGAGCGGCTCTACTACACGGGAATTCTGCACGAACGGCGCGCGAAAGCACAGCTCAAAGCCGGGCAATCACCTCGTTCATTGTTCGCACTTTTTGACCACGCATTACACTCTTTCGCAGAGGCTGAGAAAATCCGTCCGGCAGGAAACGATGATGCCATCCTTCGCTGGAATCGATGCGTACGGTTACTTCAAAATCCGGCCTATGAATGGGATGGGTTGGAACAGGAATTCGTTTCGTTCCACGCCCAGGACACCCCGCCAAGATAGCAAATCTCCACGGTATCGGGAGAAATAAGTTTCGTTCAGAGGATTCGGAACAGCCGCTTCAGGGGATCGAAGTAACGGTCCACTACGCGCTCCTTGAGCGGGATAATCGCGTTCTCGGTGATCGTAATCGACTCGGGACACACTTGCCGGCAACAAGCAGTGATGTTGCAGTAACCGATGTTGTGCGTGTGCCTCAAATCGCTGACGCGGTCTTCGGTATCGAGCGGATGCATTTCGAGTGCGGCAGCATAGACGAGCAGACGCGGGCCGACAAACTCGTCGTGCTTATGGTGCTCTCGCAGGACGTGGCACACGTCCTGGCAGAGAAAACACTCGATGCACTTGCGAAACTCCTGTACGCGCTCGACGTCGGCCTGCTGCACGCGCCATGTGCCATCGGCTGCGTCAGGTGGGCGGGGCTTGAATCGCTTGATCGTCTTCTTGGCCCGGAAATTCCACGAAACATCAGTGACCAAATCGCGTATGACCGGAAACGCGTGCATTGGCTCCAGGATGACTGGCATATCCAGATTGATGTCACTTAGCCGCGTCATGCACATCAGCTTAGGCATGCCGTTGATCTCGGCGGAGCACGATCCACACTTGCCGGCCTTGCAGTTCCATCTCACCGCCATGTCGGGCGCCTGCTGCGCCTGGATCCGGTGCACGGCGTCCAGAACGACCATTCCCTCTTCTACGACGGTTGAGTAATCCTGGAATACGCCGCCCGCATTGTCTCCGCGCCAGATGCGAAATGTCGCTGATGTGGCCATCTATTTTGTCTCCCGGCTATTTCATCTCCTCAATCACTGCCTTCAACTCATCCGGCATCGGCGTAAGTGCACGCCTCTCGACTTGCATCTCACCGCCTGCGCCTCCGCCTCGCCTGATGACAATGTTGTACTTTCCCCACTCCGCGTCTTTGCCGGGGAAGTCTTCGCGGAACTGCGCGCCGCGGCTTTCTTTTCGCAGCAGAGCCGCACGGGTAATCGCTTCAGACACGATCATCATGTTGCCGACATCGATCGATGTATGCCAGCCATTGTTGTACTCGCGATTTCCCGCGATGCCCGCTCGTTCTGCCCGCATGCGCAATTGCCCAATCGCATCAAGTGCCTGTTGCATTTCACTCTCGACGCGAACGATTCCCACGAGGTCCTGCATGGTTTCCTGCAGATCGTATTGAATCTGATATGGGTTCTCGCCGGAGGGGCCGCGGTCGAAGGGAGCGAGGGCCGCCTTTGCAATGGCTTGAAGCTCCGCTTCGTCGATTTTTGCCGTGCCATTCGCATTGGCGAACTCTGCGGCAAAGCGTCCTGCACGCCGTCCGAATACGACCAGATCCGAAAGCGAATTTCCGCCCAGCCGATTGGCGCCATGCAATCCTGCTGCTACTTCTCCCGCTGCAAAAAGCCCGGGCACACTGGACATCT
>OBLU010004283.1_pt1 | contig 12868 bp, 9 predicted proteins | sample 1518681 | NCBI WGS metagenome assembly OBLU01 (sample SAMEA3539304, study PRJEB22396) | soil metagenome | biome: tundra; feature: field; material: soil | place: USA | collected 2010-05 | depth 0.15 m | reverse complement strand
GAAAAATGTCCATGGCGTTGAAGATGGCGCCGATCATGTGCTCTTCCTGGATGGTGTCCCACTCCTCGAAAGCATCTTTGAGGGCCGGGTCAAAGCCGTGCCGCTCGGCGATCACACGGTGGACGGCGGGGACGGCGGCAGTGGTATCGCCCTTGGTCGCCGGTTGGTATTGGATGGAACTCAGCGCATTCTGGGCTACATTGTCGCCCTTCATGGCAAACAGTTCCTGCATGATGGTGAGCGGAATGTAGACCTTCTGATTGTCGCCGTCGTTGTTGCCGCGGCTGATGGACTGCACGCGACCCACAACGGTGAATCGGATGTCGTTGATGGTGATGGTTTCTCCGAGGAGGGGCCGGCCAGGAAAGAGTAAAGTTGCGTTCTTTGACCCGAGTACCACCACTCGGCGACGCTCGGCTAGGTCCTGCTCATCGATAAACCGACCCTCTGCAATCGGCACAAAGCGGACGGTCGCGTAATTTGTCTCGACGCCCATGACCTGGCCGGAGCTGTTGGCGTAGGCGCTCACCTCATAGAGATCATTGCGGCTCAGGAATGCTGTCACTGCGCGCAACTCCGGCAGCTCGCGTAGAGCAGCTTCGTCTCCCGGCGTGAACTGGTAGGGGCGCATGCCCGTATGCTGGTTGGCGAGTGCGGGAATGGTGCCGTTCCACATGATGACTACGTCGTTGCCGAAGGTGGCCAACTGGCGATGCTGGCCGGAGCGGAAGCCTTCGCCGAGCCCTACTAGGACCAAGAGGGAACCTACTCCCCAGGCAATCCCGAACATGGTCAGGAAGCTGCGGAGTTTGTTCGCCATGATGGCGCGGAAGACCTGGCTGAGTGTAGTTAAGAAACTCTGCATGAAGGTTCGACGCTTCTCACATGGTTTTGCCACGCAATATGCGTAGCATAAAGGGTGAACGCCTGAGAAGCATTACGCGCATAGTGGAGAAGCGGTTCCATCCCTACCTGGGAAAAACCTCCCTATTGCTTCGGACGTCGCCGGAAAAGCCGCTTGGCTCAACCTCCGCTGGTCAACAATCTAGCCTCCGGCAAGATCAATCCCGCTGAGTTCATGATTACTTTCCCGTTCTCATCGCCCAAAGAATTCCGTTCTCGATAATTTTGTACAGGATCGGATTTGCATAGTCTTCCTTGTTGTGACCAAGCGCCAGGTAGAATTCACGACCGCCATCAAACTGGTGATACCACGCCAGGGGCAGAGGGTTGGGGAAGCTCGAAACATCGATTTTCATCGCCTCGAGCGAGCTCAGCTTTGAACGGTCGGTGACTAAGACGGGATGCATATCCGGGTTCAGGTGGTCGATGAAATAACATTCATCCGTCCATTCGAACTGTGCCGGTACGTTCTTGACCGCAGGGAAGAGCGGGTCAGTCACCTGGACGGTAAAAGGCTGCATCTTTGGGTGCGCTGCAAATTTGCCGCCAAGCACCGACCAGAAGTATGGCCAATCTCGCTCGGACCCGGACGCGGAGTGAATGCCAACGAAACCTCCTCCGGATTCAATGTAGCTCTTGAAGGCTTTGCGCTGCGCATCAGTCGAAAAAGCTTCATTGTTGCTATTCGAAAAGACGAGCGCAGCATACTGCCTCAGATTGGCTTCGCTGAAAGTGGCGGGATCGTCGGAGACGTCGACAGCAAACCCATCTTCTACGCCCATTTTTTTGATCGCGTCCACGCTGGACTGAATGTTTTCGTGGACGTAGCCTTTCCCATTGGTCGTGTAGTTCCGCGTGTAGACAAGAACCCTACGCTGGCCTGCGGCCGATAGCAAAATCCCGGCAACCATCCACAAAAGGAGCAACGAAAGAAGAGCCGTTTTCATGGTTGGGTACACAGCAGTGCGGTTCCAATTCGTCCGTCGAAGCACACATCTCATGCGTCCCATCCTCACTCTTTCTGCGATCCGAGTATACAGAGGGTCCGATTGGCAAGGCTAGCAACGGCCTGGATCGTCTGGACTCAAAGATGTCGATGAATCGGAAACCCGCCCGCCGCATGATTCCCGCAATCTTGATCATCAAGATCGCAATTTTTCATAGACATAGAACCCTCGACCCGATTTTCTTCCCAGCGCGCCTTCTTCCACCATTCGCACGAGCAGCGGGCAAGGGCGATATTTCGGATCGCCAAAGCCCTCCTGCAGGACCTTGAGAATATCAACGCATACGTCCAGCCCGATCAGGTCAGCCAGAGTCAACGGACCCATGGGATGGGCCATTCCCAGCTTGAAGATCTGGTCGACGGCCTCCGGGGTGGCCACGCCTTCCATTACGGCAAAGGCCGCCTCGTTGATCAGCGGCATCAGCACCCGGTTAGAGACGAAACCGGGTGCGTCGTTGACCGCTACCGGAGTCTTGCCCAGCTTGAGCGCGAGCGCGTTGACCAACTGAAATGTCTCATCGTTGGTGGCCGGGCTGCGCACAACCTCAACCAATTCCATCCTCGGCACCGGGTTAAAGAAGTGCATTCCAATCACTTGAGCCGATCGGCGCGTTTCAGCGGCCAGCTTGGTGATGGAGATGGACGAGGTGTTTGTCGCCAGGATGGCGGCTTCCGGCAGGATGCGATCGAACGTCTGAAAAATCTGCGCCTTCACGTCGAAACGTTCGGAGGCGGCTTCGATGGCGAAGTCCGCATCGCTAAGCGCCTCGCGGTCGACGGTGGGCTTGATCCGAGCCAGTACCGGCTCGATGTCAGATTCTGCGAGGTTTCCTTTCGCAGCCTCGCGGCTCAGATTGGTGCGAATCTGGCCTACAGCCCGGTCCAGAAATCGCTGTTCTACATCGCAGAGAAGCACGCTAAAACCTGTGCGGGCAAAGACATGGGCGATTCCGGAGCCCATGGTCCCGGCACCCACCACGCCTATCGTCTTGATGCTGGCCCCAATCGCTGCAACTTCCGCCATGGCCAACCTTTCCGCAACGGGAGTTTAGCAGTCTGGGTGCGATCTACAACCCTAGTTGCCGCTCGAGGCCACCGGAACCATCTGCAGGGACTCAGTCAACGTGAGCATCATGGTTGTGCCTGACTCGAGGGTGGCTTGTGGATGGCTGACCATCAGGTGGACCGTCACCACGCCTGCACCGATCAAGCTGCCGGCAGCGGCGCCGGCTGGGCCGCCCAGAATTGCACCGGCCACCAGGCCTGTACCCACCGCGGCGCCATACTCAATGCCATCGCGCTTCAGTCGCGAGCCTGGCGTGATGGTGCCTTCGCCGCCGATTCGAGTCGTGGACCCAGGAGCCCCGGTAACCTCAGCGTGCAGTTGGAAGCGCTTGCCGTCGGGCAGCGTAATGGTTTCCGGCATCAGGCGCATGGAACCATGGCCGCCGACACGGCCGGTCGATATCCGCAAGATCTTGCCATCAATCTCTGCGCCCGTTGGAATCACCACCTGGCCGCCCTGCAATACGTCTGAAGCCACCATGGTGTGGAAGGCCTCGCCCTTTTCACTGGTCGAGGTCGAGAGCCGTTCCAGCAGCCTGACTCGAATGGTGGTTCCCTCTGTGATTTCTCCTGAGCGCCGCGCAAGTGGATGCACAATGTCGCCATCGGGGTCGTCGAGGTACGTCCGTCTCCTCGACGGCTCCGGCGAGGATGCAACGTGCACAATCCCGTCGTCAGTGCCGGTTTCCAAGGAGCGGTCAGATTCAGCATACTTGTCCGGCGGATTGACAGTGGCGGGGCGGTCTTGATCCTGCGGCTGGATCCGAATCGAAGGAGCGATTCTCTCGGTTGGCTGGCTTTCCATCGGCTGCCCGGCGGGAGGCTTCGCCTCGGGCGTGGTACTGGTTGTGATTTGATCATCCGCGGGGGGGCGCGATGTGCCTTCGTAGGGGTTGTTCTGACGAGCCTGCTGCGCTGCGAGAGCGGCAGTGGCGGTGACAAGCAGAAAGCACAGAATAATCGGCCGATCCATCCTAGACTCCTTTTGATGGGTACAACTCTCCCCAATCGCTGAAACCCAATCGGGGTCGAACAGTTTCGTCGACTGTGTACTCGCCGCCACGGCACCGACCGACCCAGATGACCCAATTCAAGGCTAAATGAGCCTGGCCTGAGAGTTTGCGGCGCTCGACGTTGCAGGTTCCTTGGACGGTACGAATCAGCAAAGGCAACCCACATGAGTGCCTAATTTGCTACCCCATTCGGCAGATCGTTCATTCTTGGAACGAATTGCCGCTGTGTGACCGCTGCCACACGAGTGAGCGCCCCTTGTTTGTTAGAATCCGTAGGGAAGACGCATATTCTTGAGTGCTGGAAGGCGAGGAGATTCACTACGTGAATGAGTTTCTGGAAACGATTCAAAGCGCCGCCGGAGAAACTCTTGCCGTGGATCGCCGTCCCAAACTGAATGACCGCCTAATACATCGCATTGTGAGGAATCAAATGACTGAGATTGTTGCCATTCGCGCCCGCGAGGTATTGGACTCGCGCGGCAATCCGACCGTTGAGGCGGACGTAATTCTGGAAAGCGGTGCTTTGGGCCGCGCTATCGTGCCTTCGGGCGCCTCCACCGGCGAACATGAGGCCGTAGAGCTGCGTGACGGCGACAAGACTCACTTTCTCGGCAAAGGCGTACTGCAGGCCGTGGAAAACGTTGAAACCGTGATTGCTCCCGAGTTGGAAGGGATGGATGCAGCCAACCAGCGGCTGATCGACCAGACCATGTGCGCCCTAGACGGCACTCCCAACAAGGCCAGACTAGGCGCAAACGCCATTCTCGCCGTCTCAATGGCCGCAAGCCGCGCCGTAGCCCAGACGCTGGAGATTCCGCTGTATCGCTACCTTGGCGGTGTCAATGCTTCCGTGCTGCCCACGCCCATGTTGAACGTACTCAATGGCGGAGCCCACGCTGACAGCAACGTGGATTTTCAGGAGTTCATGATCATGCCCGTGGGCGCCGAGCGCTTCTCCGATGCGCTCCGCTGGGCCGCTGAGACCTTCCATACCCTGAAGGGCGTGCTCAAGAAGAAGGGATACAACACTGCCGTGGGCGATGAGGGCGGCTTTGCTCCCTCACTCAAGTCGAACGACGAAGCCATCGAGCTCATTCTGGAAGCCATCCAGTTGGCCGGCTATAAGCCTGGCGAACAAATATCCATTGCGCTCGATCCCGCATCGAGCGAGTTCTACAACAAGGAGACTGGCAAATACGTCTTCAAGAAGAGCGATAAGCGCGAGCTGTCCAGCGAAGAGATGGTGAGCTTCTACGACAATTGGACCCGTCAGTATCCAATCGTTTCGCTCGAAGACGGCCTTGCAGAGGATGACTGGGCGGGATGGCGCCTGCTGACCGAGAAGCTCGGCAGCCATATTCAGTTGGTCGGTGACGACATTTTTGTCACCAATGTGAAGCGCTTGCAGCGCGGCATCGACGAGGGCGTAGGAAACTCCATCCTCATCAAGGTCAACCAGATTGGCACTGTGACTGAAACGCTGGAAGCCATCGAGCTGGGCGCCCGTTATGGCTACACCTCAGTCATCTCCCACCGCTCCGGCGAAACAGAAGACACCTTCATCGCGGACCTTGCTGTCGCGACCGGCGTGGGTCAGATCAAGACCGGTTCCGTCAGCCGCACGGACCGCATTGCCAAGTACAACCAGTTGCTCCGGATTGAAGAGGAACTCGGTTCCGGCGCGGTCTACCTTGGCCTGGAAAGTCTGAACTACAACGACTAGCTGTCGGCATTCTTTGTAATCAAATATGGGTGGCCCAGGTCTCCTTCGCAGCGGCGGAGAGACCTGGGATACTCAACCTCCTCAGATCGTTGCTCTAGGCACTCATCTTCTCAAAGTCAAAACATTCAAGGAAGCCGCCCGTGTCCATCTCCAAGCGTCCTCTCGTTCTCACCATTCTCGACGGATGGGGCTACAGCCCCCAAACCGCCAACAATGCCATTGCGCTGGCACGCAAACCCAACTACGACAAGCTGCTGCGCGAGTTCCCGAATTCGTTGATCCGCGCGTCAGAGCACTTCGTCGGCCTGCCCGACGGGCAGATGGGCAACAGCGAAGTAGGCCATCTGAACATCGGCGCTGGGCGGATTGTGCAAATGGACATCACGCGCATTGACGCGCTGATCGCCGCGAATGAGTTCCACAAGAACCCGTCGATCGTGAAGGCAATGCAACGTGCACAGGAGGGCGCACGGCAACTGCATCTGTTCGGGCTCGTCTCCGACGGCGGCGTTCACTCCCACCAGGAGCACGTTTATGCGCTGCTTCGGACCGCATCCGAATATGGTCTGGAGCGCGTGTTTGTCCATGCCTTCATGGACGGACGCGATACCGGTCCGACTTCAGGAGCAGGCTTCATCGCGCGGCTTGAGCAGAAGATGCGCGAGTATGGGGTGGGCAAAATCGCCTCAATCAACGGCCGCTACTATGCAATGGATCGCGATAAGCGCTGGGAACGCGAGCGCAAAGCATTCGATGCCATGGTGAACGGCAAGGCCGAGGGCGGCGCCTACCCCAATCCAGTGGCCCGCATCAAGGAAAACTACAACAATGGCATCACCGACGAGTTTCTGATTCCCTTTGTTGTAGTTGATGCCGCAGGCAAGCCGGTCGGCCAGATTCGCGATGAAGATGTCTGCATCAACTTCAACTTCCGCGCCGACCGCGCCCGCCAGATCACGCGCGTGCTGGCCCGCGAGAGCGGACTGAACAAGCAGGGCGGTCGCGACCTCGACGGCTGGGAGTCACTTGACCAGGAGATTCCCCGCACTGAAATCCCGAAGAATCTGTTGTACCTGTGCATGACGCAGTACGACAAGAAATTCGAATTGCCGCTGATCATGCCACCGGAGTCGCTCGATAACATCCTGGCCAACGTGCTTGCCACACACCAACTGCGCAACCTGCGCGTCGCCGAGACGGAAAAGTTCGCCCACGTGACCTACTTCTTTAACGGCGGCATCGAGACACCGTTCCCCGGCGAGGATCGCACGCTGATTCCCTCGCTCAAAGTAGCCACATACGACCTGGCTCCTGAGATGCGCGCCGAGGGTATCGGCGACACGATCATCAAGGCGATCAACGACACCGCTTTCGACCTGGTTGTCGCTAACTTTGCCAATGCGGATATGGTTGGTCATTCCGGACAGCTTGAACCCACGATAAAAGCCTGTGAAGCAGTGGATGCGCAATTGGGCCGCATTTACAAGGCCATCAAAGAGAAGAACGGTGCCTGGCTCATCACCGCCGACCACGGCAACGCCGAGCAGATGGTGGACCCCGTCACGGGCGGCCCGCACACCGCGCACACCACCAACCCCGTGCCCATGATCTACGTTGCCGAAGATGGCCCACACTACCGGCTCCGCAATGACGGCTCGTTGCGCGACATTTCTCCGACACTGCTGGCCCTGCTGAAACTAGAGGAGCCCAAGCAAATGACGGGCGGCGACCTGCGCGTGCCCATCGCGAAGTAGATCCGGCCCAAACCCATCAAGGACAGGCGAGGCCCAACCCGGCTTCGCCTTCTTTATCGGATCCCCACCCCGGTCACCGTACAATAAATCCATGCTTCGCGACCTCCGTCCACTCTTCATTTACATGCGCCGCTACCGTTGGGGATACCTGTGGGGCACCCTCTCATGCATAGCCACCAACGCTATCTGGGTGTTCTTTCCCCAGGTACTGCAAATGGCCATCGACGGCATGGATAAGGGGATCCCAAGAAAAGGAATCTGGGTGTTCTTCCCCAAACTTCTGAAGATGGCCACAGGCGGTACGAATAAGGGGATTACACGGGAAGGGATTCTGCTTTTCGCAGGGCTCCTGGTTGCCATCGCCCTTGTCAAAGGCATCTTCCTCTACGCACAGCGATGGATTCTCATTGGCATCTCGCGTGAGATTGAATTCGACATGCGCAACGACCTGTTTATCCACCTGGAAAAGCAGGATTCAGGGTTCTATCAGCGCTATCGCACGGGCGACATCATGGCCCGCATGACCAACGACCTGCAAGCGGTGCGCAATTTGCTTGGCCCAGCCCTGATGTATAGCGCCAACACCATCTTCTTCACAGTTGGCGCGCTCTATTTCGTACTTCGTATCAGCCCCTGGCTCACTCTGGTGGCGCTGGCGCCCATGCCGCTCGCCAGCATTCTGGTCCAGTACTTCGGAACCAAGATACACGACCGATTCGAGCGCATCCAGGCCAGCTTTTCCGATATCTCCGCTCAGGCCCAGGAGAACTACTCAGGCGCGCGCCTCATCCGAGCATTCGCCCGCGAGGAGTCGCAGATCGGCCTCTTTGAGAAGCTCAATCGCCAGTACATTGCGCGTGCGCTCCGACTGGTCCAACTGATGGGCATGCTATGGCCCACGCTCGAGTTCATCCTCGGCGTGTCTATGGTGATTACATTGTTGGCTGGCGGTCACCTGGTCCTCGCCAATCGCATCACAGTAGGCGCATTCGTAGCCTTCAACACCTACATGGTCATGCTGATTTGGCCCATCATCGCCGTGGGCTGGGTGGTCAACCTCTTCCAGAGGGGCACAGCCTCCATGGTACGCATTGACGAATTGCTCAAGGCAGAACCGGCCATCAACGACTCTGCGGCGGATCCGGCAATTCCAGTCGATACCATCGTCCGCGGAGAAATCGAATTCTGTCATCTGAATTTCAAGTACACCGACACTCCGGTTCTGCACGACATCTCTTTGCACATTCCAGCCGGGTCAAGCCTGGCGATTGTTGGCCCTACTGGCTCGGGAAAGACCACGCTGGTGAACCTGCTGTCGCGGCTTTTTGAAGCCCCCGAGGGTTCCCTGCTCATTGACGGCCGACCGGTGAGAGACTATCCCCTTGCCACGTTGCGGCACAACATCGGCATGGTGCCGCAGGAAACCTTCCTGTTCAGCGAAACGATCCGCGAAAACTTGATGTTCGGCGCGCCGAATGCAAGCGCGGAAGAACTGATGCAAGCGACCGAGGCTGCTCACATTCGCCAGGAGTTCGAGGAGTTCCCGCAAGGCCTTGAGACGATGGTGGGGGAACGCGGCGTCACGCTCTCCGGTGGACAGAAGCAGCGCGCGGCCATCGCCAGGGCGCTACTGCGGCGGCCGGCCATCCTCATCCTCGACGACGCATTGGCCAGCGTAGACACCTACACGGAAGAGCGCATCCTGGGCGGGTTGCGCAATTACACTTCTGCCTCCACTACCCTGCTCATCTCTCACCGCGTTTCCACCGTGCGCGATGCCGACCAGATCGCCGTACTCGACCACGGCAGAATCGTCGAGCTGGGCAAGCACGACGAGTTGCTCGCGCTCGATGGATATTACGCGGGCCTCTACCAAAAACAGCAACTGGAAGAAGAGCTCACCGTCGCCGGATGAGCTGTCTTCTCGGGCCTTGCATCCGGTACATGCTCTGAGTTGACCCCTGTAGTTGCCCACTCACGCATTCCACATCGAGCCTATGGCTGCATCTGCGCCGAAACCGTCGTCCTCGAAGCCCGCATGCCTGCGCCCGGAGGCCAGTTCCATGAGCTGAACCGGAGCCGGATGTCAATGGTAAGCCGCCTAACTCCGCCAGCCATGTTAACTCCGCTGCAAACCTCACTCCACCCCCTCACTCCACCCCCCAGTACCTTCACAATCACTCGCTTCCGCCGCTGCCCATCGAATTCCGCATAGAAAACCTGCTGCCAGGTGCCTAGGTCTAGTTTCCCGCCGGTCACCGGAAGCGTGGTTTCGTGATGCAGCAGAAGCGATTTCAGGTGTGCATCCCCGTTGTCCTCACCCGTCTGGTGGTGCTTATAGTCCGGCCGCGCAGGCGCCAGCTCCTCTAGCCACTTGCCAATATCTTCGATCAACCCGCTCTCATGATCGTTGACATAGACCGCCGCGGTAATGTGCATGGGCGACACAAAGCACAGGCCGTCTTGAACACCGCTGCGCTTGACGATCTGCTCCACCTTGTAAGTAATGTGCGCCATCACTTGCAATGCTACTAAACAAAGGACTTACCATTATTTCTGGCTAAAAAACATCCTAATTTGACGATACACTCTGTCAAAGTGGCGATTCATTGGCCAGTTTTTAGCCAGTTTTTGATCCGGGATTTTGGCACGGCATCGGTGCGTGAATTGTTGCAAACGAGAGGCAGTCCGACCAGCAATTTCAACTCATACCTGTGAGACCGATCTCGCGGGCTCGACCTCGTCAGCATATCGCTCTCGGGCGACCGGGCAGAACTGTTGAGATTTTCGCTTTTTATTCGCCTATACTGATTTTGTGTTCCTCCTGCCTTCAAACCGGATTCACGATTACACGATCAGTTGCAAGGGATGCGGAGCCAACATTCCCGCTCCGGTTGAGACGATGCCGGCCTCTTGGATGGTCGCCTGAGTGCCCGTCGTGCGGAGACAAGCGTCGCTACCTCCCCAACGACATTTTTCGGGGAAGGCTCTCACGACAACTTCCCTGCAAGCCTGCGCGGATGGTGACACGCTGATAGGCTTCATGAAACGGGCAATCGCCCGTGAGGAACGGGAGCGTGCAAAAGCGATGGAAGAGCAGAAACGAATGACCACGGACCGGTTCACCTCGACCCTTGTGATTGCGGCGTCGATCATTGCAGCTGTCCGTCTGGCGAGGGAGGAGCAGATCAGGCCGTCGCCCCGTCTCACGTCGGTAATTACCGACAGCGTTTGTCTGGCGAGGATGATTCTGGATCGAATCACGCACTAGATGACATTACCAGTCGAAACGCTCTCCAGCGTGGTTCTCAACTCTTGCAGTGCTAGCTTGGGACCATTCCCGCCTGCAATTGGTCTCAACAAGTGCAAAGCCTAAGATAACCGGCCAATCTTTTTGAACCACGCAAATGTGAAATAGCTCGATGTAGTGCGGGCGAGAGAGAGATTGTATTATCTTTCAGCTGGATTCTTTTTCTTCCGGCGGAGTGATTCCGGTCCTTGCTTCAGTGCAGATTGGCACTGGCTGCGACTTGGAATGCCACGTAGCGACGAGTTCTGCTCGTGGCGGCCTCTGGCACCTGGAATCTCTCATGCATTGCAGAGAGCGCCAACGAGAGCTGGGATTCTAGATCTACCGCGGATCGTCGGGTTGGTGAAGATATAGCCAGTTCAGGCCTGCAACGCACAATATTTTACACACCGTCAGAATGGGCAGACATTGGCCGGTTATGCCCAGTTATCGCCAAGTGAGGGTTACATTCCGGATTGGCGGTCATCTGCCCGGAACTCGGGAATTCTGCGATCTCTCCATATAGAGGGCTCGACCAGTGACCAAATGATTGAGCGTCGAATGACGCAGTTCCGGTGAACCTAACTGATCTGAAGCGGACTTAGCTCACGTAGGGTTAGACAGGAGTTTAGTCCGGTAGGCGGATTGGCGAGTGGAAGAACGATTTCAATGTGAGGCAAGCCATGTTCCGAAATCCCAAGTAGGCAACAAGGCTGCGTAGCACGCTGCGATTGATTCTCGTGGTTTCGGACACGACCCTGTGTGCGCTTTTCGATGTTGTGCATGGATTCTATATGCACTTCTCAGCCCGGCCTTCATCAAATTGGTGTAGTCTGTTGCCACCAAGGAGGTCAGCATGATTCTTGTAGTGGGGGCTACGGGCCTGGTTGGAGCAGAGGTTTGCCGGCGGTTAAAGAGACGAGGAGAACAGGTCAGAGCGCTGGTTCGTACGACAAGTTCACCAGATAAGGTGGCATTTCTGAAGGAATGTGGTGCGGATCTATGCGTGGCAGACTTGAAAGACACCAACTCGCTGGCTGGCGCCTGCCGTGGCGTGAATGCGATCATCTCGACCGCTTCGTCGACCTTGTCGCGGCAGGCGGGAGACTCGATTGAATCGGTCGACGAACAGGGACAGCTAAATCTCGTCGAAGCGGCAAAGGCGGCCGGTGTCAATCGGTTTATTTTTGTTTCGTTTCGCCGTCCGGCCAATCTCAGCTTCCCACTGGGAGATGCGAAAGCGCACATCGAAAATGCGATCAAGGCCCTGAACTTTACGACAATCCATGCTAGTTGGTTCATGGAAGTATGGTTGAGCCCGGCGCTTGGATTTGATTATGCCAATGCAGCAGCTCGCATCTACGGACCGGGCACCAGCCCGCTGAGTTGGGTCTCGTTCCAAGACGTTGCAGAGATGTGCGTTCTAACCCTACGGCACCCAGCCGCAGAACGCAGAACTATCGAAGTTGGAGGACCCGAGCCGCTGAGCCCGCTTGAGGTTGTTGCCCGTTTCGAACAGATCGGCGGCAAAATGTTCAAGCTCGAGCAAATCCCTGAAGAAGCGCTGCGTGCCCAGTTTGAGGCAGCAACAGACCCGATGCAGAAGAGCTTCGCCGCGCTGATGTTAGGTTATTCATTTGGAGATTCGATGAACGTAAAGCCCATCCAGGATGAGTTTGGGATCAGACTAACTAGCATCAATGAATATGCGCGAGGGGTTCTCGAACAAATCTCGCTCAAGTGAGAATCTGTACTAGGAATGGGATGAATTGGCGTTAACAGGGGCGAGGGACTCATTGACACCCTCAGCAGACATTCTTCGGGTTCCGCGCGGATTGCCGCCGATTCTTCCCTGACACCAAAAACCGGATTGGGGACGAGTCGGCGGTCAGCCGGGAACAATGCCCCTAACCGCAGATTGCGGTCTCATTGCGATGATCGGTAGTGAGCTGCCTCCTTCGTTTGGTCCGCATATGTGAGAGCACTCGGGTTTGAGTTTAGCTGCAAATTCGGCCTCAAAACGTGCAATGCCCATGTATGACAGCGTCGGCGTTGTCAACACTCTTTTTTAACCGTTTTTCGGGAAAAGAGCGCAAAGAATCTCTTTGGTGTGGA
>OBLU010004282.1_pt1 | contig 12868 bp, 12 predicted proteins | sample 1518681 | NCBI WGS metagenome assembly OBLU01 (sample SAMEA3539304, study PRJEB22396) | soil metagenome | biome: tundra; feature: field; material: soil | place: USA | collected 2010-05 | depth 0.15 m | reverse complement strand
CTAGCACGCGACGGTCGCCGGTCCTCACAACGTCAAGCGCGCCGAGCCGCCACCGAGTTCCTTGCCTTCGGCTACGGGCCGTCGCTGGTGCTTGCATCACAGTCCGGCAGCCGCACCACCGTGGCCGTGCTCGAGCCGAGTACAGCATTTCCGCGGCTGCCGCCGCAATGATCGACCGGCTCGCCCAGCACGCCGATGCCGTCGCCCTCGATGCTGGTCGAAGTCGGATGAGATGATCACCGTCGGCGGCCTAGCCTCGCGGCCCCCGACTTATCAGCGGTGCGCCGGCGCTCAGCGCGGTGGCGCGTCATGAGAGTTAACCAGCCAGGAGCCAGGGGAGGGGGCGTCGTGGATTATGTCGCGCTGTTGAAGTTTCGCTCTGCCGTATCGGGTGCAGACCGTGATGCGGCACTCACGCGCCGTGCCGGGTGGCAGTACCCCGAAGGCCTTCAACTGATCGCCGAGTACTGGCCCGTGGCCGCACCGTGCAGATACTGTAGTCAGCATATTGTCGGCCGACAGCTTCGATAGCGTGTTGGAGTTCGTCCTCGAGTGGACCGACGTGTTCGACATAGACGTCCACCCTGCCGTCTCGGCGGCAGACAGCCTGGAGAGCGGGCCCGAAGGTATTCGGCCGACTGCCGCGCGTGCAGCAGCGCTCTGTGGCTTAAGCCCGCGGGTCCGCACGACCGTGCGCGCTGCTGGCTCCGAGGACTCCCTGCGTGTTCATCCGACGATTCGGCTTAGTTAGCCAGTCGGACGTTGGGCGGGCGTGCCGCCAGTTGGCACGCAGCGGCTTAGCTTGCCGTTTAACCCGTCCGCCTCGTGCGAGAAGCCTTAGCCGCACCCGTTTGGCGGTTCTTGCCGACGTCGTAGCGGGCCGCCGGGCGGCGGTTCTTCGAGCCCGGCGGGCGACCGGGGCCGGGCCTGCCGGGTTTCGGCGCACCGGCCGGACAGGTGATCTTCGCGCGGATGTTCCGGAAGCCCCGCCGTACCCGCGCCGGGGTGAGCCGGCCCGGCTGGGCTGGCCGTTCCCACGGGCGGCGCAGGCCGGCGGCCAGCTGCCGGGCCGAGCCGGGGCTGAGCGTGGCAGGCGATGATCAGCCAGGTCCACCGGTTCCGGAGATTCAGAGAATCTTCATAGCGGCCCTCAGGCCCCGGTCAGACTCCGCCGTTGACGCTGGAAGCGTAACCCTGATCCGCCTGACGTCGCCCGCGCTGCGTCGCCGGGCGGATCAGAACCCGCGACGGAGCTGCCGACTGCACCTGGCGGCGGCACGCCCACGACCATTGCCCCGCCGGGACGCGTAGGGAGACTCGAGATGAACCGCATACTTATCGCCGAGAATGAGCCGCTCGTCGTCCGGTTCCTTGCCAGGAGCCTGCAGTCGGCGGGCTATATCACGTCGCATGCTGCCGACGGCGACCTGGCGCTGGAGATGGCGGGGTCAGGCCTGTTCGACCTCATGCTGCTTGATCTTGGACTGCCGGGGCGGGACGGCCTGGACGTACTGGCCGAGTTGCGCCGCGAGCGCAGCCGACTGCCCGTGATCGTATTGAGTGCCCGGAATTCGCCGATGGAGACGGTCGCCGCGCTTGACGCCGGCGCGGACGACTACATCAGCAAGCCCTACGAGTTCGTCGAGCTGCTCGCCCGAGTTCGGGCCAGGCTGCGCCCAACGCGCATGCACGCAACCGCGGGCTGAGAACCGGTGCTCACGAACCCCTGTCGTCAGAGACTCATCGTGTCCTGATTGTCAAGGTTGCGGCCGTCGGCGCAGCGCGGGAAACAACGGGCCGGGACCGGGCTGGCGCGGAGCCAGACGCGCCTTGCAGTCGACGGCAAGCGCCCCGGCCGGACTGACCAGGATGGGGTTGAGATCGAGCTCGACCAGCTCGGGAACTTCCTCGGCGACGTGCGCGATCCGCTCGAGCACCGCGACGAGCGCCTGGCGGTCTACCTTGGCCGCTCCTCGGTAGCCATCCAGCAGCGGCGCGGCGCGAAGCGACGCCACCATGGCGTCGGCAACGCCGGGCTCGAGCGGCGGGACGGCGAACGCGCGGTCACCAAGCAGGTCGGTCAGCACCCCGCCTAGGCCGACCATGACGACCGGGCCGAAATCGGGATCGGAGGCGAGCCCGGCGATCGCCTCGATGCCCCAGGGCGCCGTCGGCTGGATAACCGCCCCGTCCATCTGCGGCCCGAGCCGTGCCGCCATCGCCTTGTAAGCCGCGCGTACCGCCTCGCGGCTGTCCAGTCCCAGCGCGACGCCGCCAACGTCCGTCTTGTGGACTAGATCGCCGGAACGAGCCTTCAGGACGACGGGAAACCCGACGGACTCGGCCACCGCGGCTGCCTCTTCCGCGCTCGCCGCGCCAGGAGTCGGCAGCACCGGCACGCCGCACGCCTCCAGCAGGCGAGCCGCCTGGTCGAGCTCAAGCCAGCCCCCTGCGGGGCTGCTCGCGAGCTTCGAGGCCACGATCTCGCTGATGGCCGACTGGTCGGACAGCTCCTCGGGCGCCGCGGCGGAGAGCAGCGGGCGCCGCCGCCATTCGGCGTAGCGGCAGACGTGACCGAGGGCCGCCGCTACTCGTTCCGGTGATGGAACCTCGGCGACACCTGCTGCACCGCTCGTATCAAGCGCGGTGTCTACCTCGACGGAGCAGACGACGACCGGCTTGCCCGCATGTTGAGCGACGTGCGCCACGGTCTCTCGCGCCGCCGCTGCCGAGATCGCCGGGGTTCCGATGACGACAACGATCACGGCGTCGATCGCGTCATCGCGAAGGACAATCTCAAGCGCTTCCGCAAGCATCGCCGCGGTCCCGTCTGCGGTGAGGTCGACGGGGTTGGCGGCCGCCGCGGCGGGGGCGAGGACCTCACCGAGTGAGTGCTGTGTCGCCTCCCGAAGTTCCGGGACGGTCAGCTCGCCGCCCTCGCACGCGTCGGCAGCGAGAATGAGCGGGCCACCGGAATTTCCGACGAGCGCGACGCGGCGCCCCCCGGGCAGCGGCGCGGCGAGCAGGATGGCCGAGACGTCGAGGAGTTCCTCGAGACGGTCGACCTTGATGACGCCTGCGCTTTGCAAGAGGGCAGCGACGGTAACTTCCGGGGTCGCCGCTGCTGCGGTGTGCGAGCGGGCGCCTCGGGCGCCTGCTGATGTTCTGCCCGCCTTCAGCGCCACGATGGGCTTCGTCGCACCGACTCGCCGGGCGATGCGGGCGAACTTGCGCGGGTTGCCAAGCGACTCGAGGTAGAGCGCGATCACCGAGGTCCGGTCGTCGTGCTCGAAGAAGCACAGGAGGTCGTTCGGGCTCACGTCGAGCTTGTTCCCGACCGACACGAAGGCTGAGAGGCCGAGGCCCGCGGCGCGCGTCTGTTCGCCGAGCACGACCCCGACCGCGCCGGACTGCGAGACGAGGGCAAGGCGCCCGGGCAGCGGATCGAGCGAGGCAAAGGTGGCGTTCATCCGGATCTCGGGGTCGGTGTTCACGACACCGAGGCAGTTCGGGCCGACGATGCGCATCCCGTGCCTGCGGGCGACGCTGAGCAGCTCAGCCTCGACCGCGGCGCCGGAGCGGCCTGTCTCCCCGAAGCCCGCGGTAATGATGGTGACAGCGCGCACGCCAATCGAGGCGGCCTCCTCGATCACGCCAGGAACCGCTGATGCGGGAACGGCGACGACCGCGAGGTCGATCGGCTCGGGAATCGACAACAGCGCCGAAAACGCGGGCACGCCGCAGACCGCCCGCGCGGAAGGATTGACCGGGTAGACGGTTCCCGAGAAGTCGCCGACGAGCAGGGACCGGACGACCTCGTGGCCGACGTTCCCCGGGTGACGTCCTGCTCCGACGACTGCGATGGAGCGCGGACGAAGAATCGCCGCGATGCTGGCGACCTCCGCTATCGCCTCCCGCCTGTCACACGAAGCGCGAAACTCAGGCGTCGGTCGCAGGTCGATCTCGAGCCGTACCGTGGCCGCGCCGTTGTGGCGGGTGCAGTGCAAGCCCGTCGCCCCGAACACCTCCAGCATGGCCAGGTTCTGTGCCATGACCTCGGCGAGGAAGCGCATGATCCCCATCGTCCGGGCGTATTCCGCCAGGCTCTCGAACAGCAAGGTCGCGACACCGTGACGCTGGTAGGCGTCGGTGACGATAAAACTGGCCTCCGCAGCCGGCGCTGCCGTGTCGAGGCGCTCGTAGCTCGCCAGCCCGACCAGCTGGTCCGACACGACAGCGACGAAGGCCATCCGGGCGTCGTAGTCCACCGCGCTGAAGCGCGCTGCCGCTTCGAGGCTGAGTGTCGGATGGGCCAGGAGCACATGCCGCTGAAGCGTGTCGGGCGACACGGTGGCGTGCAACCCGACCAGCGTCAGCGCGTCGGCCGCCTGGATCGGGCGGACGACGACCGCCTCGCCGTTCATGAGCAGCCCGTCGAACTCCCACGCCGATGGATATCCGGCCGGCACTGCAACGTCCTCTATGACAGCATCAATGGTAGCCATCGCTACCTCCTCCGGTGTTTGATCGTTGCCGCACCACTGCGGAATTGCCAGGGCCGGAGGTCCCGGAATGCCTGTGGGCCCCAGCGAACGGTTGGGAAGACCGATGCGAAACGGGCCGCTGCGCGCTGGTCAGGTCCGCTGCCTGCCTGATTGCCAGGCTGGCCACGGTGTCGCCCCGGCCCGACTGCGTCGGACCGGTCGATTGCGGGCCTTTCCAGCCAGATGTCAGCATCAGTGCCTCGTCGGACGTAACCGGGAATGGCCCGGCGCAGTCTCAGGGGCAGGCAAGGGCAACCCGGGGAGGGCCACACTGATGACGGCGCTGCGACGGGCCGTGCCCGTCCTTTCCCGCACGGCGCTGTTGACGCGGGCAGCTGCCAGCCGGTCTGATGCAACCGGCGCGGCCGTTCAGCGGCGCTTGCGCTGCCACGACCATCTGCGCGACTGTTGCGCCCGCACCTACGACCGCGCCAGCCTGACAGGTAGGGCTCGACGGCGGCTCCCGCGCCGTCCGTCCAGGTCTCCATCAGTCCTGCGACAGCCCCGACGCTCGGCCAGCTGGCCGGCGTCTTCGCGCACGGTGAGGGTTTCGGGCAGGTTAAGCCAGCCAAGAATTTCAACGGTGGCGACCCCGCCGGTCTCGTCACGAACGTCGTCTGGCAGTCGTGGGGCAGGCCCGTAGCAGCCGGGACCGGCAGGAGCGACTACGTCGGGCCCAGCCGGTCGGTCGCCACCGGCACCGGCACCGGCACCGGCACGGCCTTCAACCTGGGAACCTGCGATGGCAAGCTCATGTACCAGGCCGTCGAGTGGTACTTCCCCCAGCATGACCAGGCCTTCGACCCCGACAGGTACGAGAACATCTGCACCGGCACTTACGTGCCAAGCTCATAGCTGCCGCTCACCAGGATGGCGGGCGTTGGGTCAGGTGCTGCCGGACAGCACCTGCTCCGCGTCTAGCGCAGCAAGGGCCTGCTCAACTTGACAGATCGCCGTCCGCGGTTCACTCTACGATGCAGAGTTAATCTGCAGAGAACTCTATGATGCAGAGGATAGATTCGTGGAAGAGCCCGCCATGGATACAGGCCGGGGCGACGACGCCTACGAGTGGGCTGCCCACGTGTCAGCCCTTCGTGGCCGGGTGCGCCGGGACCGGCGTTCTGCATCCTTTCCGCTGCTGCTTCTGGGTACGGCCACCGCGGTGGGAGTTCTGCCGCAGTTGCTGTCGGCAGGCCCCGGCCGGTTCGGGCCGGGCGTAGGTGACTGGCTGACAAGCATGCTGATAACCGCCGCATTCGTGGTGATGTGGCTGGTATACCGGCGCCGTGCCGTGAGCGGCGGAGTCGGGCGCCCGGCTGGCTTCGGGGCCGCGGCCGTACTCGGGCTCTGCTGCACCGTGTCCGTCGGCGTGATCGCGACGGTGTACGCGGGCCCGTTCCTTGTCTTCGGCCTGGGACTGCTGGTTGCAGGCATCTGGCAGCGCAATCGCTTCCTGGCCGGATGGGCAGTACTGATCGGCGGGGTCGGAGTGTTCGAGGGCTTCTTCGGGATCACCAACCGGCTGTCGGCATCGGTTTGGCGTGAGTGGGAACACCCCGCGATCTACCTCATCCTTGCGCTGCTGACGGTGCTCGCCGGGCTCATCGCCCGCAGCCGGGAGAATCGAGCGCGATGAGCGATCCGCAGGATCCCGCCCAGCCGCCAGCATCAGCCGGGGGCCCGGCAGCGCCCGACGGGCACCCGGCCCTCAGCTTTGACGAGGTCGTGCATCAGCGGACCAGGCTAGGGATCCTCGCGGTGCTGGCCGAGGCGGGCCAGGCAGACTTCCCGTACCTGCGAGCCGTTCTGGGCCTGACCGACGGGAACCTGGGCCGCCACCTCGAGATCCTGGCCGGCGCCCATCTGATCATGATCAGCAAGGGGTACCACCGCCGTCGGCCCCGGACCTGGGCCACGATCACGATTGACGGCCGCCACGCGCTGGATGCCGAGCTTGCGAACATGCGGGCATTGCTGAGACGACTCGAGCCCGCGGCGGCTTCTCAGCACCCGCGGACATCGAGACAGCCGGTCAGCTCCGCTGCTGAGACGACCGGCACGGAGTAACTGCCCCGTCCGCATAACTCCATCACTCATGCACTGGTCTTCGTATCCATCGGGGGAGCCTTGAGATCGGGAATCTGCACCGTATGCGCAGTCGGGCTGGTCGCAGTCTCGATCGGCGCGTCGGAGTTGTGGCACTGGCGAGTGTCGCGGTCTGCTCCGGGCGCGTACGCCCGGAGCGCATCCGGTTCGCATGCTATCGTCGTGCTCGGCTTTCCGTCACGACGTGACGGGCGTTTGCATGCGATGCAGCGGTGGCGTACGGAGATAGCCGTGCGGTCAGTGCCGGCAGCAGCAGAGGCAGTCCTGGTATTCACCGGAGGTCGCTCGCGGGGTGCGGCGGTGCCGGAGGCTGAGACGATGGCTGCTCACGCCAGGCGGCTGCACATTCCCGATGATCGGATCCTGCTCGAGACCAAGGCAGCCAACACCTGGGAGAACCTGAGCCTGGCACTGCCGATGGTCGACGCCTTCGACACGATCGTCATCGTCTCTGACCCGCTGCACGGTGCCCGGGCGCGGCGCTATGCCGTGGCGCAGCGGCCGGATCTCGCCGATCGGCTTGCCTTTGCCGGTGATTACCGTTTGCTGGAACGGTGGTGGCTGAAAGCACCCATCGCCGTACACGAATTTGCCGCTCTTATTCGGGACCGAGTGCTCTGTCCCAGGCGCCGCGCAGAGCCAGCAGAGGGCGACGCCTGAAGGCAACTGGTAGCGGGTGGTAACTGCCATTGGGCCGGGGCGAATACGACCTTCTGGCCGACAAGCCGCTGGCGGCGGGACAAGAGCTGGCTACGATGAACCGGGCGGGCACGCCCAGCTACGTCCTTTCCGAGCAGGTCTGGGACAACCAGCCGCCGGCTGGGCAACTCGGCTTCGAAACCGGCGCCGCCACCACGTCGGCCGCACCGCTCGGCTGGGCCATGGCTCAATTCATCCGGCTGGCCTGGTCGATCCAGGCCGCTGCGGTGTCGGGCGGCTTGAGGCGGCGAGATCAGGCTCAGCGTGGTTGTCTCGTGACGAGGACAGGAGCGCGATGAGCAGCGACGAGCCTGCCGGGGTGGTCTTTCCCGCGTCAGCGGACGGGCGCAGGAGCACGTCAGCAGTGGGCAGGGCCGTGGTTGCTGATGCGCTGCGCCAGGTCGACCCGGTCGGGGCACTTGATGCGGAGCAGGACACGAACTGGCGTACGGGCTACCTGGTGCACTTCCGCCGGCTCGTCGAAGCAGGGCTGACGTCGAAGGATGCTGCGGTATCGGTTGCCTGCGATGGGCTGGAGTCGCTGCACCGGCGGATGCGCATCGTGCCCGCGGGCGGCGAGGAGACCGGACTCGACACGGTGCTCTTCGCACCCGCGCAGCGGTCTCTGGCAACAGTCGCGGTGTCGGGCACCGGGGATGCGGAGCGCGAACTGTCACTGCCCTACCACGGCGAAACGCTGCGCGGCATTGCTCTGCTGCGCAGGCTGGATGCGTGGGTGGCCGACGGCGTGATCGAGCCGTCCTGCGCAGACGCGGTCGCCGCGGTGGCGGCGCATCCGGAGTGGCTCCGCCTGCCCGGCCGCACGATCGCCGTGCTGGGGGCGGGCGCCGAGGTCGGTCCTCTTTCCGCGCTGCTGAGCTGGGGCGCCCGGGTGATTGCCGTTGACCTGCCCAGCCCTCCTATCTGGGAGCGCCTCCTGGCCACGGCTCGGCGCAGCGGGGGAACGCTTCTGGTTCCCGTCGCTGCCGAGAAGCCGGGCCAGCAGCATGCCGGGGCAAGCGACGAGGTAATCGCGCAGCGCGCCGGGCTCGACCTGATCAGCGACGTCCCCGCCGTCGCCGGCTGGCTCGCTGCGGTTGACGGCCCGCTGGTGCTGGGCAACTACGTCTACGCTGACGGCGCGGCGAACGTGCGCCTGTCTACCGCCGTCGACGCGCTCACCGTCCGCCTGCAGGATGAGCGCGACGATGTCGCGCTCGCGTTCCTCGCGACGCCGACCGATGTATTCGCCGTCCCCCCCGAAGCGGTGGCGCAGTCCGTCCGCGCCTACGCGACCCGGTCGCGACCGGCCAAGCTCGCCGGCCGGCCGCTGCGGACGCTGTCCGGCGGGCGGCTGCTGCGGCGGACCTATATGCCCGGTGCTGACCCTGGCATCAACGACAGCCTGGTGGCGCAGCAGGGTCCCAACTATGCCCTCGCGAAGCGGCTACAGCGCTGGCGCGCGACAGTTGCCCGAGACGGCGGTGCGACCGTGTCGATAAACGTTGCCCCGCCGACCCGCACCCGGTCGGTCCTGAAGAACCGGGTGCTGGCCGCGGCCTACGCCGGCGCGCACCGGTTCGGCGTCGAGGTCTTCGAACCTGCCACCTGCAAGGTGCTCATGGCAGCACTGCTGGTCCATGACCTGCACACCGGCGGTGGCCCGGCGCGGGCGCATCCCTGGCAGGACGAGGCGCATGCGGCCGCGCATGGCGGCCTGTGGCGCATCGCCTATGCCCCCCGCAGCGCTCTCGGCCTCGCGGCTGTACTCGGCTACAGCGCAGCCAGGAAATAGGGCAGCCAGAAAATGAGGTACCGCCCGCTCGCAGTGCCCGGCGGCAGCTGGCCTGGGGCCGCTGCAACCGCGACGCGCTCGCATGTTGGCGCGCTGAAGTCACAGGCATGCGACTATGAGCCAATGTCGTCGCCACGCCTGGAGTGGGCCGCTGCGAGCTGTATCGCCGGCTGGGCGGTGGCCCGCCTGACCGGCGCCGATCGCTTTCGCCGGCTGGAACGGGCGGGCGTGCCGCTGCTGTCGTTCACTCCGCAGGCCACCGCGGGAGCCGGGCTAGCCATCCTGATGCTGCGCGGAAGGGGCCCGTCGGCCACTGCCGCGCTCGCCGGAGCGGCCCTGGCCGCAGTGGTGGCGCCTCGCGCGATCCCGCGCCGTCAGCCAGCCGCGGGCGGTCCCGTGCTGCGCGTCCTGACAGCGAACCTGCTAGTCGGCCGAGCGGCGGAAGACGCGGTCGTCGGGCTCGTTCGCCGGACCGACGCTGACGTGCTGTTTCTTCAAGAACTCACCGACGATGCCGTGACCCGGCTCAAGCGGGCCGGGCTGACCGATCTGCTCCCGAACGAGATGCCCGACGTCAGGGAACACCGTAACCGTGGCAGCGGCATCTATGCCCGCTACCCGCTGCGCGACGGCGTGGGATTCGGGCCCAGCTTCGCCTCCCAGCCCACCGCCCGGCTTGACCTCCCCGCCGGGCGGTCCGTGCAGCTGGTCTGTGTCCACCCCCATCCGCCACTTCCGCCCTGGTCCCGGCCTGCGGCCCAGCGGTGGCGCGGTGAATTGGCTGCGCTGCCTCCGCCGGGTGACCCTCCGGTGGTGCTCGCCGGTGACTACAACGCCACCCTTGATCACGCGCAGTTCCGCCGGCTCCTGCACCTCGGCCACGTGGACGCCGCCAGCCAGGTCGGCAACGGGCTGGTCCCCACCTGGGGGCCAGAGCCACGCGGCCGTCCGGCCCTGCTCACGATCGACCACATCCTCATCGACCCGCGTTGCGCCGTGCTCGTCACGTCGGCGCATGAACTGCCCGGCAGCGACCACCGCGCTCTGTACGCCGAGTTCCGCCTGCCAGCCTGAAGTGCTAAACCGGCCTACCGGGTAGCGAAACCTAAAGGCGACGCGGGTGTCGAGCGCAGGCCGCCACAGGACCATCGAGGGACCGCCATGTCCGTCGGCACGGTCGCTCCCCGTGGTGAGTAGGTGAGCACGTCTCTCACAGCCCACTCCATGTAGGCACGCACACCACACCGGAACTCGGGATCATCGGGAAGGCCTGCGTCATCTGCTGCTCTCACAAAGCATTCGACGAAGCGACTTCCCAGCTCGTGTTCCGCATCCGTTCCGGCATGGATGTGGAACTGCCCCGAATGTCCGCCGGACGACTGCGAGTAGTGCGGAGGTCCGCCAAAAACCTCAGCCCAGTAGCTAGCCAGTCGCTCGATGTGCTCGGGATGTCCGGGATGGAAGAACGGGTGACTCAACATTGGGTCCTGCAGGCACCGCTCGTGGTGTGCAGCGGCAAGCGCGAGAAATGCTGGCTCGCCGCCAGCGAACTCAAACATCGACGGGCGCGGCACAAAAAGTACCCTCTCATACTCCTTCGCCGGGCACACGCTATGTGGGACTCGGTCCGGGATGCGCTCACGCGCACCGCCCCGCTCTTGCCGATGGCACCATTTGTTGACGGCTCGGTCGACATTGAGCTGGCATGCGCGGGCCCGCGGCGCCAGGCGAGCCCGAAGCTCAGCGGTCGCTGCCTGTGGCGGTGGGTCGGCCATGTGCTGGTGCGTCCCGGCACCCGGCGGCGGCGCGGGCTCCGGGCCGAATGCCTCGTCCAGAGAACACGCAAAGGCCTGTCGGTGGTAGCCGCCGGCAAAGGTGGCGGCTGATGTGGCCTGTGTGGTCGTCGAGTGATGGCTGGTGGCGGCGCGCGGTTTTGGCCTCGGCGACGATGGGTACGCGGCTAGCTAAGCTAGCGGGTCGGGCTCTCCGTCCGGGCCCACCTTTCGTCAGGTCGTGGGTGCTGGGTGAAATGATCGCCTATGCGAGAGGGCTCGCTCCGCTTGCGCCCGCGTCCATACGAATCCGCTGCCGGAGGTATCGCATGGCCGAGTCTGGCCAGCATCAGTACATTGAGGTCAACGACGACGACCGTACAGTCGCCTCAGCCGAGGTAACCTCAGAGGGATCTGGCGGAACCGCTCGGGCGTCCTTGCGCGCCGAGTCCGGGCATATCGCTCCGGGCCGCCGCGCCAGCCTGGTCGACGCGGTGCTCGCCCTTCCCGAGGTGCAGGAAAGCGCGCGCTTAAAGGCGGCATTCCCGCTCGGCGATAGCGAGTCACTTCAACGCCTTCAGCAGCGCTGTGCGGACGTCAGGACCCACTCAGCTGGGTGGAGCGCGCTCCTGGATGCGAAGGTCCCGTCCGGCGGTGCCGACAGCACGGCGCAGCAGTCAGCCGGCGAGCAGGTACCTTCTGAGTGATGATCGCTGCCGTGCGCTAAGCGGCACCTATCCGCCTGTCGGCTCTTCGCTCCTAGATGTAGTCACCCTGGATGCTCGGCCCGCTTACTGCCCGTAAGCTATATCCGACCGTATTGAGGCTGGAGAAGGATCCGCCAGGAGGTTGAAGAGCGCTGGCGGGCTCGCCGCGAGCGTGCTGTCTCCGCAGGTCAGTCGGAGAGGACGGCGTGCCCGCCATCAGCGCGCTTGCCAGCCGAGCCGGACCGCGCGTCGACCGTCAGAAGAACCTATTCGCCCGGCACCAGGCCGCCCTGGCCCGCGCCGCCGCCCGAAACCCCGCCCCCGCCCGCAAAGGCCGCCTCGCCGGATGCAAGGTCCAGCCCCGCCAGATCTCGTTCACCGCCGCCCGCCGCGCCGTGCTGGCCAGCATCCGATCCGGCGCCGCCACCGCGAGCCTGCCCGCCTCCATGACCCTGGGCCTTCCACCGCGACACCCCGCGCGCCCTCGGAACCTCAGGGCAGGCGCATTCTTAGGCGGCCGGCGACCATACTTGTACGACTTCGTGTGCCCCTTCGTCTCACCTAAAGCTAATGAACCTTCGAGCCCGGAAGACCCGGCCCTCGACCCCTAAGAGGAAGAGCAGCGTCTCGTCGCCCTGATGCACGCAACACCAAGATCCTTTGTGCGCGGCCAACGCCGATGCACGCAAGTTCGGCAATTCGGACCTTTTTCAGCTCTAACCGCTTGAGGCATCCTGGATCATCCTCCAGTCTGGCCAAATCTGTGGCGACAATGGCCCGGTTGTTTGGGCACCGTCCCTGCGCAGCACCTCCTCCAAGGCCCACAGCAGTTGGAGCAGGCCGGAGAACGACACGGCATCACAGTTCTCGGCCGGATCGCCAGCTGATCTGAGCGCGGAGCAAAGGGGAGATCTCCACTACCGGCGTGGTCGGGCTATCTGGTCCTGTCTCCAGGCGGCGCTCGCGTGGCTGCGGGGCGACAGGCGATTAGCCCGAACTTGCGTGATCTTGAACGGTCATATCTGGTCGCTGACCTGGGCGGATGTCGATACGGCGCACTTGATGTTCTGGCGACATGGTGCTGTCCGGCGCGGCGCAGACGCCGCTCGCGAAGATCCATTGACGCCCAGACAGGTATCACGTTGCCGACGTCCCTGGGACTTTCTGGCTACATCTTCAGTGCCCCATACGGCGTTTCCGCAGGTCACGAGTCCTTCTCGGGCGACACGCCGACGTAAGTTGGGT
>OBLU010004281.1_pt1 | contig 12869 bp, 10 predicted proteins | sample 1518681 | NCBI WGS metagenome assembly OBLU01 (sample SAMEA3539304, study PRJEB22396) | soil metagenome | biome: tundra; feature: field; material: soil | place: USA | collected 2010-05 | depth 0.15 m | reverse complement strand
AGAAAAATGGCTTCTGTGGATGCCAGCGATAGAAGGTTCGCTCGACACGAACCAAAAAAAGGCCTTCGAGCACGGATTCGATGGCGGCCGCGCCGGGACGCAGGCCAGGAATATGACGCTTCATTGGGTTACCTCCTTCACTTGCGAGTAACTGTTCAATTTGCAGATGAGCCCATCGCGGTCCTTCGCCGCCCATTCCGCCAGGTTGTTGACGAATGCCTCGACCAGATCACGGCTGGCACCTCGAAGTGTTTCGGTCCCGCAGAAATCAGCCGCATAACTTTTCACGAGCGCGGAATCAAGCTGGTGTTTGCGGACTAATAGGCAGAGTCGGTCGCGGAGGCGCGGCTGGCCGTTGGAGTGGCCGTTGTTTCCGTTCGCGGGAGGTGGATTCTGATTTGATCGGTCAGCGCCCGAAGGCCGAGGCGAACACCCGAGTTCCTCGACCGAACAGAGCCCGATGCCGTAGGCCTTTCGCAATGCCCGATTGACAGCTCGCGTTTCGGCAACCCGCATCTCGGCGCCGTGAACCAATGGCGACACGTTAGACGGATCGGCGTCACCGTAACCGACAAACCCCTGCAAACCGGGTCTCTTGTAGACGGTGGCCTTGAACACCCATCGGCCTGAGATCGGATCGGATTGCCGCCCTTGTAAGATCGTACGGATCCCGCAGCAGCGCTTGCGGAGTGCGATTCGAAGGAGACCTGCGTGCGTGACGTACCATTTGCTATCTAAATAGAGGAGATCGCCTGAGGCAACTGATAGGGAATAGTTGGTCGTGAGTTCCTTCAGCCCCCTTAGCGCGATCTGAGGAAGTTTGCCCCAGGTTTTCTGAGCGAATTTCGCGTTAATCCTGATTGCCTTCGATTGCAGAGTCATCGTAGTAAGCCTCCATGCTTGCTCGAGTAAGGATATGCTTGCTCGGGTATGGATGTCAAGTAGCCAGTTGCGTTTTTCCTTACAATCGGGCATAACGGCCACACGTTTTATGGTGAAGGAAAAGAACCCCCACGCAGTCGCTCTATCTAAACTGGGTGCCAAGAAGGGCGGCAAAGCACGCGCGGCAGCCCTTTCGGCTGAGAGGCGACGCGAGATCGCCCGGAAAGCCAGCCTCGCGCGTTGGGCTAAGCAAAAGAAGAAAACCGAAATTTTCTAACCTTTCTTGTTCTTGCATAGGTAGAAGGCGCTCCATACCCATGCTGTCCTTCTTATCTGCCTCTCACTCCGCACGATTGCAAAAAGCGGCAAGGCAGTACAAAAACCAAGTGAAACTCGGAGAGCCATGGAACAAGTGGAATGACGAATAGTTATGGAGGAAGGTACTTATCCCTACCAATAAGTCCGTGTGAAGTGAAAACCAGCGCGCGAGTAGCTTGGAAAAGACCTCAGGGCGCGACAATTCTCGCGCTCAAACGAAAGCATCCGAGACCGAAGCTGCGAGCGGAAACCTCGGAAAGAATATTTCTACTTTCCATTGACGAGTTTCCTCGAAATTTTGACAAGCTTCGCAGACTCAGCTATCTTTCCAGCAGTTTCGACGATTGCGGAACATCATTTCTCCGCGAGGAATAATGCATCGAGAAGACGATCACGAGTCTCCGCGATCCATGAACCGCAATTTTATCGCCTCACTTTCGCGCGGCTTGGCAATTCTAGAAGCCGTGGCCGATTGCGAAGAGGACGTACCATTGGCGGCATTGGCTAAGCTCGTTGGCCTAAAAAAAACGAGTACGTGGCGCCTCACACACACTCTGGTCCAACTTGGATACCTTCGCCAGAACCCGGAAACGCGGTGCTTTAGGTTGTCTCCTCGTGTGCTGGCATTTGGATATGCATATTTCGACGGACTCGACCTCAAGACGTTGTCAACTCCGTTCTTGACCGATCTTTCCAGACGTCTGAACGAGACTGTAAACCTGGCCGTTTTGGATGGCGATCAGCTGGTGTATATCGAGCGCATCAAAACATCTCAGATCATAAACATTAATCTGCACGTGGGGTCTCGTCTTCCGCTATATAACACGTCTCTCGGTCGTGCCCTGATTTCCGAGATGCCGGAGGCCTGGTTACAAGGATACATCGAGCGGCTGGCCAAGGTTCCAGAGGCTCTAGAGTATGCGCGAAAATCTGGCGAAAGACTCCTCAACCTTCTTCGCGAGACCCGTCAGCACGGGTATGCCTTGAGTGACGAAGAGTACGTAGTGGGCTTGCGTTCGGTCTCCAGTCCGATCCGCGAAAAAAAGGACAAAATAGTAGCCGCCGCTAATATTGCGGTACCGTCTAGCCGAGTAACTGTCTCAGACCTGCGGCGCACTTTTGTTCCGGAACTCTTAGACACAGCACACAAAATCTCCGCCGCGCTCGGCTTCCGAGCATAGTGAAATTCATTTGATTCAGGTACTACGGTATGATGGAGGCGATATGCACGAAAGTCCGTGCAAAAAACCACGACAAGAAAAGAACCAGCGTCGCATTCACTGCTAACTGAAGCAATCCATAGCCAACCAGATCCCGAGCCCTTACCTTGAGAATTCCGAGGAGCGGGAGCATCCAAAACGGATTCACCAGGTTAGGCAACGCCTCGGCTGCGTTGTATATTTGCACTACCCATCCCAGATTCACATGCAGATCCTTAGCTGCCTGTAACACGTACGGCGCCTCGATAACCCACTTACTCCCGCCAGAAGGAACAAATACACCCAAAACGCCTGAATACATCGCAACCAGCAGGGGAAACGCGCCGCGGGACGAGACATGGACAAAGAACCGCGCCAATTCGGCTGAAATTGGCGACATCGTAACAATTCCGAATATCCCGCCGTAAAAAGGGAACTGGATTAGAACTCCGGCGGTGGCGGGAACCGAATTATTGACAGCCCGGGTGAATGATCGAGGCCTCCAGTGGAGCAGCAGTCCAGCCATCAAAAACAGCAAATTGTACGTGTTCAAATCAAGAGCTGCGAGCGGTCCCCGGACGACCACAACTTGTCCGACGTAAGTCAATCCCAGTACACCGATCACAATCGAGAGTGCCGGCGCATATTCGAGCCATTCCGCCGGTGTGCGTCTTTCCTCTACTTTTCCCAGATCGAGTCCCTGAGTTACGCCGAACGATTCAGCCGTCCGCATGGAGCTCTTTGGAGCCGACAGGTATGCGACGCTTGTCGACGCAAGCATAATAGTGGCAGCGGTTGTAAGGCTTTGCCAAGTGTAGATAGTCTGGCTCAGAGGGATCGTCCCGCTGATTTTGAGCAGAGCCGCCGGGATCGATGATGGACTGGCCATCAGTAATGCAGCCGACGAGGAAAGTCCAAGGGCCCATACGCTAGCGGAGCCCAGATAGGCGGCCGCGCCAATTGCGCGATAGTCGATTCCGCGAACGTTTTTCACGATTTCCCTTACAAGCAAGCCGCTAAAGATGAGGCTGAAACCCCAGCTAATCAACGAAGTCGCCATCGAGAAAAATGCGACAAAGGCAATCGCGCCGCGCGGCGTATTACTAATCTTCGCGAGCCGGCGAATCAGGCTGTAGACGGGCGGCGAAGTGGCGACGACGTATCCGCCGATGATGATAATGGCCATCTGCATCGTGAAGGGAATAAGACCCCAGAACCCTTGGCCGAAATATCGAATGAGGTCTCCGATCGGAGTGCCCAAAAATAAACCGGCCACGAACACGATGATGATTGCAATCAGCGCGAAAATGAATGCATCGGGAAACCATCGCTCCGACCAGTCGGCAAGCGCCATCCCCACGCGCGCCAATCCAGTGTCCGAAGTCGCACCATTTGCATCCTTATGTTGCACACGTTCTACCATTCTGTCTCCCGACTGTCGGTAACTATCTGGCTTCGGACCACAAGGAACCGTAACTGAAAGTTTGGACGGGGCTCATGATTCCCTAAGAAACTCATTTTCCTAGGCGTTCCGCAACGACGATATCGTTGCGGTTACCCGGGCTGGACACGGTGCCGGCTACTCCGCCAGTCTTGGCGATTTGTCGGGCTCTGCGCTACTGGTTCGCTTGCGCTTTCTTGATCGCGTTATATTCCGCAGTCGCCTTGGCGGACGCGCCTGGCTCGGGATAGGGTCCGAGTGTCCCGCTGAATTCTTCATAAAGACGAGTGACATTCCCCGGAGTGCGGTCGCGGTTTTGCGGCCAGACATCGAACTTGCCTAGGTCGATATCGGCAGCCGCGCGGCCGGGGCTCATACCGACGTCGTAGCGCTTGCGTGCTTCGGCGGTGATCAGCGCGAGGTACTCGCGCATCAGTGCGAGGTTCTCCTTGTTCCCGATCGGGCCGTGTCCCGGTACGATCGTATCCACGTCCATGGCCATTATCCTGTCGAGAACTTTGATCCAGTTACTTGGACTACCTGAACCCATGGCGGGCTCGACGTAGTGAACGACGACATCTCCAGTAAACAAGATCTTGAGTTGTGGCAAGTAGACCATTGTGTCGCCAAACGTGTGTGCCGGGCCAGGAAATATCAAATCGACTTGCAGATCTCCGTAATAGTAGGTCAGCTTCGTGTCGAAGGTCGTCCCCGGCGGTACGATCTTCCTCACCTCAGTCCCTTCTGACCAACCCTCACGCTTGGGCCACATCGGGCTCTGCGGCGTCATCCTGAGGACAGACTCACGACAAAAGGCCTGGGCGACAATTTCGACAGGAGGTTCAAAGAATTGGTTTCCAAAAACGTGGTCGCTGTGGGGATGCGTATTAACGACACGGCGAAAACTTTTGCCCGTCGCCTTCGTGGCCTCAGCGATAAACAACTTCGTGTGCAATGGCGCTGCGAGCCCATCGACCGCCATTAAGTCTTCGGCGCGCACAATGACACCTGCATTGGCGATGGCATGGTTATCAATTCCAGGTCCGCCCGGCTGAATGTAGGCGTAAACGTTCGGCGCTAATTGTTTTAGCTCGCGCTTCCAACTTGGAATCGGGGGATACTTCGCGGCCAGATCGGGAGGTACGATATAGTGCACCAGGCCCGGTACTTCTTCGGTGGTGGGCGGCTTCGTGCCTTGTGCTTGCGCGAACGCGGCATATCCTAGGACCCCCGCCATGCTCAGCATCATATCGCGCCGGGTCGGGCGTTCGTCCTTGCGCTCCGGTATTCCCGAAACTTCGCCAGCTACGACGCTTATATTTCGGCGATTCGTCATTGCGCCCTCCAGTGCAATTCTTCGTGATTGACCAAGTGTTCTACAATTGCATCCGCTCCTAGCGAGAATCGTTTTGACAAATTAGATCGGCATGGCCGGAACTGTAATATTTCGCAGCGCGGCATACTCGGCCATTGCGGGACGCAACGTGCCCGGTTCCTCTTCCGGAAGGATTTTACCGGCAAACTCCGCATAGAGGCGGACCATATTCGTGGCGGCACGCTCCGGCCTGGCCCATAATTCGTATTTGCCCATATCGATTTCGGCGGCAGCGCGGCCTGGACTCACGCCGGCGTCGTAGCGCTTTTTCCCCTCGCGCCTCTGGATTACGAAGTATTCGCGCATGTCCGCGATCTCTTTCTTGCCTCCGACCAGACCGTGCCCTGGAACAATCGTCTCAACATCCATATCAAGAATCCTGTCAACCGTCTCTATCCATTTGCTGATGTGGCCGCTTTGCGCCACCGGCGTGACGTAGTGGAAAGCGACATCGCCGGCGAATAAGATTTTGTGCTGAGGCAGATAAACCATCACATCGCCCCAAGTGTGTGCCGGACCCACATGCATCAATTCCACTTGCAGATCACCGTAATAGTAGGTCAACCGATCGCTGATGGTTACCGTCGGAGGCGTCTTGTGCGAGACCTCCGTCCCTTCGGCCTGGCCCGGCGTCTTAGGCCAAGTTTTCCCATCCGCCATCTTCAAAACCTGCTCACGACAGTACTCATGTGCCACGATCTCGACTGGTAGAAAATATTGATTGCCAAGGACATGGTCGCCGTGATGATGCGTATTCACTAGACGGCCAAAATCCTTGCCGGTGGCTTGTTTGGCCGCGACCATGAACGCCTTCGTATGGGACGGCCACGCCATCGAATCGATCGCCATCAAGTGGTCGGGGCCGGCGATGAGGCCGGCGTTGGCGATGAGAACGGGACGGGCAACCTCAAGACTCTGACTATAGGCGTAAACGTTTGGCGCCAGTGGCTTGAGCTCGGTCTTCCATTGCGGAATCGGCGGGTATTTTGCAGCCGCACTCAGGCGAATCGACGAGAAATCGTCTCGACTCGCGTTTTGCGCTAGCGGCTGGCGACTGAGTGAAGCTACTCCCAGGGCCATAACTACCGCTCGCCGTATCGCCTCCCGCCGATCAATTTTTTCCGGTCCACTCCATGCTGACGGTGTCAAAGCACCCTGTGACTTAGTCATGACCCTCGCGTAAAGCTCGCGTCCCTCCCCGCTCGGCTATATCAGAAGATGTACTTCAAGGCAAATTGTACAATCCGCGGATTGGTACTCGTGAAGCTGATGACACCAAAGGTCGTTGGCGTCGATAACGAAGTACCAGGGTTAGCGAACTGCGCGTGGTTGAATGCGTTGAAGAATTCTGTGCGGAACTGTAACGTCGCACCTTCCCGGAGACCGCCGACCCGGGTAGTCTTGGTCAAGGAGATATCCCAGTTAAACTGGCCAGGGCCGAGGACGCTGCCAACTGCGGAATTGCCGTAACCGGTTCCGTTGCCGATGACAGGTGGGGCACAAAATTGACTCGTATTGAAGTAGCCGGAGGTACCGATCGTACCCAAGCGCGCTTCGAGGGACCCCGACGTAAGGATGGACTGATTCGTAGCCCCCGGGCATAGTTGAGCTGTGCCGACATTGACGGTGCCGTAGCCGGGAGAACCAGCGAGCGTCACTGGACCGCCTGTGCCGAGGGGCGTACTTCCAGACACACCGTAGATCGTTCCAGCTCTGCCATCTGTGATCGTCAGAGGAAGGCCATCCTGCGCCACGGTGACTCCGGATACTGACCATCCGGTAACGAACTTGCCTGCAATTCCTGCGGGATGGCCGAATGGAAGTTCCCAAGTGTAGCTGACAACCAAGCGCTGGGGCCGATTGAAATAGGCCTGTCCGTACTGCGCGCCCAAATTGGTGGCGAGGTTTGTGTCGCCAGCTTTGCCGTAGCCCTCAATCAGTGCCTTGCTCCAGGTGTAAGCCGCCTGCACTGTCATTCCCTTGTAAAACGCCCTGCGCAAGGTAAGCTGCAGGCTATTGTAGTTGGAGATTTCGTTGAACTGCAGGCCTGACAAACCGCTCGGCGAAAGGCCAAGGTAAGGCACGCGAAGACTCGCGTTCTGTACTGTATTCGTCGTGATGCCGTTTATCGGGTTGGTAGGGCTCGCCAGTAGAGCCGCATTGATGAGGTGGGGTTGATCCAGCAGGTTGATCCCACTCGATCCGGCATAACCCACGTCGAGCACCCAATGGGGCAAGAACTCATATTGCACGCTGAAATTGTACTGACGTATCGTGGGAGAGTGGATGTCCTCCTGAACGAAGGAAAGGCTTAAGTTGGAGGACGTATTGTTCGTGAAGTTCACCCACCGGGGCGTGAACCCAGGAACGGTCGCATTGAAGGGATTCGCAAAGCTGGCGTAATAGTTTGCGGCTCCGCTATTGCCGACAGAAACAGAAGTGGTAGGGTTCGTGCCACCGGCGCTTTCATCCCCGCTGATCCGATCATAATAAATCCCTCCTCCCCCCCGCACGACCAGGCGTCCGTTAGCCAGTGGCTGCCATGCAAACCCGAGACGCGGAGCGAAGTTGGTCAGGGGGGAGCCCTTCCGTATCGAAGAGTTGTTGCTGGCCTGCAAGACACCCGTAGGTATGGCTCCGGAAAAGTTGGCTGCCACCACGTATCCCGCTAGGGTGCCGGTCGCTGCCGAATTTCCCGGTACTGGCACTGTGAGAAGTTGGGTCGGCCACACGTTACCGAAGTTTCCCAATGCGTCACTGAACAACCCATCGTACTCCCATCGCAAGCCCAGGTTCAGTGTCAACCGGGAAGTGACTCTATAGTCGTCCTGGACGAAAGCATCGAAGGCGCTGATACGCAACTCGCGCACGAGTCCTGCTGGGCTGGGCGTGCGCGAACCAGCAACGGCAGAAAGGTTGCTGAACGACGACCCGTTTGTGTTTCCGGGATTAGAGACATTGCACGTAGTACTGCCGGGAGCGCAACCGGGAAGCCCGATGAGGAAGTCCGCGAAGCTGCCAAATGTCAGCGACCCCCATTCTGATCCAGGTGTAGCGGCATTCCACATATCGTGCTCAAAGTCGACGCCAAATCGAAGAGTGTGCTTGCCGTGCGACCAGGAAACTGAGTCCCCTGCTTGGTAAGTATTCACGATGTAGCTGTTGTCTTGATTCGTTCCTCCTCCCAGGCTGAACAGCCCGGTAACGGTGATCGGCGAGGCGACTTGGATCGACTTCGGATCGATCGGCGTGATGCCAAACTGGGTATTCGTGAACGGGCTCAAAGGACTGCTTATGGCTATATTGCGGCGATATGACACGTGAGCTTCGTTCAGCAAGTTTGTCGTAAGAATGGATGTGAGCTTCAGCACCTGGTCAACGTTTGCGTAAAGACTTTGGTTGCCCGTACCAGCCAATTCCGTGCCGATCGGATTGCCGCTTCCGGCGGCCAGAAAACTGTTTATGGCCGGAGCCTGCGCCGTGAAGAATCGCGCCGATAACGTCTCATTTTTGGTAATCAGATAGTCGAGACTGCCGACGCCCTGGTCTTCTCTAAAGTGGGCAGGAACACTAATCGGAGTCGACTGAAACGTTCCGTTTGTCGAACCTGGAATGTAATAGCCACCATTGTTGTTTGGCAATTGCGCCTGCAAATAAGCAATGGCCACCGGATTGATGTTCGACCCGTTACAGGCGACCTGAATACCGCCTTGGCTGGTGAGGTAGCTGCTTCCCGGATGGTTCGCCGGACAAAATGCGGCACCTAGTGCGGACTGGAAGGCGGCCGTATTTGAACGGGAGCCTGCGGGGATCGGCGGCAGAATGACGCCTGCCGCATAGCCGTTCGTGGCCACTCCGTTGATGTTGCGGGTTCCTTGATAACTGCCGAAGTAGTAGAGCTTATTTTTCTTTATGGGACCGCCGAGGGTGAAACCGAACTGGTTCTGATTCAGCACCTGCCTGCTACCGCCCGTAGCGTTTCGGAAATAGTCATTGGCGTTCAAATCGGTATTCCGGAAAAATTCGAACACGTCTCCGTGAATTTCATTGGAGCCACTCTTGGTGACTACTTCGATGTTGGCGCCTGGGTTGCGTCCGTAGCCCGCATCATAGTTCGAAGTCTGGATATTGAATTCCTGAATTGCATCAGGATTTGGAATGGGTATCCCCCCGTAGATGCCATCATCCGATCCGCGTCCAGTACTGGCCATGGAATTGAGGCTGACTCCGTCCATTTGATAGTTGTTCTGATTGATGGTGGCGCCGTTCACGCTCGCATCCTGGGTGCCCCTTCCAAACGTCGACGCGTTGTTGACGCCGATGTTGACCCCGGCAGACAGGGCCAGTATCTGAGTGTAGTTGCGGCCCGTGAGCGGCAGCGCGACAATACTTGCCGACCCGACCACAGTCCCGAGTGTTCCAGATTCCGTTTGGAGCGTCTCTGTAGTCGCCGATACCGTCACATGCTGGGTCTGCTCGCCGATCTGTAGGCCCTGATTGAGCACCGCAGTTTCAGCAACGTTCACAACCACCAACGGGATATCGACGCGCATAAATCCCTGAGCAGAGATCGTCACCTTGTAATTGCCGGGCGGCAGCAGCGCAAACGTGTAACTGCCGTTCTCACTCGTCACTGCGGTGCGCGTGACCGCCGCAGCATTGCTCACCGTCACCGTGGCTCCAGCAACGACTCCGTGGAGGGGATCAGTCACGGTCACTGCAAGTGCCCCGGTTGAGCCGGATTGCGCCATAAGGGACGGAACGCAGAACGCCAGCGCCATCATGACGACTTGCAACCGCAAGCCGGGTAACCTGCTGAATTTCATATGCTAACCTCGCGTTGTTCCGCTATGAGGAACGTAGTTCCGTATACCGGCAATGCGTTTAACACGGCCTGTGAGGCGTGTCAAGCTCTATTTTGAAATTTCTGTTGTGGAATCAATGGACCAACTCCAAAAACATGACTCCAAAAATATGACTTGACATTAAGAACGCGCAGTGGTAAACGCATCACTCGATATATAGAAATGGTGTGTCGCATAGCGGAACGCACCAGGAGAGCGCATGAGATCCAATAAAGTGGTGAACTCGCGGTTACTAGCCAGTCCGCGGTCGTATTCTGCCCGGGTTCGTAACGTGCTTGATGCCCTTTCGCGTTGTATCGCCTCAACGGCCGTCGGAGGCTTGTCGATGCGACCCGAGCGGATCGTCCTCCTCGTCGTATCGACCCTGGTTGCCGCGCTTAGTTTCGCGCAAATACAAAAGCCGAAGATCAATGAAACGTACTACTACCCGCCGGCATTCCAGACACCGCAGATCGCACCGGAAATCCCGTTCGATATGCCGGACCCGAACTACTTTGTGTTGCCTGGCGAAATGCAATTTGGCGAAATTTCAGCGGTCACCTCCAACTCAAAGGGTCACGTGTTTATTCTCTCCCGTTCGAATGCCAAGGGCGACGTACATGGCGGCAGCGCGACCCAGGTATTCGAGTTCGACGAGAAGGGCAAGTACGTGAAAGAGTGGGGCCATGATCTCTATGGTTTTGGTTATGGGCACGGTATCCGCGTCGACAAAGATGACAACCTTTGGGTTGTTGACAAAGGGACCGATATGGTTATCAAGTTCAACAAGACGAGCGGAAAGGTCATGATGGTTCTGGGCCGCCGGGAGGAAGCGACGGCCAAGTATTGGCTGCCGCCTTCTATTGCTGAAGCAGGGGCTCGGCCGCGCCCTGGTTTCGTGAACGGCGAAGAGGATGGTGGATTCAAAGAGCCAACCGATGTCGCCTGGGACTCACAAGGCAATATCTATGTCAGTGATGGCTACGTGCATTCGCGAGTCGCCAAGTTCGACAAATACGGGACGTGGATAGGGACTTGGGGTCATAAAAACACCACAAAGAATGGCGAGTTGCCCCTACCGGGCGAGTTCAGTACTGTGCATAACGTCCAGGTAGATAAGTACGACCACGTCTGGGTCGCAGATCGTTCAAATGGCCGGGCGCAGGTGTTTGACACTGAAGGGAATTTCCTGAGGGAAGTGATTATCAACGTTCCCGTCGGACACCCGGGTGGGTACCAGCCTCTGATGGGACATCAGATGCCCCCGGAGGCAGATAACAAGCAGGGCGGCGAGTTGCGGCCTGGTACACCCGATGCGCTGTGCATCCCGCCGGACAATCCGAACGTGATTTTCTTTGGGGATGTCTATCCCGGGCGCGTTTACAAAGTCAACATCACGGACGGCAAAGTACTTGGATGGTTTGGACACGTCGGCAGGAGGGCGGGTGAGATGGGCGCCGTCCATGGATTGGCATGCCCCTCAGAAAACCTGATCTATACGGCCGAGTTCGTCGCCGAGCGCACGCAAAGGTGGGTTCTTCATCCGGACAAGGCCCAGATGGCGTCAAAGGAGAACCCGAAGACCGAGGGTCACTAGTATGTCGTTTCGCTGATACAGAACCTTATAGATTTGTTTCGCGCTCTAAGCCGCAGGGCGTGTAATCCAGGCTTTAGCGCCACGCAGTTGTCGAAGTTAGCGCCAATGTGAGCAAGTTTGTCCAGTTTGCCAAGGTTCGAATCGTGGGACTTTGAAATGCATCGAGTCTCACCCTCTGATTGTTCCGGCCGGTGCTGCGGTTTGGCAAGTGCGACGAATCGAACGAGACTGTGAAGGGGCAAGGTGCATCAGACGATTGGTCTGGCCTGGTGATAATGGCTCGCAAGGAAAAATTATTCGCCACGGCCGACGCGGCGGTAGCCGACATTCCTGACGGCGCTTCGGTTCTCTTGGGCGGCTTCGGCGGCGCCGGATTTCCCAACAATTTGATCCAGGCCTTGGCGCGCCGTGGTGTGCGCAATCTCAAAATCATCAGCAACAATTGCGGCACAGGTGACGGCGAGGCCGGCATTCTCTTCAAGAATCGCCAGATTCGCAGCGTCGTCGCCGCCTTTCCCGGCTCCAGCGCGAAGTATTTTCAGGAGCAGTATGACGCCGGCGAAATCGAGCTCGAACTCGTTCCGCAAGGAATTCTCTGCGAACGCATACGCGCCTTTGGCGCCGGCATCCCGGCCTTTTATTCCCCCGTCGGCGTGGGCACCGAGGTGGCCCGCGACAAGGAAGAGCGTGTGATTCGCGGCAAGCGTTACATTCTCGAATACGCGCTTGGCGCCGACTATGCCTTCGTCCGTGCGGACCGCGCCGATCATTTGGGCAATCTCGTGTATCGCAAGACCACGCGCAATTTCAATCCCATCATGGCCACCGCAGGCAAGACCACGCTCGTCGAAGTCGAATATCTCGTCCCCACGGGCAGCCTCGATCCCGAAATCATCGTCACGCCGTCCATCTTCGTAGACCGTGTTGTGGTTGCGAAAGGACTGCGCTATGCCTAAGCCGCGCCTGACACGCGAACAGATTGCCGAGCGGGCCGCGCTTGAGCTGCCTGACGGCGCGTATGTCAATCTCGGTTGGGGTATTCCCAACCTGATCGCCGCCTATGTGCCGCCGGACCGGACCATCTATTTCCACAGTGAAAACGGCATTCTCGGCATGGGCCCACGAGCACGCGCTGGCGAGGAAGATTGGGATCTCGTGGACGCCATGAAGGTTCCGGTCACGCTGGTGCCTGGTGCTTCGTTTTTCCATCAGG
>OBLU010004276.1_pt1 | contig 12875 bp, 8 predicted proteins | sample 1518681 | NCBI WGS metagenome assembly OBLU01 (sample SAMEA3539304, study PRJEB22396) | soil metagenome | biome: tundra; feature: field; material: soil | place: USA | collected 2010-05 | depth 0.15 m | reverse complement strand
TCGTGCTATCTCATTGAGCCGGCCACCTTTCCTTCCCTCCTTGGCACGAGCCGTGTGCTCGTAGTGGAGACCGACCTTCTGTGGCAGGCTTCTCAGTATTGCGAATTTACTCCGAAACCAGCCACCCACGAGCGCGGGGATGTGGAGGGGGCATGGAAGGTGTCTGGAGGCGCTCCGATGTTGGTCGTACAACTAGATGGTATTGCTCAACTTACAAAGGCGATATTTCGAGCAAAAACTATTGCCTTGTGACTACCAGTCTGCCTTGGATTTTCGGCAATCAATGGAATCTGCCTCTTACAGCTCCACCCGACATATCAGCGTCGGGAGGCTGAAAGTTAGCTTCGGTTGCGACGAAGCACGCGGAGCAGACAAGCCGCTAAACCAAGACCAGTGAGAGACATACCCGTTGGCTCCGGAACTGGAGTCACATTGAAGCTCGCATCAGAAATGAGGCTCGTCGGGCCGCTGGCGACGAAGGTCTCAACTTGCGTGAGCGAAAAGGGCGTGGCCAAACCCAGCGGCCCTGAACCTGTTGCAAGTGTCGGCAAGGGCGTTGTGCCCGCGGACGCGATATGATCGGTTAACGCCCCAATAGCGTTGCCAGGGGCAGGGTCACCATAAACATCGTAGGTGACAGTCGTCCCCGCGCCGGTGCTTTGACCAGTGACAGTGGCGTTCAAGATGCCGCTTGCAGGACCAAAGTCACTATCGGAAAAAACCAAGCGCAGAGAGCCCGCAGCAGTAGAATTGGCTTGAATGTCCAAGTCCATCACTGGCTCGGTCGCGCTCCCGAACAGCGGCTTGGTTATAGCCGTGCTGACGGCCAAGTTCCAAACACCGACGTTGGTATGAACGAGAATCGCACCGGTCACACCGATTTGATCCCCCGGTCCGTTGTCAACCACGGTGATCAGAGGATTCACCCCGTCGTACAGCGTCAACGTGGCTGCCGCGTGAGCCTGGATGGGGAAGGCGACGATCAACGAGGCCAAAAGGGCAACGCACGCGGAAATCCTGAATCGTTCCATCCTGGCTTCCCCACGCCCTTGCCACCGAGGCAGCCAATTATTCTTCCCGGTCTTTGGCGATCTTTTCATAGAATGCAATTTCTGCTTCACGCTTGGTATTGTTATAACGCACATAATTTGCCACCGACCCAACAACTTTCATATGGGGTGAACACCTACCTTGACGAAGCTGGCATTTTCCTAAATGCAGGGAGTCGCCAGACTTTGCGGTTGCGCTCATCTGGGTGTCGCTGCCCAGTATTCGCCTGACAGAAGTTGCTTTTTGAGGGGCCTCCGATCTAGCCGGGGAAGGGCAAACAGTTTCCCGCCCGCACGTCCGCAAGACCCGTTTCACCCGACTCCAGCGTAACGAAGGCGTCTCCCGTTGCGGAGGCCCCGCTACGCGAAGCAATGCAGGGAGTCGTCGGACCCTGCAACATCACGTCGCCTCAGACATCCTGACACCGTCGAAACGAGGTGAGCCCTGTTCCCCCTCACCCCAACCCTCTCCCTTGGGGAGTTGGCATTGTCCAATAACTTTTTGGCTGGACACCGGAGGACCAAGAAAGGGCAGGAAAATCGAGTTTTGAAGCATTCCTTTTGCCATGGCAAAATATCCCCGCCGGGGACTTCGCAATCCGGAAAAGCAAGGATTTCGGCCACTTTCGGGGGTTTCTTGGAATGGTCCAGGTGTCCAGCCACCCTCTCTGTGGGACATTGCCAAGCTTGGGGAGAGGGCGACTTGCCGTCCGCCGCCGGGAGATGCCAGCACGCCTCGGTTTGTCGCAGGGCAGCCGATGATTCTCCCTCCCTTGGGGAGAGGGTTGGGTGAAGGGGAAGGAGACGCGCAAGTGAAAAGGGGCTCAGGATGATTCCACACAGCTCCAAACTCATGCGGCAGTCAGGAGTTCTGCGCCTATTTGGGGGCGGGTGGCGCATCTTCGAGGGGGCGCTCCGGCAGGTTCGATGGCGGCGTGAACACAAAGGAACTCCTGGCCATTGGAACATTCAGTTTGAAGGGCGATTTGTGTTGCGTTGGTATGCGTGCAGGCATGCGCACCATATAGACATATGGTCTATAACAATACAAGCACAAAAACATGCCTGAGTCTGCTTTTTCTTGGGTTGGCAGAACGTTACGCGTGGAACAGGGTGCGTCAGGGTGGGTTGACCGGCCACAAGAAGAGTGGTTTACTCGCGGACATGAAGCGATCTGAGATCAACCGGTATATCAACGAAGCCAAGGCGTTTTTTGAGCAGCACCAATTCCGCCTTCCACCCTTTGCTTACTGGACATCCGAGCAATGGAAGAACAAGGGCCGCGAGGCCGACGAAATCCGCTCGCGGCGTCTAGGGTGGGATCTGACCGATTTCGGCAGCGAAGATTTCCTGAAACAGGGATTGCTGCTGTTCACCATTCGCAACGGCAAGCTCAATGACCCGCAGAACAGAAAGATGTATGCCGAGAAGATCATGGTGGTGCGCGAAGCGCAGATCACGCCCTGGCATTTCCACCATCTCAAAACCGAAGACATCATCAACCGCGGGGCAGGCCGGTTGGTGTGCGAGTTGTACAACTCGGACAAGAGCGGTGGCTACGCCAGCACGCCGATCAAGGTAAGCTGTGATGGCGTGGTCCGTGAGGTCGCGCCCGACGGGAAGGTGGTCCTGGATCGAGGCGAGAGCATTACGCTGGTGCCAGGGCTGTACCATACGTTCTATGGCGAGAAAGGTGCAGGCACGGCGTTGATCGGAGAGGTCTCCAGCGTTAACGATGATGCCAGCGACAACCGTTTTTACGCTCCTCTGCCACGCTTCCCGGCCATTGAGGAAGACGAAGCGCCGGCGCATCTGCTGTGCACTGAGTATCCGGGTGGTTGAGGAAGGGCTAGTAAAGCGCTTGTAAAGCGCCCGGGGCCCCGGAGGGGGAGTTGAAGGGCTGCAAACGCGCGTAGCGGGTGAAGCGGGGGGTATGGAACGGATGGCTCCATGCCCCAAAGTTTGCCTTACCGCGGGCACGCGTTACGCTGGAACGTTGGCTGGTTGGATGTCGGTCCAATCGGAAGGAAGGTCCGGGGGCCTCGTAGACCAGCTAACCGACGCACGGTGTTCTTCGCTATGGATTCGCTTCCCATCCGAAATACTGGATACCGATTGCTGATTACTGGTCACTGAAAACCGCCTTCCGCCTCTAGCCTTCCCACCTGCCCCCAACGGCCGCCGATGTTGGCCCGTGGCTCCCGCTCAAACCATTAGCCTTACATGAATATGTGATGCCATTGTTTGATTATTTAATTGACTCACCAAGCGGTTTCGCCAAATAATGCCTCCCGTAATGATAGTGCGTGCGTTCGGGAATGTGGCCTTGGCGAGCGTCCGGGGCAGCAGTGAGTGCCTTAATGCAGTTGCGGATACTAATCACTTGAACTAAAACTATGATCCCCCGAGGTTCCTTCTTCACCCTGTCGTCCCTCAAAACCCTCCTCGTTACGGTCTGCGCCCTGGCGGGCCTGAGTGCCTCCTCGCTCAGGGCTGCCGAGACAGTATATTTCTCAGCCACAACCAGTTCTAGCGCTATGCGCACCGGCTACAGTGAACCCTCCGCTTTCACTGGATACTCATCTTCTCACAGCACAGCCAGCGGGGCTATCGGAACCTATTGCCGATATAAGACCGATCAAGTTGCAAGCACGCCCAGTTTCACGATTTCCTGGGCCGGGGACGCTGGTGGTTCCGTCAAGCCCACCATCCCTTATGGCGTGTACATCTTGAATTATTCCCACGGAGCAGTCACCCTGATTTCATCCGCAACTTATTCGATCGCCGCGAATAGTGGTTCCTGTGGCTACTCCACCAGTGGCAGAAGTACTACTGCGTTCTCGACTTCGGCAGCCAATACTTGGGTTCCGCTTGGCTTGATCACAATGACTGGTCCCACCGTAACCATTCCAAACTTCACGACGACTATATCATTTACGGTAGGTACTGGGTCATTGCGAGTAGCAGCCGATAATTTTCAATTGGTCTCCCTTGGTGTAGCCGTCAACATTGCCGTGCAGCCAGCCGCCACCGCCTCGGTGGCTGCGAATTACAGCGGCGCGATCTGCTCAGTGAGCGCGGGAAGTACGACTAGCCCCACCTATATTTGGAAGAGAAATGGAACAGCAATCAATGGAGGTGCTTATTCCACGTACTACAGCGGTTATAGCAGCGCGACGCTGAGCGCCGTCAGCATCCCCTCGAGTGAGAACGGCGTAAGCCTGACTTGCACCGTTGGCGGCACCTACCCGCAAGCCGACGGGACAGCGAACGTTCCCAGCGGAGCCTGCGTCCTCACCGTTGGCTCGGCTGACCCCTGCCTGGGCGTTACCGTGATAGGTGGCATCAACAGCTCCCCGTTGGCTGGAGCTGGCTATGTTTATAGCGACGCCGGGGCCATCACCTGCACAGGTTGCTCGGGCAGCGCCACCGCCATCAAGATCCTGGATAAGAGCAATGGGAACGCCGTCGTCGGCACCGCCACTGGCGGTTCGGCCACGGTGGTCGTGGGTGTCGGCGCCTTGACCACCGGCCACATCCTTTGCGCCGTCCAAACGGTTGGCGGCCAGGATAGCTGTGTCGCCAGTGCGCCGACGGTCACCGTCGGGAATTCCGGCTGCACTTACGTCGCGGCGGTGGGTGGCGTTGCGACTGCCAACCCGATTACGGCCGAGGATACCTCGGTTGATGTCACTGGCGTTTCCGCCAGCGCCCAGGATGTCACCGTCTATGCGAATGGGGTCCAGGTTGGACAGAACACTGCGCCCGCGGGCCAGACCACCGTGACCGTAACGACCAGTCCGCTGGTTAAAGGCCAGTACCTTACCGCCAGCCAGAAGCTTTCCGGCACGGAAGGCTGCATCCCGGGCTCCACCGGCGCCCCGATTGTCGGGGGCGGCAATGCCGCGCTGACGGTCTGCCTCGAGTTTACGGTCGGCAGCACTGCGTATCTCTGGTTAGGCGCCAACGGCCGGCAGGGCGGTTATGCTTCTGCTCCCACCGGCGCCACTGTGGTAAACCCAGGCGTGGGGTGGCAGACGGTGACGTGGACACCCGGCACGTCGCCCTCCTGGAACTGGGGCACCGCCAGTTCTTATACCTTCCCCACCAGCGGAAGCGCGACTCTGCAATACATCTGGCTCTGCCCGAATGACAATAATGAGATGGGGCCATACACCGTCTATATTGACACCGTCCAAAACGGGACCGCCAGCCTCTACAACTGGGAGGGCGACACCATCGGGCTAAGCGCCTTCATGCAGAATCCCTCCTACGCCACCACCGGCAGAACGCCGGTCCACGACAGCCCAAACCTCACTGCCTGCGTCAACACCAACGCTGATATGGGTGCCGAGTGCCAGCGCATGGACTGGGAGTTCATAAACACCGCCAGCGCTAATTCGATACGCGGCGTGCTCAAGAACGGAATCACTGTTGACCTTAGCAAACCCATCTCCTTCCGCATCCTGGTGCTGCCTGCGGGGACTAGCGCGCCCGCCCTGACCCTGAGCCAGCCCGGCGCCAAAACGCTTACTTCCGGAACCGCTGATAGTGTAAGCATTACGGCCACTGACCACAGCGGCGGCACGAGCACTATGGCTTACCAATGGAAGAGGAATGGCGTTGCCATCACTTCTGCCAATGCGGGCGACCGGACCGGCTATACCACGGCGACCCTCGCGTTTGGTGCTCCAGTTGCCGGCGATGCCGGGAGCTATTCCTGCGCCGTCACGGATACAGTTACCGGCGTCAATGCTGGCACTTACATCGGGGAATGTGCGCCGTTTGTCGTCACCGTGAACAAGGGGACGCCAACGATTACATGGGCCAACCCGGCGGACATTACCTACGGTACAGCTTTGAGTGGTACGCAGCTTGACGCGACTGCTAGCGTGCCAGGCACCTTCGTTTATAGTCCGCTCGCCGGGACAGTTCTCAATGGCGGGGCCAGCCAGGCTCTGGGCGTGACCTTCACGCCGACGGACACAGCTAATTACAACGGCGCGAGTGCGACCGTGCACATCAACGTCAACCGGGCCACTACCTCCGGTATCCTGAGCTCCTCGGAGAATCCGGCCAACCCGGGTGATAGTTTCACTTTCACCGCGACGGTCAGCTCAAGTGCAGGCACCCCCACCGGTAGCGTTCAATTCAAAGCTGATGGCAACAACCTCGACGGACCCGTAACCCTCGTCGGAGGCACGGCGTCCTATGGCCCCACCATTCTGTCCTTGGGGTCTCATGCCGTCCAGGCGGTCTATGGCGACGCCGCCAATTTCCTGGGCACCACTGCGAACTTGACGCAGTTGGTGGATACAGCGCCCACCTCTCCCAATCTCGCCGCCAGCACCGCCAAGAATCAGCCGCTCGTCCTCTCCTTCGATAAGCTCGTGGCCAAAGCCAGCGACCCCGATGCCGGCGACACCCTCAGCGTCTCTGCGGCCGGCCCCACGAGCGCTCACGGCTCGGCCAACAATGTCGCCCTGAATGTCGTTGCACAGACAATCTCTTACACTCCGGCCACCGATTACACCGGCTCCGACAGCTTCACTTACACTATCACCGACAGCTACGGCAGAACCGTGACGCCGACCGTGAATGTGACGGTGACCTCAGATAGTGCGACTCCGCCAAACGTGGTCTCGACGTGCATCCTCGCGAACGGCCATTTCCACGCGGTTTATGCCGGTATTCCGACCTTCACTTACCGAATCGAAACGGCGCCTTCGTGCGACGGCCCTTGGACTTCTAGCGCAAGCTCGTGCAAAGCCGGGGACAACGGTCTATTCGAATTTGAAGACACCACCCAACCGCCGCCATCCTCGTGCTTTTATCGGGCGGTGTGTCCCTAACCCTCAGCATGCAAGAATTCTTCATTTATTCTTCATTTATTTGTTGACAACAACACCATCCAGTCTATAAAAGTAAACAAAATCGGACCATAGAACCAGAACGTATGAAAAAGGCCACTTTCGTTATTGCGGTTCTGCTGCTGGCGCTGGCGCGCCAAGCTCAGGCAGACTTCGTCCAGACCTTTAACACCGGGTTTGCGAATGGGGGAGTGATCCCCGACGGGAGCTTCACTGGCTGGAGCGACACGCGGGCCGTGAGCACGCCGGGCTTGGATCACATCACCGACCTGAGCGTCTCGCTCAATCTGAGCGGAGGCTGGAACGGTGACCTGTATGCCTATCTGGTGCATAGCAGCGGATTCGCTGTGCTGCTGAACCGGGTGGGGCGCGCCACAGGCAATGCCCCGGGTTTTGGGACTGCCGGGATGAATGTGATATTGAGTGACGCCGGGTCGCTGAACATTCACTCCGTGCCCGTGCCAACGTCAGGAGGAACTTACCGGCCTGACGGTCTGAACATCAACCCGCTGTCGTCACCGGCGACGTTCAGCGCTACGCTTCTATCGCCCGGTCCCACCACGCCGCTCAATTCGTTTAACGGGGTGGACCCGAACGGGAGTTGGACATTGTTCATTGCGGACGTTTCGGGCGGGGACGTGAGCACGGTGACGAGCTGGGGCTTGGACATCGCTGCGGTGCCGGAGCCCGGCAGCATAGTGGAGGGCTCAGTCGCGGTGCTGTTCCTGGGTGGCGTGGTCGGCCTGTATCGGCTCAAAGGGCCCAAGGTGCAGCCGCAGGCCTGCTGACCTGGTCTTATCTTCGAGCTTCTGTATTTGGGTCTGACAGCGGCAAGCGCCGCTGTCCTGTTTTGGGTGATCCCACGTCGTTCTCCCCGGATACGCCTTGCGTGCCGCCGACAGGTCGGCCCTCCCAGCCGCTTATTCACCCTGAGAAGAGCAGCTCAAGCACATATAGAACATCCTGAACGCGCGGCGATATGAGCATTGCTGGCCAACCAGAAGAAACTGGTGCTGCGGAAAACAGCCCACGCCGCTGTGACCCTGACGCGCGGTTGGCGACTGGAAACGGCCTGTTGTTCGCGCTGGGATACGCGCCGCTGCTCACGCTGTTCTTCATCAATCTCTGGGGGCGGCCGCATTATCAGTTCTTCCCGCTGGCGTTGATTGGAGCTGCATTCTTGGCCTGGACCCGGCTGAAAGAGGTGCCGCGGCTGTTCGTGCCAGGACGGGCCTCGTGGACCGCGCTCCTGCTTGCCGCGTCTTTCTTCTTCCTCGCGGCCGCAACGCTATACTGGTCGCCGTGGCTTGGCAGCATCGCGGCGCTGATCGGCTTGACAAGCATCATTTGGGGGCTTGGCAACCAGCGGTTGCTTAGGTCGATGCTGCCGGTGTTGCTCTTGCTGCTGATAATCATCCCGCCTCCGCTGTCCGCTGACACCCGGCTGATACAGCACTTACGCGTGCTGGCGGTGGGCTGGAGCAGTCGATTGCTGGACATTCTGGGTGTCACACATGCATTGAGCGGCAACGTGATCGAATTGCCTGGGCAGAAGCTGCTGGTGGATGAGGCCTGCAGCGGCATCAACTCAGTGCTGATTACCCTGGCCGGCTGCCTATTCTACGGGCTGTGGCGGCGCCGGCCAGCCATTCATATCCTGGTCTGTCTGGCGAGCACTCTGAGCTCTGTGCTACTGGGTAATCTGGCGCGCATTACATTCGGGGCCTGGCTTAAGTTTCGTTATGGCATCGACATTCTTTCCGGTCGTACGCATGAGATCGCCGGCTTGGTGCTGTTCGTGTGCTATCTGACCTTGATCCTGAGCATGGACCAGTTGTTGGTTTTCCTGACCAGCCCCATCAAACCGCGGCAGAGGACAGGCGAGGCCCTGACGGCAGCCGGCGCGGCAGAACTGAAGCCTGCTCGGGCTCGCATCTCCCCGTCGTGGGTGCGCGCCGTGGCGGTTGCATTCGCGTTGCTCGGATTAGTGGACCTCGGGCTGGGCTGGGGTCATTATCGGCGTTCCAGAAGCGAAGCGGGCCTGCCGAAGTCGGCTTTGCGCGAAGGGGCAACGTTCGCCATGCCGGAACAAATCGGTAGTTGGAGGCGCCTTAACACGGAAGTCCCGCCCCTCCAGAAGATCGAAACCCGTGGCGTTTCCTCGCAGATCTGGCATTACCGCCGAGGCGACACGCTGGCATCGCTGGCAATCGATTATCCATTCCAAGGCTATCACGATGTAACGCTTTGTTACACGCTGCGCGGGTGGGATGTTTTGGAGCAAAGGTCCCGGGGCGGCCAAACCACTAACGCCAGTCCGCCTTTTGAGGAAGTGCGAATGCAGAATCACTTGGGGCTGCACGGGGCGCTTTGGTTCAGTGCGGTGGATGAGCGTGGCCGGTGGCTGGGAGGGCCGGGCCTGAACCCAAGTTTGAAGGACAGTTTTCTGGAACGATTCAAGCTAGCGTCGCTTAACGATTCCGTCACCTACCAGGTGCAGGCACTGTCCACCGGTTTCAACCCATTGAGTCCGCTCGAACGGGAGCAGGTGCGGCAGTTCTTTGAGGAGGCTCGGATAATGCTCTGGCGGCAACTCTTTGAGCAGATGCGGCGCAAGCCATGAAACCCTCCCGCTTCATCAGACGCTGGCTCAGGAGCCGCGATGCCAAGTCATTTCGCTGGGGCATTCCTGCCATCCTCAGCATCTTGGCCTGGCTCATCTTCGGTATCTGCATGGCGGTCTGGAAGCCCTGGCAAACGGAGACTCGCTACACCAGGATCGCCGAGAAGGCATTGGCCGTTAAGGACTTTGAAACCGCGCGCGTCGCTTCCCAACGGCTGCTCGCGCTCGGCGTCGAGCCGCGCCGCAAACACCTCTTCGATCTGGCCAAGGCCTTGGGCGGCCTGGGTCAGGACAAGGAAGCCGTTTCACTGCTCGGCAACATCGCGCCGATCGACAAGCCCGGTTACCTTCATGCCCACCTTTTTGTCGCCCAGATGCTGCTGTCCAAGACCAATATGACGCTGCGGGAGATGCACACGGCCGAACAGCACTTGAAGCACGTCGTTACCCTCGACCCGAGCTCGCTCGATGCCAATGAGCTCCTCGGACGCGTGTACGTTCGACTTGGGCAATGGGAGCTGGCCGAAAAGTATTTGGGCGAGGTCGTGAAGAAAAGGCCCGAGACCCGGCTGCTGCTGGCGGCGGTGTTTAAGGCCGAGGGTGAAACGCTCTTTGCGCGGAGCGAGGCTGAAAAGGTGGCGAAAACCTACCGTGAGAGGGTGGAGGCCTCTAAGCTGGACGACCCGGCTAGCCGCCTAGCCTGGGCCGATGCCATGGCGATGCAGGAGGACTTTCCGGCGGCTTTTGTGGTCCTGGAGACAGGATGGAGACAGTACGAGAACAAAGCCTACCTGCCGCCTATGGGTGAGGTTTGCGCTTTGTGGGTGGAGACCCTTGTCAGGACCAAGCCGGGCGACTTGGCCTCTCGCATAGCCCTGATCCAGCGGGGGTTGGAGTGCGCGCCTCAAAACGAGACCTTGATTCGGCATCTCATTGACCTCTCCCACCTGGAGGGGCCGGAAGCTGCCACCGCTCGCGACACCCTCACCCGGATGTTGGCGGAAGGAAAGACCACGGCCATTTTACACTTCACTTTAGGCATTGACGCCTGGCAGCACGGCCATCCCGAGGAGGCCAGAAAGCACTTCGCCCTGGCGTACGAAACCGCTTCCCAGTTGCCTTATGTGGCCAATAACATGGCGATGATCCTCACCGTCGGTGACAAGCCCGACTTGCCCCGGGCGCTGGCGATCATCCAATCCGCCATCGTGAAGTTCCCCGACAACCCGAGTTTTCGCGAAACGCGTGGGGAGATTCTCGTCCGATCGGGCCGGTCGCAGGAAGCGATCGCCGACCTGGAGTTCGCGCTCCCCCTGCTTGCATCCAAGCGCGCTGCACATGCAGCCTTGGCCGAGGCATACCGGAGCTTGGGCTTGCGGGACCTGGCGGCCGACCATGCGCGGCTGGCCAAGGAATCTCAATAAGGCAGGGCCAGGATTGCCCGCTAGCCGGAAATGGGCCTGTTGGCATGTCCCTCAGCGTAAGTATCTGGCTTGCGGCCCGTCTCAGGAAGCGACGCGGGAGCAACGTGATTCGCAGACCGGTTTTGCATTCGGCGCTTCGGTGCGGCGCTCTTGGCATCAAAGCTCAGAGGAGTGTCTACACCTTTCTTGAACTTGCTGACGGCATTGACCCATCCTTCCGCCATTAGCTCGCTGACGATCTCAAACACTTTGGCATCAGAAACGCAGGGGCAGAATGGCTTTTCACACTCTTGCTCCCATTGGGCCGGGTCCATGCCGTCTCCGCAGGCAGGGGCCTTTAGCTCCAAGGTTCCGAAATTGCCGCCATGAAGCACCTGAACCACCGCACGCGCGGCTTGGCTCCCGTTGGTCTCTTCCCAGGCCTTCTGCCCATCTGCCAAAGTCAGCTTGACTGAGCTATAGCCAAGCCTTTGCGCGGCGAAGATCAAATCCGACCAAAGCTCTTCTACCGAATGGCGACGGCCGCCTTCCAGCGCCAGCCAGCGCATCAGGGCCAGCGCGTACTGGATTTCCTGTCGCATCTCGAGGGAATCGCCCACCACCCGGCCGACCGCAAACCAGTGCCGGCTGAAATGCAGTTTGCCCGCGCAGAGCAGCAGGAGGAGCGTCGCCAGGCCCAGCAGCACAGGGATCAAATGGCCTCGCGACCAGAACGCGGCAAAGCCCATCGCCAGAAAAACCAGCGTAACCGCATAAAAATACAACACCACTCTTCTTCGCGACAGCCCGCTGTCGAGCAGATGGTGATGAATGTGCCGGCGGTCAGGCCGAAAGATCGGCAGCCCGCGCAACCCGCGCCGAAGGATGGCCAGGGCGGTATCGATGATCGGCAGAGCCAGCACGAACAATGGCGCCACGAGCGCCGCGAATACGGTTCCTTTGTGTGAGCTGAGAATGGCAAATAAGCCAATCTGGAAACCCAGGAAATAGGCTCCTCCGTCGCCCAGGTAAATGCGCGCCGGCGGGAAGTTAAACCACAGGAAGGCCAGCAGTGCCCCCGCCATCCCTGACACCACCAGCTCAAAACTGCCGCTCTCGTGGCCCACATAGGCCAGCAAGGCCATAAGCATCAGGCAGATCCCGCCAGCCAGTCCGTCCGCGCCGTCGATCAGATTGATCAGGTTGGTCATCCCCACCAGCCACAACAGGGTGATTAAGATTCCCCAGTTACCGAGGTCGATGATTCTTGCAGCAAAGGGAATCTTGAACTGCTGGATTCCAATCCCACAAGCGCACACCGCCACGGCAATCACGATTTGGCCTGCCAACTTCCGCTTCGCTCCCAAAGGCTTCAGGTCATCCCAAAACCCCAGCACAAACATCGCCAGGGAACTGACCAGGACGACCGGCTTTCCAGTGCCCGGGATGTTCGCTCGTTGTTCCGGAAAGACGGCCGCGATAAAGACCTCGAGGCTGACAAAAGCCACCGCCAGAGCCAAACCACCCAGACGCGGAATGGGTTTCTGGTGGGTGTGATGGAAGTCCTGCCCGCGCCGGAACAGGTTCGTAGCTGCCGCGAATTTAAGGACCAGCGGGACCACCAAGAACACAATCCCCATGCCCAGCAGGCCGCAACTGATTATTGGCCAGTAGCTCATGCAGCGGTGCGCGGTGGCGGGGCATCACTTCTGCAAAAGACCCTATTGGGCCCTGATGTCATTCGAGTCATGCCAATTTGCTCTGGGGTCGCGCGATAGCGGCCATGTTTAAACAATGGCACCTCGTATTCTCTGCAACACGAGTATCTGCAGCAGGTTGATTGCCATGCAAACCGGCGAACTTCTTAATAAATCAGGCGGCACAAATCATGAGTGTTCAGTATAGCGCTTTGCTGTGAGCTTATTGCAGA
>OBLU010004275.1_pt1 | contig 12876 bp, 9 predicted proteins | sample 1518681 | NCBI WGS metagenome assembly OBLU01 (sample SAMEA3539304, study PRJEB22396) | soil metagenome | biome: tundra; feature: field; material: soil | place: USA | collected 2010-05 | depth 0.15 m | reverse complement strand
TCCTTCCCGAGAAGTTCGGCAAACATCCGGTCGGGCGACGCTCCCTTGGCCAGGCAATGCCCGTGGCCGCGGTGGGTGCTGGTAATAAAGTCGTCGGGGCGGAGCGCTTCGCAGATTCCGACCGCTACGGCTTCCTCGCCCACGTACAAGTGAGCCAGGCCGGGCATCAACGCGCGGGTATAGAGCTCGTTGACATGTTCCTCGAACAGTCGAATCATCTGCATGCGCCGGAACATCCGCAGCCACTTCTCGACTGCGACACCGGAGTCGGTCTTCGATTGATCCGCGGCAGTCTTCATTTCTGGACTCCTGACATCTGCGCCAAAACGTCGAACACTACGGCAAAATCCTTTTCGACCCAGCCCATGCCCCGCGCGGCCGTCAGAAACTCATTGCTGACTGCTGTCGTCGGCATGGGAACATCGAGTTGCCGGCCCAATTCCAACGCCAGGAGCATGTCTTTCTGCATCATGTTGACGTTGAACCACGCTTCTTTCGGCATCTGCAAAACAAAGGGGCCTCGGTATTGGATCATGGGCGACGCCACAGCACTATGCGTGAGCACGTCCACCGCGACCTCGCGGGCGATGCCGCCCTTCTCTGCAAGCAGTATCCCTTCCGAAAAAGCCAGCATCTGCACGGCGAGACTCAAGTTCGTGGCAATTTTCATCACCAGAGCGAGACCGCTATCGCCGACGTAGGTTACCTTGGGACCGATCTCATAGAGAAGCGCTTTCACGCGTTCGAACGTTTCGCGTCGCCCGCCGACCATGACCGACAACTTTCCTTCTTGCAGGGTGATCACGCTGCCGGAAACCGGGGCATCGACCATGTCGGCGCCCTTTTCACGCACCCTGGCGGCAATAGACCGGCTGAAGGCGGGGCTGACCGTGCTCATGTCGATGAGAAACTTGCCCGGGGCCAGCCCAGCCAGAATGCCGTCCGGCCCTTCGGCGATCATCCCCAGCGCGGCAGAATTCGTCACCATCGAAAACGTCACATCTGCCGCTGCGACTACGGCCCGCGGCGAATCTGCCCATTTCATCCCGTTTTGAATAAGCCAGTCGGCTTTCGATCGCGTGCGATTGTATCCCGTGACGGCGTGACCTTTACCGAGCAGACGGTTCACCATCTCCCCGCCCATCACTCCGAGTCCGACGAATCCGAGGTTCGCCATTATGTCCGGTCTCCTAGCTCAAACGAGAGTGTTGAATCGTTTCGGCGTGTGAGTCCTCGCGCACCTGTCGCAGATGGGCGCGCATGGCTTCCCGGGCGCCCTGAGGATCGCGATGCTGAATCGCATCGAGAATTCTCTTATGATGATATTGTCCCCGCTCGGGACCGCCCTCGACTTTGAAGATTTGCATTCGCTGCTCACGCAGCACGGCGACGATGGAGTCTATCAGAGACAGAATCAGCGGATTCGCTGCCGCTTCCGCCAGCGCCAAATGGAAGTCGAGATCGGCTTCGATGAAAGCATCCGGATCGTACTTCGAATTATCCATCACCGCGACCGCTTCCCGCATGGATGCGACCGCTTCTTCATCGGCCCGCGAAGCTGCCATCGCCGCGATCTCCGGCTCAAGTATTTCGCGAACCTCCGCCACATGCGCGGTTCCCGCCTCCGGCCCTGTCCGCAGAATCCAATCGAGCGTCTGCCGAATTGAATGTGAGGTCCCGTTTGTAATGAACGTGCCGCGCCCTGGATACGCCTCTACGAGGCCCTTCTCGCGAAGCGTCTTGACGGCTTCGCGTATCGCCGTGCGGCTCACCCCGAACTGGTGCGCCAATTCTCGCTCAGCAGGAAGCTGGTCTCCTGCCTTCAAGGCGCCCTTGAAAATGGAATCCTCTATCTGCTGAACGATTTGTTCGTAAAGACGGGAAGTTTGGACTGTCTTATACATCGGATCTTCTCCAGATAATCACGCTGCGCCTTGGCCCTGCAATTACTCGACTGAATCTCCGCCTACTTCACCCAGACCGTCTTGATGTTCATGAACTCGCGGATTCCATGCACGCTCAATTCCCGGCCATGTCCGGATCTCTTCACCCCGCCAAAGGGAACCCTCGGATCAGAGGCCACCAAGTGGTTGATGAAGACCATTCCCGCCTCCAGTTCATTGATGAAGCGTTCCTGCTCGACCGGATCATTTGTCCAGGCGCTCGCGCCCAATCCATACCGGTTGTCGTTTGCGACGCGAATCGCATCATCGACGTTCTTCACGCGAAAAAGGGACGCGACCGGGCCGAAGAGCTCTTCGCGATAGGCCGGGGAATTTTCGGGAATATCGGTCAGCACGGTGGGCAGATAGTAATTTCCGGAGCGGTCTGCCGGCTTGCCTCCCGTGAGAACACGGGCTCCCGCCTGCACCGTCTTCTGCACATCCGCGTGGAGCGAAGTCACTGCGTCTGCGGTCGCCAGCGGCCCCACGTCCGTTCCTGGGTCGAAAGGATCCCCCAGCTGCAGCGATTGCATGGCCGCCACAAACTCGCGCTCGAATTGATCCGCCACTCTTTCCGCAACGATAAAACGCTTCGCCGCAATGCAGGATTGTCCGTTGTTAAGCGTCCGCGCTTTCACAGCGGTCGCTACGGCATCTTGCAGCTTGGCGCTCGGCATCACGATGAACGGATCGCTGCCGCCCAGCTCGAGGACTACTTTCTTCACTCTCTTTGCGGCGGCCATTCCCACCTGGATTCCCGCCTCTTCGCTACCGGTCAATGTGGCTGCAGCGATGCGCGGGTCGCCCAGGATTCGATCGACCTTATCTGATCCAATCAACAGCGTTTGAAAAGTCCCTTCCGGAAAGCCTGCCCGGCACAGTATCTCTTCGATCTTCAGCGCGCACTGCGGAACGTTCGACGCGTGCTTCAATAACCCCACATTTCCGCCCATCAATCCCGGCGCGATGAACCGGAAAACCTGCCAGAAGGGATAATTCCACGGCATGATGACCAAGATGACACCGAGCGGCTGATAGCGGACGAAACTTCGGCTGGCCACCGTGTCGATTACCTCATCGGCCAGGAATCGCTCGGCATGTTCAGCATAGTAACGGCAGACCCAAGCGCACTTGGCGGCTTCGTCAACCGCCGATCGGAGCGTTTTCCCCATCTCGGTGGTCATGAGCGCGGCGAGCTCGTTCTTCTCACTTTCCAGGATGTCGCCGGCCTTCGTCATCATTCCTGCTCGTTCGGCGAACGTGAGGCTCCGGAACTTGGGGAATGTCAGGGCGGCTCGCCGGAGTTTCTCCTCGATTTGAGAGTCCGGTATCGGCTCGAAGGTCTTCACAAGCCGTCCTGTCGCTGGGTTCACTGTCGCGATTGCCATTGCACCTGTCCTTCCGGAGGAGATTGGCTCCCTTTCATCGGCAGAGCCAGCAACGCTCTCTCGCTGCCCGGCACTAAAGCCAGAATGCCAATCATCGAACACAACTGTGTACGTTTCGCCGATCCAGTTACGAACTGCGGAATTACGACATCGCCTAAAGGCCGGCGATGCAACCGCTCCTCGAGTGGCTGAGGCGCCCAATGGTAGGACCAACATACCAAATATGCAAGCGGGACTATCTAGAAATCACTCCCAAAATCTTGAACGCAAAGGTCCGAGTCCGACACGAAAATTGCTCTATTTGCTAGCGTTTTGGACCATTTCGAATATTCAGTGCCGATTGAACTGCTCCGCTGGTCAAGCATAATCACCCTACGGTCTGAGACACAAACCGCTTGACATGGCCTAATCATCCGGTGGTACAGTCGCCCGATCACCGGGGGGGATTCTCAAGCTCGAGCACGATTAGGAGGATTCAATGCGTGTCTCTTTTGCATTCGATGGTGAGGTGCGAGCGAGTGCGAATGTACGCGGGGGCATATATGCTCTGGTCCTAAGTTTCGCTGCGTTATTGACGTGTCTTCCGATCATGGCTCAGTCTGTCAGCGGCCGAATACTGGGTATCGTGACGGATAAATCCGGCGGCGTCGTGGTCGGCGCCACTGTGATTGTCACGGACGTGGAGAGGGGCGCAAAGCGAACCATAGTCACGGATGCGTCGGGACAGTATGTGGCGCCTGAGCTCCCCCCGGGTATCTATACCGTGCGGGTCGAGGCCGCGGGTTTCAAGGCCGTCGAGCGCCCAAACATACAGTTGGAAGTTGCGAAGGATGTGACCATTGATGTCTCACTCCAGCCGGGCGAGGTGACCCAGACAGTCACAGTGACACAACAAGTTCCGCTTCTCGATACCACATCCTCCTCCTTGGGCGGCACGCTCAGCAACGAGCAGATCAATGACCTGCCGTTGAACGGACGCAACTACCAAAACCTCCTGCAACTGCGCCCTGCCGTGGTGCGCTATCCGGGCGGCGGGTTTTCCACCACCAGCACGAACGGCCTGCGCGCGGAAGACAACGCCTATGTGATCGAAGGCCTGCTCAATAGCGAACCGTATTCTGGCCAGGGCATCATCAATGGTGCTGGTATTGTCGGCGACTCGGCCACCATTCTGCCCATCGACGCGATTCAGGAATTCAACCTGATCGAAAATCCTCCTGCGGAATACGGCTGGAAACCAGGCGCCATCGTGAACGTGGCGCTGAAGGGCGGAACCAACAACCTCCACGGCACCGGATACGCGTTCGGCCGGGACGACGCCTTGGACGCCCGCAACTTCTTCAATGCGGCGCCGAGTCCGAAAATAACTACGTTGGAGCAATTCGGCGGAACTTTGGGCGGTCCGATCGTCAAGGACAAGCTCTTCTTCTTCGGCAGTTACGAGGGCCAGCGCTACCACTTGGGCAATACTTTTGGGGCGACCACACCGATCACCGCCTCATCGGCTCCATTGGGAACAGACCCGGTCAATGTTATTCCTGACGCAGTGCATGAACTGCTGGCGGCGGATGTGCCGATTAGTCTGGTAAGCCAGAAGATTTCGGGCTGCACGGTGACGGGATCGTTCCCAACAGAGGTTACCACCTGCAACGGCAAGGGTTTCCCGACCAACACAACGGGTTCGACTGGTATCTCACAAGGCTTCCCCAACGACGCAAATACGGACGACGCTCTGGGCAAAGTCGATTATCACCTGAACGACCGCAACACCGTAAGCGGCAGGTACTTCTTCGGAAACAACTCGGGCATTGCCGAGGACTTCCCCGAACTGCAACCGAACTGGCGCACCGTGATTCACACACGTGCTCAAGTGGCCGGTGGAAGCTGGGTATGGATTCCAAGTGCCCGCTGGGTGAACGAGGCCAGAGTCGGGTATAGCCGCCTCTATCAGCCTACCAAGCCCGCCGACCTGAATGTGGACCCGAACGCCGCCTACGGATTAGATACCGGCGTGCCGTTTGGCCCGCTCACGGGCGGCCTGCCCCGCATCGGGTTTGGTCCCTTCTTCACGGGCTTGGGCGGCTTCAAGTGGCCCAAGATTCAAGGGCCGAACACGATTACGCAGTTCATTGACCACGTTTCCTACAGCCATGGCATACACGCCATAAAGTTCGGCGGGGAAATTCATCGCGACGCAGTGACCGGCGGCCCGTTTGGGAATGCGCGAGGCAGCTTCAAATTCTTGGGCTGCGGCGCTGTTCTTGGTGACGGAACTACTTGTAATGGCACCCCTGCCGGCGGTAGCAGTGCCCTGGAGGATTTCCTGGCCGGTTTCCCGGCGGTCGCAAGCGTACTGGCTGGCAATCCCACGTTCCATGTGAGCAACTGGGCCTATGCGCTGTTCGTCCAGGACGACATCCGCCTTACCCGGAAGCTGACCATCAATCTCGGGCTGCGCTACGAACTGAATACCGTCATCAAGGAACAGAACAACCTGCTCGGCAACTTCGATCCGAACGTGGGGCTGGTCCAGGTGGGCAAACAGATTGGCTCTCCCTACAACGGCGATCACACGAATTTCGCACCGCGCGCCGGCTTTGCGTGGGATCCCTGGGGTACGGGAAAGACGGTGATCCGCGGAGGCGGCGGCTTAGTGTATGAAGTCGTCAACTGGCAGGCGTTTATGGCTTTCAACAACAGCTTTGGGCTCAGTAACATTCCCACCGGCTTTCAGGGAGTGACTCCGGGGGGTGGGACAATCAAATCTGGCAACCTGACCCAGTTCCCAGGCCAATGGGATACCGGCCCGGTCTTCGTAAATATCGGCCCCAGCAGCTTGAGTTGCGCAGCGAACCCCTGCGCGATTATGAGCGTGGATCGCAACCTCACAACGCCCTACGTCGCGAACTGGACTTTGAACATCCAGCACGCCTTTACGCCGAACCTGTCGCTGGAGGTGGCGTATGTCGGCAATCACGGTTTTAACCTGGTCGGCATCCGCGACATCAACCAGCCGCCGGTGGGCTCCGGCTGGACGCCGGCTGCACTTACCGCATGCTTGAAGTCAGCGCCTGCTTACGACAAATGCGCGCCAGACGGCGGCGCGGAGCAGGCGGCGCGGCCCTTTAACGCGAAATTCCCCTTCTTGAGCAATATTTTCCAGATGGGGAATATATACAGGTCCAACTACAATGGTCTGCAAGCAACCCTGACGGCGCGTAATTTTCATGGATTCAGCGGCGTGGCCGGTTACACCTACTCTCACGCTCTCGATGATCTAGGCGCGAACTGGCACTTCGGGTACGGAAACGGCTTGCCGATGGACTCGTACAACACGGGCCTAGAGTATGCGAACAGCGACTTCGACATGCGCCACAGACTGACGCTCTCGCTGACCTATGCGATTCCGGGCAGGAAGTCGTTCGCGCAGTTGCTTGAAGGGTGGCAGCTCACATCCATTGTCACTCTGGACAGCCCGCAACCCTGGGGCGTCATCGACTTGGGAACCGATGTTGCCGGAACGGGTGCCTTGCCCTTCAACCCGCCGGCCAACAGCGTCAATCGATGGGACTTTTTCGGGGATCCCAATGCGTTCACTTCTGGCTCCGCACCGATCCCCCTCTTTGGTCGTGCCAGCAACACCGCCTGTGCTGCAAAAGCCCTGGCCTTGGATGGAGGCTCACCAGGCGCGGCGACTGCCGCGCTCAACCTGTTTGGGTGCTACGCAAAGGGCGGTGCAATGATGCTTCCGCCAGCACTCGGAACGTTCGGCACCATGCGCCGTAACTCGTTCAACGATTCCGGCTTCCGCAACTGGGATTTCTCGGTGGGGAAAAACTGGAAGCTCGGGGAACGGCTTAACGCTCAGTTTCGCGCCGAATTCTTCAACGTTCTAAATCACCCCAACTTCGCCAATCCATATGGCGGACAAAATGGCCTCGGTCTCAACGATCCATCTGCGCCACCATTCGGCTGCGGCTGCGTCACACCGGACGTGGCAGCGGCAAACCCGATTATCGGGTCGGGAGGCGCTAGGGCCGTTCAGTTGGGCTTGAAACTCAGCTTCTAGCCGCTGCGGAAAAGGATGCATGAAAAGTGGCCGGGTTCACGCCCGGCCATTCTTCATTGTAGCCGAACGTAATCTGACTACATTCCGAACCACGGAAATGAACGGCACGCCAGGAATTCCCGCGGGACGATTCTGCAAGGGCGACAAGCGGCTCGACGAAGAATTCAAGCGAGGAGCCCATCCGCAGCCGTTTCAGTTGGAGATGTCGGGGCTCCGCATTCATGTCAATCTTCCGGGCCTAGGACAGATCGCGGATATCACGTTGGTACGGCACTAGCGGGGTTCATTTTGTGGCTGCACGTCCAGCGTGCGGATCAGCCAGGGAATAATCACCGTGCGGAAAATCACCGGATCTGGCAGGACCTTCACTTGCCGACCCAGGTGGCCACCCTTCGGGTTGATCCATGCTTCTTTCGGAACGTCACCATTGCTGAGAAGCAGATAAGCGTCTGAAACAGGAACCTGGGTGTCAAGGGCACCAGTGATGATGAGCATCGGCGATGTCGGTTTGCCGATCAGATTCTGAGTCACCAGGGACATCCGCGGATAAATCGCCGCCAGATCATCCACCGTTTTCACGCCATCAAAAATGGCCATCATCGCCGTAGGCAGACCAAACAAATACTCCCGGTTGCCCAGAAGCGAGTTCATCAGAAAGTCCTTCTGAAAGCTGGCGTCGATAGGCGGGGACTGGACTACCACTCCTTTCAGGCGAGCCTGTTCGACGATCGCGAGCTTAGTCGCCCAATACCCGCCGAAGCTCTGCCCGTCGACGGCGATCTTCGCTGGGTTCACTTCGCGTCGCGTCACGAGGTAATCAATCACGCGGGAAAGCATGCGCTCCGCCGTCTCGCTTGCCTTGATCGGAGCCTGCCCCGTGCCTGGCCCGTCCACGGCAAAGAAACCGATTCCGTAAGGTAGGATGGCGCTGAAGTTTACGGCCATATCCTCCTTGCGGCTATCGAGACCGCTGATTGCAATTACCACTGGCACCGGCCCTCGGGCATTCTTCGGCAGCCGGAGATAGCCGACAATTTCCGTTCCCTCAAATGGAATTCGCACCACCTCCAGCGGCGGATCCGTCAGGCGAGCGTTGGCGAGAAATGCCTCCAGCGCCTTCGCATAGGCTTGCTGTTTCCCCGCGGAAGATGGCACGGGCCAGCGGCCGAACGAATAGAGGCGCCATGCGCGCAGGTAGGCGGCGCCGGCCTTGGCGGAATCGCTTGTTTCGAGCGCTTTGCCTTGCGCCATGTACGGGTCGGCGACATGCACGAAAGCCGCGGCCCACTGGTCATCGTCCATTCTTGTGATCGAAGCAAATGCTTCGCGCACGTCAGCGGGATCAAGCCCAATCAGCGGGTACATCCCATTTTCTGCGCGAGTAATGGCCTCTGCCTTGACTTCGTCGAGCGTCCGCTCTCGCTTCTCCTGCGCCCAGGCGGGGCCTGCAACAAGAAGGGATACGAACAGCAACGAAGTAAGGACACCCGAACAGGTTAGTCGCAGAAACTGGCACATCGATGTCCTCCTAGGAGATATCGATCGTAGTTTCAAACCGGCGAAAGTCTATGCCAGATTCGTCGACAATTCCAGCGACCCGGTGCTAGACTCGCTCTGCCGCTGAGCTTCAGTTGCGCGCGACTCGTCCAAACTAGTGGTCACCTTTCGATTGCGGCTACACGGTGTTTCGACGATGCGAAGAGATATTCCCGCCGGGAATGTCCACCAGTCCCCTGGAATGAAGCTTTCCGCGAACGAGGCCTCCGGATGGCGAACGTAACACAGCTAAAAGTAAATCAAGCGGTTTACCACATCGACGCCGATCCGCAATCGAGCCTGCTGAGCGTGCTGCGCGAGCAACTCGATCTGACGGGCTCCAAGTATGGATGCGGAGAGGGCCAATGCGGCGCGTGCACCGTTCTCGTCGAGGGCCAGGCTCGCCGGTCGTGCATCACGCCGGTAGGAGCGGTCGCCGGCAAACAAATCACTACGATCGAGGGCTTTGCTCGGTCTGATCAGCTCGACCCGTTGCAGCAGGCCTTCCTCGACGAAGACGCCCTGCAGTGTGGCTATTGCACGTCCGGCATGATCCTCTCCGCCGCCTCCCTCCTGAACGCAAAGCAGAATCCTTCCGACTCCGAGATTCTGCAATTCATGCAAGGCAACGTGTGCCGCTGCGGCACTTATCCGCGGATTGTCGCTGCGATCCGCCGAGCCGCTAAGGCGTTGCGGGAGTCCCGCAGATGACACAGCGAATCGATTTTCAGTTTTCCCCAGAACCCGAACGTTACGAATTTGCGGAGACCCCTGCTTACCGCTTCGAGCCCGGTCGACGGGACTTCTTCAAAGTGCTCGGCGCCGGAGTTGCGGTCCTGTACGCACTTGAGAGCGCAGTCGCCGGTCAAGAATCGGGTGGGAGCGCCAGGCCGCCGGATGAGCCGCTTCCGAAGACAATTGGTGCGTGGCTGCACATCGGCGAAGGCGGCGGCGTAACGGTCTTCACTGGCAAGGTTGAGATGGGCCAAAACATACGGACATCTCTTGGCCAAGGCGTCTCCGAAGAACTGAGCGTTCCCCTGAGCGCCATAGAGATGGTTATGGGCGACACGGAGCGAGCGCCGTTCGACATGGGCACTTTTGGCAGCCGTACGACGCCGACTATGAACTTGCAGCTCCGACGGGTCGCGGCCGCCGCTCGCAATATCTTGATCGGCCTGGCAGCTGCAAAGTGGAATGTCGACCGCCAACGACTGTTCGCGGCCGATGGCAAGGTCACGGACAACGAAACTAAACGCTCGATTGAGTACGGAGCGCTGGTCAAGGGGCACGAGATTGCCCAGGTTCTGGCCGCAGACGATCCCCTGGTCGCCGCTTCTGAGTGGAAGGTGGCTGGCCAGTCTGCGCCGAAAGTCGATGGCCGCGACTTCGTGACCGGAGCGCATCGCTATCCCTCGGACCAGAAACTCCCGAACATGCTGTACGGAAGAATTGTCCGTCCCACGTCTTTCAATGCGACGCTCGTCTCGGCCGATACGCAGGAAGCGGAAATGATCCCGGGCGCCACGGTGGTTCGCGATGGCAACTTTATCGGCGTGGCTGCGCCAAGCTCTGCCGTTGCAGCTCGCGCGGCTGCAGCGATACGGGCGGAATGGAAGGCCGCCCCGCAGCCTTCGAATGGAGAACTGTTCGAATACCTGAAAAAGAATAAGCTCCCGCAACAGGAAGGCGCGGGCGGATCGCGGTACGAGGTGGGAACTATCGAGCCGGCGCTGGCCGCGGCCGATCGTCGTTTGCAACAAACCTACAACGTCGCGTACATCGCACACGCGCCGCTCGAACCACGCGCGGCCCTCGCGCAGTGGACCGGAGATCAGTTGACCGTTTCGATAGGGACGCAGCGGCCCTTCGCAGTACGCAGCGAACTCGCTGGAGCTTTCCGCATTCCGGAAGAAAAGATTCGCGTTTTGGTGCCGGATACCGGCTCAGCCTATGGTGGAAAACACACGGGAGAAACGGCGGTCGAGGCCGCGCGACTCGCTCGCGCGGCGAAATTGCCCGTGAAGCTCGTTTGGACGCGCGAAGAGGAATTTGCCTGGGCGTATTTTCGGCCTGCAGGCGTCATCGAAATCACGAGCGCGGTGGACCGCGACGCCAAGATCACCGCCTGGGATTTTCACAACTACAATTCCGGCGCGGCGGGCATCCGCACCTTTTACGACATCCCAAATCAGAGGATTGAATTTCATCCCACGAAGTCGCCCCTGCGGCAAGGATCCTACCGCGGGCTGGCCGCCACCGCGAATCACTTTGCCCGCGAAGTCCACATGGACGAATTGGCTCTCCTGGCGAAGACGGATCCCCTCGAATTCCGCATGAAGAATCTGAAGGATGAGCGGCTGCGCACCGTATTCTCGGCTGCCGCGGAGAAGTTCGGCTGGGCCAAAGGCAAGACGGAAGGGCACGGCCACGGAATGGGCGGCGGCTTTGAAAAACTGGGAAACATTGCAACGGCCGTCGAGGTTGCGGTGGATCGCGCTACGGGCCGCGTCACCATCGTCCGTGTCGTGACGGCGTTTGAATGCGGCGCCATCGTGAACCCCGATCAACTTCGCAATCAGGTGGAAGGCGCGAACATCATGGGTCTCGGTGGCGCGCTGTTCGAGGAGATTGAATTCGAAAACGGGCGAATCCTGAACGGGCGATTCTCAAAGTACCGCCTCCCCCGGTTCAGCGACATTCCACCTATTGAAACGGTACTGCTCGACCGCAAGGATCTGCCCTCAGCCGGTGCTGGTGAGGCGCCGATCGTCGGCATCGCTCCTGCGATTGCCAACGCGATCTTTGACGCCACCGGTGTGCGACTCCGGTCCCTGCCCCTGGTTCCGCACGGCCTCAAGCTTTCCTGACGAGTTCTCGCAAGCGAAGAGCGCCTAAACCGTGTGAAACTGCATCTCAATGATTGTAGATAATTTCGTAACTGCGAAGGCGTTGCGGACCCAAAGTTCTAGCGAGAACCACTCAATTCATCTGGTTCAACAAGACCGGAGTTCTTCATTGAGATGACTTCAGCCCGGCTTTCTCGTCTTATTTGCTAAGGGGGAAATTCAGGGGACTCGATGCATGCGAAGCCACATTTTCGTACATCGTGCCACTACTAGATTTTCTGTTAACCGCCTTTTTTTTCAGAAACAAAATTGAAAGAGGAGGACTTCCGAGAGAAATGGCGCCTGCCTTGGGCGCAGGAGGTCTCCGGTTCAAATCCGGACGCCCCGACCAATACCCTCAATAAGTTAGCGACCTCGGATGTCATTGCACACGCTCCACTGTAGTGACTTTTGTAGGGACTCCCTGACTTCTGGCCGCTAGTTCAATGGCACTCGCTGTCTTGAACTTTTCGACCTTCGCAGCCGCCTCGCGCTTGCCCTACGGGCCCGGTATGACCTCCGCTCCTTCAATTGCTGAACAGGCCAGTGATCGAATCGTTGCAATCCTGGCCTGATTGCATCGAGGACCTTTCGAAGGACCAACGCTCCGCGATTTCGCTATCGTTACTTCTCTGGAATGACCGGGACAAGCAGATGCGAATCATGCTTTCCGCCGGCGTAAATCGCGTGGCGCCCATGGTTTACCGTGTCTTCGTGGCGATCCGCCATCGTCGGTTTGGGGTATTGATATACGTCGACGCCCTGAATTATAAGTCTCAATTTTTCTCCAGCCTCAAAACGGGTGCCGGAGGGCCATATTTCGATCTCGAGCGGCACAATGGTTCGGTTTTCGATCTTGAGCTCTCGGCGATGAGCAAGTATGGGCTGATACTCGGTCGATTTCGTCTCATCGAGTTCGCGATGTGATGCTCGCAACCAGCCCAATGCGACGGGTCCGTTGTCAAAGTGGGTCCAGAAAGCAAACGGCACTAGATTTCCTGCTAAGTCGAGCTTCTGAATCGCGACGAAGATATCCATGTCGTCCGCCCCGT
>OBLU010004273.1_pt1 | contig 12877 bp, 12 predicted proteins | sample 1518681 | NCBI WGS metagenome assembly OBLU01 (sample SAMEA3539304, study PRJEB22396) | soil metagenome | biome: tundra; feature: field; material: soil | place: USA | collected 2010-05 | depth 0.15 m | reverse complement strand
GATCCCCGAGCACCCTTGGATGTTGGGGTGCCAGTTCCATCCGGAGTTCAAGAGCCAGCGGCTCGCGCCGCTGGCGCGGCAGGCGCAGCCGGAGTACTTTGGTGGGGGCCTTGATCCTGCCAGGACTTCGACCACGGGCGGCTAGCGAAGAATTGGCTATAATTCAGAGCAAGGGAGGTGGCTTGGATTGACGACGCTGGACACAAAGCAGCACATTCTGGATGACGCCGGATTCGCCTATAGCATTGATCGAGCGGTCTACTTCAACCGAAAGAGCAAGAAGATCATCAGCGTGGCGTTTCTTGAGGACCAGAGCGAGGCAGAAATCGAACGTCTGATTCGCGACGATACTGGCGACAAGGAATGGAAGTTTTACTTCACCTCCGGTGAGCCGCCTGAATCGGTCAGACGCGAGGTTGAGGCTTCCCTTGGGTGAGGCTGAGCGCACTGTCGAGGATCGTCTGCGAAAAGAGTATTTCACTCTTCTACCGGAAATCCAGCGTGTTGCTGATCGGCTCGAAGCCGAGGTCAGGTATCACATGCGGCTAATCTCCGGAGGGCTGGAGCGGCACGAAAGATTGGCCGTCAAGTGCCGGGTAAAATCTTGTGAGAGCGCGCTTGAGAAGCTGCGGGCGCGCCAGGAGGGAAGGACTTTCCAGAGGAGCCGGCCGGAGATCTATACGCTAACAAGCTTGAACGATCTTGCCGGCGTCCGCGTCCTCGCGTTCCCGCGGAGACGGTTGGCAGAAATCGATCGCAAATTGCGTAAGGTCTTCTCGTCCTGGACTGCAGACCCCGTCGAAGACGACGGCGACGTTCAGGCGCTCAAATACTACGGCACGTGCCGGAAGAGCGACAAGGTCAAGGGAGAATATCAGGTGGTCTCGATGCTGACTGGCCTCTTTTGGGAAGTGGAGCATTCGGCCATCTACAAACCGGATGCCCGCCTCGGACGAATAGCTCTACACCTTGGTATGCGGCAGCGCACGAAAGACGTTGTTAAGGCGCTCAGGGCATTTGAGGAACAATTCGAGGCGCTGGCTCGCCAGGACTAATGTGCCGGGCTTCCTGGTGGTTGCCTGGAGGTGTTTGCGGTGGAATCTGGGAGGTCCCCGAGCATCCCTGGTTGTCGGAGCCAGTACCATCCAGAGTTCAAGAGCAAGCCGCGGAGCCGCACCGTGTCCCCCCCCGTTTGCGAGCCCGAGCTACTCCAGCGTTGATCGAGTGGGTGGTGGCGCGCTTGCCGGCTCTAGGGACACGCGCAGCCCGATCGCTTTCAGAACCGCCCACAGGGTGTCGAGCCGAGGATTTCCCCTCTTGGACAGCATGCGATAAAGATTTTCGCGATTGACTACCGCTTCAGCAGCGGAGAGATATTTAGAGCGGTATGGCAGGCCGCGTTACCGCGCTTTGCGCGCCGAAGCGGGTCCTGGAGGACCCGCGCAGACCTGGAGGTCTGCCCCACTACTTCAGCTCGGTCATCATGCCCGGCAGGCTCCACTGCGCCTGCATGCTGTTCGGGCCCCACCCGAACTCAGCCATCATCACCTGACCGACCTCCTCTTGACTCTTGCCCTCGTGGATCAGACTGGCCGCGCGATTGCGGAGTTTCTCGACGTTGTTCCGATACTCGACCAGCCCCGCCTTGTTGGTCACCGGACCGTGGCCCGGGATCACCGTATCGAAATCGAGCTGTAGCGCATCGTCGAGAGTCTGGGTCCACGCCTTGAGGCTGCCGCCGCCCGTGTAGTCGATGAGCGGAGTCTTGCCGGCCATCAGGTCGCCGGTGTGGATCGTGCGCAGCGCTGGAAAGTATACGATGGCGTCGCCGTTGGTGTGGCCGCGGCCGAAGTAGCGCGCGCGCACTTCCTTGCCGCCCAGAAACACCGAACACTCCTGCGTGAACACGACCCGCGCCGGGGTCATATTCGCCGGAGCGTTGGGCTGCTTGTGCTCGACGATGTTGGCGCGCGCATTGGCGGTCGAGATGATTTCGGCCGTGGGGAGAAACTTGACGTTGCCGCCGCTGTGATCGGAGTGATGGTGCGTGCTCACCACGTACTTCACCGGCTGATCGGTCACGCTCTTGACCTTCGCCATGATGTTCTCGTAGTCCTGCTCGAACTTGTCGTCGACCAGAATAACGCCTTCGCTAGTGACATACACGGCGACGTTGCCGCCATCGCCCTCAATTTCGTAAAGATCGTCCTTGACTTTGTTGAGGGTCAACGCCGGAGGCTGCTTGCCCTGGTCTTGGGTGTAAGCGATCCAGCAACCGGCGAGGAGGAGTGCGCCCGCGGAAATCCGCGCGATCAGTGTTCGGCTCATGGGGGACAATATATCAGATAGCTGGTGGCTGGTGGTTGGCTGTCTACTTCGCGGGTTCCTTCTTCTTCGTCTCTTCTTCCTTCTTCTCGTTCTTCTTCTCGTCGGGCGGACGCCGCGGCTTGCGTGCGACGGGCTTCGCGCTGGCCATCTCGATGTAGGTCCGGATAATGCGTTCCTTCTGCTCCGGATCGAGAATCAGAGAGCGAGGCTTGCCCCCGTCGGAGAGCTTGAAGTAGCCGTCGTTGGGCCGTACGGCGTAAAGCATCGCCGCCATCGCCCACGACGGCGCGTCATATGGCATCGGCTGGTAGGCGCGGTAGGCATCGACCACAGGGTGCCGCGCGCCGGACCACGCAAAATCCTTTTCGATGCTCGCCGCCGGAAACGGCAGCGCCTCGCCGATCTCCCGCCCAGCCGTCACAATCGGCGTGGGCCACTCGGCAAACACCTTTTCGGCGGCGGCGACGTCCGCCTGAATGCCGGTTTCGGCCACGCAAAGCAGCCTCACCTTGCGCGCGATCCAGTCTTTAACGCCGTACATATCGAGCAATTTTGCGAGATCGGTGGCCGGCCCGCTGAGCACCACCGCCGCATTCTGGTCGTACTGGGCCATCAGCGCGTTGCGGATCAGCGTCGCGACATCGGCCGTGTCGTTGATGCTCTTGATGGCAGTCGCGTAGCCCGGCTTGCCGAACATCTTGTTGAAGATGGGCGATTCGGCTGCAGGCTTCCCGTCGGCCAGTCCGATCGGCATACCGTGCATGAACATTGCCGCGGGACCGGTGGTGGCGCTGGCATAGAAGAGGCGCACGGTATCGCAGAACTGCGCAGCCTTCAGATCCCCGCTACTGACCGCGATCGCCGCGATCCGCGCTTGTTCCTTGCCGTCGAAGCCGTGCAGCATCGCCAGGGCCAGAGCGTCGTCAATGCGGTGCATCGCGGAGTCGAACACGATGCCTACGGGCGGTTTGGCCGGTCCCGGAAACTGCATGTCAGGTGAGATCTAGCGCGTCCAGGCGTCCCGTCGAATCGCCGAAATGCTCGACGTGCACACCCATGCGGTCCATCATCGCCAGATAGAGGTTGCACATGGGCGTCTCCTTCCGGTACACGATCCGCCGCCCGGATTTGAAGTGGCTGCCGCCGCGCCCGGCGATCAGGGTTGGCAGGTCTTCGTGCAGGTGGCGGTTGCCGTCGGAAAGTCCGGCGCCGTAGACGATCATGCAATTGTCGAGCAGCGAGCCATCGCCATCCCGGATCGACCGCATCTTCGCGATCCAGGCGGCGAACTGCCGCACATGATAAGAATTGATCTGCGTCACCTTCTCGATCAGGTCCGGCTGGTTGCGGTGATGCGTCAGCGGGTGATGGCCATCGGGGATGTCGATCTCGCGGTACGGGCGCGACGTGCCTTCGTGCGTGACCAGGAATGTGATCACGCGCGTCAGGTCCGACTGGAAGGCCACGGTCATCATGTCGGTCATCAGCTTGAAGTGCTCCGCGAAATCCGCGGGGATGCCGTACGGCTTCTCCATATGCGGATCGATCTGCGCGTTGTCCTTCTCGGCGTTTTCGATCTGGCGCTCGATCTCGCGAATGGAGGACAGATATTCGTCGAGCTTGCGGCGGTCCGTGGGGCCGAGGCCGGTCTCCAGCTTGCGCGTGTCGTCGCTGACGAAGTCGAGAATGCTACGCCGATACAGGTTCTCGCGCGCGCGGGCTTCGGGCGTCAGCGCCATGCCATTGCCGAACAGCCGTTCGAAGAGGGCGCGCGGGTCGAGCACCGGCGGCAGCGGCTGCGTCTCGCTCTTCCACGCCAGATTATTGGTGTAAGCGCAGGAATAACCCGAGTCGCAATCGCCGGCCTGCCGCGCATCTTCCATGCCCAGTTCGAGCGAAGGGAAGCGCGTCTGCTTGCCCACCTGGTTCGCCACGATCTGGTCGAAAGAGACGCCGGCCTTGATATCGATTACGGTCTTGCGCGGCTGCACGCCGGTCAGGTACGAGGCGCAGCAGCGGCCGTGATCTCCGGCGCCGTCCAGCAAAGCGCGGCCGGTGTTGTGGGTCAGATTTCCGAACAGGGTGATGTCCTGGCGGTACGGCTCGAGCGGCTTCAGAATGCGCGGCAATTCGCCCAGCTTGCCTTCGTAATCCGGATTCCAGCCATCCATGATGATGCCGTTGGGCACGTAGACGAAGGCCATCCGCACCGGCGGATTCGAACTGCGCGGGGCGGCCAGCGCCGGGACCATGGCGTCCAGGAACGGCAGCGCGACGGCCGTGCCCATGCCACGCAGGAATGTGCGTCTGGGCAGGGCCTTCTTGGTAATCATCGTTGAGCTACCTCCTTATTGAAGAGCGGGTCCTGGAGGACCCGCGCAGACCTGGAGGTCTGCCCCACGTCGGCCCGGCCCATTTGGAACGGAGCGCTGTGTACAATCTCAAAAATCAGCGATTGAAAACGATACCCGGACGCCGCCATATCGCGGTTGATCCCATTCACCGTCAGCCGATCGTACGGATGCAGTCCGCGCCCCAGCGCATAGGTCAGCATCTTCTCCGTCAGGCATCGGGAGAACTGCGGCAGCCCCGCCATCAGCAGGGCGCGCATCTCGTCCGGCGTCTTAAACGACTTCCCGTTGGGCAGAGTGCCGCTCGAATCCACAGGGAATTTGCCGTCTTCCGTGCGCCATTTGCCGATGGCGTTGTAATTCTCCAGGCCGAACCCGAGCGGGTCCATCTTGTTGTGGCACGACGCGCACATGGGATCTGCGCGGTGCTTCTCCATCTGCTGCCGCAACGACATCAGCGTGCCCACGGCGCTTTCATCGAGTGCCGGCACGTCCGGCGGCGGAGGTGGAATCTCCGATCCCAGGATGTTGTTCAGCACATATTTGCCGCGCAGCACGACGGAGGTGCGCGTGGGATAGCTCGAAACGGTCAGCACGCTCGCCTGGCTGAGCAGCCCGCCGCGCTGGCCGGTGGTCAATTCCACGCGGCGGAAATCCGGCCCGGTGACGTCCGGGATGCCATAGAACTTCGCCAGCCGTGCATTCAGGAAGGTGTACTTGGCATCGATGAAATCGGAAAGCGGGCGATTCTCGCGCAGCACATACTCGAAGAACATGCGCGTCTCGGTCTTCATGGCTTCGCGCAATTCCGGCCCCCACTCGGGAAACTTGTCGGGGTCCGGCTTCACCACGTCCAGATTGCGGATCTCCAGCCACTGGCCGGCGAAATTGCTGGCAAGCGCGGCCGAGCGCCGGTCCGCCAGCATACGTTTGACCTGCGCGTCGAGCACGGCCGGCTCGTGCAGCTTGCCCGCCTCGGCCAGGCCCAGCAGGTCGTCATCCGGCATGGAGCTCCACAGGAAATAGCTGAGCCGCGCCGCCAGCTCCACGTCCGAAATCCGGTGCACGTCCTGCGCGTCGGTGGGGTTGGGATCGTGTTCGATGCGGAACAGGAACTGCGGCGTCACCAGCATGGCTTCAATTGCCAGTTGGATGCCTTGCTCCGTGGTCTCGCCGCGCGACCGGGCCAGTGCGACGAACTTCAGCAGCGACGCTACTTCGGCGCGCGTTACGGGCCGCCGGTAAGCGCGGCGCGCCAGCGCGGAGACGATCTTTTCGACACACGCCTGCCCGGACTTGGGATCGCAAATCAGAATCTTCTTGCGGCTGGCCCGCTCCACGTCCGTTGGGAACGGCCCCACAAAGACCATCGAATTCAGAAACTTGTTCTTCTTGTTGTTGTACGCGTCCTTCTCGGACAGGGTTTTGACAAAGTCGTCGTCGATGAAACCCGCGCGGAACACATGATCGCCCGACGGCAAATACATGCGCACCTCGGCCTCCGAGTAGGGGTCGAAGTATACGAGTTTCGATGGCTTGGTTTCGACCGGCAGCGTCTTCAGCAGCGTGCCATCCATCCAGAAGCCGAGCGCCACCGGCTTGGCGTCAGCGGCGCGCTCGCCGGGCATTCCGAAACGGACGATGTAATCGCCGTCCCATTCCACGCGATGCGATGCTTCGATGGTGCTCAGGTCCACACGCCGGATGGTCTTGTCTTTGGTGTGGTATTGCGCCTCAAGCGGTTTGGCCGGCAGCGGATCGGCGCCCATGGCGCGCGATGCGATGGTTTCGGCCGCGTCCATGTACCTTTCCATCAGCACCGGAGAAACGGTCAGGACGTCCGCGATGTTGTCGAAACCATAGCCCGAGTCGTCGGTCGGGAAATCCCGTTCGGCGCGGAAATCCACGGCCAGCAGATCGCGAATGGTGTTCGAATACTCGCTGCGGTTGAGGCGGCGCGCCGTGACGTGCCCCGGGTCCGGTTTGATGTTGCGGTCGGCCTTCTCGAATTCACCTTCCACGTAGTGGATCAGGGCCTGCATCTGCGCCTCGGGCGGGCGCGGAATGCCTTTGGGCGGCATCTCGCCGGCGCGCAGCTTTTCGAGAATCGCTTCCCAACCATCGCGATAGGTCGTGACCGATTCCGGCGTCAGGAATGCTTTGACGTTCAGGCCCCCGGACGAGAGCCGGTCGTTATGGCATAAGCCGCAGGTCTTGGAGAGCACGGGCTTCACGGCCGAGTCGAAATTGGCCGGCGGGGCGTCGGCGGCGCACAACGAGCCGGCTATCGAGACAGCGATGGCGATGGTGCGCAGATTCACGTGCAGTACCTCCGGCTCCGAATGGCTTATTGTTTTATAATACCTCTGGAAATGGCGTTTGCATTGGAGTCTCGGTTACCCCGCCGGTCTTTTCTTCTTGCCACGGCCGCGTTATGGTCGCCGCGGCTCTCCGCCCAACAAGACGCCGCCGCATACGGCCTCACGGCATTGTTGGATGGAAGCGGGATGGTGTCGATCCCCGCGGGCGAGTTCCAGATGGGATCGGCGGGCGGCGAAGCCGATGAAGGACCGGTGCATCGCGTGCGCATCAGCCGGGATTTCGAGATCGGCAAATTCGAGGTGACGCAGGCACAGTGGGAAACGGTCATGCTGGACCCGCACGCCAAAGCCGGAGCCGTCCGGACCACCCCGGAAGGCGCCACGGTCGGCAGCAATCCCAGCTACTTCAAAGGCGCGTCGCTGCCTGTGGAGAGCGTCTCGTGGGACGATATCCAGGTGTTTCTGGCACGGCTCAATGCGCGCGATCGCGACCATACGTATAGGTTGCCGACCGAGGCCGAGTGGGAGTACGCCTGCAAAGACGATGCAGCCGGCATGGCCGCGCACGCGTGGTATAAGGACAATTCCGGAGATAGTACGCATCCGGTTGGCGGAAAGCAGAGGAACGCGCGGGGTTTGTACGATACGTTGGGCAATGTCGCGGAGTGGGTGCGGGATTGGTACGACCGCGATTACTACGCGGCCAGTCCGGCGGCCGATCCGCAAGGGCCCGGTTCAGGCTCGTACCGTGTTTTTCGGGGAGGGAGCTGGCTGGATCCGGCCAAGTACTGCCGCGTCACGGCCCGCAACTTCGAGTTTCCGGTGAGCCCGCTTCATAATGTGGGCTTCCGGGTGGTGAGGATCGCGCGGTGATCAAACTCGCTCTACTAGTACCTCTTACATTGGCGGCGATGTGCGCACAAACGCATCCGCTGCAGGCTATTATCGAAGCGGCGCGCGCCAATCCGCCGGCCCTCAAAAGCCTGCTCGCCACAAACTTCCCCAACCTGAAAAACCAGGGCACCGCACTCGTTTGGGGACAGGACTTCCTGTTCGTCGCGGACACTGCCAAACAACCGGCGGTATCGATTGACGCGCAGCCGCCCGCGGCGATGACGCGCGTGCAGGACTCGGACATTTGGTATCGCCTGGTGAAGATGCGCACCGGCGTGACGCATTCTTACGAGTTCCACGCCGAAGGCAAAACGCTGTTTCCCAGACGCGACGTGGCCGGCTACAATCCCGATGCCTATCCGAAACCCGGCGTGCCAAAGGGCACCCTCTCCGAAAAACACACGATCTCGAGCAAGATCTACGATGGCTCGACTGCCGACTATTGGGTTTATGTGTCGCCCGGAGTCGATCCCGCGCGGCCGGCGCCGCTTATGGTCTGGCAGGACGGGCAGGGCCTGGTGAACGGCGACCTATCGGCCTTGCGCCTGTTCACCGTCACCGAGAACCTGGTGGCGCAGAAGCTGATCCCGCCCATGATCCACGTGATGATCTCGCCCGGAACCGGCCCGCGCATGCGCAGTATTCAATACGATACGGTGTCTGACCGGTTCGGCCGCTATCTGCTGGAAGAGGTGTTGCCCGAAGTCGAGAAGACCTACAAACTGCGCGCCGACGGTTATTCGCGCGGCATAGCGGGCGAGTCTTCGGGCGCCATTTGCGCGCTCAACGTAGCCTGGCACTTCCCCGAAAAGTTCAGCCGCGTGCACTCTACCATCGGCAGTTATACGGCGCTGCAATGGCATCCGGAAGAGCATCTCGATGGCGCGAACGTCTATCCGTTCCTGATCCGCAAGGAACCCCGCAAGAACATCCGGATCTGGCAGAGCGACGGCATGGACGACATCGAGAATCAATTCGGAAGCTGGCCGTTACAGGCGGTCGAGCTCGCGAATTCGCTGAAGATGCAAGGCTACGATTTTCATTTTCGCTTCGGCGAAGCGGCCCACAACAGCGCGCAGGCCGCGCTCGATCTGCCCGAGTCGCTGGCCTGGCTCTGGCGCGAGTACGATGCGGCGAAGACGGAACAAACCTATGAGATGGACCCGGTTGAGCGCGACAAGCCTTTGTATCGCATCCGCATCGCTAACCGCGATGCTTGGTAAAGGCATTCTAGCCGCAGATGAACGCAGATGAACGCGGATAAAAAAATCGACTTGAATTGCGACATGGGCGAACTGCCGGATGCCGCGCTTGAGGAAGCGTTGATGGCGCACATCACTTCGGCCAACGTGGCTTGCGGCGGGCATGCGGGAGATGCGGCCAGCATGCGGCGAACCGTGGAGATGGCGCGGCGGCATGGCGTCGCGGTGGGCGCCCATCCGGGCTATCCGGATCGCGCCAACTTCGGACGGGTGGAAATGGCGCTATCCGCGGAACAGATCGCGCAGACCGTGTGCCAGCAGATCGGCGCGCTGGCCGCTATCGCGGGCGATCTCGCGCACGTGAAACCGCACGGCGCGTTATACAACGTTGCGGCGAAGAATCCGGATGTGGCGCGGGCCATTGGAGATGGAGCCGCCCGGTTCGGAAAGGAACTGATGCTGGTGGGGCTGGCCGGGTCCGTGATGCTCGACGTCTGGCGTGAGATGGGTTTCCGCGTGGCGGCCGAGGGATTCGCGGACCGGCGCTATGAGCCGGATGGCAGCCTGCGATCGCGCAAATTCGCCGATGCTTTGATTACCGAACCGGATGATGCCGCCGCACAGGCGTTGCGGTTGGCGAGCGAAGGGCACGTGCAAACGATTTGTGTCCACAGCGACACGCCTGGGTCCGTGGAGATCGCGGCGGCGGTTGCGGAGGCGTTGCGAAGATTCGTGGGGCAGGACTCCAGTCCTGCGGCCGACGTCCACGTCGGCCTGTAGCGGGTCCTGGAGGCCCCGCGCACGGTCGAAAACCCACCGTAAGTTATTGAAAGCCCGTCCGGGCGGCCTGAGAGGCCGCCGCAGGCCGAGGGCCTGCCCCACCTTAGTTCTTATGCCAGTGCATGTCCCAGCCCAGGTAACGCGCGCCGGCCTCATGCACCATCCCCGCCACGGAAGAAAAATTCGCGGCCACGTGATGCTCCCAGCCGTTCAGGCAGATATAGCGCAGCAGGTCCTGTAACCGTTCGATGCGTACTACGCCGGCGCCGCCGAATGTGTCGAGTGGATCGTTCGTGAACTCGCCTTCCCCGACGTATGAGCGCAACTTCCCGGTGCGGTCGTTAGTCGAGACGCGGCAGAAGCTCATCGGCCCGGCCTTCACTCTCCCGACGCAGGTGCCGAAGGTGTTCGCCTTGCCCACCGTGCCCGCGATGATTTCCTGGAAGTCCATGCGCACGTCCGCGAAGAAATGTTTGGGCAGGTTGCTGCAGTGGAAGCAGACCGCCTTGTCGGGATCGTCGCCGTAGTTGTTGTTCCAGTCGAGCAGCGCGCTGGGCGTGCCGGACGCCATTTGCAGCGCATACATGCCCACCACGCCGCAGATATCCACCTCGCAGGCGCTCGGCAGCAGGTCGTTGCTCATCATGCTCATGACGGTGCAGGGGACCACGCCGAAGTATTCTTCAATGGCGGTCCAGCATTGCACGGCGCTCATCACTACTTCGGTTTCCTTCATCCAGTGATCGACTACGGCGCCGAGCTTGGCCATCTTGATCAGCGATTCGTCCGGAATTCCGCCGGTCGAGACATAGCTCTTGATGGCGGCCAGTTTCTGCTGCGCGGCATCGTCGTTGTCCTTCATGCGGTGGATGCGGCCGAGGATCTCGGTCAGGTCCACGGTCTCGATGGAGATGCCATGCTGCTCCAGGATCTTCTCGCTGTAGCGCACGGTGTTGAAGGCCGCCGGGCGCGCGCCCAGGGCGCCGATGCGCACCCTGCGCAGGCCCTTCACCACGCGGCAGACGCCCGCGAACCACTCCAGGTCCTTGCGGAAGATATCGGAATCGGGCGCTTCGGTGTGCTGCGTGGTGATGGAGTAGGGAATGCCGTACTGGGTCAGGTTGTTGCAGGCCGACATCTTGCCGCAGAAGCTGTCGCGCCGGAACTGGATGGACATTTTCGACGCGGAATCCGGCGTGGCCTGCACCAGCACGGGAACGTTCAACTCGGCTAAACGGAGCGTATCGGCGATGGCGCGCTCCTCGCCGAAATTCGGCAGGGTGACGATCACGCCGTCGATGCGGTCGCGGTTGGCGCGAAACAGGTCGGCGCATTTGCGCGATTCCACGCGCGTTTCGACGGCGCCGTACTTGCTTTCCTCGGGGCTGAGCACCAGCGGCTCGATGCCCGCGGTGGTGAGCGCCTTGATAATCTCCTCGCGCCCTTCTTTGGCGAGATGGCCGGGAAAGAAGCCCCGGTTCCCGACGATAACTCCCATGGTCATTGGTCGTGTCATTTGTGAATAATCTAGCACGCGGCGGCGGAAGGGCGGGTGCTGGATGCTGGGTGCTGGGTCTTGGGTAAAAGCGCCTGTTTTGCGGCTTTAGAGCACAGGGTATATCCTTGTGTTCGTATGGACTCCTGCGATCGCCTGTTTCTGGATTACTCCGCCCGCAAAGTCCGGCAGCTTAGCGGCCGCATCGAGGATTGCCTGGGCCGTCTTACCCAAGAGCAGATCTGGGCGCGCGGGGCGGAAAGTGAAAACGCGGTGGGCAATTTGGTGCTGCATCTGAGCGGAAACGTACGGCAGTGGATTATTGCCGCGGTGGGCGGGCGGCCGGACAACCGCCAGCGCGACGCGGAATTCGCTGCCCAGGGCGGCTTGGCGGCGTCCGGCTTGGCGGAGCATCTGAGCGGCATCGTCGCGGAAGCCGCGGTCGTCATCGAAACGCTCGCGCCGGAGCGCCTGTGCGAACAACTCGTCGTGCAGGGCTACAACGTGACGGTGCTCGAAGCCATCTACAGCGTTGTGGAACACTTCTCCGGCCATACAGGCCAGATCATCTACGCGACCAAACTGTTAACCGGGGAAGACCTGGGGTACTACCGCCACCTGAAGACCACGGCGGCGCATGCGGAGCGGACGCCCTGAACGGGGCTACTTTTTGAATAGCTTGTCGAACGCGCTGCGGGCAGCGTCCGACGAACCGGGCGCATCGACGATCGGGCTGGGCGGAGGCGCCGCGGCGCTGCCATCGCGTGCCACAGTAACGCGCGGCGAAAACAGGGTACACTCGTTGGCCTTGTCCTTCAGCGGGATGCGCGCCGGAATCGGCTTCAAGCACTGAAATCGCGTGGACGGCTCGAAATGGGAGCACTGCTTGCAGCAATGCAGCGGGGTGTTACATTTCGGACAGTTGCCGTTCCAATCGATCCCGTTCGGCAGTTGCGTGGAACAACTGAAACAGCGAGCTGCGGTCACTGCCTGTACGAGGCGTGGCAGGCGCGGACCAGTTATGTCGAGCGGGGGTTTCGGGCCAGGGGTCCGAGGCCGCTCGTCGCCGCCGCGGCGTTCTCTGAAATCCGAGCGATCCGAGTCCTGGTAACCCGGTTGTCTGTACTTTCGATCGCTGTCCATGGGGAATTGGGTACTCCAAAAATCGCAGGGGGGACAAATCTCCAACCCAGAGAGCGCCGGTTTGTCGCGCATTACCGATCGACCACCACGTCAGCGGTCCGGAGTTCAGGCTACCGTTGTTGACGTCGGGTTACCGGAGGGAGTCTGTGGAAAGGCCGAACGCTCAGCACAAACAGGTCAGGAAACCCGCCAATGCTGCAAACCTATCTATACCACAGTTCGGCTGGCGATTGCACGTTAAATCGGAAGGGCGTCCCCAAAAGTAAAGGGCCGATTAGCAATCGGCCCGCAGGTTGACAACCTGCCCCACAGAAGCCAGTCTTTTTTCGATCGCTTCGATGGCGTTTTTGGCCGCGCGCGAGA
>OBLU010004271.1_pt1 | contig 12886 bp, 4 predicted proteins | sample 1518681 | NCBI WGS metagenome assembly OBLU01 (sample SAMEA3539304, study PRJEB22396) | soil metagenome | biome: tundra; feature: field; material: soil | place: USA | collected 2010-05 | depth 0.15 m | reverse complement strand
TGTCTCCCAATCCGCTCAGCTAGTCCGGCGGGCTGGGTGTCGTGGCCCGTGGCCCGGCGGTGGATCGAGAATTGTCTGGTACGGCACGCCGGTTCGCACGGCTTCGGCCATCGCGTCATAGACGTCCAGGATCAGTTCCTTGGTTCGGAACGAGCTGTATCGTTGCTCGTCCTTTCGCTTGACGATCGGGAACGTCTCCATGATGTAGTCCACGTCCTCTCGGTCGATTCCGTACAGATGGAAGAAAGCGGCGTCGAGTTCGGCCCGCATCCCAAATCGCCGGTCCTCATCCCAGCGAAACGGTGTCCCTTTGTCACCTAGATCGGCGGCGAATGGTGCAAGATCGTACGCAGTATAGGTCAATTCGAGAACGCGCGCGCCGAGCCAATCCGCAATACACCAAGTCGCCCCCCATGGTGTCATCATATCGTACGTCTTTGGTGGCAGAATGGGAAATTGCTCGACAAGAAAGAAATTGAGAGTCGTTCCGCCGACTTTCCGCCGACCAGCAAAGTCGAGTGCGAAGGATGATAGGCATGCGCCGAGAAGTGCCACCTTCCAGGGGGTTTCGGTGCAGAGCAGTAGAGGAATCTTGTTCCCTATACCACTCCTAGGGATGACGGCAGCTATTACCGTACGCACATCGGTCGCCCGTGCAATATCCCGAATTCCTAGCAGCCAATTTCGGTCTCCGTCGAGCTGTTCGGTCACTCTGGCGTCAGCAATCCAATAACGTGGGGTAACTAGGCGGTTGGGATCTTCTCTAGCTGAGATCGGCAGATCCTCGATATTGTCGTTATTGTAACTCGCCCACCGATGATCGAAATGATGAATCATCTTTGCCTCGTAGAGTGGCAACATCCGGTCACGGCCCCTGGCGAAGACGTTGCCTTCGAGGTGCCATCCGTCGTGTGCGAGCTGCTCGCGGGTCTGGAATAGATCTGAGTCGTCTGTCATATTGAACAGCCCCTGCCTGAACGACAGCCCCCAGAGATTCTCTTCAGGATACTTACGCAGGAGGACAGGAACTCGCCGGTAGATACCAATCGTAATCTCCGCATCCCGGCGCGTCCTGAAGACGGGCAGCGTGCCGGTGTTCGGGTTAAGAAGCTTAATCTCCTCCGGCGTGAGCGCGAAGACTGCGTCCTCACGCATAAGATCGCGCACATCGTGCAAGAAGAACGCGAACTCGGCTCGATCCGCCATCGCCCTACGGGCCGCAAGCGTCAGTAGGCCGAATTTCACCCGGCTATCGACGGCCGAAAATAGTCCCTTGTTCTCGAAGTCATAGAGCGAGGCAAGTCTTCCGGACGCAACGATGTCCTTGAATAGGAATTGAGTGACTGCGTCAATGGCAATGCCAGTTGGTACTATCAGCCCCAGCCGCCCGCTAGCGGCACTAATGTGACGGGTGCGCTCCACGAACAACGCGTCTGTCTTATATCGATTAGCGCCCTTTATTTCGTGCATTCCGCGGGAGTACAACGGGAATGTCCGTGAAGAGCTGATAAAATGGTGTATCGACTTAATCGTACGCACGGCGACGCTATACCTGATCGCAAGGCTCGGGTATGAGACGGCCAAGTTGTCAATGAGCCGCTTCCGTTTGGCGCCTACTGCGTTTGCGATATCAGGCGCCTGACTTCCGAAGAACTCTCTGTCCTTGAACTCGACATTCTCCCACGGTGGGTTGCCGATGACGCAGGAGAATCCGCCCGCCCATCCGGTGGCTGGGTCAATTTCCTTGACGCCATTGCCGACGCGGAAGATGTGAGGAAACTCGACGTGCCAGTGGAAGAAGCGATACTGGCGGGTGAGGTTGATGACCAGGTCCTCGGCTGCGGCTAGTTCTAGCGTTCCTGCGTCGCCGCCGAACTGCTCCAGGACCGCCTGGGTGATCGCGGTGCCGCGGGTGACGGCGGTCTTGGACTGCACGAACGCAGCACACCAGGCATCGGCGAGAAGTTGCTGGACGCGGTGTTCAGGCGATTCGGCGAGTTGCTGGGCCTGCCGTTGCTGATGGATATGCAGGTCTTCCAGACTGTCGGGGAGCGCGTGGGCGATCTCGTCGGCTCGTTTTGCCAAGACCGCGTTGGTGACGGGGATGCCGGACTGGCTGAAGAGGTCGTGCTGGCCTCCACGCTCGCTGGCGTTCTGCTTCTTGAGGGCTGTGGCTACCTTCCGGTCGTCGCCTTCGATCGGGGTGAAGGCTGCGTCTGGGAGGCCTTCGGCTAGAAGTGCGGGGGTGACGCCGAGCAGGGAGTTGCCTACGCGGATGTTCTGGTCGAGATAGGACAGCGGCCTGCCAGGATCCAGCGCTTCTACCCATAGCGATACCTTGGCCAGTTCGGCAGCCATCGGGTTGATGTCTACACCGTAGATGCAGCGACCGACGACGCGCCGCAGGGCTGCCCGGATGATGGTGTCGGGTGGCTCGGACTCGCCGGTTTCCTCAGCGGCGATACGTTTGGCGATCCGGCGGGCGGCCGCGACGAGGAAATGACCGGATCCGCAGGCGGGATCGCAGACGGTGATGTCCAGCAAGGCCGAGACTCGTTCCTCCGCCGTCCCGTGGTTGCATGCCTCGTCAAGCAGCGGGTCAAGGGCGGAGTCCAGCAGGCATTCGACCAGCGACGTTGGCGTGTAGTAGGAGCCGGACTCCTTCCGCTCGTTGCCGGGCAGTGCGTCCAGTGTGTAGGCGAGTTGCTCGGGGTCGTAGCGGGGGATCAGTTCCAGCAGCGATTCGTAGACGCTGCCGAGTTCTTCGGCGCCCAGGTTGCCGAAGTCCACCCGCCGCCAGGCGCCGCCATCGCGCGGCTTCACCAGGGACAGCGCGCGGACGGCGCCGAGCAGGGCCTCGTTGGATAGGCGGGCACCTGCAAGCGGTTCGTCCAGCGGGAGCGGCGTCCCGTCATCATGCTGGGATTCGAAGATGCCGCCGATGCCGGGCAGGGCGAGTTCGGGGACACCACCCTCGGTGCCGAGCGCGTCGAAGACGAGTTGCGCGGCGTCGAACAGGTCGCCGTGCCTGCTGCCGCGGTGCCGCCGGGCGAGCTGGCGTAGCCGGGCGGAGGAGAAGTACGCAGCGTACCGGTCACGGGCCTGACGCAGGCTGGCTCTGGCCGCGATGTCGGCGTCGTCGGGGTCTGGCTGCAGGAGCGCGCCCCGGTCCTCGGCGACGAACCAGAACAGCATCCGGTACACCAGCCGCAGCAGCGCGCGGTTGAAGTCGTCCAGCTTCAGGTCCGCGCTGCCGGGGGCGAGGCGGCCACGCAGGTGCGGGTTGGCCGGATGGGCAAGGAACCCGGTGCCAAGGATGGCGATGGCCTGCTGGACGCCGTTGCGGAGCTGATCAAGGGCCCGCTCGCCTTGCTGGGCGGCGAACCCGCGCCACTGCTCCAGGTAACACGACGTGGGCCCACCGTCGCCCTGGATCGCGAACCGGGATTCGTGGCAGGTCAGGTAGAGGAGCACGAAGTCGGAGAACAGTTCCCCGTCGAAGATCGCCTCGAGGTCGAACTCGACATAGGAGGAGCCGACCAGCGCGGTCGAGTCGCGCAGCAGCCGCAGGGTGGCGCCGTTGGACAGGATCGCCCACAGGTAGGCGTCGTCGCGGTTGAGGAGTTCCTGGAGCATGGACTGCGGTGCGCGGGCGGCGACGTGCGGTGTCTTGTGGTCCAGGTCGGTGGCCCAGCCGAGCAGGTGGACCGGCACGTGCCCGGCCCGGTGGCTGACCGGGAAGCTCTTGCCCTCCAGCTCGAAGCTGCCCCCAGCCATCTCGTGGAAGCCGAGCTCGCGCAGGAGGATGCGCAGCCACCGCTCCCGGGTGACCCTCGCCGATACGGCCTCGACCCCATCGGGGTCTTCGATCCGGCGCTTGAAGTCCTGCCAGACCTCCAGCAGGTACAGCCAGGATCGGGACGCCTGCCGCCGGACTGACTCGCCGCGCTCGAGGCCGTAGGTCTGCGGCCCGGTGCCCGGCACCTGCGGGTCGCCGGCCGACACGCGGCCGAGCAGGTCGGCGGGGAGCAGGCCGCCGACGATTTTCAGGGAGCTGAACGCGGTCATGACGCGACGCCTCCCGCTGCTGGCAGGTACACGTAGACGCCGAGGATGTCGGCGGGTTTCTGAGCCCGGACGGCGATCTGGCGGCGGGCATGCTGGCCGCTGGCTTCGCGGACGCGGATGTGGTCCTCGCGCAGCCGTCTGGCGAGACTGTCGGCGACACCATCCAGATGGGTTAGCAGGGTGGGGGCATCAGCCACGGCTCGTTCGGCAAAATCTATGGCTTGATCTGGCGGGACGTTGCCTGATGGCCGGGCGGCGAGCAGGTCCTGCACCTCAGCCGGGGGGAGCCATTCCGCCGAGTCGGCCCGGCCCCGGTAGGCGAGCACCTGGGCGTCCTCGGCGATAACCTGCCGGCGGTCGTCACGGCCGGGCAGCTCCAGGTGCATGCGGAACCTGACGAGCAGCAGCGTGGTCCGGCGGCTCACCGCTGACGTGCGCATCACGCCGCACCGCCGCGCGGGGCGCACGCCGGCGGGGACCTCGGGGTCAAGCGCCGATTCCAGGACGTAGCGGGCGATGGCGGCGACGTTCGGGTCCGTCCGGTCCAGGTACGCCTCGCGGGGCGGGACGGGAAGATCGCGGCGGAACGGCAGTGGCTCGACATGGCCGGTGACCAGCGCGTCGCGCAGGCCGGAGGGAAGAACCCCCGTTGCTGCGCGGAATCCGCTCGGTGTCTGGGTGATGTCGGCGTGCAGCGCGCTGAGCGCCTCGGCGGTGAAGGCCGCGACCTCGCCCGGGGTGCCGAGGCTGGCGCGCATCTCGGCGAGTTCGCGGGCGACTTCGGCGGGCTGGATTCCGGCCTGGGCGTACTTGGTGCGGGACTGGCGTTCCTGGGCGGCGGCGCTGTCCCATTCGCGGTGCAGGTCGGTGCGTTTTTCCAGGCCGATGCCCTCGAACGCGAGCTGCTCGCTGGGCGCGTCGCGCAGCAGCAGTCCCTCGAGGATGGCCTGGACCACGTCGTCGCTGCGGTCGGGGACCGGGACGGAGATGCCGAGGGCCTTGCGGATCTGCTCGTGCTTGCGCAGCAGCACGTCCAGGACGATCCCGTCGATGCCGTTGTCGGTGCCGTACAGCGTGACCGCCCGGACGACGTGAGCGCGCTGGCCGAACCGGTCGACCCGGCCTTCGCGCTGCTCGTGACGGGTCGGGTTCCACGCCAGGTCGTAATGGATGACCGCCTGGAAGTGTTCCTGCAGGTTCACGCCTTCGGACAGGCAGTCGGTCGCGACGAGCACCGGCCGCCGTGTTTCGTCGCCGGTCAGGTCCCTGATCCGCGCCTGGCGTTCGTCGGGGGGAAGCACGCCGGTGACGGCGGCGACCGCGTAGGAGGTGCCGAGGCGCTGGGCCAGGTGCTCGGCGACGTATTCGGCGGTGTCGATGAACCGGCAGAAGATCACCGGGTTGTATCCCTCGAGCAGCAGCTCCGTGACCACCTTGGCCAGCAGCGTGAGCTTGGTATCGGGTTTGCCTTCCAGGGCGGTGGCGCGGCTCGCGAAGCGCTTCAGCCGCCTGCGGTGCGCGGTGTCGCCGTCCCCGGTGTCGCCGTCCGCGCCCGGGGTCGCATCGGCTGACTCGCTGGTTTCCTCGTCGGGCAGGTCGAGCACGGCGGAGCGGCCCAGCCGGTCGGCCTCGGCCACGTCCTGGGCGTCGAGATTCGCGGCCCTGGTGCTCAGGGTCGCGGCGGCCGCCCGGGGTGAGGAGGCCAGTGCTCGCAGCAGCGCCAGCGCCGACCAGTACCGGACCCGCTGCCTCAGCTGGCCGCCTTCTGGGTCCCTGACGGTTTCGCGGGCGTACTGGAGCACGTCATCGAACAGCTCCTTGTAGCCGCCGGACAGCGAGTACGTCCGTTCCTGGGTCAGCCGGTCCTCCGGGAAGGGCGTGGACTCGTCGAGGTAGGAGCGGATGTCGGCGCGGCGGCGCTGCACGAAATGGCGGGCCAGCCGCTCGCGGTCCTGCACCGATTCCAGGTCCACGGTCTCCAGGTTCTTGCCCAGCAGGGCCAGCAGGTTGCGGAAACCATCTTCCTTGCCGCTGTGCGGGGTGGCCGTGACCAGGATCAGGTGCCGGGCCGGGTCCTTGGCCAGGCCGGTGACCAGCTCGTGGCGGAGCATCCGGGAACGGCCTCCGGTGCCGTCGGTGACGCAGGTGTGCGCTTCGTCGATGATCAGCAGGTCCGGGCAGCCATGCCAGAACTGTTCCCGCAGCCCGGGGCGCTTGATGAAGTCGGTGGATACGACGATATGGCGGAACCGGTCGAACAGGGTCTCGCCTTGCAGCAGCCCGCGTTCCAGCCTGCGGATCGTGCCGGGCAGCACCAGCTCGGCGTGGATGCCGAACTTGGTGGCCAGCTCCCGCTGCCATTGCTCGGCGAGCGCCGGTCCGCACAGCACCGCCAGGCCGGTCGCGTCGCCCTGCTCCAGCAGCTCGGCGGCGGTCAGGCCGGCCTCGATGGTCTTGCCGATGCCCACGTCGTCGGAGATCAGCAGCCGGACCGTTTCCTGCCGCAGCGCCATCAGCAGCGGGACGAGCTGGTAGGCGCGGGGCTCCACGGCGAGCCTGGCCAGTGACCGGAACGGCCCGGCGGAGGCGCGGAACCCGATCCGCAGGGCCGTGCGGAGCAGCCCGGCGCTCACCGCGGTGCCCACGTCGCCGGGGTCGGGCGCCTCGAACGTCGCCGAGCTAACCTGCTCAAGCGCGGGGAACACCCCGGCGACCTCGTCGTCGCCCCCGCCCAGCGGGCGCAGCACGAGGAACCTGGGCGGCTCGGATTGCGGCAGCACGACCCACTCACGGCCGCGGGCCTGCACGAGCGCGCCCACCTCGAACGCCGGAAACTCCGTCGTGGTCACTGCGTCACCTTCGTCACTGTGAGCCGAACACACTCGGGTAGCGGGCCGCCATCGTCGCCCAGTCGGCACCGGAGCCCACGATGATGACGCTCCAGCCGAGATCACGGAGGACATCCCGCGCTTCCTCATCCCGGCCAGCCCGCTCGTTGTCGTCCTCGTCGGCCCTGGCGACGAAGACGGCAGCGTTCCCGTCGGGCAGGTGGTAGATAAGGTCTGGCCGGGTGCCCTCGACGTCGCGGTCCACTTCATCGGGCAGGCGCAGGTCGCGTGAGCGGAGCCAGGCGACGAATTCGGCCGCCCGCGGATTCTCTGGTCCTGCGGACGGCTCTCGCCGCTGCGCGGCTGGGTTGCTTACGGCTGCGACGGTGAGCCTGAGCATCAGGTCGCGGACGAGGTGCCGGCTGATCATCTCGTGCACGCGCTGGTTGCCGTAGGAGAGCAGGCAGTCGTAGCAGGCCCGGACGCAGCGTTCCCGCCCGGCGGCGGGTTCGTCGGTGCTGAGGTCAGCGCCGCTGTCCGGGTCGAAGTGCATGATCTGCAACGCCGTCCGGGCTGCTATGGGCAGCGCGTCCGGGTCGTCGACCAGGCGGCGGAGCGCGCCCGCGCCCCCTTCCGCGCTCTCGATGAACAGCGCCCGGCCGCGCCGCTCCGGGTCGGGCAGTCCCTCGCTGGACAGCTCGCTGTCTTCGAGCTGGAACGCGGCCTCGATGCCGCGTTCCAGGGCGATCGCGGCGGTGACCGCGGTCTCGGGGCTGACCACGGCGGACAGCCGGGTCACCAGGATGTTGCGGCGGTCTTCGACGTAGGGGATGACCCGCTGCTTGCGCTTGACGCCGCCGGGAGCCTCCAGGCCTTCCTCTTCCGGTGCGGCCTGGTCCTCCCGCTCGTTCTCCTTCAGCCACCGGCCGGTGGTCACGTCGATCATGTAGCCGTGGATGTCGGGGTTCTGCCGCCGTCGCCGGCCGATGTTGGTGACCCGGACGGTCGCGGAGTCGCCGTAGGCGAGGCTGAGCACCGGGCCGTCCTGGTCGGTGGCGGTCGCGTCGATCCGGCCGGGCTTGCCGCCGTGGTGGCCGAACCGGTAGGAGGTCTGCAGCTCGAATCCGGCCCGGCGTCGTTCCTCCTCATCGGAGGAGATCCGGTCCCGGCGGGCGGTGCGTACCGAGGTCAGGCGCAGCAGGGCCCGGGTGGTGTCGCGCAGCGGCTCCTGGCAATGCTGGCAGACGTCGATGCCGACCGCTTCGGGATGCAGGTAGCCGCAGTCGCGGCAGCGCCGGGCGGTGGCGGTGACCGTGCCTTCCTGGCCCGGTTCGGCGGGCGGCAGGGCCACGCTGACGACCTGGTAGCGGGCGCCCTCGTGGTAGATGACCGCGCCGGGGCCGAACTCGCCGATGCCGATGAACCGGGGCCGCTGGATGTAATCCCCTTCGCGGTGGCCGGCCAGGCCGGGGATGTAAGCGGCGAGCGGCAGCCGGGGGAAGGAGTAGCCGGGCAGGAATCCCTCGGAGGCGAAGTAGCGGTAGGAGTAGAAGTCGGTCTGGAAGTCGTCGGAGTCCTCGTTGCTGAGCAGGGTCAGCTGGATGCGGGCGTCGCGGGCGCGCCGGGCGGCGTTGTCGCGTTCCTTGTGCGGGACCGAGACGTCCACCGAACGGGCCGACTGGGCGTGGAACTCCTGGAGTGCGAGCTTGTACATGTCGCGCCAGCGCCGGCAGGCGTCGTCGAATGCCTGCGGCGCCTGGCTGACAGCGTCGTCGATCCAGCCGTCCCGCCACCACGGCGCCGTGGCCAGGCTCGCCGTCATCCCGGCGAGCACGGCCTTGACCCGGATAGCGGCGCGCTGTGCCGCCGCGGCGTTGGTGAGCCGCTCGCGGACCTTGGGCAGGAGTTCCAGGCTGGGGCTGGCGCCGCCGACATCCAGCACGTCGGTGAGCGATCCGCGCAGGTCCTGGCCCGTTTCGGCGAGCCAGATGGCCTGGACGTGCGATCGGACCAGGTCCTCGTTCGCCAGGTCGAGGCGGGGCGGGGCGACCGAGCCGCCGACCATATCGGTCGGCCGCCGGAAGTAGTACTGGTCATGGGCGTTGCCGGTCGCGCAGTACGTCACCACCAGCGCGGGTTGCCCGGATCGTCCCGCGCGGCCGGCCCGCTGAGCGTAGTTCGCCGGGGTCGGCGGCACGTTGCGCAGCCCGACGGCGCTCAGCGCGTTGATGTCCACCCCGAGTTCCATGGTCGGCGAGCAGTACAGGACCGGCAGCGCGGCCTCGCTGAACTCGCGCTCGCGTTCTTGCCGTTCTGCGGGGGAGACCTGGGCGGTGTGCTCCTTGGCGCGCAGCCCGGCCAGGGTCGCGGCGACGGCCTGGTACAGCTCGCGGAAGAACGGGTTGACCCGCGGGCCTTCCTCGTTGTCCAGGGTCCGCCGCACCCGGTCTTCGGCACCGGACAGCCCGCTCCCGGCCTGCCAGTGGATCACCGCCGCGCGCAGCCGGTAACCCGGGACGTCGTGCTCGCCGGGAGGTACGGCCACCGTGAGCAGCCCGGCCTGGTGGAGCGTGCTGAACAGGTCGGTGATGATCTCCTGGGCATCGGCGATCTTCAGGTTGATCTTGCGGCTGGCGTACTCGCGGATCAGGAACCGGCCGAACTGGCCGCGGCCGGACAGGTACACATTGCTGCGCCGCTGGCCGCGCTGGCCGGGCCCGGGGAAAGCCACCCCCGCCATCGGCGGGAGCTCACGCTCGGGCAGCGACCACGGCTCCTTCAGGTGCTGCGCGGACAGCCGCCGGACCAGGTCGAACCCGTCGTCGCTGAGGTACTCCACGTCGATGGCCAGGTTACGGCGCAGCTCATCCAGCAGCGCCGCCGCGATCTCCTCCCGGTGCACCGGGTCGTCTTCGCGCAGCGCGACGTGAGTACCCTGCCAGGCCTCGGCGTCCGCGGCGACCTCGGGCAGGTCCCGGTACCTGATGCGGAGCAGCCCGGTCTGCTCCAGGTTGGGCATGGTGACCCGCCAGCCCCGTTCCAGGTCCAGGTAGAGCCGGTACCCGGTCACCTCACGCAGCGCCCGCCACGCCTCGTCGCGCTGGCTGTACTTCGCTCCCGGGTTCCGCGCGAAGTCGGCCATGGCCAGGCCGAGCTCCTCGGTGACCCGCTGGGCCACGATCTCATCGGTCAAGCCCTCCGGAGCCTTATCCAGGGCCCGGTACAAGGCCCCCCTTAGCTGGGTGACCTGCACGAAATCGTTGAAATGCCCGGCCTGCAGCGACGCGTCCTGACGATTGTCGACGAACGCGAGCAGCTTGCGGGCTTTGCTGTCGAGGTCGCCTTCCCAGGTGCGCAGCGTCCGGACGATGCTCGCGGTGATCAGCGACATGGCCGAGCTGCGGCCCTCCGCCGACAGCTTGGCCAGCTTCGCGAAATCGTTGCCGCGGGCCTGCTCATAAGACGTGCGGCAGCGCAGGCAGAACCGGAACGGGCTCGGCACATACGCCGCGTAGGTACCCTCACCCGGCGCCGCCTCACGGCCCGTGACATCCACCTGCACCGCCTCGGGCAGCAGCTTCACCCGGGCAGGATCTACCGTCAGGCCGGCCACCGGGTCATACGTCAGCCAGGAATACGGCAGCCGGCTCTCAACCAGCACCTGCTCCAGCGACGATGGCCAGGGCTGGTCATCACTGATGAACAGGTAGCCGCTCGCCTCGTCGCCGCCGCTGGCATCGTTATCCCGGCGAGCCGCATACCGGCGCCCGCCTTCGGTATCGCTCCGGGTCACGGCCAGGTAGTCCTGGCCGCACTCGCGGCAGAACGCGGTCGGTACCAAGATCCGCTGTGGCGCATCCGGGTCGCTGCCCGGTCCCGGCGCGGTGACCTGATAGGTGCTGGTGACGTGCCGGGTCGCCGGGGGCTCCAGCGTCACGTAGACGTTGTCGCCCTTGGACAGGAACTGGTGCAGCCGGAACGCGAACACCGGGCGGCCCGTCCCGGGATTGATGATCCGTGACCCGGCCTGCAGCGCGTCCTTGATCACTGCCGCGCACGCCGCCTGGTCCGTACCGGTCTGCTCAGCGAGCTGCCGCGCCGCCTCGGGAAGCGTCAGCGGACGGCGGCGCCGCCGCGGGCTGGCGGCCGGGGAACCAGGCTCGAAGCCGAAGACCTCCTCGATCCAGGTCGCCAGCGGGTCGGCGGTGAAGGCCGCGAACTCTTCCGGCGGCGGGGAAGCGCTTATGCGCGCGCGAAGTTTGTCAGGGGCGATAGAAGCCGGATCGGTGATCCGCTCCAGCGTCTCCCCGATGACATGGCCCGGCTGGACCGGCACCCCGAACAAAGTGGTCGCCACCTCGGCGACCGCCCGGCGCTGATCGCTGGCATCGCCCTCCGTGGTCATCGTGGCCGAGGTACCGATGCACTGAACAGCTGTCGCGTCACAGGTATCCCGGAGCCTGCGGACAAGCAGGGCCACGTCGGCGCCTTGGCGGCCGCGATACGTGTGCAACTCGTCCAGGACCAGGAACCACAGACCCCGGGCCGCGTCGATCAGGCCTCTATCCCTGGGCCTGGTCAGGACAAGTTCCAGCATCACGTAGTTGGTCAGCAAGATATCGGGCGGGTTAGCGATGATCCTGGCCCGGTCCTCCGCGGACTCCTGCCCGGTATAACGCTCGAAAGTCACCGGCGGCCCATCGGGATAGCCGATCTTCAGGAACTTCTCCAGCTCCCTCAGCTGGCTGTTGGCCAGGGCATTCATCGGGTAGACCACGATCGCCTTGATCCCAGGCCGGTATGTTCCCGCCGCCCTGGCTGCCAGGACCCGGTCCACGATCGGGATGATATACGCAAGGCTCTTCCCGGATCCCGTCCCGGTTGTCAGCACATAGCTGCTCCCGGTGCGCGCCGCCTCGACGGCCTCACGCTGATGCTGATGCAGCCGGAGCACCGGGCCGTCGGGGTTGTCGTCCTTGAGCCGGAAGATCCTCTCGCACTCAGGCTGGAGCAGCCCTTCGGCTATCAGGTCGGTGATCGTGCCCCCGGAGGCGAAGTTCGGGTTGAGTGACAGCCAGGGATCTGGCCACTGATATCCCCTGGCCATGCGCTCGGCGACATGCTCGCGGATGTTCTTGTCGTGGATGTCGACAAAGCTGCCGGTGAACTCACGGTAGTCGTCGATCAGCCGGTCACGAACCCGGAAAACATCCATGCCACATCCCACCCCGCGCCTCGGACATTCAAGGTGGCTCTCATGCCGCGCCTGCAAAGCTCAAAGGTCGCCGACGGCCACCACTCGCTGCCCGACCAGGTGATTTCCGGCGAGCAGCCGAACCCGTACATACAGATATTACAGGGGCGAATCAGTGTTACTTGTGATCTGCCAGTATCGATTGGCTACCCGATATGACAAGGTACATATCACGCGAAACGGTCACATATCGTCCCGCTGTCCTGTCCTTTCAAAGCTCTGTATACATGCCTGCAGATGGGCTTCATCCCTGATCTCGACCCCCATCCTGCCACCCTGAACCATATCCATTCAGCTGCCCATCTGGTGATCATGGCGAGATTTTCGAGGTGACGGAAATGCTGTGATCATGGACGAATGAGGAAACGCACGGCACGGCACTGCTGAAGTAGGCAATGATCTTATCGAGAGGCTTTCGCCGTCACCACGGTCCGGCCGTCGGTCGGCCGAAGACCTCGCGCAGGGTGACGGTAACCGGCTCTGGCGCAAATAACGTGAAGGTAACGTTCCGATCTTGAAACGCCCGGCTGGCCGTGCAGGTCATAACCAGCTCAGCTGCTGCCCAGCAGGGGCGGCAGTACGCGGCGCGGCTGGTCGCGGTCACCAAGAAGGGGCCTCGCCTGCCGCACATCCCGGGTGCTGGCCGAGAACGTCTCCTCCAGCTGGGCCAGCCAGGCCAGATGACCCTGCACCGCCTGGCGGCCTTGCGCGGTGAGCCGGAACCACGTGCGCGGCC
>OBLU010004269.1_pt1 | contig 12889 bp, 9 predicted proteins | sample 1518681 | NCBI WGS metagenome assembly OBLU01 (sample SAMEA3539304, study PRJEB22396) | soil metagenome | biome: tundra; feature: field; material: soil | place: USA | collected 2010-05 | depth 0.15 m | reverse complement strand
ATCGCGGGCCGGCCGTCCGGAGCCTCCGGCATGACCTGTGCGATCACCAGCGATCATTCTCGTTTCACTTTGTTGCTTTACGCCTGGGCTGCAGCCTGCAGTCCTTTCCGGTTGAACGCCTGTTCCGATCGCCGTAAACCAAGAACGCGGCCACACCGATGACGGCCGCAAAGTAACACATCGAACCCACGCCCGGTATCCGCAGCATTCCAGCGGCATCGGAAATCGCGCCCAGCCAGAACACCAAGCCGATAATCAGAACGAAGGCGCCCACAACCCGTCGAGGAAACTCCACGGATTCCACGAAGCTTCGCTTCCGCGGCCGGGGCGAAACCCTCGATGTTGTCCTGGACATTGGCATCTTCCGTTCCGAGCGGTTCGTGTCACTTAAGTCTTCTCCGTTACGGCCTCCGGGAGAACGTCACGGTCACTGGCCATCCACACGTACAGGGTCGGAAGCAGGAAAATACTCATCGCCAAAGCCGCCATCAGACCTCCGACGATTACGATCGCGAACGGGCGTTGCGAGTCGGAGCCGATTTCATGGGACAACGCGGCGGGCAGCAACCCCAGAGTGGCCACGAGCATTGTCATCATGATGGGCCGCAGCCGCAAGACAGCTCCCTCTATGGCGGATTCTTCGATCGAGAATCCTCGGGCGCGCCGCTGGTTGATGTACTCGAGCATGATCACCCCGGTTTGGACCGCGACCCCAAACAGCGCCAGTAAGCCGACCCCCGAGGAGACGCTGAAGTTGGTATGCGTGACCAGAAGCGCCAGCAAACCGCCGACGGAGGCGACCATCACATTGACCAGAATCAGAATCGCCCATTTGAAAGAGCGAAACATCGTATACAGAATCATGAAGATCAGCAGAATGGTCAGCGGCACGATGATGAACAGGCGCGCCCGGGCGCGCTGCGCGCTCTCGTACTCCCCCTCCCAGGTAATGTGATAGCCCCGCTGCAGTTGAACCCCTGCTCTTACCTTCCGGATGGCCTCCTCCACCGCGCTGCCCAGATCGCGGTCGCGCACGCTGTACTTGACGGCGATATAGCGCTCGTTCCCTTCGCGATAGATCTCCGAGGCGCCGTCCCGCATTTCGATCTTGCAGAGTTGCGCAAGCGAAACGCGTTCGCCGGTGGGTGACAGCAAGCGAATGTCTTCAATGGCCTCCCTTGTGTCACGGTACTGGGGGAGATAGCGCATGACCAGGTCGTAGCGCGCCTCGCCTTGCAGGACTTGCGTGATAGAGTTGCCGCCCACCGCGGTCTGGATGGCATCCTGTACGTCCGCGATGTTGATCTGGTAGCGGGCGGCCTGCTGCCGATCCACCGTGACATTCAGATTCGGCTGGCCCAGGACGCGAAGCACGCCGAGATCCTCGATTCCCTTGACCCCGCGCATGATCTTCACGATCTGATCGGCCTTGTCTTCGAGAACGCTCAAGTCCTCGCCATATACCTTGGTGGCGAGTTCTCCCTTGACTCCGCTCACGGCTTCCTCCATGTTGTCCGCAATGGGTTGGGAGAAGTTCCAGAGTACGCCTGGAATCTTCGACAGTTCCCCGTTCATGGCCGCGATAACTTCGTCCTTGTTCTTGTGAAAGGCCGGCCGCCATTGTTCCTTGGGCTTCAGGCCGACGTAGTACTCCGTGTTGAAGAAGCCGGTGGTGTCCGTTCCGTCGTCGGGGCGGCCCACCTGGCTCGTGCATTCGGTGGCCTCGGGAAACGAGCACAGCAGAATCCGCGATTGATTCGCAAGCCGGATGCCTTCGCTGGGCCCCGTGCTCGGCGCCAGAGTGCCACGCACCCATAGAGAGCCCTCATCCAGGTGGGGCAGAAACTCAGAGCCGATCACGCCGCTTTCCGCGAGATAGATCGCCAGGAGAAGGCTCGCTACGCCCCCAGCGGCGGTGAGCCAGTGCAGCCGGATGGCCCACCTGAGCGTGCGGCGATATCTGGCGGTCAGCCATGTCATGACGGGGTTGCGCCACTCGCGCGTCCCCTTGGCGAAAAAGAAACTGGAGAGGACCGGCGCCACCAGGATGGAGAACAAAAGCGCGCCTAGCAGCGCAAATGCCACGGTCCAGGCCATGGGCTTGAACAACCGTCCTTCCACGCGTTGTAGCGTGAAGATGGGCAGGTACGCCGTGATGATAATCGCGATGGCGAAAAACACCGGCCGCTGCACCTCGTGCGCCGCATCGAAGATCCTCTCCTTCGGCGACCGGTTGTCGTCCCCCCGGCGGCTCAAGTGACGCACGATATTCTCGACCATCACCACGGTGCCATCCACCACCATTCCGAAGTCCAGTGCGCCCAGGGACAGCAGGTTTGCGGGAATGCCCTTTAGCTTTAAACACGTGGCGGCGAACAGCAGCGAAAACGGGATGGTGAGGGCGACGATGATCGCTCCCCGGATGTTCCCCAGAAACAGCAGGAGAATGATCACGACCAGAATGATGCCCTCGGTGAGGTTGTGGAGGACCGTTCTCGTCGTATGGTGTACCAGGTCGCTGCGGTCGATGAAGGGAACGATTCTCACGCCCCGCGGCAGGATGTGATCGTTCAGCTCCTCGACTTTGGCATGGAGTCCCAGCAGGGCGGCTTCCGCATCCGCGCCTTTGCGCATGGGCACCCACGCCGAAACCACGTCATCGTTGTCGATGATCCTGCCGTCCTCGCGGCGAATCGCGCGGGCGAACTGACCGAGGCGGATCTTGGGCCCTTGCGCGACGACAGCGATATCCTTCACACGAAGCGGGGTACCGCTCTTCGTCGTCAGGACCGTGTTTTCAATGTCATGTACGTTCCCGACAAGCCCTACTTCCCGGACGTTGATTTGTTGCAAGCCGGCTTCGAGGAAGCTGCCCCCGGCATTGACATTGTTATTGGCGAGCTGTTGCTCCACCTGCGCGAGGCTCAACCCGTAGGCGATCAGCTTATTGGGATCGACGCGCACCTGATATTCGCGCGTCGGGCCGCCGAAAGTAGCAACGTCGACGATATCCGGGACGGATTTCAGGTTTTTCTCGACTACCCAGTCTTCAAGCGACTTCAGCTCCATCACGTCGTATTGGGGATTGGAGCTGTGGAGCGTGAAGAAGTAAATCTGGCCAACCGGACTCCAGTCCGTACCCATTTGTGGCGTTACGCCCGGAGGCAAAGCGACCTGCCCAAGACGTTCGAGAACCCTCTCGCGGTTCCAGCCGTTGTCCGTTCCGTCTTCGAACATCAGCTTCAGGTCGGAGAGGCCGAAGATAGAGAACGAGCGCAGATGGGCCATTCCAGGGATGCCATTCATTACGATTTCGAGCGGTATGGTGACCTGCTGCTCGACTTGTTCCGCCGAAATTCCCGGCCACTGCGTGATGACTTCGACATAATTGTTCGCCACGTCCGGGTAGGCCTCGACGGGAAGCTGGTGAAACGAGACGGCGCCCAAGGCAAACAGGAGCAGCGCGATCGCCAGGACTAGAACGCGATTCTTGAGGGCGAAATCGACAAGCCGTCGAATCATCTATTGCTCCATGGTGTTCTGCAGGACGAGGGCGTTTGCGACAACCTGGGCGCCCGGCTTGATGCCGGAAGCGATTTCCTGCAGATTCCCCGGGAGCATGTTCCCGCCAGCCACCTCGACGCGCCGGAATATCCCATCTTTGGCCGGCGTATAGACCCAATCGCGGTCGTGCAGGTGAAGGATCGCCGTAGCCGGCACAGTCGCGTGTTTCTCTTCCGTCGCGCCGTGAAAGGTCGCGGTAACGAACATCCCAAAGCGCATGAGCCCGGGATTCTCGACTTCAAGGCGCACTTTGGCTGTTCGAAGGTTCGGGTCCATGATTTGAGCGATGTTGCCGATCCGCCCTCTCAGAGTTCGGTTTGGATAGGCATTCAAATGGATATCCGCGTACTCGCCGAGGCGCACCTGGGCCAGATTGTTCTCGTAAACATCGCAGACGATCCAGACGTGCGACACGTCGGAGATCGTGAAGGGGTTGGGCGCCGCCAAGGCCTGCACGCCCGATGAGTTGGTGATTTGTTGGTCGGTAATCACTCCCGAAACCGGAGCGTGAACCTCGACGATTCCGGACGGATGGCCGGGATCGGATCCCAGCAAACGGAGGTGTTCCGTGGTGGTTTCCAGATCGACCTTGGCGTTATCCTCGGTGGTTTGGGCGACTTCGAGGGCGCTCTTGGGAACGGCCCCATTGTCGAAGAGGAGTCTTGCGCGATTCAGTTGGATCTGCGCCAATTGTTCGTTCCTGACGGCCTTCTGATAATCCGAGAAGGCGCCCGCAATGTCGGTGCTCCTGACTTTGAACAGAAGTTGCCCTTCCTTCACCTCGTCTCCCAGCCGCGCATCGATTTCCACGACGCGTCCCGAGGCGAGCGACGGAACGGGCGCCTGCCGCGACACGTCGGGACCGACCACCCCGGTCACGTTCAATTCCGGTGCGGCGGAGTATTCACCGGCTGTCGCCAGTGGGAACTGCTCCGGATGGTCCACTTTGAAGTTGCCGGCATCCATGTCCGGCTCGACCGTCACCAGGTGCGGCCCCGTGTCGGCGTTCCGAACCGACGCTGCCGTGACGTTCCTGCCGCATGCGGCGGTGGACAAAATCACGGACAAACACAGACTTACTTCGAGAAGAAATGAGCGATTCATGGAATCACCTCCCGGCCCGCCGCCATATTCATTTGGGCCGCCGCGGTCAGATAAGAACCAATCAGATTCAGATACGCCAGGCGTGTATCGCGATAGGCCTTTTCCGAATCCAGGTAATCCAGCAATGAGGCGCCGCCGTTCTGGTAGGAGAAGGCGACCCTGTTGCGGGTATCCTCGGCAAGCTTCAGGTACTTGTCCCGATACGGCCGCAAGAGATTCAAAGCGCCGACCAACGTGACGTAGGCCGAATCTACATCGCTGAATACCAGCGCTTGCGTGGCATCCAGCAAACGTTCATTACGGCCGATATCAATCTGAGTCCTCGCCTTCTCACCCTGATTCCGGTCGAAGATCCGCAGTGGAATCGACACGCTCACGCCGAAGTATGCGGGAATTGGCGGGTTGCGCGCAAAATCGATGCCAAAGGTGGGATCGGTTGATCCATTGGCGATCGCAAGCTGATGATTGGTCTTCGCCAGCTCTACCGATTGCATTGCGGCTTTCAAGTCCGGCCGCGCTTCCAACGCGATGCTCCGGAATTCCTCCAAAGGCATCGGGCGTTCGATGAAGTCAAAGGGCCCGATGGCGTCGAACTGCTCGATTGGCGTCCGGTCGTTCAAGAGCGTCAGGAGCTGAATCTTGGCTGTGCGAAGATTCACGGCGGCCGTTTCGAGATCGGACTCGAACTGGACACGCTGCAGTTCCAGCCGGTTGAGATCCACTTGCGCCATGTCGCCGGCCTGGAAGCGGTTGCGATTGACCGTGAGTTCCCGGTCCCAATAGTCGAGGTTCTCCCTGGCATTCTGCCTCACAGCCTTGGCCTGCAACGTCTGCACAAAGGCATTTCGCAAGTTGAAAAGCAGCGTCCGCTCCTGATCCGAGTAGGTGGAGGCAGCGATGCCGGTGGACTTCGTCGCGGCTTCCAGGCGCAACTCCCGCTTGTTCTGGCGCTCGTACAGATAGCTCACCGACCCGAACGGCAGCGTGTTGGCAAAAGGCCTGTAAACGGAATTCCCCGAGACGGAGGAAGGGGTGGTCGTCAGGGGATTGATCTGATCTAGCGTTCCCGTGAAAGTCGGGTTGGGGCGGAGAAAAGCCGTGACTTCGGAGGCGCGGGACTCGTCGATATTGAGCTGAGCCGCTTTCAGGGTCGGATTCGCGGTCTCGAACTTATCCTCGATCTGCTGCCAGGTAAGAGACGTCTGGGCCAGGACTACGGCCGGCAGGAATCCTGCAACCAGAATCGCACTGCACGTGCGCCGCAGCAGTGGCCGCGCGGTATTTCCCCGGGCGGTTATTGGTGACGTCTTCATAGAAATGGAGGGAACGCAAGAGAAAGGATCGGGAGTCGGCTACACTTCGTTTCTATCGCAGTCCAACTACGGGACGCCAGTGATCTTCTGTTGGGTGCGCCGGTCTTTCGATAATCGTTCGGCTGGCATTCGCCGGAGGCAGATCTTTCAGCCAGACGAGCAGTCTTCGCCGACAAGATGCCGTATCTTTTCGTCAGGGCGCCTGGCAGAATTGGCGGGCTGTACGTTCCACGATCATAGTGCGCTTCGGTACTGTTCGAGCGCGACTCGGACGAGCTGGCTGCGAGTGCGGACACCTGTCTTAGCGAAAAGTTGCTGAATCGTGTTCTTGACGGCGCTTTCCGAAATCTCCATTCGGGCTGCTATTTCCTTGTTGGCCAAGCCCTGTACCAACAACCGCAGGACCTCCGTCTCTCTACTGTTCAATGCGGCTCGCTCCCGATGCTCCGGCAAATGCGAATTCGAGGGGCCCAGCACGGTCACCGGCGCGCCCATCGTCTCCTCTTCGCCGACGTCCGCAATGATCGCAGCCAGCTTGGGGGCCGGTCCCTCCTTGTAGGTGGAGAACCAAACGTCCGCGGTAAACGATTCACCGTTGCCCCGGTGACCCCGGCATTGCATCGATGCCCGGAACTGCGGTGCTTCTTCCCACCGGAGTGCATGGTGCAGGTCGGGGAGAAATGCTGCGATGGGATCGCCAATCAAGCATCCGGTTCGCGGAACCATCAATTCAACGGCCGCGCGGTTGGCGAGCTCGATGAAACCGCGCTCGTCGACGGTCACGATAGCCGCGGGGCTGGTCTCGACCAACGCCTTTAATCTTTCCTGCGCTTCCAGGCTCAGGCGGCGATTGCGAATCAGTTCTCCAACGAAGAGTCCGCAGCCCGCGAGCGCCAAGGTCTCGAAGCCCAGACGAACAAATGACTGATTGAGTGCGCTGAAGACCTCGGCGAGCGCCGCACAGGCGGCGCCCAGCAGCGCCACGAACCACCGCGGCAGGAATGCCGCAGCGAGCATGATGGGAAACAAGTAGAGAAAGCCTAGCGAGACGTAGGGCTTCGTCCACCAGTCGACCACGGCGATTATCAGAACGATTACGCCGCTAACCATCAGGACCGGCGTTCGGTTTCGTTGGTCCCACAGTCGTTCTAAGGGCTGCATGAATTTTGGAGAATCTCATTCTCCCACTTCTCGGGCCATGGCGTGGCTCAATCAAAGGATTGACCCAAGAATCCGCAAGTCCACAGATCTTCTAGACCAATCGCCTGTGCAGGATAGCGCGAAGTGCAAGTGCCTAATCAAAGGATCAGCCGCACGATCGGGTTTGGATTCACCGGATTCTCGCCGAGGCCATGGACAATTTGCGCGAAACGACGGACACGCGGCCTTGTTATTCCCATGGGTCTACATCGTCGAACCGTCGGCCGGCCACCATTCGGACGGGGACGAACCGCAGGTATCTCACGATGCGCCAGATTAAGCCAGATTCATCATTCCCATTTCAATTTGCTGTTGACACAGCGAAGAGGCGCGCGGTATGGTACGAAGTGGATGGACGCGGCTTGAAGCTGAGCCAACTCCACCCGATTTGCATGGATCCTCGGTAGGCGAGGCGTCCGCGCGGCAAACAAGCCACTGCCCTCAGGCATCCAAAGATGCTGTGTGGAGGGTGACCAGGGACTCCCGGGTTAAGGGTTTCTCTAACGTGGCTGAGGTCTTCGGATCTCTCACGGCGTGCGGTGCTGAAGCTTGGACCAGTGGGGGAATCCGTCAGCAATCGTTCTGCGATGGTTGGCCATTTCTTCCGCTCTGGGGGAGATGGTTTTTTGTTTCCCCTCCCGAGCTTCGACTCGCCTCCAGAAAGGTATATGGAACCTAACGACGATAAGCCTCCGGACCCTGAGGGGCGCCCCGGAGGATACGGCGTGGAAGTTCCGGCGGTAATTCGATAGGCCTTCCGCCATCGCTTTCGCCGCCGCTTCTTCCGCGAGTTTTAACGGTGGTGAAAGCCGAGGGCTGAAGGCCAACGCTCCAGTTCCTGGAACGCGAAGTTCTTCCCCTTCGACATCTCCAAGACGACCAATCCCGGCGCACGGCCGTGACATCGAGCCGCCAGCCGTAACGCTTGTGGTGTCTTTGCCCGCAGGCAGAAAAGGAGATGCTTCGATGACGAACAAATTTGTGACGATGCCCGCGTCCGGCGTGGAAACGGAAGTCATGCCGGTCCACGGGCGTGTGGTGAAATCCAAGCGGGCGCGCGATCTGCTCACGTTCCTGATGGTAGCCGGCCCCGGACTCATCGTCATGGTCGCGGACAACGATGCGGGCGCGGTATCGACGTACAGCCAGGCCGGAGCGCAATACGGCATTCATCTCTTGTGGATAGTTCTGCTCTTATTGCCGGTGACATATTTCATACAGGAAATGGTTGTGCGGCTAGGCATCGCGACGGGCAAGGGTCACGCCGCCATGATCTACCAGCGGTTCGGAAAGTGGTGGGGGCTGTTTTCGCTGTTCGATCTGGAACTGTTGAACTTTCTGACCCTGGTGACGGAGTTCGCCGCGATCGATCTGGCGTTGAACAAGCTGGGAGTCGATCCACGCATCGGCGTTCCGTTGGTGGCTGCGGGTTTGATTTTCATTGTCCTGACCGGGAGCTACCGCCGGTGGGAGCGCACGGTGGTTTTCCTGTGCTTGTTGGACCTGGTCTGGTTCGCAATCGCGTTTACGCTCCGGCCGCCCATCGGCCAGATCATCCGCGGCTCTCTCGTGCCATCCATGCCTGCCGGCGGGCTGACGCCGGACCTGATGTTCCTGGTGATCGCGATCGTGGGGACGACGGTGGCGCCTTGGCAGCTCTTCTTCCAGCAGAGCTGCATCGCCGACAAGCGGCTGCGGTTCGCGGACATGAAGTGGGCGCGCCTCGATACTTTCCTGGGGGCCTGCATTACCATCACCGTGGCGGGTTGCATGATGATCGCCGGCAATGCGTCTCATGCGCACGGCTTTAAGTTTACGGACCCGGCGCAGATGGCGATGGATATCGGCAGCTTTACCAACGGGTTCTTCAAGCACGCGATTCTGCTGCTGATGATCAACGCCGCGGTACTCGGGACGACCGCCATTTCGCTCTCCAGCGCATGGGCGTACGGCGAGGTTCGCGGCTGGCCCCACAGCCTGCAACTCCCTGTGCGCAAAGCGCCGGGATTCTATGCGGTCTACCTCGCGTGCGTGGCAGCCGCCGCGGGACTGGTACTGATTCCGGGCGCGCCGCTGCAACTGATCATTCTGGGCGTGCAGGTGCTCGCGGGAGTGATGCTGCCGTCGGCCATCGTCTTCCTCCAACTGCTGCTCAACGATAAGGAACTCCTGGGCGAGTACGCCAACAAGCGCTGGAACAATGTGGTGAACTGGACCATCGTCATCGTCTTGTTCGCCTTGTCGCTGATCCTGGCCGCGCAAGTTGCGGCCCCTAACCTCTTCCCGGCATCTTAATTGTGGGTATATCGAAAAGGAGAAAGAACATGGCTACGACAATGAATTTGATCGAGACGAACGAATTGACCAACCATTTCCTGGTTGTTCATCCCCTGGACGATATACCGGAACAGAAGGTCGATACCGAAAGTCTTGGCCCGATGCCGATGACGGCGAGCGTGCGTATTTCCTTGCTCAGTCTCCGCGCGTACCTGGTGGTGATGATGCTCCTTGTGCTGTACCACGTCCTGGTCCTGGCAGGCCTGTTCGCCAGGTAGCGATAGCGGGTTGATCGCAAACGACTGCCTCGAGGATACGGATATGCGTGTGAACCGTCCGCTCATTTTGCCAATCGCCGGCGTTCTGTCCGCCTGGCTCCCCGCCCTGGCGCAGAACGCCGCCGATCAACCCTCCGCGGACCGCTGGAGCATCCACTTCCAGGCCACGTCCATCGGACAGCATCACGGATACTTCCGGTCCCTCTATGAAGGGCCAAACAGCCTGCCGCCACACCCGGAAAGCCGCGTTTCCCTCACCGCGACGGTGTTTCTGGCCTATCGCGTGAACTCCTGGACCGAACTGGTTGTCGATCCGGAGGACGCCGGCGGCAAGGGTTTCGGCCAGGTAACGGGAATCGCCGGATTCACCAACGGCGAGATCCCGCGCGTCACCTCGGCCACGCCAACGCTCTATGTGGCGCGTGCGTTTGTGCGGAACGTCTGGGCTATTGGCCCGGCCAGGCAGGTCGCGGAGGGCGGGCCGAACCAACTGGCCGGAGCGCAGCCTGTCTGCCGGTTCACTCTGATCACGGGTAAGTTCGCCCTGACGGACTATTTTGACGACAACCGGTACAGCCACGATCCGCGCGGTCAGTTCATGAACTGGTCGTTGATGTACAACGGCGCGTGGGACTATCCTGCCGACGTACGGGGCTATACCATCGGGACGATGCAGGAACTGACCATGCGCTCCTGGTCCTTGCGGGTGGCAAGCGTCATGGAGCCGACGGAGGCGAACGGCCCTACTCTCGATACCCGGATCGCGAAGAATCGTGGCGAGGTGGCCGAGTGGGAGCGACGCTACAGCCCGAAGAGGCGCCCGGGCGCCCTGCGTCTGCTGGGATACCTGAATCGTGAGCGCGCCGGCACGTTTCGGAATGCGCCCCTCGTGAACGGCCTCCCCGATCTGGCGCCGACCCGCCGGCCGGGTACGAAGAAATACGGCTTCGGCGTGAACCTGGAGCAGGAGATCACGCCTGATTTCGGCGTCTTTGCGAGATACGGGTGGAGCGACGGCAAGAGCGAATCCTGGGCATTCAGCCAGATCGACCGGTCCGTGAGCGGTGGGGTCTCCATCCAGGGGCGGGCGTGGCGGCGCTCCGGCGACACGGTCGGCCTCGCAGCCGTGCGCAACTATCTCTCGGGCGACCAGCGGAGTTTTCTCGCCGGCGGCGGCGTGGGTTTCATCATCGGGGACGGACGCCTGAATTATGCGCCGGAATCAATCGCGGAAGCCTATTATGCATGGAGCGCCACCAAACAGTGGACCTTCACCCTGGATTACCAGCGGGTCGTTAACCCCGCGTACAACCGCGACCGCGGTCCGGTTTCCGTGGACTCGCTGCGCGTGCACTGGGAGCGTTAGCTTGCAGATCCCAATAAGATCACTTCACCGCGCGTAGTATGGCGCGGTCGTAAGCATACCCCGAGGGGCGCAGAACTCCGCTGTGTCGCCCATGAAGATTAGATCGAAGCCGGCGGACCCCAGCTTGGCCGGGGAGAGTTCGTACACCGTGGAGTAGCGATACCGGCGCGAACCATTCCCGAAACGCTCGAAGGGAACCCCGCGCGCCAAGACGCGACAGCCCATCCACAATTTGAATTTAGAGTGGGTCGTTGATGAAGGCTCCTGTTGTCAGGGTAATGGATGAGGTACTGCAAGGACGACGCCAGGGAGCCCAGTTTCGTGGTCCGCCAGCCGGGCCATCTGGTATATTGGAAGTACTGACCAACACGCGTGGGCGACTAGCTCAGTTGGGAGAGCGCTGCGTTCGCAATGCAGAGGTCGGGGGTTCGAGCCCCCCGTCGTCCACCAAAACCCCTATTTGACCGCTGGCCGCCGCCGCAGTAGCACCGCAACCGACCCGACCGTCAGCCCAAGCAGACAACCCCCGACGGCCAGAGCCGGCGGAGCGCGCGAAAACAGAAGCGGCCTCCCCCACACGAGCAAGGCCAACCCTATCGCCAAAGGCGCGCCAACAACCCCGGAGAAGAGAACCACTCTCCACCCGCTGCGCGCGCTGTACAGGCACCCAATCAGCGCCCCCGCCCCAAGCCCAATAGCGATCATGAACGGCCAATTCGGATAGATCGGCTTGATGGGCAGACTGGCCGGGTCGAGGACTTCCACCAGGGATGGCGTTTGGCCTTCCGCAGCGCCGCCTATGTTGCCCTCCATCATGAGCCCCATGAGCTTTTGGATGACGTGCTGCGCCTTGATGGCGTCCGGGTAACGGAAAGACACCGCCAGAACCCGGGCACCGTCGGAAGGCACGAATCGAATGTCCCGCTGCAACTGTGCAACCGCGTCTTCCATGGTCCCCTTCGCCACCCCGCGGGGATAGAGCCTCTCATCGTGGATGATCTCTTTCAGCGATGTGGGGTCCTGGGCCTTAATTACCATTGCAACTACTTGGTGTCTCACTTGGTCTCTCATCTCCTGTTCGAGACTTTGGCCCGGCGCTTCCCTCACCACCGTCGGCGTCACCCGCATCACGCCGCTCGACTCGTATCTCGGTTGCATCGTGAACGCCGCCACGGCCATTACGATTGCCCCGGCCAGGCCGAGCGCCGGAACGAACTTCCAGAAGCCCCACGTCACCATCTGCATCTTCAGCGCTCCTCCCAGCACATTCCACACGTCGCGCCAAACCGGTCCGATATCTTCGAGGAGAGCCTCGAATTCCTGGCCGTACCGCGCGCGCCACGCCGCCGGGTACAGCTTGACCGCAAAACGCATCAGGCGTCTCATGCGTGCCGCAACCTTTCCAACGCCGTCTGGAGAACCCGGTCGAGGTTCGCCACCTGCGCTTCCAGATAAGTCCGGCCGACGGCCGTGAGCGCGTAGGGTTGTCTGCGGTTATCGGATCCAACCGGACGGATCCAGCCGCGCTGCTCCAGGCGCGTGATGGCGCCGTATAACGTGCCTGGGCCGAGGCGGACGTCGGCGAAACGCATCACGTCCTCCATGATGGCGTAGCCGTGCTTTTCACCATCGGCCAGGCTGGCGAGCACGAGAAGTGTGGGATCCGACATAATATTACGTCTCACGTAGTATCGTACGGCGTAATAGGCGAATTGTCAAGCGAAGAATAGGCAGGCCGGGAGGCCCGCCCCACTAAATGCGATACCATTTGCCTTTCGGAGGCCAAT
>OBLU010004268.1_pt1 | contig 12890 bp, 4 predicted proteins | sample 1518681 | NCBI WGS metagenome assembly OBLU01 (sample SAMEA3539304, study PRJEB22396) | soil metagenome | biome: tundra; feature: field; material: soil | place: USA | collected 2010-05 | depth 0.15 m | reverse complement strand
ACACCGCCGGTCATTGTCTCTATGGAGTAGCGCTGGGGACTGACACTGTTCTTCAATATGAAATGTATCTTTGACGCCTCAATTGTGTTCTCGAAGAGAATTGGCGAATCAGCGGATGGACCGGTGGCGAATACCCTTTGCCCGGCACCGGGAAGTTGATTCCTGGCGTCCTGGGGGGGATTGCGCAATATCGGCAACGCGCGGCAGTTCAAAGTTCCTGCGGCTAGAGCAGCCAGTCCTGTGACAAAGCCACGTCGCGTAATTGCCAACTTCGCTTCTCCCGAGAAAATTCAGTCGTCTCAGCGTGAATCGTCTGCGCGGCAGTTTTCCCTCTTTTAAAAAATCAGATCTTGTTGTCATTCGTCGGGTGCATTTGAAGCCAATATATTCTTTTTTAGAACTCCAGGCCGTCGTTCCCGTTGATTATCCTAACGTGAGAATCTTTGCAATGCTTGAGAGTTTCGGATTCCACTTCACCCCCATCCATTCCTGGATGCAGATTGCACTCAGAGCACACGCGCTAACAAGTTAACAGGCCAGATGAATTCATCTGGCCTGTCTATTGGAATTTCAGCTGAATTGGCGCTTAGAATTGGATCCTCGCCACAATCTCGCCACTTCTCGGAGCAAAGTTTCCGCCTGCGCCGGAGATGCTGTTCCCCAGGTAACCGAAGCCGTTGGCAAGGCTTCCGTCGCTGTTATATTGAGAAGCTTGGGCAAAATTTCCCGTGTTGTTCAGGTTGGGGTATGCCCAGCGGTTAAAGACATTGAAGAAATCAGCGCGGAGCGAGAGTTTCAAGCCCTCCTTGATGTCGAAGGCCTTGCCAAAGCCCAACTGTTCGCTGGGATATCTTGGACCACGATAATCGTTGTAGTACGGCTTGGAAGTGGAGTAGGTCCCGGGAGTGGGGTTTGCCCACGCGGCGGAGTTGAGAAAGAGCGTGGTTCTGGGGTCACCGCTGTGGTTATTGAGACTGTGCAAGAAGAGCTTCTGGCCCGGAACGCGATTCGCCCAAACATTATTATTGTTATTACTCGAGGGAAAAGTCACCTTATCCAGGGTGAAACTCGTCTGCGCGTTAGGTACCAGAATCGGGAAGCCGCTCTGGTAATGGAAGATGCCGTCGGTTGTCCAGCCTGCAAACAATGCACGCCTCCAGCCGCTTTGCGCAAAGCGGAGAGCCGGCACCTCATAATTGAAGTAGAAGTTGAGCATCTGCGGTTGGTCGATGGACAAAAAGGATTTGTGGCTCTTGGGTGACTGCGTGGGATCCTGTATAAATGTCGCGGTGGTGTAAGTCGCCTGGTGGCCGTTGGGCGAATCCGCCGTTCCCAGATCCTTCGACCAGGAGTAACCGAGGCCGCCCGACAGTCCGTTGCTTATCCGCTTGGTGACCTTGACTTGAAGCGCGTCGTACCAGGTATTGCCATCGCGCTCATATTGGTCACCAATATTGCCGAATTGCGGGAATGGCCGTAATGCCTGAGCCAAGGTGGCTCCGGACGGGAAGGTGGAATACGGCGCCGTGAATCCTCTCGCCATCACGGTGGGAGAAGAGATCGGCTGCAGTAGAAGGGCTTGGTCAGCCGGATTGGTAACGTCCAAACCGTGTTGCGCAATGACCGATACAGGGAGTTGGTTGATCACCCTGAGCCCGTCGGATTCCAGCCAAACACCGCGGTTGTCGATGAAATTTGCCTCAACCGACAGATCCTTGACGATCTCGCGTTCAAAGCCAATGGTTAATTGCACAAAACGTGCCGGACGACCGTTGTTTGGAACAGTAAAATTTGGGGGCGAGTTGGTTTGACCCAAATTCGGGTAGGCGCCAGGGTCGAAGTTGACGGCTGTCAGAGCTGCCGCGGAGTAGGGTACACCATTGGAGAACTGGCCGGCGGGTAGACCATACGAAGGACTGGTAATGTTCACTTGGTTGAAGCCAAATCCCTGGTTGCTGTAGTTGATTTCATTCATAAAGAGCTGCTGGCCGGAGTAAATTCCCGCCCCCGCATGGATCACGGTCTTCGCATCCAGTTGATAATTGACGCCGAGGCGAGGCTGAATCATCCAAGGATAGAACTTCTCGAAGATGCAGTTACAACGCCCGGTCCCATACCCCTCGTATTCGGTTCCACCCAACAGACCGCCCGCCGACGGATTCACGACGCTCGGGCTAAATTGGGTTTCCCGGTTTTTCTGTTCGTGCTGCATCTGTTCCCAATCCCAACGTAGTCCGTAGTCCACAGTGATTTTGGGCGTGAGCTTCCAGGTGTCCTGCGCGTAAATCCCGCCCTCTATGCGGTGAAACCATTGAATGTTATCGTTTCCGATATTTCCGCTGCTCAATTGCCCCAGAGCGAAGCTCGCGAAAGCGTCGCCGAGGCTGGTGCCACTTGGGAAATTGCCTTGGGAGGACGGCAGAGACGTCTGACTGGCATCGAAACCGTAATTTCCGTCCGTTACGTCGTTGTGAGTGCCAAAGACCTGATGACGGAGATCGCCGCCAAATTTGAAAATATGCTGGCCGTGGACCCAAGTCGCGGATGCAGTGGGTTGCCAGTTGTGGTCGATAAATGGAGCATTGTTGTTTCCCAACTGAGGAACGGACTGACGGTTGGTGTAGAGGCCGTGGATGATCGGGAAGGTTTTGGCAGCGCCGCCGGGCATATCTGCCGACGTGCTCAACCCAAGAGTTGTCAAATCGAAGTTTTGCACCGCAGAATCCTGCGCGGCGTTGTGGCTCGTATAGTCGAATCCCGCGTGGAGCACAAGTTTCGGTGTGGCCGTATAGTCCGCATTGAGATATACCTGCGGGGCGGGGGTTGTGTTCCACCGGGTCTGGGCTGCCGTGCCGTTAATGCCGTCAGCCGCGTTGTCCTTGTTCGATTGCTCGGCGATGTAATAACCCGAGAGGTGCCACGACTGACCGATCGAGTGATCGATTTTGATGCTGGTCAAGTACTGGTATTTATTGTTCGGCTGCTGATTTGGGTAGTTGTTGTTCAGCGCGCTGGCAGTGGCCCCCGATGGAGTAGGAATGTAGGTAAGAACCTTCTGCGCCACCGGATCCCAGGTGGTGGGTGCGCCGATAAAGTTGTTCGGGAACGGATCGCGGACCGTTGCGGTCGAACCATCCGTGCAGGTTGCCGTCCTGGTCGTCTTCGGGTCGTAAACCGCACCATTGATCATTTGCCGGCCCAGGCAATCCAGGATCGGTTTTCCATTGGAATCCACAATGGGACCAAGCAACAGAGAGCTCAGATCGCCATTGCGATAGGCCGTCGTGGGAACCGTAATCGTTCCCTGGTTGAGGGTTTGCGCGTTGTGGTACTCCTCGTAAGCGAAAAAGAAGAAGGTCTTGTCGTGGCCGTTGTAGAGGTGAGGGATCACCACCGGTCCACCGAAGGAGCCGCCAAAATCAAGCTGCCGCTGTACGGGGTTATACTTTTGGCCGCTTGAAGTGTAGTTGAAGGGCTGTCCGGCGTCCAGATCCTCATTCTCAAGATAGTTGAAGGCCGTCCCGTGCAGCTTGTTGCTGCCGGATTTCGAGGTGTAGTTGAAAATTCCGCCCGCTGACTGACCAAATTCAGCCGGATAGTTGTTCACCAGGAGTTCTTGTGCGGCGAGCGATTCGACCGAGGGCTGATTTTCATCGGAGATGGCGCCCTTGACCGCCGAGGTGTCGTCCAGGCCGTCCATAAAGACGCGGTACGTCGTTCCCGGCGAGCCGCTGATGTGGATATCGTTCCAGCCGCCCACGATGGTTCCAGGCACCAACGCGGCAAAACTCATCGGGTCGCGTATAGATCCGATGCCGGCGACGTTGAGCGGCAGCTCATTCATGTCAGTCGTGGAGACTTCAATATTGTTCTGTGGGCTATCGGTCTGGAGCAGAGGAGCATCCGCCGTTACCGTAATTGTCGCCGCGCCTTGTCCGACGGCGAGTGTGAGATCGACGCGAGCTGTCTCGCCGACCGAAACCGTGACTCCGTTTCGGACCAGCGTACTAAAGCCGGGAGAAACCACTGTAACCGAATAAACGCCCGCACTCACTTGCGGTATGGAATAGTCGCCGGCCCCAGTCGTGACGGTCGAGTTCTGCGTGCCCATCGCGGCATTGGTGATGGTTACCTTGGCTCCCGTGATTCCCGCGCCAGACGGATCGGTGACAATTCCTGACACACTGCCGCGATCGCTTTGTGCAAAGCACAACACGCCCGCGCAGCACAGCACAGCACGATGAATATGAGGTTCAAATTTAAGTACTTGAACCAATTTCTTTGTTGCGTCATTTGGCCCTCCTTGGCCTCACATGAAGTGCCGTGAGAGTTGGCGGAGATCGAATGCCTGGTCAGAAACGAGTGCCTACCCCGTCGTCGAATCGAATCAAAATGTTGATTCGATCTCGCCCAACAGTTCGCACTTTTGCTCGCATCTTCTGATCCAATTCGGCCGCACAGTACCTTTCTCAGAAATCGAATGACGGAATTTGTCATCCGCCGCGCATGGTCTCTGCAGGAATTGCTTCGTTTTGCGCAGGGCATTTTCAACTGACAGAACACTCTTTCAGTCGACTTCCCAATGCGACTCCCACCCTACGCTCAGCCTTGTCCGTTCCCGCAACGTTAGGACAGTGCGCTAACCTTGCCTCTATACAGCTGATAACAATATGTTTTCTCGGAGCAACAATGTCGTAACGGTAGATACGTCGGCTAACCCAGGACACAGACAATTCTCGGCATGGAGTTGCCTGCTCACGTCGCAAAATGCATGGGATGTTTTCAGGAGTTGACGCGGAAGGATGATCGGGAATCGACCCGGCTCCTTTTGACCAGCAGCCAAACGTCGCTTTGCACACTTGCCAGAAGAGGATGGTCGCACACGACGGATTCGATGCGTTTCCTTTATCGTCTCATTCTGATTCCGCGAGTATTCCCCGCTATACTCATCGAGCCATCTTAGGCGCGATTACGCGCCTCGCAAGAATGACGCCATCACTGAGGGGAATATGGAGTGCAACCTGGACGGTAGCACTGGCGTCGGCTTTAACTGGATTGCCTCCACCTATTCCGCTCTGTATTCCGTTGCCCTTTCACTGCTCATCGACGGCGGGGCATCCTCCGGCGCACTTCCCCAATGCGTATTTGGCTTATCCACCATTTCCAGGGTCAGGACCCCTCCATTCGCGATTTCCGATTGCCGGAACCATGCCCGGTTAAGGGGCTTGCCATTCAATTGAGCCGATTGAATGTACTTGTTGCGTGTCGAAACATGATTCGCCAGGATAGTGAACTCCTTGCCGTTGCCCATCCGAATTGTGCTCTTCGCAAAGATCGGGCTACCGATCTCATACACCGGGCTGCCTGGACATACCGGATAAAAGCCGATTGCGCTCAGAACATACCATGATGAGGTGGCGCCGCCGTCATCATCTCCGGGAATGCCTAGCGGACCGTCTCCGTACCACACGTCCATTAGCTGTCTTACCCGCTGCTGGGTTTTCCATGGCTGCCCGGAGAAATCGTAAAGGTAGGGAACATGAAAACTGGGCTCATTGCCCTGGGCGTAAAGACCGACCAGGCCCGTGGCATCCGGGAACTGCCCGAGAAAGGCATACTTCGAGGTGCCGTACTGCTCAACGAACAGGCGGTCGAGCTTTGCGTTGAACGCATCGCGCCCTCCCAGCAGATGAATCAAGCCCGCAACGTCGTGCTGCACGTTGAAGGTGTAGAGCCACGAGTTGACTTCGGTTGTGTAATCGCGCCCCCCTTGTCCGCCACCTAATGTCGGGTCAAAGTGCGCGACCCACTTTCCATCGGCGCTCTTAGGAGCCATAAAGCCGATATCCCCGTTGAACACGTTTTCATAGTTGAGCGCCAGCTTGCTAAAGTACAGAGCATCCGCCTGCTTGCCGAGAGCCTTGGCAAATTGCGCGAGGCACCAGTCGTCATAGCTGCTTTCTAGAGTCACAGAGACTGCCTGCCGTCGCTCTGGAGTTACCTCCGGCACCGTTTCTTGTTCTCCGCTTTCGAGCGCCGGGAAAAATCCCTTTTCGAAGTACGCGCGATCCAGGCCCGTCAGCGGCCCCCGACTCCAGGGAAGCATGGTCGACTCCGTGGCGCTTTTTCGCATTGCCGCATAGGCTTGCTCAACATCGAAATCCCGATGGCCTTTCATATAGGTATCCACAATAAAAGCAATGGCATGGTGACCGATCATCACCGCCTGTTCGCCAGCTACCGAGGGAAAAGAAGGAAGCCAGCCACTCTGTTCATACATGCGCACGTAGGAACGGACCATGTCCTCCTGTTGCCTGGCATCGAGCAGAAGTTGCAGGGGATGGAGTGACCGGTAGGTATCCCAGGTTCCGTCATCTATGTAGAAGTCATGCCCTTGCGCATCGTGCACGGCGTGGTCGTACCCGCTGAAGTACCTGCCATCCTCGGTAATATCGGTCATGCGCCCCAGGGAGCGATAGAGGGCTGTATAGAAGATCGTGCGCTGCCGGTCCGTTCCCCCCACTGTGCTGATGCCGGTGAGAGCCTTGTTCCAGATATCCCGCGTGTTCGACTTCACGCGCTCGAAGGTCCAGCCCGGGATTTCCCGCACAAGATTTCGCCGCGCCTGCTCCGCGCTGATGTAGGATAAGCCGACGCGGACTTCGATCGGTTCTCCAGCGCGCGTCGCGCCATCCGAAACAAATCCTATTTGGTCGCCAATCTGCGTGGCCTCATGGGACAGGCCATCCTTCTGCCAAGTCTGGTACACATCAAAGGGCCGTGAGAATTCAGCATAGAAGTATTCCCTGGTCTCCTTACCGGTTTCGTCGATCTTCCCAACAGGGCCAACAATCCGCTGGCTTCCCTGCACCACAGTGTGCCCAACTACAGTAAGCTCCGCGTCATTCCCCACGCTAAGTATGAGGTGGGCATGAGCGCTGGACGGGAAGGTGAACCGGTAGTACGCAGCTTGTTCGCTTGCAGTAAGCTCAGCCTTGATATTCCAGGTTTGCAGGTCTGCCGCGTAATAATACGGAGTAGTAACCTCAAAATCGTGATCGTAGTCCGACGCATTCGCAGCGGCGCTCGTGCCGACCTCGCCGACTGAGGCCATCAGGACCGCTGGACCAGCGGGGAAACCGTATATCTTATCGGCCAGATAGCGGTCGGTGATTCCTGGGGTTGTGATCGGGGCAAGCCTCGACATGCCATGAGGGCGTTGCACGTATGGAATGGTCGCGGTGAGCAATTGTCCAATGCCCCCGATGTTCGGGGAGACATAATCAACGGGTTCTTTCTGATGTTGCGCAAATGCGGCTAAAGCACCGCCGCCCAAAATCGCCAAGAAGGCAAATGTCACTGCGCTCTTCATATTCCCACGTCCTGTGTGTTTCAGTTTGTAACTAGGCATCTTATTCACTGACTTAGAAGGAATTTGGTTGTCAAGGAAGCCTGCGATGATCCCCCTGCCCATACTGTGTACTGGCCTGGCTCGATGGCCCATTGTCCGGCCGCATTCCAAACTGCAAGCTGATCCTGCGGGACTCGGAAAGTCACCGTCCGGGTCTCCTGCACCTTGAGGTGTATGCGGGTGAATCCCTTCAGCGAGCGTTCGGGAGTTTCAACGCTACTCACATCCTTCCGCATATAGAGCTGCGCTGTCTCATCCCCGTCTCTGCTACCAGTATTCGTCACGTCGACAGTGATCTGGATATCGTCTTTGCTTTTCGGCGAGGGAGCTTGCACGGTAAGGCGGTCGTAGCGGAAGGTTGTATAACTCAGGCCGAATCCAAAGGGAAATAGCGGTTGGCCATCGTCGTCCACATACTTATGCGTGCGCGACGGGTCGAAGTTATAGAAGTCCGGTAACTGGCCCGTACTACGTGGAAAGGTAATGGTCAGCCGGCCGGCCGGATTGTTATCGCCGAACAGCGTCTCGGCGATGACCTGCCCGCCAAATTCCCCCGGATACCAGGCTTCGAGAATGGCCGGAACATGTTCCTTTGCCCAGCCGATCGTCAGAGGGCGTCCATTTTGCAGAACCAGAACCACTGGCTTGCCCGTGGCGGCGACCGCCTCGAGCAGGGGTTCCTGGTTTCCCGGCAAGTCAAGGTTGGATCGGTCGAAGCCTTCGCCTGAAATGCCCTGCCACTCGCCCAGGGCGAGGATAACAACGTCCGCATCTTTCGCTGCGGCCACCGCAGCTGCGATATCCTTGCCGGCATCAAAATGGACGGCAGTCTGCGGGAGCAACTTGCGAATCCCCTCCAGCATGCTGATGTGCAGTCCGTTCTCTTCCTTTTCGTAGTCCCCGTACCGCGCCACGTCGCCATTGGGTCCGATCACGGCGATGTGCCGGATCGAGCGGGAGAGCGGCAGCAGATTTCCCTCGTTGCGGAGCAGATTCATCGACTGGCGTGCTGATTCAAGCGAAAGGGCGAGATGTTCTGCAGAGCGATTCACGCTGGCGTTCAATTTTGGGTCCACCAGAGGACGATCGAAGAGCCCGAGAGAAAACTTCACGCGAAGCACTGACCTCACTGCGCGATCGAGATCCGCCGGGGAGAGCGTGCCTTCGTGCACGCATCCCACGAGCGCCTTCTGAAAAACGTCATGGTCGAAATCATAAAACTGCATATCGACGCCAGACCGGATGGCCATGCAGGCGGCATCCTTGGGCGTTGCGGCAATGCGATGGTCAACGTATAGGCGCTTAATCGCACCCAGATCGGAGAGTACGAACCCCTGAAAATTCCATTCCTCACGGAGGACCTGTTTCAACAGGAACGGGTCTGCCGTGATCGGAATGCCATCGATTTCGTGGTATGCGGCCATGACCCCCATCGCGTGTCCTTCGCGAATGGCCGGCTCAAATCCGCGCAGCATGACCATGCGCAACTCGCGCTCTCCCATATGCACAGGAGATGTATTCGTGCCGCCGTCCGGTGAACCGTGCGCGGCAAAGTGCTTAGGCTCGGCGACCAAAGTGTGGTCGGTGTTAAGACTCTCTCCCTGCATTCCACGCACATAGGCCAGGCCAAACTGGCCGGTCAAATAAGGATCTTCGCCAAAATCTTCTTCGACGCGCCCCCACCGTGGGTCGCGGGCAAGGTCGAGCACGGGAGCAAGAATCATGCCGACACCGGTCGAGCGAGCCTCGGCTGCGATGGCCGCCCCAGTCCGCTGCGCGATGACCGGGTTCCATGTAGCCGCCAGATTGACGGGCGCAGGAAATACGGTTCCCGTGTCAAAGCCGTGCAGGCCCTCTTCAACAAACAGAGCCGGAATGCCGAGACGATTGTTCGCAATCACCCAACTCTGGATTGCGTTGGACTGGACCGAGGTCGGATACGTATCGTGAATGCCGCCCACCCCATGAGTTCCCCACATCGCCTTCGCTTTGTCCGGGAGAAAGGCTGCATCGAGGGCAACATGATCCTTGCCGGTATGCTTGTCTTCCAGGGTTCCAGCGGCCGCGTACAGATCGAGTTGCCGGGCCTTCTCTTCCAGGGTCATCCGCTGCAGCAGATCGTCGATGCGCTGCTCGATGGGCACGCCCCGTTGCTTGTACAAGGCATTTGCGTCTGCGCCCTGAACCGCCTGTTGCGCCTTGGCGGGCATGAGGCAAACCGCAAACACCAGCGACAGCCCAAGCAGCACAGAATATTCGCCGGAAGACCCCCATACAAATCGGACCTTCTCTTCCTTCTGCCGACCCAATTCAGGCTCCCGTGTTGTGGACAAGGCATTGCCCCTGCCAGGGGACGACCTCCGTTCATCTTGCCTTCTCAACCTTGAGGCGAGACTCTGTACATCGATCGAACCTTCACGCTGCTTGCCGCATCTGTTCACGTTTTCGCTCTGCTCCCGGCTGGCTGTTGGTAAGTGACAACTACGTTACTGGACCGCAAGAGGATATGACAACGTTAGCGCCGCTTCTAACCTGGATTTCAAAATTATGATACTAAACGAGTTCCATGGACGGCGAACTGCTAACAGTAGGTACCTTCGGGAAAGATCTGGGAACGGGGATGATTCTGGGACCGTAACCTGCATCCCGTTTCTCCTCGTAAACAACCGTCAGGGAAATGTGCTTGACTGCAAACGAAATGAGTCTCATCCATCTGCACAGGTTGTCGCGGCTCCGCCAGCGGAAATGGCTGTCTGATGGTTCTCCTTGAGCGAGGCGGCGCAGTCAAGACCATTCGAGTGATCCAATGCTAAAATTAGAGCCGCAATGTTTTCATATGATTGAGGCGACAGAGTTATTTGTATGCACCCCATGGACCCAATCGACGCGCGGGAAGCGGAAATCGCCAAGATTGCGGAATCAAAGGAAGACATTGCCACGCTCCAACAACACGTCACAGAGATAGTTGAAGGCACGGCATTCAAAGGAAGTCATCGCAGCGGTCAATTTCTCAAATATATCGTCGATCAATCAATTGCTGGCCATTTCGAGTCGCTCAAAGAGCGCGTGATCGGTATGGAGCTATTTGGGCGGTCTCCATCCTACGACACGGGCGAAGATGCGATTGTCCGAGTGACTGCGAGCGACGTGCGCAAGCGCCTTCTGCAACACTATGGCAAGTATGGAACACCCTCCGAGTTCCGTCTCCGCCTGCCTCTAGGGTCGTACATTCCGGAAATCACGCGCGAGGGTCATGGCGTGGTGGGGCAGTTCGATGCATTAGAGCTGCACCAGGAGCCGGCGGTTTCACCGCCCGATTCGGCGGCAGCACCGCAGGAGCCAGTTGCCATTTCTCATACCGCTTCCTTCCCGGAGGTAGGACTCCGCGCAGCAAGCCCAATCACGCGTCAATGGCTAACTTTTGTCATTCTGTTCGTGGCACTGAATCTCGCATTGTGGAGCTTTCTCTGGAACCGCTCTTCGCGCACGGAAGCGGCCACAAGGCCTTCGTTTCCTTGGTCAGCACTTTTCAATCCTTCCCACGCCACGGTTCTGATCACCAGTGATCCCAACATTGCTCAAATTCAGGGATTTACTGGCACTCAGATTTCGGTTTCTGACTATGCGAATCACAATTACATTCCCGAGCCAAACAATCTGACACCCGAGGAAGACCGATTCTGCCGCATCATTCTGCGAGGGGACACTTCTTTGGTCGACACACCGATCGCTGTAAATATTGCGGAATTAGCCCAGACAAACTCAGCAAAAATCGATGTGCACGCCGCGCGCAGCATCCAGCTTTCCGATTTGAAAACCGATGATAACTTCATTTTCCTTGGAAGTCCGCGGTCGGATCCGTGGACTGCCCTTTTCAGCGACCAGTTGGACTTCAGATTTGTTTTCGACAAAGCCACGAACCAGGAAATCATCCAAAATGTCCACCCACGCTCGCATGAGTTGCCGACATACGTCCCGACGGCCCCGGGTTGGGCTACCGGCCAATCGTTTGCCGTCATCGCGCTGGTTCAGAATCCCGATCAAAATGGGCAGGTTCTCCTTCTGGCGGGGGCAAACGCTGAGGGTACCGAAGCTGCGGGAAAACTAGTCAACGATCTGCCGCGGCTTGCGTCCACATTGCATGGATGCGGCATCCAATCTGCGGGTCAACCGCAACATTTCGAGTTGCTGTTGCGCTTGAACACCATGGCGGGCTCTCCAAGTAATGTTGATATTGCCGCGTGCCATGCACTGTCCGGCACCAATGCCCACTGACTTTATTTCAATCGCTTGCGGCCGGCGCCCTGCCGCAGGGTCAATATAACAGGCATCCGGCTCCTGCGCACACGCGTTTCTTACGTCATTCCAATGCTTCGACTCGCTTCCCATTCCGCAGGTATCCACCGTTTCGAAGCGGTATTCAGAAAACTCTCGCTGCTTTGGACGCGTTAGAAGCGCGGTGTAACCTTGTGCCGTGTTGACCTTCGCATAGAGTGGCTATTTGGACCGCGGTCCGGTGGTTCTCTCATTGGAGGTTTGATGGAAAGACGGCAGTTCCTCACTTCTTCTCTTGCAGCATCCGCCATCACGCTGGCAAACAGGACCTTTGGAGGTGTTCCATCGCCAATGCATCCGCGCGATTATGATTTTCGGCAGAGAATTTCGCGTGAGGTGCTGGACAACTATCTATTGGCGGGCGATCTCGATGGAGGGACTGCTCAACGGCAGAGGCGATCTCGACGACATACGCATGCTCGGGCAAATCGGAGCGAAATACAGCTGGCCCCACGCCGGCTCGTCGTTCTCGAAACGGAACGCCATCTGCGACTTGCAGCTTGGGCAATGCGTTCACGACTCTAATTGACCCAGCGGATAGTTCCGGGTGGAATTTCGCAGTTCTTGCGGCTGAACCTTGAGTTTGCGCATCCCCTCCGTGTCCGTATAATGGTAGCGAAACTCCCACGCCAACCCGTGGGCGCAAACGACTTTAGGTTCACCGCCGGTTTGATACCGTGTGACGATGGATCTTAATTCGTACGTTCACTTTCATTGGTGTGGTATTGTTCAGTCCTATGCAGCATTTCAAGTGATTGTTTATAAATAGGTTGCAGGAGTAGTTCAGTGGTAGAACGTCAGCTTCTTTAATGCTTATAGGGCTGCTTTCGATGCCATCTTCTTTAGAGTCAATGATAATCAATAAATTCAAACACTTATAGGTAGTTGCGGGGGGCCGCATGTGTGTGCAAATCTATACAATTGTGTGACTTTTATGCAACTTTCACGGATGTGGATAGTAAAAATGGCTAGTAAAATTGCCGCACTGTTTGACCCCGGATCATGGCTATATTCTGATTAGCCGGCCGAATGGGTTCGGGAGGTTGCATTCCGCCTCATCTGGATGTCGGCCTCATCTACTCAAAAGCGTAAGAATTCGGACCTTGCCGGCTCCGGCATGGGACCAAATGACCTTCGACAGATC
>OBLU010004267.1_pt1 | contig 12890 bp, 16 predicted proteins | sample 1518681 | NCBI WGS metagenome assembly OBLU01 (sample SAMEA3539304, study PRJEB22396) | soil metagenome | biome: tundra; feature: field; material: soil | place: USA | collected 2010-05 | depth 0.15 m | reverse complement strand
CGACCGCCGACGGCTCCGCCGCCGCCCGGATAGAGGAGGAGGTGGTGGTCACCCCCGGCGGATGTGAGCTGCTGACCCGCTTCCCGGCCGACCAGCTCTACGTCGCCGGCACCCGGTTGTTCACCGGCGTGGAGCTGCCCGCACATACGGAGGAGAGCGCATGACACCGCAGTTCCCTGCGAGCATCGGCTGGCTGGGAACCGGCCGGATGGGCGCCGCCATGGCGGGGCGGCTCATCGACGCCGGGCGACCGGTCACGGTCTGGAACCGGACGGCGGCCAAGACGGAGCCGCTGGCCGAGCGGGGCGCGGCCGTCACCGGCAGCATCGGCGGGCTGGCCGGTTGCGACCTGGTCTTCGTCATGGTGTCCACATCCGCCGACATGGAGCAGGTCACCCTGGGCGCGGGGGGACTACTGACCGGCGAGCGGCGGCCGGGCATCCTGGTGGATTGCTCCACGGTGTCCGAGGAGGCGTCATCCAGGATCCGGGCGGCCGCCACGGCCGCCGGGACCGGGTTCCTCGCCGCCCCCGTCTCCGGCAACCCGGAGGTCATGGCCGCGGGACAGGGGATGTTCATCGTCTCCGGCCCGGTCGAGACCTTCCACGCGGTCCGCCCCGACCTGGAGCGGATCGCGAAGACCGCGGTGCACGTCGGCGGGGAAGAGCAGAGCAGGCTGGTCAAGCTGTGCCACAACCTCTACCTCGGCATGATGGTCGAGGCGCTTGTCGAGGTGGTTACCCTGGCCGAGAAGGGTGGCACCAGCCGCGAGGCATTCCTCGAGTTCTTCAACGCCTCCGCGCTCACCTCGGACTGGATCCGCAGGCGCAGCCCGGAACTGGTGCGCCGGGACTGGACCCTGACGTTCACCAACGAACTGCTGCGCAAGGACTTCGACCTCGGCCTGGGCGCGGCCCGGCAGCTGGAAGTCCCGATGCCGGCCGGATCCACCGTCTACCAGCTCATCCAGGCCGCCATCGGGCATGGCCTGCGCGATGAGGACTTCCTGTCCCTGTACCAGATGCGAGCCCAGGCAGCCGGCCTCCCCTAGCCGGCGCAGCTGTGGGCGCGGGTGCGGGGCGGCCGTGGCGCTACGGCGGCAGGCTGCCTGACGCCCCCCCGCGTCAGGCAGCCCCGGGCCTTCGCCCAGTGCGCGGCGTCGGCTACCCCCGGGGACCGGCGGCTAAGGCACGGGCGCGGAGCGCAAGGCGTGTCCGGCTGGGGTGCCTAGGTCGATCACCGGTGAGGACGTTGCGACGACTGTGACTGGGCGGTTGTGGCAGTAGCTGCGCAGCGCGAGGGAGAGTTTGGGCTCGGTATCTTCCGGTAGCCGCAGCTCGCTGAGATGCGCGATGAACGCGGGGGTGAGCCGGGCGCGGCCTTCCAGAAGCCACAGCCGGTCGGAGCCGTGGCGTTGCTCCAATTCACGGGCAGCGCCGTGGCCGGGTTTCTCTACCAGGTCCACCATCAGGCGGCCTCCGCTGGTCTCGGTGGCGAGGATCACGCCACGGTGCGCCGCTTCGGCCCGGTCATAGGGGCGGGCCAGCACGGTGTCGCCGGCGGGGCTGGCGTGCAAGGCCAGCATCGGGTTGCCGTGCGGGTACAGGTTGTCGGCGAAGGCCATGTACAGGTCACCATCGCCTAACCGGGCGGCGCCGTTGAGGATCGAGGTGACATCGGCGTAGCGGCCGTGCTGTCGCACGAACGCCAGATCGAGCTGCTCCCACCGGGGTGCGTGGCCCGGGGGCAGTCCGGCTGCTCGGTGGTACCGTGCGGTCGCCCCGGTGGTCAGGACCCGCCGGGCCCAGCGGATGAACGGCTCGTAGTACGGGTGGTAGACCACGACGACGCGGGCGCGGCCGAGAGCGGAGATCTCACCGAGCAGGCGCACGATGCCGGGCTGGCCGTCGACCGGCGTGAACTCCTTGGGCGCGAACGCCGACCAGTCCTGGCACCCGGGTGCCGAGGCCGCCGGCGGCGACGACCACCTGGGTGACGTCGCGGCCGGTCACGGCTTCACCACCCGAGCGCGACGGGCCCAGGCTGCTACGGTCGGGTGGTGCATACTCGCGTGACCGGCGTCCTCATCGAGGATGATCACATCCTGCTGCTCAACCAGGACACCGATGGCCCGCGGACCTGGTCGCTGCCCGGCGGGAAGGTCGAGGACGGTGAAACCCTCGCGCGGGCTCTGGTGCGGGAGATGCGGGAGGAGACCGGTGTCGAGGTGCGGGTCGGCCGGCTGCTGTATCTGTGTGATCACGTAGCGGCGCATGTTGTTCACATCACCTTCGAGGTGGTCAGGGTGGGCGGCTCCCTTGGCGCGGTCGAGGCCGGCAAGGACACCCGCCCGATCCGCGGGGTGGAGTTCGTGAAGCTGTCCGAGCTGGCCGGGCTCGGTTTCAGCGACACGTTCGTGCAGCTGGCCCGGTCAGGGTTCCCGGGCGCCGGTTCGTACATGGGGCCTAAGTCCGCCATTGGCCTGTGATGGGCACAGCGCGTCGATGACGAGCTGGTCCAGGTCGGTCAGCGGCCGGTCCCGGTCGGACAGCGCGCGGGTCCACGACCGCAGCCGGGCGGCCAGTTCGGTCACGGCGATCCCGGATTGCTGGCCCGGATCGCGGGCAAGGCGCACGCCGGCGCCGCGTGAGCTGCCCAGAAGATGCCGCGACCGGAGCCGGGTGATATCTTCCCGGCTGGCCGGGGTGTTCCACGCCGCGCCGTGCAGCCACCGCTGCACCGGCTGGTCCTGCCCGGCGGCGGGGCCGTCGCCGCACCACACCTGCACGTTGCCGGCCAGATGATGTACCTCGCCCGGCCCGCGGCCCGGCTCGGCGACGGCGACGGTGTCGCCGGCGGTGTAGGAGGTGTTGGTGGGCGGCGCGGCGAGAGTGGCCGTGTTCAGCTCGGCGTGCGCGGGCAGCCGGGCACCGGCCCAGGCCGCGTACGCCGCCGCGCCGATCCAGGTCACCCAGTAGACGGGGTGATGCTCGTAGCCGGGGCTGACCTGCCAGCGGCCGGAGGCTCCGGCGTGGAGCCGGCCGCCGCGGCCATGTGGCATGCAGGTCAGCAGCAGGTGCGTGCCGGCATGGCTGTTGGGCAGCCCTGCGGTGTGCAGCAGGTCGAGCAGCCGGGCGTACTCGGCGTTGGTGATGAGCAGGTTGCGCAGCGCCACGCCGGCGGTCTGGACGTAGCACGCCGCGATCGGCAGGCGGCATGGCGGCCCCGGTAACGGCCCCGCAGGCTGGCGCCGGGGCGGCGGCCGGCCGCCGATCCGGTACAGGTGGTCCCCGGCCAGCCACCCCCGGGCCGTGCGCGCCGCCTTCTCCCCGGCCGCATCCGCGGCCAGGTGCAGCCGCAGCATGGTCTCGGCCCGCACAATCTCCGCCTGGCCGGCGCTCAGCATCGCGGCAAGCTCAGTCTTCGTGCCGGCAGTGGCGAACGTATCGTCACCGGCTTTCACCGGGTCTGGTGTGCCAGCCGGCGCGGGGACGAGAACTTCGGGCAGCGCTGCGGCGAGGTGCCGCAGGGCGGTGTGCGGGGTGAGGACATGCTGCTCGTAGCCCATCACTGTGTAGTCGCGGCCGGCCAGGTGCTCAGCCAGCAGCACCGCGTTGAGCACCACCAGCCGGGTCAGCGCAGTCACGTCGTCCGGCTCGTCGCAGGGGACCAGCGCCGCCCACCGGCCGAATCTGGCCTGCCGGGTCGTGGCGGCCAGCTGCGCGTACCGCTCGGCGTAACGCCACCTGGCCCACAGCCCGCCACGGGTGAAAGAACTGGCAATCCCGGCCGGGCTGCGGGTCAGCACCACCACCGGGGCCTGCGGGAACAGTCGCAGCAGCGCCGGGACGGCGAAGAACAGGTTCGTCTCCTTCACCAGATGCCGGCCGGCCGTGGCGTACTTGCTGACCGCGAACGTCACCAGCCAGTGTCGAGCTAGCCCGGCCAGCTCGACGTCGGCGATATCGGCTACGGCGGGGTTGAGCGCCGACAGCGGATGCGCCGGCCCGATCTGCTGGCGCAGCGGCTCGTTGTGCTGCACCAGTGCCGGACGCAGCCGGTCCGACAGCCAGTTTGAGCCCACCCGCTCGCTGACGCCGAGAGCCAGCACCGGCGGGCGCAGCACCATGCCCTGCCCGGCCGCGCGGGTGCGGGTGGCGGCAACCCGGGTGTCGATCTCGGCCAGCACATGTCTCATCGCGGCACCACTGACTGTGGTCATCGCACTTCCGCCCAGACCACTTTCCCGCCCGTATTCTGCGGGAAGTACCAATCCCACTTATCGCTGATGGTTTCCACCAGCAGCAGCCCCCGGCCGCTCTCAGCGTCTCCGCTTATGTTCACGCGTGCCGGTGGCTGCGGGCTGGCATCCCAGACGAGAATCGCAACCCGTGTCTTATCCGCCAGCAGCCACAGCCGCAACGGGGTGATTTCCTCCATGGCGCGTGAGGCGTGCATCGCATTGGTCATTAGCTCAGAGACCAGGAGTTCGGTGCTTTCACTCAAGCGGGTGAGTCCCCACCCCCATAGCAATTGCCGGGCGTGCAGCCGGGCGCAGGGCACCGCGCCCGGCAGCGCGCCCAGTTCGATGAAATCCCGCAGCGGCCATTCGCTGTCCATGCCCGTTCCCTGATACTGGGGAGGCAGAACCGGCACCGGAGCGCCGCTCTTCCCGGGACCGCGCACAGATAACACGCTCCCGTGTACAGTGCCGGTTCCGCCTCCAGCGGCACAAGCAACGCCCGCAGCTACTCGTGGCGTATATGCGCTCGTGCTGCCGTTCATTGGAAACCTCCCTGCTAGTCCCGGCTGGGCGGGTAGTTAGCGTTGCTGCTGCCGTTGGGGCGCTGGCCCAGATGGCGCAGGATGTAGCCGATAGCGAAGCTGCGGCCCGAATTGGGCGGAGTGGCCGCGATGATGCCGTGGAAGATCAGCCGCAGGACCGGCCGGGACACCTTCCGCAGCCGGGCCTGTTCGGTCGCGGGCTTAAACGGGACACCGATGCGGTCTTGTGGCTGGTCCATGCGGGGCTGCCTCCAGGGGCGGCGATAGGAGTGGCGGGGGCGGGCGTCAGGGGTGCGGGGCTAGCGGCAGGTTGGGCAGCGCTACCGCGAGTACCGCAGCCTGGTCAGGCGCGCAGGCCAGCGCCGCCCGGATGACCGCCGCCAGGTGCTCCTCGCGGCTGACCCGAGCCCTGTATTTCCAGGCTGACAGCCCTGGGTGCCCGTCGGGTACACACAGGGCGATCCTGGCCAGCAGGTGTTTCTTGCGCAGGTTGGCCATGATCGTCATGACCGCCGTGTACGAGGGCTCCTGTCCGTCACGGGTCTGGTAGTCCAGGCGTGCCCGGCAGGTACGGCCGGTGATCGGCTCACGGGTGCGCCACATGACGTCCATCACCGCTGACTCAAGCGGCCCCAGGCCCGGCACGCTCACAGCCGGGCACCGTCCGCGTCCAGAACGGTGCGCACATGGCTGGCCGGAACCCGGCCCGCTTCCGCGATTTCCTCAGCGGTGGCGCCTGCCCGTGCCGCGATGCGGATCCAGTCATCAGGGTCACCCAGCGGCATTGCCCGGGCGGCATGCCCGGCCCGGCGGCGCTGCTCGGCTGCGTCCACCGTGCGGCCGAGGCTGCCCCGGAGGCTGTCGAGATCATTCGCCGCGATCACCCGGATGAGCCCGTCCTCGCCGTGGGAGAGCGCGATCCACGCTGAGCCAGGGTCGATGTGCTCGACCTGCCACTCGCCGCCGAAATCAGAGATGACCGCGGCGAGCTTGGCGGGGTCGTAGCCGTGTTCGAGCAACTCCCGCAGGGCGGGCACGGTCGCGGCGGTGAAGGCGAGCGGGGGCGTGGGAGGAGGGCGTCTGGCTGCCCGGTAGCCCTGCGGGGTCCTGCTGATCTCACACAGCGGCCCGCCGTAGTCGCGCAGGAGCGCGGTCAGGCTCGCGGCGTCGTCGCCAGTCATGTCAGCGGGATGCATCGTCGTGTGTCTCCTTCGGTATCCGGCGGGGTAGCGGCGGGATCTGCCCGGCAGGCTCACCTTGCCCGCCTGCGGGCACGGCCTCGGGGCGGCATTCTCGCCACATCGGGTACATTTGCGGCCCGTCGTCGGGTAGCTGGATCGGGGGGCGGTCGGTGTAGCCGTTGCGGAGGTAGATCTGGCGGGTGCGCAGGTCGGAGGCTTCCAGGTAGGCGGGAACGCGGGCCTTGTCGAGCATCTGGTGGTAGGCGCGCAGCAGCGCGGTACCGATGCCCTGGCCTTGCCGCTGTGGGCTGACAGCGAGGATGGCCAGGTGATGGTGGGCAACACCGGCCGGGTGGTGGCGGTCGAGCGCAGCGTCGAAGGCCAGGAACCGGCTGGTCCAGGGACTTGTCGCGACCGGCAGCCGTGCGTCATAGTCCGGGGGCTGGGATGGTCCGTCCTCGCCTACGGGGATCCACAGCGCGGCCGCGGTGCGGTCAGGGGTGGTGTGGATCACGCCGCTGGCCATGGCGTGCTCGACGTAGATCCGGAAGTAGCCGGGGAAGATCTCCTGGCGGGCGGCCGGGTCATCTATCAGCCACCGCGACGGCGCCAGATCGTGGAAGGCCCCGGCGATGACCAGGCTGAGGATGTCCAGGTCGGCGGCATCCGCGCGGACCACAGCTGCGTCCAGGTCCTCGGCGGCCGGGCCGGCAGGTGGCGTCATGACGGAGTTCCCTGGCCGCCCGGGGTGAGCTGGCCGGTGACGGCGTGCGCGCCGAGCCCGATCGCGGCGTAGACCTCCGGGCGGCGGACCTTGAGGACCAGCCCCCAGCCCAGCCCGATCACCGCGACTGCGGCGAAGCTGGCGGGCAGCGCCCACGCGGCGGGATGCCCGGCCGGGACGCCGAGCAGCGTGCCGTAGTGCAGCGCCGCGAGGACGACGATGCCGGTCAGCAGGATGGCAGCCAAGGCGGGGGCGATCAGGCGCCGCCAAGCATTCTCGCCGTGCGGGTCACGGGCGAAGAACGCGATCACCGCCACGGCGGTCAGCGCGAGCAGGACCAGGATGCCGAACCCGCCCGTGGTGCCGAGCCAGAAGAACAGCCGGGTCATCGGATCCCACCCGGCCAGCGCGTAGGCGGCGATGACGGCCAGGCCGGTCACGCTTTGTGCCAGCGACGCGGCCTTCGGGATGTTGTTACCGCCGGTCCGGCCCAGCGCAGCGGGCAGCACGTTCTCGCGGCCCAGAGCGTACATGTACCGCCAGACCACGTTGTGGAACGCCAGCGCGGCGGCGAACAGCGACGTCAGGAACAGCCACTGGGCGGCCTGCGACAGTGTGCCACTGCCGCCGAGGCCGAACAACAGGCCGGGGCCCTCCTTTCCGGCCGCGGCCACAACGTGGGCATCGCCGGCGTGGGCGGCCATGGCCCAGCTCGCCCCGGCGTACACGACAGCGATCATCGCTAGGGCAAAGTAGGTGGCCACAGGGATGGTGCGGCGGGCGTTACGCGCCTCCTCACTCATCACCGGCGCCTGCTCGAACCCCACGAAGCCCAGCACCGCAACCACAGCGAGGACCCCGAAGGTGCCGAACCCAGCATTGGTCAGGGCGGCCGGGGAGAGGGTCGCGAAGCTGAGGTGCCCGCCTGCCGGGTGCGCCAGCCCGGAGACCGTCTCAGCGAGGATGACCAGGATCTCCGCGCAGAGCAGGACGCCGAGGACCCGGCCGGTGATATCCACGCGCAGCAGGCCCAGGACGGTGATGATGGCCCAGGCGCCGAGCGCCCATCCCCACCACGCGGCGTGCACATGCAGATGGGCCGCAGCCTGGGCAGACGCGTTAGGCCCGAACGCGCCGTAGAGCCCGACCTGCAAGAACGTGTAGGACAGCAGCGCCACCAGCGCGGCGGCGACGCCGATGACCCGGCCGAGGCCCTGGGAGATGAAGGCATAGAAGGCTCCGGCGTTCCGGATATGCCTGGTCATCGCGACATACCCGCTGGCAAATACACCGAGGATGATGGCGATGACCAGGAAGGCGGCCGGGATCCCGGTTAACCCGGTCGTCCCATAGGCGGTGGGGATGACGCCGGCGGCCACCGTCAGCGGGGCGACGCTGGCGAGGACGAAGAAGAGCACGGTGGGCACGCCGAGCCGGTCCCGGGCAAGTGCACGGGACACGCTGCTGGGCTTGCTGCCTGCTGTTTGCGTTCTGGACATCAAGTGGCTCCAGGGTTGAGACGGATCGGGTCGGGATCGGGTCGGGCGTTACACGCGGTGGGAAAGCAGGGCGCTGTCCACGGCGGCCTGGGTCTGGGCGATCAGCTCCCGCAGGCCGGGATCAAGCTGGCCCACCGCCTCATCGAGACGGCGGCGGGCGTTCGGCGGCAAGTACATCGACAGCTGATGACTTAGCCCGCAGGCGGTGGCCAGCCCGGCGAGAGCCGCGCCCTGGACGGCTACCGGCTGGGATGAGCTCAGGACGGACCTCACGCGCACCAGTGGCGCGAACGCGCAGTCCGCGTCCACCGGAACCCACCGTTCAGCCCGCCAGGGACGCCGCGCGACGGCCCGGGTCAGGTACCCCGACTGCTCCAGCCGGACGGCAACATCCGCCGCCGCGGTGCGCGCCAGGAACAGCAGCCAGCCCTGCGCCGCATGCCGGTCATGTTCGCTGACGACAAGGCCCAGGACAGAGCGAGCTAACTCGTCCCCGGGCGGGGTGCGGTCCGCCACCACAAACCCCTCAGGCCGGATGCGAATTTTGCCTAATAGCATCAACTCAGCCAGCAACCCACCGGCCAGCCCCAGCCCAATCGCGCGCGGTTGCAGATGAGGCTTGCCGGTTAGCTCGTGGTGCGCCAGCAGGTAAAGATCATCAGCCAGCCGGCCGGTGCCGCTCAGCCCCGGCACGACTTTCCACCGCCTGTATGAAAGCCGCCCATTAGGGGTGCCGCTTCGGCGGCCACGAGCCTCGCCTCGTGGCTGCGTGCCTCTAGTTCGGCGGCGAGCTTCTCTAGCGCTGCCACTTGTGCTTCGCGTGCATCGTCGTACAGCATCCCGCCACTGTCGCGTGCCGGACGGTTACGCTGGGAGAGTTGACGGGCCAGCCGTCAACCCCTGGTCAACCCCGGCGGTCGTCTCGCGAACGGGTGTACGCGGATGCACTTCGCAGAAGCTCTGCGCGCTCTTATGACGGAGCGCGGCGTGAGCGGCAACGCGCTCGCACACACGGTGTACTGCGACAAGGCGCTCATCTCCCGGCTCGTCAACGGCAAGCAGCAGCCGTCCGCGAGCATGGCCCGGCTCCTCGATGACGCGTTAGGCGCAGGCGGGAAACTGGCAGCGGTCGCCCGCCGAGGCGGGACGACGGGAGCCCAGGCATCCATGGAGGAGGGGGAGACTGTTTCTGTCCCCTGCCAGACCTCCGACGGAAGGATCATCTTCGTGGACGTGCCGCGCCGACTGCTCCTGCGGGGTGCCGCCGCTGCAGCCCTCGCCGCCGCCGTGCCCGCCGGCTCCCAGCCGGAACTGAACGGTGAACCGGCGGCGACCCGGTTCGCTATCGCCCGCAGGGTGCTCCGGGACAGCGACAACCTGTTCGGCCCGCATCAGGTGATCCCTCCCGCAACCCGCCAGGTCCAGGCGGTGAGCCGCGCGGCCCGCCAGGCACGCGGCAGCGACCGGCAAGAACTACTCCAAGTGCAAGCCCAGTTCGCCGACCTGATCGGCTGGCTCTACCAGGACAGCGGCGACCATCAGGCCGCCCAGTACTGGCTCGACAGGGCCCTCGAATGGTCCCACCACGCAGGCGACGACGGTTCGGTGGCGTTCATCCTGGCCCGTAAGAGCCAGCTCGCCGCCGACATGGGCGACCCGGCCGGCGCCGTCGCCGTCGCCGAGGCCGCGATGAAACGGGCCACGCCCCGGACCCGGGTGGCCGCCGCCGCAGCGGTGTACGCGGCCCACGGCCACGCGCTCGCCGGGGAACGGGCACCGTGTGAACGCCTTTATGGCCAGGCCAGGACCGCGCTCAGCGAAGCCGGGGACGATGACTCGCCGTGGGCAGCTTTCTGCGACCAGGCGTACGTCGGCGTCCAGCACGCGCACAGCCTCGGCGTTCTCGGCGGCCACGCCGACGCAGCAGCCGGGTTCCACGCCGCCATCAGCCAGCTCCCACCCGGCTACTACCGCGACCACGGCGTCTACACCGCCCGCGAAGCTGTCGCCTACGCCGGAGCCGGTGAACTCGAACACGCCGCCGGGCTCGGTATGCGGGCACTCAGCATCGGGAGCGACACACTCTCGGCCCGGATCTTCGGTGAACTGGGCACCCTCGACGGCATCCTCGCCGCCCGTCCCGCCCCGGCCGCAGCCGGACATTTCCGGACTGCGTTCGCCAGCTCCGTGCTGCGCCCAGCCTGACCGCCAGGAGGAACCCGCAATGACCAGCAGCGACGACGACCGGCGGTGGATGGAACTAGCGATCGACCTGGCCGGCCAGTGCCCGCCATCCGAAGGCGCTTACTCGGTCGGCGCCGTCATCGTCGACGCCGGCGGGAACGAGCTGGCCCGCGGGTACTCCAGGGAGAACGACCCGCACGTCCACGCCGAGGAGTCGGCCCTGGGCAAGCTCCCGGCGGGTGATCCGAGGCTGGCGGGGGCCACGATCTACAGCACCCTGGAACCCTGCTCGCAGCGCAAATCCCGTCCCCGGACCTGCAGTCAGCTGATACTGGACACCGGCATAAACCGGGTCGTCATCGCGTGGCTAGAGCCGGCCCTGTTCGTCGCCGACTGCCAGGGCCGGGAGCTGCTGGAAGCGGCCGGGGTGACCGTCGCCGAGATCCCCGAACTCGCCGACCGGGCACGGGAACCAAACAAGCACCTGGCGCTGTAGGCTCTGGCCTCGCGCTCGCGGTGGGTTCTGCACCGCCACGGACGCTATCCGCCTAGTCTGCGAGCAGCACACAAGTAACCTGGGCAGCGTTGACAGGCACTCGTCAACCCCCGGTCAACACTGGCCGTCGTCTCGCGAATGGTGTACGCGGATGGACTTCGCCGAGGCTCTGCGCGCTCTTATGGCTGAGCGCGACGTCAGCGGCAACGCGCTCGCCCGGATTGTCCCCTGTGACAAAGCGCTTATCTCTCGCCTCGTCAACGGCAGGCAGCAGCCGTCGGCGAGCATGGCACGGCTCCTCGACAACGCGTTATAAGCCGGTGGGATGCTGGGTGACCGGGCGCCGGTCTTGGTGTCCAAGGCGGCGTCCACAGCAGGGCCTCCAGGTCCGGCGGTTGGGTTAGCAACGCCGATCTTGGGCGCCCTGGCCCGTTACGGGGCGGAACGACACGCCGTCAGATCGGTCATGGACCATTCGCCTCAGCGGGAGCCAGCCGGATCACCGGGAGCACGCGGTCCGTTTTTGCCTGGTACTTCGCGTACCGGGGCTGGGCACTGATGATCCGCTGCCAGCACTCTTCCCGGCGTGTGCCGTCAAGCTGTTCCGGCGCCACCCGGAGCTTGCGGCGCGGGAGCTCTATCCATACCTGGTCAGGGTGCGCCGCCATGTTGAGGTACCAGCCCGGGTTGCGGGCCGAGCCGGCAGCCGATACGACGATCAGCCACGCCTCATCGCCGCCGGGGAACCAGGCCACCGGCGTTTCGCGGGGCAGCCCGGTCTTGCGCCCACTGGTGGTGAGGAAGAGTACCTCCATTCCCATGAACCGGTAGCCCTTGCGGCGGTGCTGGCCGCTCATCCAGCGCCCTACCCATCTGCTGACCGGGCCAGACGACCTTGGTGTGCGGGCACCTCGGGTACCGGCCGGAGTGTCAAGGCTCATGACTGGCCTCCCATCCTGGACCGCTTCATGATGCCTGCCAGCGACACGCTGACCAGCAGCCACCCCGCCCCGCGGCCAGGCTCTGGCTGGTTGCCGCGCCAACCCAGGCAGATCGCCACGCCGGGCAGATGCCGGGCGCGCCGATTATCACGCTTCCCTGCCCGAAACGCGACACCCAGCGCGCATCACCCGCTGAGAATCAATAAGGAATCACTCGATTAGGAGGCGAGCATGGCCAGGATCCGGGACCAGGCGTCGTCGCGGGCGGCCTGGCTGAACGCTGGTGTGCCCGGCCAGAAGAACGCGTGCTCGGTGCCTGGGTAGCTGACCAGTTCGTGCTCGGTACCCGCTCTCCGCAGGGCGTCGCGGATCTGGCCGCGCTGCCCGGCATCGATCAGGGTGTCGTCGTCGCCGACCAGATAGAGGATCCGGCCGCTGATCCCCGGGGTCAGGCTGAGCGTCGGTGAGGGCTGGCTCATCGGGATGTCGGTTGTGGGCAGCCAGCCGCCGTACAACACGACAGCCTGGCTGATCGGGAGCCGGCAGGCCGCGAGATAGGTCAGGTGACCGCCGGCGCTGAAGCCGATCATCGCGATCCGCTCAATCGCTGGCTGTGATCTCAGCCAGCTGATGCACGCCGACGCATCGGCCAGCGCCTGATGGCGTTCAAGCCGGTGCAGGAGACGGAAGCCCTCCTGGCGTCCGGCATCGTTGCGTTCGAGCCAGCGGCCGGGTTGTGCGTCGCGGTGGTAGAACTCGGGCGCGATCGTCAGGTAACCGGCTTCGGCCAGATCGTTGGCCACGCCGCGGATGTCCGGGTTCACCGCGAAGAGTTCATGAGCCACGATCACCCCGGTCGGGGCCCGGTCACGGGCCGGACGGGCGAGGTAGGCCGGCATGGTGGTGCCGTCGGCGACGGGGATCTGGACTGTGGCGTTCGTCATCGTCATGCCTCCAGCCTGTGTGCAGGCGGCACTGGTAACCAGAGCCGCTCTTTACTGGTATCCGCATGAGTACGCTGGGCTGCATGGCGCCAGCTGGAGATCCGCAGGCCCTGGGGCAGTTGCTCAGGTCGCGGCG
>OBLU010004264.1_pt1 | contig 12893 bp, 18 predicted proteins | sample 1518681 | NCBI WGS metagenome assembly OBLU01 (sample SAMEA3539304, study PRJEB22396) | soil metagenome | biome: tundra; feature: field; material: soil | place: USA | collected 2010-05 | depth 0.15 m | reverse complement strand
GATAAGGTTTTGAACTTTGCCTTTGCGCGGGTGACTTTGTCCCAATATTACTGTTCGGCGGCACCGCACACGTCATGCCCAGGTGGCTAAGAGGAATGGCTTCGGCGACATTGATGCTCTGGCTTAGTGCCATTGCATGTGGCGTCGCGTATAGTGTGGCCCAGGAGGGCGAAACCTCTATGGCCGCGCATGTGGCATCGGGATACGCCCTGCCGTTCGCTATCGCATGGTGGGTTACGGCGGACGCCCGCAAGCGAGGCAGGGAGCTTTGCTACGACTACGACAGCTTCGTGTTCTTCGCTTGGCCGCTTATCATGCCCGTCTATTTGTTCCAGACTCGGGGTATGCGGGCATTTCTCACTTTGCTTTGTTTCGCCGGCATCTGGCTCATTGCGATGGTGCCCGTTGCGGTGGTGTCCATCATTCGAGAGTTTGCACGATGATCTTATCACCCCCGAACCAGCCGCCTGGAGCTAACAGCCGCCACGTCAGTCGCGGGCGGTCCGGGAGTTTTGGGGTGGCGGCTGTAGCTCAGGCGGAGCGTTAGGTATGAAAAAGCTCCTCTCAATATCCTTGATCATCTGCACTGCGGCTTTTGGCATCGCGGGTACGAACCTCTGGAGGAGCAATGTGAGACCGCAGCTCCCTCTCGTCGAGGCTGTGAATCTTGCGACGGCGTCCTTGAACACGAATGGCGGGGATTTTTATTGCCTGGGGGCAGGCATCGTACAGGAAGGCACTCAGTGCACCTGGCTTCTGAGCTTTGGCTCGACGAACGGCATTCAGCGTTGGGCTGAGGTTACCGGTGATAAGAGCGTGACGCTACGCAGTGACGGCCCTCGGCTTCACTTCAAGTAGCTATGTCCCCTAACCACAGCATACAGCGGATGGGAGCCAGCCGTTCAGGTCAGTTCCAATTCCTGCATCGGCGGCGGCTGGCTCCCACCGCTGATGCTGATCGTTAGCTTGTCCAGCGAGGCACATGAGCGCCTTCAAATTCACACTCAGTTTCAATGACCTGCTCTTCTGAATTCTGGGATGCGCTGGCGCCGCACCATTCGGCGATTGAGAACAGCTATCTCGATCTGCCGAGTCTCCGCCGCATCCAGGACGGCATTCGCACGCCCGTGCTGGTGGTGGGCGCAGGTCAGGGCCTGATCGTGGCCGCACTACAGAAGGAGGGGCTCCAATGTGACGGCGTCGATCTGAGTGCAGAGATGATTAGATACGCCCGACTCCGCCGCAGGCTTGCTCTGTTTCACGCCGACGCCAAGGCATTGCCTTTTGGAAATGGAGCCTACAAGACGATCATCTACGCCACTGGTGTCATTGATTTCATGAGTGATAACGAGGAGATACGATTGATCCTAAATGAAGCCAGGCGAGTAGCCGAACACTCGGGGAACATATTTGTCGCTTTCTACAGATTCAGTGCCGCCACCGAATATTTCCTAATCAGGCTCGGGTTGCTCAGGAACAACGTCCTGCGGTTCCGGGAAATCCTGGAGATTTACCGCCTCACGCCGGCTCAGACGATAGCGTGGGTGGCGAAGCGGGCAAAGGCCGGTTACTCTGGTGCTGTGATACTGGCGCTTCGCTCGTGGGCATTTTCCACATGGCAGGAAAAGAGGAACGCCTTCCACATGCAGAGAATATTCGGTGAAGCGAATCATGCTGACGCCCTGATTCACACGGCCCCGGAGAACCAGACTTACCGGAACGAAGTTGAAATAAGGGAGCTCTTCACACGTCTTGCCATTCCGATTAGGCAATTGGAAGCTTCCGTCAGTTGCCACATGGTACGAATCTGAGGAGGCCAGGCTTCATGCAGCACCAAGTCCATGTCCGACCAGCGAACCGCAGGGTGGAGCGAACGGGAGGCAGCCGTTGCGCTCAGAGACAAACCGGACGTCAGCGGCGGCTGCCTCCAGTCGCTCACCCTGAACGTTCGGCGTAGCCCGTATGCGCATCCAACTCGCCAAATTCGCAGCTAGCCTGTCCGCAGCGTGCCTCGTTCTGTGCCTTACGGGTTGCTTGACTCCGCCTGGTAAAGGAGCAAAGGCCAGAGCTGGGTATCGAGTTGCCACCCCAGTCATAGCGGCATTGGAAAAATTCCATGCAGACCGCGGGCACTATCCCGAGAGCTTGCGCGAGCTCGTGCCCTCTTATCTTCCGGACGCCAGAGCGTTGCTCTACCGAGGCAGAGCCCAACCGGTGAATGCGCCGGGTCACGATGCATCGGTTCCGGAAGAAGAGTTCCGCTACCACCGGGACGGGGATAAATACACGCTCATGTTCTCCTACACCGGCCCCGGCATAAATATGTGCGTGTACAATTCGCAGGCAGGGACTTGGGGAGCTGCGGGTCACTACTAATGAGCAAAGGGCCGAACCAGGCTGCTTCAGGCAAGGGCGCGATTACGTTCCTGTTCCATGCCGGACGCCTTGGACGCGCCCTGCCTGTGTAGTATTTACAATGGTTCACACGCGGTCAAACCCCTTGAAAACATTGGGGGTTATTCAACTTTGGGCTGTTTTTGACAGAAAATACTTTGGGGATGTCTGGCCGTCCGGTGGGGTGTTGACACCATCCGAGGGGGAAAACACGTCCTGGCCCACGTTGCGGTTGAAACTGACCCCATTGTGGCGACTTGTTCTAACTAGAATTTCATTTTAGCGGTAACCTGTTTCAATTCATTTGTAAAGAACCTGCGACTAAGGTAAAAAGAGAATGTAGAGCGGCCTGTTTGATGGTCTGACCAAGACTGCCATTGACGGCACAGCGGACCAACGTGCAAGCGTTACAGGCTGCTCTACTTCTCCATTCTTGAACCCTTGCGGAACCAAAGTCAAAAACAAACAGCGGCTCTTGACCCGTTCTGCGGGTCTGGCACCCTATTTTCAGGGTTGACTTGACAACCCCGAATGCGAATATCGCCTCCGCAGGTATGGCTGAAACAAAAGACAATCCGCCACTGATAACGGAGCCTATAAAGTGGTTTGGTTATCAAATCAATAAGAATTGGCACCATTTGATAGCTGCTCCGCTGGCTTTTGCATCGGTTGCGATTATTGCTTGTTTATTTCAGCAGACCAGCACCACCCGATGACAAGTAACAACATTCCATACACGAGAATTGCAACTTGGCTGGTTGGGTGTAGCACAATTGGGGGAACAACGATTTGTGAACTTTTGCATCAGCATAATATCGTATCGGTGGAAGAATTAGAACCTGCATTGCTACACATTAGCGCTGAGCTTGCATCGTTTCATACCAGCACTGTCATCCAGTTAATAATGGAAGCTCGGCAGCTTGCGGGACGGAAGCATTTCACGCTGATATACGACGAGCTTGAAAAGGCAATGATAGTTGGAGTCATGTCTGCTCATAGTTTTACCCGCTCACGTATTGGTTTCCTCGCAGGCGCCATGTCAGATTATCGGCATCGTGATACCCACTTTAATATTGTGCAACAGTATTTTGAAGGCAATGAGGCTGAATTGGGAATAACTGCGAACGAACTTGATCACTACGCTACTGTTTTTGAAGGCACATGCGATATTAGGACGTTTGATTCGCCTTGCCGTGATGTCCTTATACGCATCACCAGAATGATTGACCGCATTCTGCTTAAGAAAGACGCCTCTCTTGAAACGCCCATTTTGAGTATGACAATAATTTGTGAGTGTGCCTTACAGAACAGAGAATATGGATTGCTCGGGGTCTATGAAGCCGTGAGAAATCTGTTGGCGAGTAAAGCGGGGGACAAACAACCTTCCGAATTAGATTCCGAGAAGCTAATTCTACAGGACATGGCTGCTTTTTTGAGAGCGGGGAAATGATATTTTGCAAATCCACTCCGGCTCACACAATCACAGAGAATTGCCAACGATGGACACGCCAAATAGCGACGAGGAGGGAAAGAAAAGACAATGGATGGTTGGTCTTTTCAATGCGGTTGAGAAAGAATCCGAACGAGGCAAGATCCTTCTTTTAGCTGCTCACATTGATGAGGTTCTTGGCAAGATGTTGAAGACCTTTCTAAAGTCCCCACGGAAAGCCAAGGATGATAAACTATTTAGCAGAATGGGAATATTGAGTACATTTGCGGGTCGAATTGAAATGGCATACAGGCTCGGTCTGATTTCTAAGGATGCCGCAGACTGTTATGACATCCTACGAAACATCCGGAATGATTGCGCCCACAAGATGCAGCCATATTCGTTTGACGACAGTGGCAAGCAGGCGTTTATCCACTTCAAGAGCCTAAGTTACCGCATGAGTGGTATTAGCAATATACTCGAATGTGTTGAACGCATCGGGGATAAAACGAGCGAAAATGTGTTTATTATGTTGCTAATGATTCACGCAGCCTTTTTGGAGGCCCATCTGATTCGGATTAAGGAATCTCCAGATAATTTCCTTGCTATTCCATCCTTGGAGGCTCAGAAGCGATATTTTGCGGGATGTTTCGACACCCTTCCAAAACAAGCGTAACGCTGGTCTCATGGCGTCTATAGACGATGGCAGGCGGGAATCCCGCCACAAAGGCCCGTAATCGTTCAGGGATGGATTCAAGCGCACTTTGAGGCGGTAGGGCCATAAGAACCTGACCGCAGAACAAACCCGCTCAACGGTCGGCGGGTGTGGCGGTAGTCTGGGGGTGTCTGATACCGCTCGAAGGGTCAAAGTGGTTTATGGACCCCAAGGCGATTGAATACGGCCCATTGTGGCGGTTGGTGTTATATTTGCGGACAGAACAAGGGCGACAGGTCCAATATAAAACCTATCGCCCTTCGACTATGAAATATGGTCAGAAATTCGGCAGACAAGCCGATATGACCTGCATTGAAATTAAATAAGATGACTTTTCATAAAATCACCAATGTCTTGACCAGCATCCCAAAACTTTTTGGTGTGGTTCTCAAATCCCCATTCATTGTGCAGAATGTAAAGACACTGAATTAGGTGTTTCTTTTGGGCTGGTATTTCTACCCTAAAGATGATATTCAATAGCACTGGGTCTGAGAATGGGCAGTAATTGGAATTTACCATACTGGCACCGCAGCCTTTATATTAAGTTGGACATTCTGAAAGTTTTGCGTTTTTGAAAATACCCTGAACAGTTTATTGTAAGCAGGCTTAGCATTTACAATTCCTTCAAACTCAGCACGGGTTAAGTCCCTGAAACTCTTGTTAGGTATAATGGCCATAGTGCAAGCATCGCCGTAAAGGCGATCTCCTGAGACCAAAATGTTAATTTCGTTTGTATTTGGGTTCTGAACATAGCAACGACTTCGATTCCATCCGATATAATAACCACCGGCCACAATATGATAAACGTCCCCTGCGGCAAGCAGTGGTCTTCCATTGTAATCATAGGAAGCCGCGACTATCTTATCCAGTGGCGTCAACGGGTCATTCTTTGTGCTTGGAACAATACAATTATCCTCCTGTATTGGAGTTGATTGATCAGCGGGACATACACCGAGATAACTTTGATAATTCTTGAATGGTTCCAATCCCTTAGCAACTTGCTTCGCATTCAATATAGATAACATCGCCATCTCCGCGACATCTGCGGTTCCAATTGTATTCTGGATAATTGAAATACCTGTCTTATCCTCGGCGACCTTGGCTTTAACAGCCTGGGTTCTATCGTGTTCGGATTGCACTTTGCGGGATTCTTGTAGGGTTAACCGATGTTCTAATTCGCTTTTCTTTTCTAATAGGCGAATGTTATCTGATTCCAAGTCGGCAGAGAGTTTGCGGAGTTGGGCAGTTATGGTGGAGCCAACTTTCTTAGCCTCGGCGATGGCGTCTGCGGTAATTTGTTTTGGTGAAATACTCATATAGAATACTTCCTTTCTTTCTGGCCTATTATTCTAAACGTGCAGTGTTAGCACATTCAGTGATACCTACCGGCCTATGGCAGATACCTATTGATAAATAGAAACTGGGGTTGAAATAGTGTTGAATAAGTGTTGTGTAGTTGAAGTTATTAGACACCCCTTTAGAAACCCATCTTCTCCTTAATGTCCCCTCGGTGACACCTTAACTTACACTTAAATAGCATCTTAGTCAACATATTATACATTTACGTTAAAGCGGTTTGCGTGCGCGGTGCGGTAGTCAAGTGCGGTAGCCATTTCTGTCTGGCTTATGGTTGGTATTGCGTCCAACATGTCCCACACGTCGGGCTGGTCGTTCGCGGAACGTAGTGGCACGGTGGAACCAAATTGAATAGGTTTCACGGGCGGTGGGGTAGCACCTTGATAACTACTAAGACCGGCGGGGGCGTCTGCGACAGGTTGATATTTATCAACCACCAAAGTATCCCGAAATGTATAAGAACCACCTGCGTCAGCAGGTTCTTCTTTCTTATCTTGTTCTAAAGTATCTTCTTCTAAGCTATCTTCTTCTACCAGTCTTTCTGTGGAATAGCTTTGTGGACTAGCTTTGTGAACTAGCCCTAGTTCTTTCTGTGGACTAGCTTTTAGGTAGTTTAATAGGTTTTTCCTATTGATTGTGTATATTTTGTAATCCTGAAACTTACCCTTTATTGTCCCGAAAATGAACATTATTTGACCCTTAATCAACATCTTTATGGTTTTATGAACCATAGATTTAGATAGACCGGTATTATACATTATATCTGCAACTGAAAACGTCCACACAAGGCCATCTGGCTGTTTAATGGTGGAACGTGTATTGATATACCCGGCGATGATCTTAAAGGCGGGTGATAGGTCTCTGCGTCTGGCCCATTTCAAGGGCAGTCTAATAAATGGATTAGACGGTTTCTGTGAGGAGTTGTTTGGTGTTGTCATGGTTATTGGTGTTTCTATAGTTAGCCATTAAGGCGTTTTTATATTTCTTTACTTGTTCAAGTATCTCAGGTGGCATTATTCCACTAATGGACTTCCAGCCTTCCGATTGTCTTTTCAAGTAATATCGTTTTTGTTTTGTCATATGGTAATAAATAGAACACCAGCACTAAAGACGTTATTTTAATTGCAACTATTTACGGGGCTAACAAAAGACCCCGCAAACCATGACGAATGCGGGGTCAACAAAAACGGGTTACTCCCAGCAATAACTATCGCATAACATCCCAAACATTCAACTTCTTTTAAGTGTGTTTCGCGTTTACAGTGGCCCTACCTTTGGGGTGTTGAAATGGTGATACACTCAACCCATACGTATATACGTGAATACGTATCCCCGTAAGTGTGTATGCTTTTTCTAAATTGACATTATCCAAGTCTTCTCCACGACCGACCCTACAATCCCTGAATTATTATATAAATAAAGGGTCCCCAACTTTTTCCTACAGACCTTTGCCTACCCGTCTGGCTTGTCATTACAGACGTTCAAACCGCTTTGGTGGTATGCGGACCCCGCGGCTGTCTATAAATCAATTGTGGTGGTCCGGCGTCTATACCCCAGTCAACCACCTTCCGCAACCAATTCAACCACCTTCTATACCCTATTGCCTTGGAATGGAAGGGGGTATAGGCAACACTTTGATGCGGTTTAGGTAGTCAGTCACCCCTACGCATAAAGAACCCCACCTTTGACGGGTGGGGGTTAAGGTCTGTTATGGTGTGGTTATTATACTACTTCACGCCATTCAGATTCAACCCCATTGATGGACACCACCTTGTAAGCACCCTTGGTTGTGTCTATAATAAGGTGATGGACGATAGACGGCAGAAGGGCCAGCAGTTGTTTCCTTGTTTCGTTGTCCTGTAGAACCTTTTCAAAGTTATTGGCGACCTTTAGAAAGTCTTTAGTGGCTTGTGCCTCCGTGTGGCCACTGGCTTTCAATAACCTTGAAACGATACCCTTAACATCGGTCAAGGCCCTTGGTGCGTTTTGACCTGAAAGCATTGTAGCATTTACTTTTTCTATAATACCTTGAACCACTTCACGTTTCTGGTTCAAGTCGGCCAACTTGGTTTGTAGTTCTATAACGTCAACCAGCCCTATTAACTTGATGGTGTCGGCAATGGCTTTATCGTGTTCAGCTAGTTCAGCGGTCATCTTGGCTACAATGTCGGCGTGCTTTGGGGTATTCTTGGCTAGTAGGGTGTTTGGTCCTTGTTGTAGGTATAGAAGGAAAAAGTCTAGTTCAACTTCTGATACCCTTATCGAATACTTGGAAGGGCACTGGCCCACACGTTTTGTTTTGCAGGTGTATAACCTATGGGAAGCACTTTTAGCGGTGGTAATCGTTCCCCCACAATGGGCACACTTACAGCGGTTTCTGAAAAGGTTGGCCACTGCGTCTGTTGGTCCATTACCACCTTTGCGGTTTATGTTTTCCCTTAACTTGGCCTGTAGTTTCTCCCATTGGGGTTGCGTGATAACGGAAGGATAATAGCCCTTTAGTAGAATACCCTTTATCGTCATATCACCGCGAAGGCATTGATGACTTAACAAGTTCTTAATGGTGCCTTGAGCCCATTTACCACCTAACAAAGTGGCCACCTTGTCTGCGATAAGAATGCGGGCTATTTGATACATTGAACGACCAGAAAGGTATTCTGTTGCGATACGTGTTATTGTCTTGGCGTGGGCGTTGAGCTTAAACTCACCGGCCTCCCTTGGCTTTCCGATAAAGTCAACCCAGCGTGGCATCCAAGAACCTAGTTGAAGTTTCTGGCCTTGTTGGGCCTTGGCTAGTTTAATGTCAACCGATTGAACTATATTGTGCGATAGGTTGCGACCATATTCATTAGCGAATGCGATATGGTCAGCCAAGCGTGAAACCATATACCGATCTTTCCGAATATCGGCCAAGGTGTAGTGTGTGCGGTCTTGGCAACTATAGACCTGAATATCATTGTGTAGCAGTTCAAAGAATATGGGCATTACCAAGTCAACGTAGTTTCTTGAGAAGCGGGACATTTCATCGATGATAAGCACAGACCCTTTTGGTATTTCACCGGCGTTGACCTTCTGCAAAAACTTTCCAAGGTTGCCTTTGTGAAAGTTGGCGGCCTTTTGTTCGTCAAGATCCGTTATTCTCCAAGCGGACACCCCTTCGTCCGGTGGTAGGTCAACCAGTTCCCAGCCTTTTTCTAAACATACCCTTTGTGCGTCTTGTAGTTGACGGGCAAGACTGGTGTTGTCAGTTTGGTTCTGCGATGAGAACCTGCGATATGAATAAGCCAGTTTTTGACCGGCCTTCGGTTTCTGAAATGTTTTTGTTTTCATTGTGGCCAGAATACGCGGGGGGTGAACTGTTGTCAATACCACTTGAGCAGCATCGTTAGACCTCGTATGGAGCTTACACCGCGAGCACATAAAGCGTTCCGCTTGGCCGAGGCGGAAGCGCGCTCCTTTGGGCATATGTCAACCGGGAGCCACCACCTGGTGCTCGGTCTCTTTCTGCTCGAAAGTGGCGTTCACTTCCACGTATTGCAGAGCCTTGGCTGCACGGTTCGGTCGCTCCGGCAGGCCGTCGAGTCAATCGGAACGGTGTCGGAGCAAGTGCAGCCGGTTAACGGCGTTGAGTTGGGCGAGTCAGCCGCGCTTGCAGTCGAGCGGGCTTCAAATGAAGCTGCTGCCATGTCTCATACGTATGTCGGGACTGAGCATATTCTGCTCGGGCTGCTGTCGGAGGGCCAAGCCGGTCCGGCGGACAAGCTGTTCGCGGCACAGCATGTGGACAGAGCTAAAGCCAGAGAGGAGATTCTGCATGAATATGGGCAGGTCTAACGAGCGGCCTGGAGTGGACGCGGGACGGCGCGTCCTGTTTGCATTCGGAAGTCCCCGGCCCCGCGCCGCTCAGGCCGAACGTTAGAAATGTCGAGGGCTCATCACAAGAGACCAATGGAAGGAAGCCCATGAATAGAAGAAATGCAATATTGGGCGCAGTTGTTTGTCTGGTGGGGGTCTGTATGCTCGCAGTCGGCTGCTGGGAGCACCACCGGCATGCGCTGACGACGGTCAGCCTGGGTTTAGGGATGCAGAGGTATACAAAAGGAACCGCCGCCGTCACGCTTACCAATTTGAGCGGCTCCAAACTCTTTTATCGTGGGAAAGTAGAACGTAAGACCGAAGAAGGCTGGCCCGAGTATGATCGATACGGCTCGGTGGGCATCCAGGCTCAAGGAACCTTGCTGCCCGGGGAAGCTACAACCCTAACCGTGCCGGTGATGAATTACGTCCAGGCTTATCCCTGACGCATTTCGATTTTCTGCTCTCGGGGTCCCAGCCTGGCCGATGAGATTCGGTTCAGGAGCCAGCAGCTAGCTCTGAAGTTGCATTTGAAGCAGCTTGCTCGGCACTTATGGGCGGCTCCCAAAGTTGTGAAGGTTTCAGGGCCGCAGATGGAGCAATGATGCGCATAATTTCTAACCAAACCATGCAGCGGATGGGAGCCAGCCGCTCAGGTCAGCGGCAATTCCTGTATCAGTGGCGGCTGGCTCCCACCGCTGATGGTCGTCGTTGGGCATAGCCGCCATGAATCAGACCTCCATCTCTATGAGGAGTGCACACAGATGGCAGATTCTTGTGGCGGCCTCGGCCGCCTACCTTATCTTGGCCGCGTCAGCCCTCGTGATCTGGAAGGTTGTCGATGCCGCTCCCAGCAAGGTGGCCGATTGCCTCTTGTGGAGCTGCCTTGCTTCGTTCGCCGCTTTGCTTCTTGCTGGGGGCGGGCTCTTCTGGTGCCGAAGGCCAAGGTGGGGATGGGCCGCCATGGTATTCGGTGGGGTGGCACTTATGCTTTTCTTTTTCGTTTTGTTGCCCTGGCTTGCGAGGGCAAAAGCGTATTGAATGGAATTCTATGCCCAACCAGCACCTGCAGCCAACCCGGCGATGAGCATTCTGTTACATGCTGGAGGCCAGTGGCGCCGGGTGGCTGAGGTGCACCGTTAGCTTAGCCGGCAGGCCTATTTCTCGCCTACCGTTGAGAGTGGGGAGAATCCTTGTGGAGCCCGTTGTAATGAAACTGATTGCCTTAGACCAAAATGCGATTTCAAACTTGGCGTTTCTACCAAGCCCCATCTGGTCAGAGATTTACGACCTACTGAGAGTTGGGGTTTCCAAAGAGGCGATACTGTGCCCAACACCCACCGAGACAATCAGCGAATCAGTGCATCTAAGCCGGCCCAAGCGCGACGGCATCGAATGCGTGTGTGCGGAACTCTCTCATGGGTATTTTTTTCGGTTCCCATGGCAGATCATAGCGTTGGAGGCTCTTGCCAAAGTCCGACCCGGTATCGATACTTTTCCGTTGTGGATACCACCGCGCATCCACACGCCAAGCGAGGCGGAAAACGAGGCTTCCTCGCGGACAATTCGACTGGAAAAGACGAAGTTTGAAGACGCCGTTAACCCCATTCTCTCGGAAGAAGAAAAGTCCGCCATCAGCGTTGGAGATAGAAAGGAGTTTCCGAAGAGCCGCCTAGCCTATATGTCAGCAGTTGGGTGGCTTCGCGTCGTCAGAGGATACTTGAACAAGTTGCGGAATGACCAAATGCTTGGTGACGAGCAATTCATCATTCAGCAGATCTGTGGGACCTTGGTAGAGTTACGCATCACTGATAAGGAGATTGCCGGCTTGCTCCGGAATATTCAGCGCGGGGAATGGCTCAAAATCCCAATGTTGGCTTGTTGGTTCGCACTCGATGGGGTATTCCTGTATGACCAACTGCACCGAGGGAGGCGCTTCGAGTATAATGATGAATGGGACAAATACCGGGCTGGAGATGCGTTCCACTGTGCCCACTGTTTTATCACAGACCGAGGAATGGCTTCCGCAATCAGGCAGGCTGGACTGCGCAATTCCGACAACTTTGAAGTATTTTCTATTCAAGAAACGAAGGGAATAGTGGCCTATTTGAAGGCGGCCATTGACTCGGCCGTTCGTTGAATTAAACCAATACGTTGTGAAGCAAGAATGAAAACCTCGGGAGCTAACTTTTGCTGGAGCGGACGCGCGGATAGCATCTCTGTTTCATATTGGACGTCCTGGGCGGCGCGCCGCTCAGCATCCCGTTCGGCGGCACCAAAGCTATGAACGCACTCTGGAGTTTGGACATGGTGGTGGAATTCGCAGGCTCGATACTGCTGCTCTTCTTGGGCCTGAGCGGTAGCCTTTACGCCTACGGCCTTTCCTCTGGTAAGGGTCCCACGAAGTATTTCTGTTGGTGCGCAGGATTTCGGGGCACGCTCCGCTGGCTGGCGCCGCTACTGGTCATCCTTTCGCTTGCGGCCATGTTGCTCCAAGTCCGCGAGCTGCGCAGCTCCAGTCTGACGCCGAACCCGGCGGCTTCACTGGACGGCGGGCGTCCCGTTCTGTTTGCATTTCTGGCTCACAGCCCCGCCGCCAGTGAGCCGCAATGTTAGACCTCGTATGGAGCTTACACCGCGAGCACAGAAAGCGTTCCGCTTGGCCGAGGCGGAAGCGCGCTCCTTTGGGCATATGTCAACCGGGAGCCACCACCTGGTGCTCGGTCTCTTTCTGCTCGAAAGTGGCGTTCACTTCCACGTATTGCAGAGCCTTGGCTGCACGGTTCGGTCGCTCCGGCAGGCCGTCGAGTCAATCGGAACGGTGTCGGAGCAAGTGCAGCCGGTTAACGGCGTTGAGTTGGGCGAGTCAGCCGCGCTTGCAGTCGAGCGGGCTTCAAATGAAGCTGCTGCCATGTCTCATACGTATGTCGGGACTGAGCATATTCTGCTCGGGCTGCTGTCGGAGGGCCAAGCCGGTCCGGCGGACAAGCTGTTCGCGGCACAGCATGTGGACAGAGCTAAAGCCAGAGAGGAGATTCTGCATGAATATGGGCAGGTCTAACGAGCGGCCTGGAGTGGACGCGGGACGGCGCGTCCTGTTTGCATTCGGAAGTCCCCGGCCCCGCGCCGCTCAGGCCGAACGTT
>OBLU010004262.1_pt1 | contig 12894 bp, 7 predicted proteins | sample 1518681 | NCBI WGS metagenome assembly OBLU01 (sample SAMEA3539304, study PRJEB22396) | soil metagenome | biome: tundra; feature: field; material: soil | place: USA | collected 2010-05 | depth 0.15 m | reverse complement strand
TCACGGCCTAGTTCCATCGCAATGTTTCGGTGATGTTCCGGCTCTGTGTCCGGCACCGCACTGCATTGATGGAACCGCCAAGTGCCCAGAGTCCCTTTGGGGGTAGTAGCCACATCCAACCGAAAACCTCCGTTAAGGATTGTCGCTTCCACCTCCCCGAGGCTGCCGAATTCGATTCAGGTCGAAATGGTATCGTCCGAACGGATTGATATGCTTCCGAATTAGTGGCGTCACATGGCTCAGAGTTTCGTCATCAATCTTATTGCCCTCCGACCGCAGCTGATTGACGATGTCCTCGATTTGAAGCATGTTCCAAGCGACGACGGCGTTGTGCAGGACCGATAGGCAGCTGAACGTTTGTACCTGGTCGCCGAACTCACGCCCCCGTAACACTCCTTCCTTCCCAAAGCATAAAAACCGGGAGAGATCATGGGAAGCTTCGCCCTTGTTCAGCTCGCGCCCCATCCTGCGCCGGTATTCTTCATTATCCAGAGTCTTCAAAATGTGAATCGTTTTTTGAACCCGTCCGATCTCTGAAAGAGTCTGGTAGACGCTGTTCTGGCGAGCATAGGAACCAAGCCGTTGAAGCACCAGCGACGGCGAAACGATCCGTTCCTCAATCGAGGCGATTACTCGAACTGTCTCGTCCCACGCATTTCGGATCAGGTGTGGCTTGATAGTCCCAGAGAGAATGGAATCCAGATTCACGTAATGCTGCTGGCGATCCATCTTATAAAGGGTCTGATCCTTGATGTCCTTGATTCGTGGCGCCAGCTCGTATCCCAGCAGTGCCGCCGTTGCCATGACCACTTCGGTGTAACCGTGCGTGTCGGTGTAGCAAACCTTGGTATCGAGTTCTGTATCGTGCTCCATCAACCCGTCCAAGCTGAACGCCGCTTCCCGCAAACGGCAAGGAATTGGCTGCTGGTGCATTCGCAGGAAACTGTCCGAGGTGTGAGCGTATAAAGTTAGGCCCCGGCCCTGAAGCACATGACTGTAGTCGGCGGCGAGAATATGAATCGGCACGTAGAAGCGCATACCGTCTGCCGAGCACGTGGCACCACGGCCATAAACGAGACTCACCGGGATTCGCGAGGCAAAATTGATGATGTCGATGCTGGCAACCTTGAGCGCATCTTCCGTTAGGTACCAGTCTGCAACGAGGCTGATTTCGTGAAAGCTCAACCCAGAGGCGAGCGCCATGCGCTGACACCCAATATTGCAGCCGATCGCAAGCAGCGCCGCCAACGCATCACGGCGATTTGCGACCGAATCCATCCCAGGCGGAAGAAAGTGGCGGAGGAAGTTCGTTCGATTGTCGACATCAATCAGAACGTCGGCCAAGTCGGACTTGTGAAGCCGCGACTCGATCAGGTCTTTAAGAATCTTGATCGCGGCCGGCTTATCCAACGCCTTCAAAGCGGCTAGATGAAACTCGCCCTTCTCGGCATCAATAGTGAATGCCTTGTTCTGCGGAACGCGCCTGTCCACGTGTTCCGTTACCCTTTTCAGGTGATCGTTTAGTCCGGCGAGATACTCGTCCGCCTCAACGGGCAGCTCGAGATTTGCATAATGTTCAAGACGTTTCGCCGCCCAGAGCGATCGAGGGATCAGATATTCCTCAAAGTCCGTCCATCTCCGGGAGTGGGATACGGTGACGTCGCCAGATTTAAGCCGCTCGTTCAGGGTGGTCAGTAGAGCCGGTTCATAGTGCGGCCGTGAGATGACGAGTTCGTCTTTTGCGTTTTTCAGAACAACATGTTTGACCCAACGACGCGGGAGGAAATCGACTGGCGCACCAGCGAATGACTTCCCTTTCACGTTGGCATTCACTCCCTTCAAAAAGACGACCGCCCGCCCCAGCGGTGAATCTTCCGCGAACTGGAATGGCGTCTTCTCCAACAGCGCCGGAGAATACTTGCGCGTGTAGCCATACCAATGGTTCACCAAACCGAGTGGCGAACCATCGCCACCAGCCCGCAAATTCCGACACCCTTCCATCAATCTGCTCATGTCCTCGCTCGGCAGCAGATTGAAAATGTGTTTGCGTAGCGCGTTGTCTGGGATGGAATCATCCAAAACGAGGGTTCCCATTCCTTCGAGAACCTCCACGGCGCGGCTCCGCGCTTCTTCAGTGGCGCGTAACAACTCTTCGTAGCGCTTCCGGGCTTTGTTGTGAATCGAGGTGATGAGCTTGTCCTGCATTTCGACGATGCCGTCAGTCATCTCGGCTCGCGCTGCTTGCAGAAAGCAGATGACAATACCGTTGCGTTTGGCTACGGAGAAACGGCGCAAATTCCAAACGCTATATCGGTAGCCCCAACCGGCGAGCAGACGCCGGGTAGCCGGATGAATTTCAGCCAATGAAGGACAGGCAGTGAGCCCGAGCGAACGAACATCGCTCAGCTGATCGAGCAAGCCAAGAAGCGACTCGGGAGACTCTTTGCGGGCCACAGTCTTGAACTGTTCCAACCGCGAGCGTGATGCAGATTCAGATTCCAGTTGGGCCGATTCAGTGGAAGCCGCGACAAGCAGCAACGAATCGACTTCCTCCAATTGTTTGGGAGATAGATCTCTCGCCAAAATGGCGTACGCGTTTTGCAGCGCGGCTTCGCGAGCGCTGACGATAAAGTCTCGAAGAGTAGTGCGGCCAGGCCGCACGATCTGCTCCTGTTTCAGCCAACGGTGGGTGGCTTGGCGCAAGGCTGTAGCGCGGGTCAGTCCTTGGGCGATAGCGGTGAGATGATTCAGCAAACGCTCTCGCTGCGGAGCTTCGCAGCGAACAAACATAAGGTGTTTGCGGATACGCTCGAGATGTTCGAATCGGGTCTTTTCGTTCTGTGGATAGCTATCAAGAGAGATGGGCAACAACCCCAATTGAGAGCCGATCATTTCGACGACAGAAGGGGGAACGCCGCGAGTGTCGGGAAGAAAGTACCCATGCCACCGAAGCGTACAGAGTTGAACGGCGAATCCCAATCTGTTGGCGGGCCCGCGGCACTTATCCACTTGCTCCAAGTCCTGCTTGGTCAGCGTGAAGTACTTGCGCTCGGTATCGTCATCGATCTCATCCGGTAAGCGCTCCGACTCTTCCGGCCGATCATTCGAACCGGAACCGTCTACGGATGACGCGGACGGGTTCAAGACTTCGTGACGCTCATGGCGCGCACATAATTCTCTCCCAGCGCTCGAATGCTGGTCTCGGCGTAGATCTGTGTCGTCGAGAGTTGCAGATGCCCAAGGAACTTTTGTACCTGGTCGATCGGCACCTCCCCGGAATCCAGGAGAATCGTTGCGATCGAATGGCGCAGGAGATGAGGATAGACGCGCTTGTCGATACCCGCCTCCCGAGCTTCGGACTTCACAACGGATTGCACAGTCCGGACAGAGTACCGGTCGTTCCGGTTGGTCTCGAACAGGTACCCGCGGCGGCGCCCATTCAAATGCGTCCGGAGTTCCTGCGCCAGTGCCGGCAGAACTGGCACATAACGATTCGATTCCTTCTTGCAGTGGCTAAGGAAGATCTGTGGCGGGTCGTCATCAAGATGCAGATCCTCGATTCGGATGTGCACGAATTCGTCAACCCGGGCTCCACTCAGGAAAAGTGTTTTGATCATCAGACCATACTTGTTGTGAGACTGGTAGGTGCTGCGGATCAGCCGCTCCACTTCCGATTTGTCGAGACGGTTCACGGTCCTTCGGCGAGTGGCGGGCGACTGCAATTTCAGCCGGCGACGCGCCTGCTCGACCACGTACTTGGTCTGGTCATAGCCCAGGTGGTGCTTACGCCAGAGCCGCACCGTCTCGGAGACAATTTCAGCCAGCCCCGAGGCATAATGCGTCTTTGCCGATTTACCACGCACTGCCGCACGCTTTGGACGGTTTCGGCTTGCCATAAGGCCTCCTGAGGGCCGAAATACTGCGCAGTAACCACATTCTGCGCAGTTTGATTGTACGTCTACGTCGGGGAGCAGCTGCTGAGAGGGATGCAAAGCATCATCCTCGCCGAAGGCGCAGCGAAATATTTACTAATGAGTCACTGACGAATAGCCGACGATACACCCGGAACTCAAAAGAATTGCAGCAGGTATTCGCAAGGGCGAAATGAAAGGGATCGCCGTGGCTTGGGGAACTCGAGCCGCCGGATTGATGCTGGCCGGGGAGATTGAGGAGGCGCTGGTCGTGCCTCTGGATCACCGGCTAACCGTGCATGATTCAAACTTTGGCGCTTCCGGGGAACACCAGCAGGCGTCGGTCGGGATTCCTGCCTCACTTTCCGGCAGCCTTCTCGATTGCGGCAGCCGCTTCTTCGAGCCAAGCGTCGTGCGAGTTATCGTTGCCATGAAACATCTCTGTCTTCTTCGAACTGATGATCCAGTTTGCAGGCAGCGCCATCTCCGGGACAACTGAATACGCAAAATCGCGGGCGGGGACGGACGGAATCGAGACCTTCAACTCTCTCAAGGATCGGGTCATCGCATTGGGGTCATCATCAACATTGAAAGCCAAGATGGCGACATCATTGCGGCCACGAAATCGCTGGTAGAGCTTTGCCACGTACGGCAACTCTGCGCGGCAGGGACCACACCAACTGGCCCAAAGCGTGACGAACGTGGTTCTTTTTGCGAGTTCCTGCGGGCTCCAGGAGTTGCCAAGGGCGTCTTTGATGACCAGGTCTGGGGAAGACTTCGCCAACTTTGACCAGGCTTCAGTCTCACCGCTGCCAGCGTAGAAACCGGAAAGAGGGCTCTGTGCGGCCCAATCGCTCCAGCCCTGCGTGGTGCCGCCGATTTCCTTCCAAAGCCGTTCTGCGGAGGCCATCACTTCGTCGCGACGGTCCGGGGACGGGCGGCGGGGCGGAAAAAGCCCGACTGCGTTTCGGTAATCCACTAATGCGTCGATTTTCCTGTGATCCATTTCGGCATACAGTCCACGCACGAACCAATATTGCGCAGCCAGTTCCGCAAACCTCGCATTTTCACTTGAACTCGCGTCCTTGGCAGGGCGAAGTGCATCCAGTTTTAAATCGGCCTGCAAAAGAGCATCGTTCGCTCTGGATGGTATCCCAAGACGGACGTAGGCTTCGGCCAAAGGTAGATAGTCCATCAGGTAAAACATATTGCCGTGCAAAGCGAGAGAAGCGCGGGTTGAGTCATTGAGATCGTCAGACGTCTCAGCAGCCAAGTCGCGGTTAGTCTCCGCAAGACCGGCGAACACAAGGTCGGGAACACGCTCGAAAGGGCCGCCACGCTCTACAAGCCACTGCGCGATCGAGATACTTGCCGGGGGCGAAGTTTGGAAACCCATGGGATCCAACTCAATTGATTTCTGAAACAGCGCAATTACGGAGGCGATCTCTTCCGGGGAGGTAGTGTGGTCCTCAATCACGGCTCTTGCCGCTTCAAAGGCCAGCCATGGCGAGGCTGAGCATTTGCGCACCACCGGCAGCACAGCGCGCCAGGTTTGCCTCCAGTAGTCTGCGCGTTGCTCGGGCGAGCCCTTTTCGGGATATCGTGTATCGCCCTTAGCACTCTGTTCCTCCTCTTGGCACGCCGCAGTTGAATCGGGATACAACGTTGCGATCTCATGTTGGGCTTTACGACCAACACCCTCCGGCGCGCCATCAAAGAAACTTGCCGCCTGCGAAATGGCAGAGAGCCAAGCAGCGTTGCGTACGAACTCCGGACCAAACAAGTGGTCAATGTCGCGGCGCATCCGCGCCTGATTCTCAGATTGTTGATCTGAACGTTTGAGAGCGGCTTCCAGACTCCATAGCGTAGGGTAGGCGGCCACCGCTTCGGAGTCCGTGCGGGCTTCGATGTTCTTTCGCAATCGCGTTGCTTCACTCTCAATCAGTGCGGTGTCCTTGCTCCACCTCAGAGAGGGCAGGGTGCGTACGCTCGCTGGGCACAATGCGGCAAATCGTTCCAATTTACGCTTCACTTGGGCGGGGTCATCGTGAATGCCCGATGAATATATGCGGGCTAGCAAAAGATGAGGCAATCCGAAATCGGGAGCCAGTTCGATTGCATGATTGAGGTTCGCGATGGCCTCGTTCGTTTTGCGGCCAATTTGTGCGTTCGATGCGAGGTAGAGGAAAACAGGGTCTCGCGGACTCTTTGCCAGAAGTTGCTCATACTCAGCGATCACAGCGGACCGATCAGTCTCGGTTCCGGCAAGACGTGTGGCTTGATAAGCCTCATTGAGGGGTATATCGGCGGGGGCAGTAGAGAGTGCTAAGCGGAGTACTTCCAGCCGGATGTCCTGGCGACGCGCAGCCGGCAGGCGCTCATTATCAGGAATTTCCAGTCTTTCAAGAACTTCTCTTGTTGGGGCGGAAGGTTCGCAAGTCTGGGAGAATGTCGATGTGGATAATGCAAGGAGGAGAAGTGTCGCGAGGTATCGCATGTCTCATGCAGCCCCTGTCGGCAAGCATATACCGACGAGGCAGGTACGTTTGAGTTCCGGGCGGTTGACCGGCTACCCGGAACCGGCTACCCGGAAGTTACCCATCAGTAAACAGTATCGAGCCGGCATGAGCCCACTGTCTCACCAAGAGAGTCCAAAACCGTCAGAAGCCCGAAGAAATACGAAATCCTTAACGGAGGTTTCCGGTTGGATGTGGCTAATGCCCCCATAAGGGGCCAATCGGTTCCCATTTTGAGGTGTGTGAAATATTACGCGTTGCGAGGCCGATCAGGCTAAATCTTCATCAGCCCGATACTCCGCGATAGGACGAGAATGCCAGTCTCATTTGCGCCTCTGCAACGCACGATCGATTCCAGGTAGCTGAGGCCCGCCACGAGCCTAACTCTTGCCCCTACGCGGCACTCTCGTTCCAGCAGCGGCCGATCCACACTTAAACAAGAAGTGAATTCACTCTGTTTGAAGCTAAGAAATCCAGCTGAAAAATAATACAAAGTGTCTCCCACCTGCGCTACATCAAGCGATTTCACATTTGTTCGATTCCCAAATATTGGCCGCTTATCTCCGCCAACTCACTTATCTGCAACTTGTGCCAGATCCTCGTCCATTTGAGGTTATCTTCCCTAATCAGCCTGAGGCCATGATTGGCGGAGCCGCTCACCGATTCGACGCACCCGGAAAACTGGCCCACGAGTCCACGCAAAAGTTCATCCGCTCTCCTCTTGAGGGACTCCATGCACGTTGAGGGACTCCATGCACGTTGAGGGACTCCATGCACGTTCGATCCACTCAGATCCGAGGACTATAACGTTTACCTGGGGCAGGCGAACGCACGGTGTGGAATAATTGCGGCCAAGGCCGGTGTTTTGTAGCACGAAGGTAAGCCAGATTGCATCTGCCTCGAGTTCGTCTTAACCCCGGGGTGATATGAAGCGTCTCCGTTGCTTGGTCGTCTTGCTTTTTTGCTCAGTGCTGGTCGCGGGGCAGCCGTTTTCTTCCGTTCCGGGTCAGGGACGATCGATGGTCGTCACGAAGTTCGGCATCGTGTCTACGCCGCAGTTTTTGGCGTCGCAGGCGGGTGCACACGTGCTGGAAGATGGCGGCAACGCCATCGATGCAGCGATCGCCGCCAATTCAGTCATGGGAGTGGTGCAGCCCTATGTGAACGGCATCGGCGGAGACCTGTTCGCCCTGTACTACGATGCGAAGACGAGGAAGCTCTACGGACTGAACTCAAGCGGATGGACGCCGAAGGCGCTAACGATTGACGCACTGAAGGCGAAAGCTGAGACCACGATCAATCCGATTGGCGTGGAGACGATTGATGTGCCAGGCGCGGTGGCGGGCTGGGATGCGCTGCATACGCGGTTTGGATCTCTCCCACTCCGCCAGGTGCTGGCTCCGGCGATCTACTACGCCCAGAATGGATTCCCGCTAGCGGAGCGCAACGCGCGGTACTGGATAGCGAAGAAGCTGCTGGATCAGCCGGGGTACAAGGAAACATACGTGATCTGGCCGACTGCGCCGAAGCCCGGAGATCTATTCCGGAACCCAGCGTTGGCGAACTCGCTGCGACAGATCGCGGAACATGGACGCGCTGCGTTTTATGACGGACCGATGACGGACACAATGGTCAAGTTCCTTGATGAGCACGGCGGGCTGCACACGCGGGAGGACTTCCGCGACTTTCAGCCCGAGTGGGTCGAGCCGGTATCGACAACCTATCATGGTTGGACGGTCTATGAGCTGCCGCCGAACGGCCAGGGCATTGCGGCACTTTCGATGCTGAACATCATGGAGCATTTTCCGCTGGCTCAGTTCGGGCATAATTCGGTGGATGCGATGCATGTGATGATCGAGGCGAAGAAGCTGGCCTATGCGGACATGTACAAGTATGTGGGGGATCCGCGATTCACGCCGGTTCCGGTAAATGAACTGATCTCGAAGCAACTAGCGGAGCAGCGCGCGAAGTTGATCGACATGAAAAAAGCGAGCTGCCAGGTAGTGCCTTCTGACATCGAAACAGAGCTGGATAAGCATGGCAACTCGACGATCTATCTATCGGCAATCGACAAGGACGGCAACATTGTATCTCTGATTCAAAGTAATTTTGCGGGTTACGGGACGGGCATGGTAGCGCCAGGTCTGGGCTTCTCGTTTCATAATCGCGGAGCCGGCTTTCAGTTGAAGCCCGGCTTGCCGAACTCTCTCGCTGGACACAAACGCCCCCTACACACCATCATTCCCGCGTTTATGGAAAAGGGAGACATGCATATTGGTTTCGGCATCATGGGCGGCTGGAACCAGGCACAGGCACATGCACAGTTCGTTTCGAACGTCGTCGATTTTGGAATGAATGTTCAGGCGGCGCTGGAGCAGCCACGATTCACAAAGGAAACCTTCGACGGATGCGATGTGCTGATGGAAGAGACGGTTCCCGCGGATGTGCGCGCTGGACTGACGACGCGTGGGCACCAGATCCAACTGCTTGAGCCGTTCTCGTTCACAGTTGGGCAGGGAGCTGCGGTTGTGCGGGATGAGAGCCGGCAAGTGAACTTCGCTGCGGGAGATCCGCGTTCCGACGGAGCCGCGATTCCGGAGCAGCCAAAGACCAACTGAGTCGGGTTCTCCGCTTTCTCCCAAAGTATCGTTGGTCTGGTTTCAGACATCCAGGCGAATTTGAATTCGTGCTACAAATGAAGCAGGTCGATTGAACGCGGGCGGGCCCTCTGTCAGACATCGGACGGACGACTCGCGTCGCGTGAAACAGGCATGGCGATTGAATCGAGTTCCCTGATCGTCCGATTCCGCATGCCTCGGCAGTGCACCCATTTGTCGCTGCTGCTCTCTTCCTGCTAGACCAAAAGACAATTCAATATTCGCTTTGTGGAGGACGCTTGAACTCTCTATATAGAAAAGTTGCCTTCGCCGGCGTCATGTTTGTGGCGTCGGCTTTGTGCCATGCGCAGTCAACAGCAAGCTTATCGGGCAATGTTACAGATCCGTCCGGAGCGGTTTTGCCGCAGGCCAAGGTGACGATTCATAATGTCGCGACAGGAGTTAACCGTGTAGTCACTGCCGACGCAGCTGGCAACTACTCCGCTCCATCGCTGCAGCCGGGCCAATATATGGTGACAATCCAAGCCGCAGGATTTGCTGACTACAAGGTTCCGAGCCTTACGCTGTTAGTGGATCAGCCGGCATCGTTGAACGCCAAGCTCTCACTGCAGTCGACGGGCGAGTCGGTGGAGGTATCGGCGGCGACGCCTATCCTCGAGTCGACCACGATCACAATGGGACAATCGATCGATCAGCGAACCGTGCAGGACATGCCGCTGAACGGGCGCCAATTTCTGGATTTGACCAACCTGGTCCCAGGCTCGGTGGTGCCGCCTGCGAGCGGGAGCCTCACAAGCGCCAGCCGCGGCCTTGGCGCGAATTCTTTCATCACCGCAGGACAGCGCGAGGACTCAGCAAACTTCATGATCAACGGCATCAACCTTAACGATGCCTCGCAGAATCAGATCACCTTCCAGCCATCGATCAATACGACGGCCGAATTCCGCATTTCGAATTCGACATACTCGGCGGATTACGGCCACGCCTCGGGTTCGATTGTGAACGTCGCGACGCGTTCCGGCACGAATGCCTTGCATGGCGAGGCGTTTGACTACCTGCGCAATAACTATTTCGACGCTCGCAACTATTTCAACCGCAAGCCGGCGCGGCAAAATGGGTTCAATCGGAATGATTTCGGCGGTGACATTGCAGGGCCCATCTGGCGCGACCATACGTTCTACTTCCTGAGCTATGAAGGTCTGCGGCAGCATCAGGCGCTGCTCTTTAACAGCAACGTGCTCAGCCCGGGGCAGCGCGCAGCGTTTGCCGCCAGTCCTGCGGGAGCGAATTACGGGAGCTTGATCAACCTTATTCCTGCGGGAAACAACGCGACGCAAACGGTGTACCAGGGGTATCAGCCGGGACCGGTCAATATCGATCAGTTCTCGGGCGACCTGATGCACGCGTTCTCTCCGCAAGACACGCTGCACGCGTACTTTGCGTGGCAGCAGGATGCACGGACGGAGCCAAACCTGCAGGGAAACACTATTCCCGGCTTTGGCGATCACCGCACAGCGCACCGCTCGATCGCGACGTTGAACGAAGTACACGTCCTCTCGCCTGCGCTGGTGAATGAGGCGCGACTTGGCTTCAATCGCATCGCCATCGCCTTTGTGCCGAATACACCAGAGAATCCACTCGACTTCGGCATTCAGAATGGAGTGGCCTATAACCGCGCTCTGCCGCAGATTACGGTGCAGGACATCGGCCTGAACTTCGGTGGGCCCTCGGGCTTTCCACAGGGACGCTTCGATACGACCGGAATTTTTTCCGACACGCTGAACTGGACGCACAGCAAACATAGGGTTCACTTCGGAGGCGAATTCCGCCGTTTCATCAGCGATTCGTTCTCGCAGACGGCAGGCACGCTGAGTTTCAGCAGCACGCAGAACTTCATCGACGGTATAGCGAGCTCCTTTAGCGTGACGCCCACGCAGGTGACTAGCCGCGTGTTTGAGAATTCCCTGGGAGCGTTTGTCTCGGACCACTACAACTTGTCAGCACGGGTCCAGGCTGAGTTCGGCTTCAGATTTGAATGGAACGGAACGCCAACCGAGGGTGGCGGACGCTTTGTTGATTTTCTACCGGGCAGCGATGTGCTGGCACACGTGAGCCAACCCTATCAGCAGAACTACAACTATGAACCACGCGTCGGCTTCATCTGGGATTTCCGCGGCAATGGACTGACGGTGCTGCGCGGCGGCTTCGGCATGATGGCAGACGAGCCGGTGACCGATGCGGTTACGGGTTTGGCCGGCAATCCGCCGAACGCGAATCCCGTAAGCGAAACAGGCGCACTTCCTGTGGGCACGCTCTACAGCAGTGCAGCATTGGCGTCGCTGGCGCCGAGCGCAATCAATGCAAACCTGCGCAACGCGTACACCGAAAGCTACAATCTGAATCTTCAGCAACAACTGGGCGGCGGAACGATGCTCGAATTGGGCTATATCGGTTCGGAGGGCAAGCATCTGCGCATCCAGCGCAACATCAACCAGTACATCTATCCGGAGGGCCTTGCGACGCGACCGTATGCCAAGTTGTCGACCTCGAGCAGCATCCGCGCCGGCTCGGGACTTGGCAATATCGCATATGTCGATTCAGATTCCCTTTCGAACTACAACGCGCTCTGGGTGACTGTAAGAAAGGCACTGACTCACGGCGTGGAATTTGATTCGACGTATACCTGGTCGAAATCAATGGACCTGAACTCTCTGGGCTCGCAAGGCGGCTACACGCTGCAGGATAATTTCAATCCCAAGGGGGATTATGGTCTGTCGGACTTTGATGCCCGCGATCATTTTGTTTTCTCGGGCACATGGAATCTTCCGCTGCATGGCAGTCGGCTCTATGACGGCTGGCTGCTGGCGAACATCACCCAACTGCAATCAGGCAATCCGCTGAACGTAGTGACCACCTCCACCTATAACGGCGTGTCGGGAACGATCCGGCCGACGGTGATCGGAAACTATTCGACGGGTCGCGGGGCCACTCTGGCAAACGGCAATGTGTCGTTTATTCATGGAACTGCCTGCGCAACGATCACGGCAGGATGCGCGTTCTATGCGCAGCCGACCGGTTTCGGCACGCTGCGGCGCAATGCGCTGGCTGGCCCGGGATTTGCTGATACGGACGTTTCGCTGGAGAAAACGACGCTGCTCGCCGAGCACACTTCGCTGGTGTTGCGGTTAGACGCATTCGACCTGCTGAATCACGCCAACTTCGGAAATCCGACGTTGACGGCAACCGGCTCGGCGACCAGCACATTTGGACAAATATCTTCTACGCGCACTGCGGTGGGAGATGCGGGTTCGTCGCGACAATTGCAGTTTGCCGCGCGAATTCAGTTCTGACTATTTACTGCTCGTTTGCGCTGAGGGGCTGGCCTATGGGCAAGCACCTCAGCGGGGCGAGACGGCTTGAAGAAGAAACTCATAAGGACCTCGACCTTTCTCCGGCTATTTTCTCCATAGCCGATGAGTACATCATCGCCATAAGCGGCCAATCGGTGCCCATTTTGAGGTGTGTGAAATATTGCGCGTTGCGAGGCCGATCAGGCTATATCTTCACCAGCCCGATACTCCGCGATAGGACGAGAATGCCAGTTCTCATTTGAGCCTCTGCAACGCACGATGGATTCCAGGTATCAGAGGCCGCCCCGAGCCTAACTCGTGCCGCTACGCGGCACTCAAGTCTCAGCAACGGCCGATCCGCACTCAAACAAGAAGTGAATTCACTCTGTTTGAAGGTAAGAAATCCAGCTGAAAAATAATACAACGTGTCTCCCACCTGCGCTACATCAAGCGATTTCACATTTGGTCGATTCAAAAATATTGGCCGGTTATCTCCGCC
>OBLU010004261.1_pt1 | contig 12895 bp, 14 predicted proteins | sample 1518681 | NCBI WGS metagenome assembly OBLU01 (sample SAMEA3539304, study PRJEB22396) | soil metagenome | biome: tundra; feature: field; material: soil | place: USA | collected 2010-05 | depth 0.15 m | reverse complement strand
GAGCGGACCGCGCAGGTCGGGGATCTTGAGCGCGCCTGCAGCGAAGATGACCGGAGTGGAGAGGAGGAACGCGAACCGCATCGCGTTCTCGTTGGAGAGCCCGCGATAGAGGCCACCGACCATAGCGACACCCTCGCGGCTGATGCCCGCCAGAAGCGCAAGGACTTGGGAAAGCCCGATTGCGAACGCGCTGGCGATGCCGATGTGCGACAGCTGAGACTCGGCGACAGCGTCCATCGTCACGATCCGCCTATCTCGGAAGCGAGCACGCCCAGAGTGATCAGGCGCAACCGGAGGAGTGCTTTTCTCGGTACGACGCCGGTGCCTCTCGCCCGCAAAGAGGATGACGCCGTTCGCCATCAGGAAGAGAGATGCGGCAACAGGCTTCGCGAAGAGAATCCAGAAGACGTGCGCGAGGGCGAGCCCGAGGATCCCGACAGGGACCGTCGCGATGACGACGAGCCACGCGAGGCGCTCGGAGTCGGTTTCGATGTGGCGCCGGAAGATGCTGCCAAAGAAACCTGTGATCAGTCGGAGCCACTCTTTCGCGTAGAAGCCCAACAGCACGATCGCCGTCGCCAGTCGTAAGCCAACGAGGAAGGCGAGGTAGGGGCTCTCTGCAGAAGATTCCTGGCGAACGAGGGTCGCCCAGGTGCCGCCGATCCAGGGCGGGACGAGCACCGTGTGGCCGAGGCTCGAGATCGGAAAGAGCTCGGTCAAGCCTTGGACGAGGCCGATCACGATCGCCGGCAGGAAGTTCACTGACTGGAGCACGTCCTCGGGTCCGTCCGCCTCCGAACCTGAGGCCTTGGACGAGGCGTCCGAAGGGGTCGAAGCCAATGCACGGCTGACGGCGTCGATCGCTGTTGTACTTCTGGTCTTGCTAGCAGCAGAGGGGATCACGGTGCTCCGCGTCCGGACGCTTCTCACCCCACACGTGTTCCTCGGAATGCTGCTCATCCCCCTGATTTTGCTGAAGATAGGAAGCACCGGGTATCGGTTCTTCCGGTACTACGCGGGCTCGCCCGCGTATCGGCGAAGGGGTCCACCTCCAGCGATACTGCGCTTGCTCGGACCTTTCGTCGTGTTGTTGACGATCGTGCTGTTCGCAAGTGGCGTCGCTTTGTCGTTCGTCGGTCCGGGACTTCGCCAATACCTCCTCCTTCTCCACAAGGTGAGCTTCGTCCTGTGGTTTGGGGCGATGGCGGTCCACGTGCTCGGTCACTTCCGCGATACCGTTCGGCTCGCTCCGAAAGGTCTCTATTGGCCCACCCGCGCACAGGTAGGTGGGGGCAAGCCTGAGCCAGTGGACGATCGTGGCGAGTCGGACACGTCGGCCAGTTCCTGAAAGGCTGAGCGCTCCTTCGTCAGTTCAGTAGGGCGAGGCCGCGATCAAGCTCGGTGATTGGGCGCACGGCAGAATCGTCTATCCGGGAAGCAGTCGCCACAAGGGCCGGGGAAGATGTTGTAGGACCGCGAAGGCGAACGCCAGCGTGCTCGGCACCCAGACGATTCCCGCGCTGCGTTCGAGACCACGCACGACCGCCGATGCGACCTCATCTGCACTCACCGCGAATGGTGCAGGCGTGCGCCCAGCAGTCATCTTCGTATGAACAAAGCCAGGGCGCACGATCATGACCTCGACGCCCGTGTCCACAAGTGCATCTGAAAGCCCTTGGCAAAAACCATCAAGACCGGCCTTGGCTCCCCCGTAGACGAAGTTCGACCGACGAACGCGCACCCCGGCGACGGAGGAGAAGACGACGATCCTGCCGTAGCCCTGGACGCGCATCAACTTCGCGAACACGATCAGCGCCGCCGCGGGTCCGGTGAAGTTTGTCTCGATGGTATTCGCGACCTGGTCGGCATCGAGCTTGTCGAGCGCGCCCGTACCGAGCAGCCCGGCCGCGACGACGAGAAGGTCGATCGAGCCGAGGTGCTGCTGCGCGTCCGTGGCGAATGCCTCGTGGTGGTTCGTATCGAGGACATCGAAGTGGGCAGTCTCGACAGAGCCGACGCCGAGAGTCTGAAGCTCCTTTGCGACGGCGAGGAGCGCGGATTCGTCTCGACCTCCAAGTACGACCGATCGGAGCCGCCGCGTAGCGAGGCGCAGCAGGACGGCGCGAGCGATATCCGACGACCCGCCGAGGACGACAGCGGTCTGGGGCATCCCGGTGACGTCGTTCACGATTTCTCCGCACGCAGTGAGCGCACTCGCAGGGTCATCAACGCGGCGACCGCGATCACCGCGCAGCCAACGGGGATGTAACCGGAGATGGAGAAGTCACGATCGAGGAGAGGGAGGCGGCGTAGGCGAGCGTGCCGCCGAGGTTGCAAACGAGAAACCAAAGCGTGCCGTTCGGGATCACGTGACGGAGCACCGCGTCGAGCGAGATGCCGGCTTCGACGCGAAGCAGTCCATTATCGAAGTCGGCATCGATGACTCGATCTAGTGCCGTGCAGTCGAGAAGGATCCCACCAGTGCACTGAGCAACATCGCCGTACGAGCGTCCCAGACCGCGAGCAAGGATTGGCGTCGCGGTCTTGCGAGCGCTCGCGACGATGCGCTCGAGGTCCTCTTGGGTGTCGACGTGCGCGATCTGAGCCGCAGAGCGCGAGGCCCTTCCCCGGCCGGTCACGGGCTGTAGCCCTGTTCGCTCGGTCGCTGGCGGCGACGTGCTCACGTGTAGATCCCGAATGCGACGAGCGCGAGGCACGACAGCGCGAGCACTTGAATCACGCGGTTGTGAAGGACGAGCTCCTCGGGCGCACCGCCCTCACCGCTCTCGAACGCGAGCTCGACGCTCAAGACGCCGAGGACGAAGGGAAGGATCGCGAGCTGGAAGAGCACGTCATCCGCATCGGCATGGCCGACGTCGATGTGGGCGGCACGTTCGAAAGCCCACAGAGAGAAGCTCATGATTGCTACCGAAGAAGCGATCAGCCGTATTGAGCGGAGGTAGGGCTTGGTATATCGCTCGAGCACCTTACGGTGATAGCCGCCGGCACGACCGAGCAAGTCGATTTCCGCGCTGCGCTTGCCGGCGACGACCAGGAGCGCCGCTGAGGACGTCACGATGGCGAACCATGGCGAGATCGAGATATGGACAGCAGCGCCGCCGGCGACCGCGCGAAGGACGAAACCGGCTGAGATGCAGGCAATCTCGATAACCGCGACTTGCTTCAGCCAGAGCGTATAGGTGACGCTCGTGACGACGTAGGCGCCGATTACGCAAGCGAGCAGCATCCCACCGAGGAAGCTGGCGGCAACGACGGCGAGGACGAGTAACGCGATCCCGACGGCGATCGCGAGCGTCGCGGACAGCTCGCGAGCCGCAACTGGTCGATGTCGCTTCTCTGGGTGCACGCGGTCCGAAGGCGCGTCGATCGCGTCGTTTAGGAGGTAGGTCCCCGCTGAGGCGATAAGGAACACGCCGGCCGCCAACGCCGTTCGTCCTAGGATCGCCGGACGTCCGAGGAGGCCCGCTGTGCCCGGAGCGGCGAAAACGAGCAGGTTCTTCATCCATTGCCGAGGACGCGTCGCGATCAAGAGCGGCCGGAAATGCGCCCGTTGACGATTTGGTGCTGGCGAACGGGGTGCACAGACCTCTTGAGGGCGCTTGCTCGATCGCTCGGTATCGGAGCTGGGCATCAGCCGAGCGCGGCGCGCGATCGTCGTCGAACGAAGGTGTCTGTGACGCGGTCGCAGGCGTTCGCTCATCGTCCACTGGTGCCACGGCGCGCGGACATTGTGAAGAAGTCGCGGGGCCACCACGTCTCGAAGCAATGCGCCGGTGTGCCGACGATGTCGGACAGCAGATCTGATCCATTCGCCGCTGTCGCAGGTGTGGTCGCCGAGCTCGGGTCATAGGTAGCGAAGTTCACCCAGTCGGTGTTGATGTCGAGCTCCATCGCGCGCACCACATCGGCCCGAACGAGGAGGTTCGCGAGCGTAGTGATGTTGAGCCTCAGTCCTCCCACATAGAGGAGCACGCCGTTGGGGGTGACGTCGACACCGGGTTGCCAAACGTAGATCTGGTGGCCGAGCGTGTAACCGCGTTGCGTCGTGTCGTTCGCGTTCAGCCCGGACACGGGCTTGCCGTCGCCGACGAAGAGATTGAGGTGTCGCTTAGAGCCGATTAAGCGCCGAGGAGTACGACGATCGTGGCACTTCATCGGGCGAGGTTTTCGTCGCCGGGAGCGAACGCCGTCAACCTTCAGCGCCGGTGGCACGGGGAGGGCCCGGAGACGCTCGAAAGGAAGTGTAAGGCTTGCCGCGCGATGGAGTGGGTCATTGCGTTCCAAAAGGTCGGAATCAGCACACCGCGCTCCACCGCTGGCACGCCCCCATGAGAGGTAGGCTACAGATTGAGCCTTACGGGGACATGAACACGTTGCGCGGAGCTCTTCTTTCCCAGGTCGCGTCGACGCCCGAAGCTTTGCGCGGGTAAAGCGCCCGCACCGCGAGTACCAGTGCTGACGCCTCCACCGCATGCCGGTGGTGCAACCTGAGGATATGACTCGTTTGCGCCGATACCAGACGCGCTTTGCTCTCGTCGTTGTAGCGGTGCTTCTTATTTCGGCGGCGGCCGGCTTCGGCTATATCTTCAGCCTACCCGGGGTCGGCGACACCGAAGCCCCCCTAGTCCATCGGATCCTCGCCGAGCACCATGCCGCCTTCACGACTCTGCCACCGCCATCGAAGCTCGGCGCTGCCGTGCTAACGGTCGAAGGCGAGCACTTCTGCTCGAACATCTTTGCGGACATCGTCTACGGTGCCGGCCGGGCAGTCCTGGCATCTTCGGCGAACGGCGACCCCGGAGGGAGCACCATCGCCCAGCAGGTTGCGAAGCAGCTCTATACGGATGGATCGGGGCTGGGAGCTGCCCTCGAGGACCTCGGCTTGGCGGTGAAACTCTCTCTGCAGTATTCGCGGCCACAAGTGCTCGATATGTGGCTCAATGCCGTCTACTACGGCAACGGCTACTGGGGGGCTGAAGCACCTGCGGAGGGCTACTTCAGAGTGTCCCCGCGCTCACTGGATTGGGCCGAAGCGGCCATGCTCGCAGGACTTCCGCAGGCACCGTCTGCGTACGACCCGCTTGTTCATTTAGCTCTCGCGAGACAGCGCCAGCTCCATGTGATCGCCCAGCTCGTTGCGACGCACACGATAAGCCAGTCTCAGGCGAACGCTGCAATTCGCGAGAAGCTCCGATTTCGAAGGAGCTGAGTGGGCCGCCAACTGGCGATGTGGAAGATGCTCACGCTCCGATCGTCGGCATTCGGTTCGCTCCCGGTGACATGTCCGATGCGAACGGGAAATTCGCCGTGCAGCTCCATGAGCCGTCCCAACCGATGATGAACCCTTCGTAGTTCGCGAGCGCCTCGATCGTCGCGAGGCCTTCTTCTCCGGCGACGGCGAGAGCTGTTGCTAACGCGTCAGCGAGCCCGAGGTCGGGTCCCGTGACACTCGCCGAGGCAGCACGCGAGCAGCACTGATCGGAGTGGGGATCGATGAGGTGCTTGCCGCGTTCATAGGTTGCTGACGTGGCAATTGCTCCAACTAGCTCGACCACACAGGCGAGGCGCCCTGGCGCATGCGGGTTGAGGACTCCGATCCTGAACAGCTTGCCGGCCTCTGGATAACCGGAGGTCGCGATGTCGCCGGCCGCGTTGACGATCGCGCCTTTGACGCCGGCCCGGGCGAGCGCATCGAGGGCGCGCTGGGCAGCCCATCCCTTGACGTAGCCGGTTGGGTCGACCCCGCCTGGCATCGCCCAGGGGTCGAACCAGCCCCCCGATATCGCTCGGGCTTCCGCGCACGCCTCTAGCACCGCTGTAACCTCCGCCGGCGCCTCGTCAAGGGTGATCTCCCCGCGACGGATACGACTGATGGGGCTGTGCTCCTTCCACGTACTAAAGAGCGCATCGGCGTGCTGAAGGATCGCCCGCGCGCGGGCGATGTGCACGTAGACGTCGTGTTGCGCGACGTGATCATCGCTGTAGATGTCGAAAGTCACCACGGTGCCCATTACCTGTTCGCGATGATGGATCGTGCGCGAAACCTCGGGTGAATTCGCCATCATTGGGGCCAACGCGTCACTGGATTCCGAGCTTGGTGAGTGCGGACTGGAGCGACTGCGCAAAGCCAGCGCTCGTGTAGCTTGCGCCGGAGACGCTCTGGATGTTGGCGCTCTGGACTTGTAGAGCCTCTTGCTCGAGGATCGGGATTGACTGCTGGTCGATCGACTGCGAGCGAAAGCTCCCACCGTCGTTGATCGAGGCGATCTGGACATTCGTAATCCTCTTGCCTATTGCCGTTACCGAGACAGACAAGATCCCGTAGTTGTAGTTGACGGCAACTCCGGTCGCGCTTTTCTTAGCCGACGGTGTCGTCGTTGAGGTGGAAGACGACCCGGTCGAGTTGGAAGACGACCCGGTCGAGTTGGACTTGCTGTTCGGCGGGGAGCCTGCAGCAACGGAGGTCGGCGAAGAGCCTCGCGTTGCCGCAGCACTGTTCGGCGCTGTGCCGAGCGTGAGCGGCGCGGACTTCGTGTGGAAGCTCAGCACCCCAGCGAGTCCCGCCACCGTCGCCACGGCCACGATCGCCGCCCGTCTCATCGCGGTCCTCTCTTGTTGTCAGGTCTCAAGGGATCTCTCCGGTTCTAGAACGCGAACGCCTCGTGGTGAATCCGGTGCTCCGGTACTCCCAACCTGCGGGCCGCCGCGACGATGCTCTCGCTGAACCCACCCGGCCCGCAGACATATACGTCTCTTTCTGCGAGGTCCGGCACGAGATGTCGGAGTTCTCGGGCACCGAGACGCACCTTGTGGCGCGGGCCGATGACCTCATGGAAGCGACCTCCTCGCTGGTCGACGAGAGCGACGACTTCGTCACGGTGGACGAGATCGCCAGATTTTGAGGCGCGCATGACCACTGCTACGTCGACCGACGCCGGCAGATCTTCAAGGAGCGCGCGGAGCGGGGTGATGCCAACCCCTGCGCCGATCAGCGCGACGCCGCCCGCCAATCGGGCGTGGTGGGTAAAGGCTCCATAGGGTCCCTCGATGGCAACCCGCGTGCCTGGTTTGAGGTGCGCGACTGCGCTGCTCTGGTCGCCGAGCGCCTTGATCGTCACCCGGATAAATGGGGGTCGCGGGAGCGCGGAGAGCGAGTAGGGGTGAGCTTGCCACCAGAGCTCGCGCGTCAGGAAGTGCCATTGGAAGAACTGGCCTCCCGACACCGCGAGGCGATCGAGCCGGCGTCCGGAGCAGACGACCGAGAACACGCCCGGCGCCTCTTCGCGGACACTGACGATGCGCAGCTGGTGCCTGAGGTTCCGAGCGATTGGCATGGCTACCCGGTAGACGGTGACCAGCCCCGCCGTCGAGGCCCAGACCGTGATCCAGATGGCCCGCCTGAGCGGGTGCCCGATGAACGAGCCGCCCGTGACGATCTCGTGCGCGAAGGCGAGGGAAAGGGCGAGGTAGGTGTAGAGGTGGACGATCCACCACGTCTCGTACTTGAGTCGTCTCCGCGCGATCCTGATAGATGTAATCGCCACCATCACGAGAAGGCCGAAGCCGACTGCCGCGGCGAGCAGGTCGGGGTAGGAGGTGAGGAAGATCCAGAGCTGGCGGAGTGCCCCGGTTCTCGACAACTGCGCATAGCCGAGCGTGATGAGCACGACGTGGGCAGTTATGAGTCCGAGCGCCCATGGCCCGATGCGACGATGCCAACGAACCAGCCGGTCCTGACCCACCGCTCGCTCGAGCCACGGGAGGCGTGCGATGAGGAGCACCATCAAGAGCATGAGGTAGGCGCCTGTGAAACCTGCGAGTCTGCCGCCTGCGATGAGGAGACCCCCGGGGGCTGCGAGTGAGCCGCGCGTTTCTCCGATGATGACGGTTCCGAGGGTGGCGCCAAAGCCGATTCCAGCGAGGGCGGCGCACGCATCGGCGATCCAGGGACGCGGCGCGTGACCTGGTCGGCCTCGCTGGGGAGCCATGGCGACCGCAGCGCGTTCCTGGGCGAGCCGTGTTTTAGACACGACCTGGCTGACGGGAGTCATCGTGCAATTCTCGCGGGTGGAACTGGGAAACAACCTTGAACCTGCTGTGAATGAGGTGTCCCTCTTTGGACGTCGCGAACCGCTCGGTCCGATGACATGGAGTCATCTTGTCGCCTCGGAAGATGACATGAGCTAGAGGCACGCAAAGGTGAAGGTCACGCCCAGGAATGCCCGAAGCAAGAGCAGTGAACCGCCCGGCGCTTTCACGACATTGTACGTCGTGACAAAGCACCACCCAAGAAGGCATGCATGCCAGTGTGGCGTAGGTCATCTCTTTCATCGGCAGGTCGGTCCAGATAGCCCGCTACCAAGATGACGGCGGGAATCGATAGTAGCGTCACGATCGCCCACGGCTATTCTTCATTGTCCTCGTCGCCTTGTGGGTCGTACGCGTGGCGGCATTGCCCGCTCGTGAGGGTAAGGGCCAGACCTTACGATGACATGAAGCCGAGGCGCGCTCCAAGACGCGGGAGGGAACGTGGATCTAGTCGTTCACACTTCGGGGGGCGGCGGAACGCGTCCTGGTCCCCGGGAGGCGTTCAATGCCGATGGCGCGAGATCGTTATGTCCTTTGCCGAACATCTCGTGCCCGCCGTCTGCTCGAAAACGCGGCCACGAAGCTTTGATCCGTGCACCACCGAGGGGTGCGGTGGTCACGCTCCATTCGCCGCTGGTTGCCTTCACGACGGCGTTGGCGATTGACAGCCCGAGGCCCGCACCTCCAGGGACGATGCTCGCGCGATGAAATCGCTGGACGACGAGTTCGCGTTCTTCCTCGGCGATCCCAGACCCGCTGTCGTCGACGATGAGCATCACCCGATCGTCGGTCGAAGAGACCGAAACCTCGACTCGTCCTCCAGCGTTGGTGTAACGACAGGCATTGTCGAGGAGAACCGAGACGAGGCGATCGAGCCAGTCGGCCGGAGCGAGCACGATAGGTGGGAACTCGCCGGTCTCGGTGAGCGAGACGGAGAGCTCGTGTCGAGCGGCCAGCGAGCCGAAGCGCTCTGCACACGTTTTTGTGAGGCTTGCCAGATCGATAGCGTCGTGGGGAGGGGCCGCGGGCAGGGAGTCAAGACGCGCCAACCACAAGAGATCGTCGACGATGCCGCGCAGCCGCTTGGACTCGTCTGCAACCCGTTCGAGCGCCAAGCGATAGGCGGACGCCGGCCGTTCGGAGCTGAGTGCGAGGCCGACCTCCGCCTCGATAACGCTGAGTGGCGTGCGCAGTTCGTGCGAAGCATCGGCGGTGAACTCGAGCTGGTGAAGACGCGCTCGCTCGATCGGCATCGCTGCCCGCCGACCGATAACCGTCGCGGCGACGAACAAGCTGAAAAGGATGATGGGAGCGAGCACGCCCTCGATGAGTAGAAGCGTGGCACGTACGCTTACGACGTTCCGCGTGCTCGTGGCGACCACGATCCGCCCGTTGGGCACCGCCGTCCCTTCGAGGCGAAAGCTTCCCGCCCCGAAATGAGCATCTGTCGGTTGGCTCACCTGCAGATCGCCCACAGGAAGTGCTGGTGAACCGACGTCGAGTCCTTGGGCACTTTGTGCGCCCCTCGGCACGAACCAGGCAAGGATCGGAGCGTCATCGAGGTCGCCTTCATGGGACCCGCTGGGCAATCGGTTCTGATTGGGATGCACTTTGCTGATGCCGTACGGAAGTTCTTTGGTGAGTATTCCGAGACGCAGGGCAAGGCGGGAGTCGATCGATCCATAGAGGTGGTTAACCACTATCAGGTCAACGATCAAACAGGCCGTGAGGTAGATGACGAACGCGAGCAGCGTCGCACCAAGTGCGACACGCCGGGCTTGGGGGCGTACTCGACCGCCTGCGGAGTCCGCGCTAGCAGTTCTGCTCTTCACGAAGCCACCAAGCGGTAGCCGGCACCGCGGAGGGTTTCTATTCTCGCATCGGAGCGGGTGAGCTTCGCGCGTAGGCGTGCGATATGTACGTCGATGGTGTTTGAGCCGACGGCGTCGACCTCCTCCGGCCACACTTGGAGCGCGATCGTGCGCCGCCGCACTACCGCAGGGCTTTTCCGGATGAGTAGCTCGACGATCGCGAATTCGCGCGGTGTCAGGTTCGCCGGCGCCCCTCCGATAAGTGCCTGTCGCGTTGCCGGGTCAACGGTGAGCGATCCACAACGGAGCAGTGGGCTGCGCTCTCCGCTCGGGCGCCGGAGCAGTGCCCGGAGGCGGGCGAGCAACTCCCCGTAGTCGAACGGTTTGATGAGATAGTCGTCGGCGCCCCCGTCGAGTGCGCTGACTCTGTCAGGAGGAGCATCCTTTGCCGTCAGCATCAGAATCGGCGTGTGTATTCCCTGCCGGCGTGCCCAGGTGATGATCTCGAGACCCGAGGCACCCGGCATACGCCAGTCAAGGACAGCGACGCTGTACTCATATGCACGTAGATACTCGATTGCGTCGTCACCGTTCTCGACCGCATCAACGACGTAGCCGGCCTCACGAAGGCCGCGCTCGAGCACGCTCTTCAAACCAGAATCGTCTTCCGCCACGAGCAGGCGCACGCAAGCCAGTGTGTCAGCCTGCGTCGCGCCGAGGGAGTCAGGCCTCAAACAGGTAGGCTGCGCCGGCATACGTGCCGTGGAACGGTGCGCTCACGACGGCGGTCGTGCCCGAGATGGCCACCGAGCTGCCGAACTTGTCGCCGCCAATCGTGTCGGAGCCCTTGAGGTCGGCAGCCTGTTTGCAACCAGTCGCGGTGATGATGAACACGTACGCCCGGCCGGCACTGTTACCGTGACCCGAGGCTCCTACGACGGCGGTGTTGGCCGAGATGGCCACCGAGCTGCCGAAGAAGTCGCCGGCGATCGTGTCGGAGCCCTTCAGCTCGGCAGGCTGCTTCCAGCCGGTAGCCGTCTCGGTGAACACGTACGCTCGACCGGCATCCTTACCGTGACCCAAGGCTCCTACGACGGCGGTGTTGCCTGAGATTGCCACGGAGTAGCCGAACTCGTCGCCGGCAATCGTGTCGGAGCCCTTCAGCTCGGCAAGCTGTTTCCAGCCGGTAGCCGTCTCGGTGAACACGTACGCTCGACCGGCATTCTTACCGTGACCCAAGGCTCCTACGACGGCGGTGTTGCCTGAGATGGCCACGGAGTAGCCGAACTCGTCGCCGGCAATCGTGTCGGACCCTTTCAGCTCGGCAAGCTGCTTCCAGCCGGTAGCCGTCTTCGTGAACACGAATGCCTCGCCGGCGCTATTGCCGTGGAAGGGCGCACTCACGACGGCGGTGGTGCCGGAGATGGCCACCGACCTGCCGAAGAAGTCTCCGGCGACGGTGTCGGAGCCTTTCAGCTCGGCGAGTTGCGTTCCGATCGGCGGGGTGGTCCGCGGACTTGCGGCAGCCGCTCGGATACCGCTCCCCGGGAGTGGCAGGGAGATCGCCCCTACCGCGATGAGGCTGGCCGTGAGGGACTTACACATGTCACTCCTCCAGGTGTGGACGTACTCAGTTGCTCCGAATCACGAGCGCGGGAGATTTGCAGCGGGTTCGTTTTGACTCGGCAGGATCAATCTTGGCGGCGCGTGCGTCAACGCTTCAGCTAGCGAACGGCCCTTGGCTGTTTGCATCTAACCAACCGTAGTCATCGAGCCTTACGCGAACATGAACGATGGTCCAGACAGCCTTGGGGGCTTTTCGGGCGTACGGGGCGTGGCGTGGTTGGCGGAATGGACCGGTACCGAGCGGCACTGGCGCTGTTTGATAAACACTGCTTCTCTCCTCTCTCATCGGACACCCAGGTGATTCTCGATCTCCCCGAAGTGGCAGTGCTCAAACTGACTCATAGTGGTCCGGAGATCCCGGTTTGCCGATTAACTGAGGAGCAGGTTGGTCGTGACACATATCGCCCGAGACAGCTTCAACCGCTAGCGCTTCCTAGGCCTAAACCACCCGCGGATGCCGCACTTTCGCCATGATCGAAGGCAACACCCGATAACGATGCTTCCGCGCTCCCAAGGCACCGCCCACCCACGGCGGACCCATCAGACCTGCTGTCACCATGAGCTCACCCTCCTTAGCGAGTTTTCGAGCAGGCCAGCTCGCCCACAGAACCGGGCTTCTTCGGTTTGACGGACATCCACCATCAGGGGCGTCGCCCGGAAAGGATGTCCAAATGGAGACCATGGAAGGGAGGAAGCCCAATCCAAAATTTACAGCCGAGCCGTTTAACCGCACCTTCGAGCGCGAGGCCACCGAGCAACCAAGACCTTCCCGGATGGTTCTCACAACCATTTGTCCAGCCGAATCCGACCTATCCTCCCGGCACGCTTTGGACGCCGTCACCGGCGACGAGTTCGGCGGGATGGTGGCCATCTCGGGCGCTGCCGCTCTGGTGAGCGCCAACGACACGGTCTACGTATTCGAGGCCTGAAGCGCCGAGTGCTCAGATATCCAGCCCCAGTATGCCCACGACGCCCGGCGCGCGTGCCGCATAACGCAGCGGCGGTACCCCGGCAATCTCGTCGATCAGCCGGGTCAGCGCATAGTGATTCAGCGCGCGGCCAATGACCCTGTGAGACACGCCAGGTGCCAAGATTACAAACGGCACCTGCTCCGTCGTCTCCCCCTCGTCGAACACAACCACGATTGCTAGCCGCCCGGCGCGCCAATCGGGCCCCGACAGCAGCACCGGAATCCAGGAGCGCAGCCATGCATCTGCCTGCGCCAGCGTCCCGTCGTGAGCATCGTGGACGAGGTTGGGCGTTATCAAGCCTACGGTCGGCAGCATTCCCCGCCTTACGTCGGAGACGAGCGCTCCTGCGGTTATCGTGCCGGCGGGGACGTCATCGGC
>OBLU010004260.1_pt1 | contig 12895 bp, 8 predicted proteins | sample 1518681 | NCBI WGS metagenome assembly OBLU01 (sample SAMEA3539304, study PRJEB22396) | soil metagenome | biome: tundra; feature: field; material: soil | place: USA | collected 2010-05 | depth 0.15 m | reverse complement strand
AATCGCGATCCGGCTTTTCGCCGCTCGCCGTCACCCGCACCGGATGCGCGTGATTGTCTATCGCCAGAATGGCGTCGATCTCCGTGACCAGGTCCGCATCCGCCGCCGGCTGCGGCCGCACGCACGCCGCCGATAGGGCCAGCATCGCTAGCATTGCCACTGCGCCGCATGGCCGGACGCGCATTCTCATTTCAACCCCCGGCCGCTCACCAGATGAACCGCAAAACTGCCTGCCAGTATCGACCGCATCATGAATGTATCTTACCCGTCCAGCTCCAACGCTGTTCATTTGGGTGGGACAGACCGGACAGACCATCGCTTTTCGAGTCAAGCCTCACTAAAAGCACGGCTGCCTGACAGGCGACGAAAATCGACCGCCTGCCCCGCGCTTGAATCCCGGCATCCGCCGGGTTAGAGTAAGGATCACCGCATGATCAAAGTTCTCCTGGTCTTCGGAACGCGCCCCGAGGCCATCAAGCTCTGCCCGGTGCTGCTCTATCTGCGGCGCCTGAGCCGCGATTTTCGCGTGCAGTGTTGCGTCACCGCGCAACACCGCGCCATGCTCGACCAGGTTTTGCAAGTCTTCGATGTGGTCCCCGATTTCGACCTCAATCTCATGCGGCACGGCCAAAGCCTGGCGCAATTGTCCGCGAGCATCCTGGAGGCGCTCGAAGATATCCTGGTCTCCGAGCGGCCCGGCATCGTCCTGGTGCAGGGCGATACCACCACCACGTTCTGCGCGGCCCTTTCGGCCTTCTACCAGCACATCCCCGTCGGCCACGTGGAAGCCGGACTGCGCACGGGCGACCTGGGGCAGCCCTTTCCGGAAGAGTTGAACCGCGTCCTCACCACGCGCCTCAGCACTCTGCACTTCGCGCCCACCAGCGGCGCCGCGGCCAACCTGCGCCGTGAAGGCGTGCCCGAGGACTGCATCTCCGTCACCGGGAACACCGGCATCGACGCCGTTCTGCAAGTGCGCGATCAACTGGAAGCCGGGCAGCTTCCTTCCGCCGTGTGGCCGGACCTCGACCCTTCCAAGCGGCTGCTGCTGGTGACCGCGCATCGCCGCGAGAATTTCGGCGCGCCTCTCGAAGCCATCTGCCGCGCCCTGCTCCGCCTGGCCGCGCGCCCCGACGTCCAGATCGTTTATCCGGTGCACTACAACCCCAACGTGGCGGTCCCCGTGACGCGCCTGCTCGGCAAGGAGCGCAATATCATTCTGTACGAACCGCTCGAATATCTTCCCTTCATCGACTTGATGCGCCGCGCTTACCTGGTGATCACCGATTCCGGCGGCATCCAGGAGGAAGGCCCCTCGCTGGGCAAGCCGGTCCTGGTGATGCGCGAAAAAACCGAGCGGCCCGAGGCCGTGGAAGCCGGCACCGTGAAACTGGTAGGCGTCGACCCGGATCGCATCGTCCGCGAAGCCGAGCGGCTGCTCGACGATCGCAACGAGCGGGAGCGTATGTGCCGCATCCACAACCCCTACGGCGACGGCCACGCCAGCCAACGCATCGCCGAGGCCATCTTAGAGGCGTTCGAGCCGCGCTGAACCACCAGCGGTACTATACAAACATATGAACCACGCTTTCGCCCGCCGGAAATTCGTTCAGTTGTGTTCAGCCAGTGCCGCTTACCTCGCGGGGCGATCGGGATCGCGGGCGACAGCCGCTCCCCAGCGCGCGCCTGCGGCCGTGAAAAACCGCCAACACTTCGTGGCCATTCAGATGAAACCACATGCCTGGATCGACGAGGGAATCGATCGGGTTCTCGACAATCTGCAACAAAAGGGCAACGTCAACACGGTGTGGGCCTACACCTACGACTATGAGATGGGCCCCCGCAATACGCCGAACGGCGCCATCCCGCTGCCCGACCATGGCAAGTACGGGGATCCCACTTTCGCCGGCGGTGCATTCTACGACTACGACCCGAAGTATTTCCGCAATACCTTTCTGAACGAATTCCGTTCGCCGGATTACGGCAGATTCAACGTCATCGCCGAAGTCGCTCCCAAGGTCAAAGCCCGCGGAATGGATTTCTTCTGCTGGGACTATAACAACGAGAGCCGCAGGATGATCCGCAACCTTCCCAACGCGTCGAAGGTCACCGAGATCGACATCTATGGACGGCGCACCACGGGCGCGTGCTTCAACCACCCGGACTACCGTGGCAATCTGATTGGGAAGATCGAGAGCTATCTCAGCGGCTACCCAAGCGAAGTGGACGGAATCGCCTGGGGCTGCGAGCGCATGGGGCCTTTCCAAAACGCCATCGGCGGCGGATGGTCCAGCGAAGGCATTGGATGCTTTTGCGAACATTGCCGGGCAAAAGCGCGCGAACGCGGCATCCCGGTGGAGCGCGCGCAAGCCGGCTACCGCTCGCTCGACCAGTTGTTCCGTGCGGCTTCCAAGGACCAGCGGCCCACCGACGGTTACTTCGTCGCGTTCTGGAGGTTGTTGCTCGATTATCCCGAAATCCTGGGCTGGGAGAAGCTGTGGACCGACAGCTATCATGAGGTCCGCTCGGAATTGTACGGCGCCGCGAAAGCCATCGCCCCCGAAAAGCCTTTCGGCTTTCACATCATGCAGAACATGACGTTGAGCCCGTTTTACCGCGCCGAGGAAGACTACTCGCGCACCAAAGACTACGCGGACTATCTGAAGATCGCCACCTACAACAATGCGGGCGGTCCGCGCATGGCCGCCTACCTCGACCGGCTCGGTTCCACCCTCTTCCATGACGCCAGCCCAAAGGATTTCTTGCCGTTCTTCTACAAGATCATGAATTACCAGGAGGGCCCTTACGAGGAATTGCACACCTCCGGCCTGACGGCCGATTACGTCGCAAGGGAGACCAAGCGTGCGATTGCCGGTGTCGCGGGGCAGGTCAAGATTTATCCCGGAATCGATATCGACGTCCCGACCAGACTCACCGACAAGCGGACCAAGCCGGACGATGTGCGCCGCTCGGTCCGCGCGGCATTCGAAGCTGGAGCCGACGGCGTCGTGCTGGCGCGTGAATATGTGGAGATGTGGCTGGCGAACCTCTCGGCTGCCGGCGAAACTCTGCGCCAGATCTTCGCGCAATCCGCCGGCTGAAACGGCGGCGCGATTGGGCGCTCACGTCGATCGTCGCGCCACCCGCCCTGCGCAAAAAAAACAGCGGAAGAACCTATAAACCTCGCTACTTCGCCGGACGCAGTGCGAACTTGGCCCTCGTGTCCGGGCCCGTGTCGTTCATCAGGAAAGAAATGTGTACTTTGCCGGTCCATCCCGCAGGAGCGTATTTCTTCAGCGGAAGCTGGAAATTGGTCGGGTCCGCTACCGCAACTGCGTCGTCAAGCTGCGCCTTCAGGCCCCAGGGGTTCGTGTCTGTCCGGGCTTTGTCATAGACCGCGCCGTGGAACAGCACGGCCTTCACGTACTTGTTACCAACGCTGTAGTCCAGACGTACGCCGAGCAGGCTGCTCGCGTTCAACTTCTGCACCTTGCCATCCACCTTCCCTACAATATCCAAGGTCTCCGGCAGCCCGTCGGCCAAAACGCCAACTCTTTCGTCGGCCCTGGGCTCACCCTCCATCCCCAACCGGGCGATCCAGGTCTTCCGGTCGAAATCGGCCCAGGACTTTGTCTTCCCCCGCGCTGGATAGTAGTGATTCGTGCGAATCGCATTTCCCACTTTCACCGGGGCCAGCTCTGAAGTCCCGGCGCCGTCATCGGCCTCGAAGTACATCGTGGCATACTTCGGGATCCAGGTATCCAAATACGACCAACCCGCGGCGTCGGTGATGGGATAGGTTTCGTTCACCTCCAGGTTCTCGCCGGCGCCATCGACCACACTGGCGTGGGTCTTGTCGATGCGGTAGATGCGGACGGTGCCCTTCTGGAACGGCAGGTTCTTCAAATGCACGTCGACGCGCCGATCGTAAGAACTGCGGTTCCAGATCAGCAGGCTGGCCTTATGCGCGTCCGATGACGCAATACCCTCCACCGCTCCCTCGGTGGTCACCTTGCGCCGGTCCACCGGCATCATGGCGTAGGCTCTCCACGCATTGTAGACCGCTTTTCGGCGGCCATCCACGGTCAGCAATCCCATGCAGCCGGCGCCCTGGCTGGGGGTATCGATCCACCAGGCCCAACTGAGAGAGAGAAGCTCGGGCCGTGCCAACATCAGCGTGAAGTCGTGCAACATTTCGGAGGCGCCTTCGTAGCGGTTACGGACGTCGTCGTGGCACCACTCGCAGCACTCGCCGTTGTGATATTCATCCAGGCTCAAGGCCGTGGCATCGAAGTAGCGATACCGGTTGAGGCTGCTGTTGGCGCGGTCGATCTGCCGCACTGCGAGATCGCCGCTGCCGTACTCGTGAAACGTGTAATGGTCCAGCGGCAGCTTGTTCTTGTAGACGAAGTCGACGAAGCTCATATTCCACAACAAGTGGTGATCCGCGCTCGGCCCGGCGACAACGGCATCCGGGTCGGCCTCGCGAAACGCCTCCACGGCAGCTTTGTACACTTGCTCATACTCAGCCTCGGTGCCGGTCCAGTACTGGTAGGTGCCGTCCGGCTCGTTCCAAACCTCGTGGACCTCAGGGGAAATTCCGATGTCAAAGTAGTGCTTGGCGACTGTCCTGACAATCTCTTTGTACTTATTGAGGTCGGTAGGAGGCGCTGACTGTCCGCCTCGCCCCGGCCCCAGGACGGGAGCAGCGCCCGCGGCGGCAGGCTGAGCCGGCGGTTGCTGGACCGGGCCCGGCGTCCCGGCGTAGGACAGCAGAAGCTTCACATCCTGAGCGGCCAGTTGTTTCGCGAGTTGGTCCGACGCCTCGAAGTTATACACGGGCTTGTCCGCGGTACCGCTCACCATGCCGGCGCCGCCGCGGCCCCAGCCGGTCATGCCGCGATACGTATCGACATTAAGCGCGCCCATCTTCGGCATGCTATCGGCCAGCACCTGCCTGTCGCGCGAACCTAAGAAGAGATTAAACTTCGACTTAGTCAGGGGTTGCCCGACAGGGCTGGCGAAATCGGCCGCCACCAGGTTATAGATGTAACGCGGCAAGGGAGCGCCGGGCGCCACGTGGCCCGGCGCCATAACCTGTTGCGACTGTGCCACCATCGCGACGACGGCGAAGGCGGCCAATACCAGATAAGTGACGCGAGAATTCCCGAGTTTCATCTTTGTCCAAGCTCCGTTCTATCGGTGTGTTTCTACTTCGCTGCAGCCGGTACAGTATAGTAATCGTAAGTGATTTTCCAACTGAACTCGGCCCCCGGTGCGATGGTCATGGTGATGTATGGTTCTATCGCGAGCACCGTACGGATGGACCACAAAGCCAGGTTCGAAAGCGGGCGATCGCCGGTGATCCTCACGCCGGCGCCCACCTTGCGGTTCTCCACGCGGATGTCGTAGTCCTTGGCGGTGGTACCGAACCCGGAAACAGTGGCCGCCATACGGTCCTCGTTCTCCAGTGTTTTCCGGTAAAGAATCTGGTTGCCGCGGACTTCTCCCAGTTTTTCGTCCGGTGCGCGGCGCGCCTCCATCTGGAAGGGGACGGTGATCGTAAAGTCCGGGCCGGGCGGCTGCCGGTCCAATACCAGGAAATTGTGATTGTACATGCTGGTCTCAATCGGCCTGCTTCCGGTGTTCTTCAACCGGTGTTCCAGCACCATTTGCGGCGCACCTTTCGTGAGTCGCAAGGTCTTTTGGTATTCGTACCCATACTGCGTAGTGGGATCCGCCAGTTCCTGAGTAAACTGGATGTAGTCGCGCCCCTTCTGGACCTTCCATTTCCCTCCGTCCACGACGTCGTAGGCTTTGGAGTGGTCGTAGCGGGAATCGTCGGTCTTACGCAAGACCCCGACGCCGATCTTGATGAACGTGCCGCCGGGCTTTGCCTCGTCATATCCCAAGGCTCTGCCAGCGGTGAGATACTCCTCGCCCGGACCGACCATGGCGGTAAACGGGGGTGACACGACGCCGGAAGCGTCATATCCGAAGTCGTAAACCTTCGGGTCGATTTTCTGGAACCACGGACCGTAGTAATTGTGCCCCTTGTATTCCAGGGAGTAGACCACTCCGGACCAATCGAACCTGGTCGAGCGGTAGAAGCCGTTGGCGGCGTCCGGCAGATACACGTTGACGCGGATCTGGCCGTTGGCGATCTCGGCCTTCGGCGGGTCAGCCGCCGGTAACAGTGCGAAGGCGGACGCCATGAGCACCAGAGTGAGAGCTGGTTTCCTAAACCCTGGCCTGTCTTCGGCAGATCGCAGATGGTGGTTTCGCGCCATGTTAGCGCACCGGGAACTCATAGATACTGATGCTCAGCTTCGGCGCCGTCAGCCTGCCGGGCGCCGCGGTAAGTTGGCTTTCAACGATGTCCACCGCCCGCGGTTTGCCCGCTGGATTCTGGGGATTCAGGTCGGCGGAGGCGATCCGCCACAACCGGCCGTTCGGCTGAAGAGCCACGCCCTGGAATGTGACGTCGATTTGGTGTTCCTCCTCGGTAGCGTTGACCATCGCCACCGTCATGGCTTTTCGGTCGGCCGTGAGGGCAGCCACGGCATCCAGCGGATACGTGTCGCTGCCCGAAGGGATCTTGGGCTTATCGACCCCCACAGTGCCCTTCACATCGTGCTGTGGAGAGTTCCCGGCGATGGCCAGCGGGATGGTTCCGAAATGCTGCCGGTACATCTTGAACATCAAGCCCACGGGAAGAATGTTCACGGAGGTCTTGTCATAAGCCAGCAGGCCCGCCGCGTGCGTGTATGCCGACATCATGAACAGACCCGAATTCCGAAACAGCTCGTGCATCGCCTCGGCGCTCGAAAGCGCCGTAAACATGGAAGACCTCACGCCCGGATTACCCGGGATCCACTCATCCAACGAAATCGGAATTGAGTCCATCTTCAGGGCGGGGAACCGCTTTTGGTACTCCTGCCAGGCTTCCACCGCGCAGCGCACGCGGTTCGGCAATCGCCGCGCGCGATCCACCAGTGCGTCGTCAACGGGCACGAATTGCTGTTTTTCGGCATCGAAGGCTGTATTGGCTTTTGGGTAGAGATGTTCCGCGATGGCATCCAGGAAACCCGCGGAGTTGGCCAGCAACCCTCCGGTCCAGTCCACCTTCGGGTCGCCGTATTCGGCCACGGCTTTCCCGGAAATGGTGCGCGCCGCGCCGGTGGTGCTCATCTCGGCGGGGGTCGCTCCCGAAGCGATGATCTTGATGGTGGGATCCACCTTGCGCATGGCCGCCGCGAACATGTTGTGCTTGATCGTATAGTGAGCCAGAGACATGGTGCCGAGCTGCCATGGGCCATACATCTCGTTGCCGATGTTCCACCATTTGATGTGGTAGGACTCCGGGTGGCCGTTGGCCGCGCGCAGCTTGCCCATCGGCGTGGTGTTGGCGCCATTGAAGTACTCTACCCACTCGGCCGCGGAGTGAGCATCGCCAAATCCGTCGTTGACGCAGATGTACGGCTCGATATGAAGGATCCTGGTCAGCGCCATGAACTCGTCCGTGCCCACGTCGTTCGGCTCCAGCGCCTTCCACGCGAAATCGTAACGTGGGGGACGCTTGTCCGCATCGCCGATTCCATCGCGCCAGTCGTAACCGGAGGTGAAATTTCCACTAGGCCAGCGGAAGATGGTTGGTCCGATGTCCTTCAGCGCGGCGATCATATCGGCGCGGAAGCCGTTCACATTGTCGGCGGGCATCAGCGACACGGCGCCGACGTGAAACGATCCCTTGCCCGTCCCTGCAATTTCCAGCCTGGCGTTCGGCGTATCCGCGCCGGCGGTAAAGCTCACCGGGAACTTGCCGTATTCCGTTCGAAGTCCCTTGATTGCGACAGTCTGACGGTCGCCGGGATTCGGCCCCCAAATGAGGTTCGCCGTGACCGCCGCGCCAGGATCGGCTGCAAGGATGATGTGTCCGGAGTATTGCTTTCCCTTCACCAACGCCAGACCAGCCTGCTGGATCCCGTGCGGCGCGGTAGCGTCCAGCCGGATGACGGGACTATGCTCTCCCACCCAAGCGCGCTGGGGGTCCATGGTGACGGAATCGTCGGGACCCACGGGCCGCCATCTTCCGGCGAATCTGCGGCTATTGGGCGGCGCCTGGGTATCACTGGAGTCAACCGGGTAGAAGAACTTCCGGTCGCCGAGCATTTCCGCCCAGAGGCCACCCTCGTACCAGTTGTTCAGCAGTTCGGTGAAAAAACCATACATCAATGGCGATATGGAAGGACCGGTCTTGCCGGAGTCCACTGTCATGGCTACCGGTTGGGCAGCCGCACCGATCACCACCGCGCTCGCCGCTACGGTTGCCAGCACGAAACTGAGGAGTTTGCGCACGTTCATCTGTTTCCTCTCTGGTCCGCGGTCACGGTGCGGACCTGCGGTAGTTGTCCATCGGACGGTCACTGCCGGTAGAAACGGTAACACACGGTGAAACCGTTTTCAATGGTCCCGCGGCGTGCTCCTTCAGCACGGTCGAGCCCGGTATGCAGTCGTCGGGTCATGCTCTGCGCGACGTGTCCGTCCGAATCGGGAGCGTGTTGCTGCAAGCGCGTACATCGCTTGCCCTTGGAAGCTCGGGAGTCTCCGCTTAACGTTTTTTCGTGGCGGGTGTTGCCGCGCGGAACAGTAACGGTGCGAATTCGTGCAGGCAGCGGCGCCAGGTCTGGAACTCGTGAGCGGTGCCCGGTGACTCGTAGTAGCCGGAGCGGATGCCGGCCTTGTCAAACTGGGCGCGTACTTCCTTGGTGCGGCTGAGGAAGTTGGCTTCCGCCGTTCCCACGCCGAACCAGAGCACATGGACCTTATCGTTGAACGCGGCGCCCTGCGCTGCGATGGCGTCTACCTGCGCTTGCGCCGCCGCCATAGGTGTGCCGCTGAACATCCCGATGTACGAAAACAAATCGAGGTGCGTGGGACCGATCTGGAAGGTCTGCATGCCGCCCATCGAAAGGCCGGCGAGCGCGCGATGGTCGCGGTCGGCCACGGTGCGGAACTGAGCGTCCACCTCGGGGACGACTTCCGTCACCAGCATCTCCTCGAATGCCGCGAAGCGGTTCGCCGGCGGCGCCTGGCCGGTTGCCGGCGCCGTGCCCGGCTTCGTGGCGAAGCCGTTGTTCATCACCATGAGCATGGGGACGGCCTGGTTCCCGGCGATCAGGTTATCCAGAATGAACTGCGCGCGGCCGGCATGGGTCCACTCGGTTTCGTCCTCGCCCGCGCCGTGCTGCAGATACAGCACGGGGTACCGCATGCGCGGATTGGTTTCGTATCCCGGCGGCGTGTAGATGAACATGCGGCGCCACGACTGCGTGACTTTCGAGTAGAACATGTGCTGCAGCACGTGGCCGTGCGGCACCGGTTTCACGTCGTAGAAGTCTTCGCCCGGCGAGGGCACGTCGATGGCCGACTTGATGCCGTTGCTATAGAACGTTTCGCTGCCCGGATCATTCACGGTGAGACCGTCGACGGTCATCTGGTAATACTGCAGACCGGGTCCCGGGTAGGGAATGACCAGGTTCCACGTGCCGTCGGCGAGTTTTTCCATGTCATAGGTTTTGTTAGTGGCGCCGATGCGCACCGAGACTTTCTGCGCCGCGGGCGCCTTGAACTGGAACCAGACGCGGCCGTCCTTGTGGATCTTGGGAAACTCGGCGAGGCGGTGGGTGGTGCCGGCGCGTTGGAATTCCGTGGCGTCGGGAGGTTGCGCCCACGCGGCTTGGCAGGCGAGGGCAGCGGCAATGGCGGTGATGAAGTATTTCATACGAGCGGCTCCGTAACCCTGAACAGTAAGACGCTTCGGCTCAGGTGTCAAGGCGGCGGAGCGCGCGGGAGCGCGCGGTGGTCATGCTGCACCGCAAGATCCGCAAGGTGTATACTCCGCCTGAGGGCAGCCTGTGGCTGCCGAATGGAGCTGTCCGTGAACCGGAGATTTCTTCTCAAGTCCGTCGCCGCTGTAGCCGGAGCGGGTTTAGCCGGGGCGCCGCGCGCCAAAGCCGCCATCTCGAAAATGAAGATCACAAGGGTGCGGGTCTACACGCCCCCCGATCCCAACCCGATGTTCAATCAGAGCAACCTTGTGGTGACGGTAGAGACAAACGCCGGCATCACCGGGATCGGAGAAGGCGGCAGCCGGGACATGCTGGAACAGTGCGGCGGCCGGCTGATCGGGCAGGACCCGCAATACATCGAGCGTTCGTGGCAGGATATGTATCGCGCTTTCTTTTACCCGCCGGGCAGAGAAAAAATACACGCACTCGGCGCCCTGGATCTGGCGTTGTGGGATCTCAAGGGAAAGGCACTCGGATTGCCAGTCCATTCGTTGCTGTCCGGACTCACTCGCAACTACTGCGAGTGCTACCCCACCAGCGGGATCGCGAGTCCCGGCGGCGATACCCGTCCGGCGGGGACCATGGGGATCAAAGAGCGGGCGAGGGCCGTGATCGAGGCCGGCTATCGCGCCTACCGAATGGACGCCGCCAGCCTCAGAGGAACCAGCACGTACAACAGCCGCGAGCGGGTCCACCAGGTCCATCAGGATTGCATCGACGCGCGCGAAGGCGTGGGCAAAAACGGCGACTTCCTGATCGACTTTCATCAGCGCTTCGACTTCTCCGATGGTCTCCGCGGCTGTAAGCTTATCGAAGACCTCGAGCCCTATCTGGTGGAGGACCCGGTCCGGGCGGAAGCCTTCTTGGAAGACATCCCGAAATTGCGGCAACTGACCAGCGTCCCTCTGGCGGCCGGCGAGGAGTGGGGCCAACGCTGGGATTTCAATAAACTGGTGGAGGCGCATGACCTGGACTACGTGCGCGTAACCCTTCCCAACGTCGGCGGAATCACCGAGATGCTCAAGATCGCGGCCATTTGCGAGACGCACTTTGTGGGCATGGTCCCCCATTTCACAGGACCGCTAGCCACTGCCGCCCTGGTCCACACGCTCGGCGCCTATTCCGGCCCCGTGCTCCTCGAATACAACTATGGATCTCGAACCATCCCGCACATGCCGGTGTGCGTCGACTTCAAGGATGGCAAGCTTTGGCCGAACGACCGGCCCGGCTTGGGAGTGGAGCTCGATATGAAGCAACTCAAAATGGTTACGGAAATCACCCAGAGAGTCACCAACCGCGCGCAAACTTACTTCCGTCCGGATGGTTCGATCACGAACTGGTAGCGCGGTCGGCGATTGTCTCCGCTCTATGCGATGTGAGCGCCGACAGTGTTCACGTAGACGGCATAAAGCGACTGGCTGGCGGCCATAAACAGCCGGTTGCGCTTGGCGCCCCCAAAGCTGATGTTGGCGCAGTTCTCCGGCAGGCGGATCATGCCAATGCGCTCGCCGGCCGGCGTCACCACCTGAACGCCCGGGCGGGCGCCGCACCAGACATTACCGTCCACGTCGCAGCGAATGCCGTCGGCTGCGGCCGGTCCCCCATTGCCGGGCACATCCAGCTTGACGAAGCGTTTCCCGTTGCGGAGGGTCTCTCCGTCCAGGTCGTAGACTCGCGTCTCACCGGGCGCGCCTGTGTCGGCGATGTAGAATTTCTTGTAATCCGGCGAAAAACAGACGCCGTTGGGCTGGTCGAGTTCATCGGCAACCTTGTCGATCTTGCCGGCTTTCGGATCCACCCGGTATACCGCCGGCTTCAGCTCCGACTGGGACCGAAACCCTTCATAATTGCCCATAATCCCATAGGTAGGATCGGTGAACCAGACGCTGCCGTCGGGATGCACCACGATATCGTTCGGCGAATTGAAGCGTTTGCCCTGAAACTTATCGGCGATGACCGTGATCGTGCCATTCGGCTCATAGCGGACCACGCGGCGGTTGCCGTGCTCGCACGAAAGTTCGCGGCCCTCGAAATCGAAGGTGTTTCCGTTGCTGTTATTGGAGGGGTTGCGAAAGACCGTGACGCGGCCGTCGTCTTCGATCCAGCGCATCTGAACGTTGTTGGGAATGTCGCTCCAAAGCAGGTAGCGCCCTACACCATTCCAAGCCGGACCTTCCGCCCACAGCGTGCCGGAATAGAGTCGCTTGATCACCGTGTTAGCGATGATGTAGCGGCGGAAGCGGCTGTCGAGGGCTACCAGGTCGGGATCGGGATACGGAACGGGCTGCAGGCCGGACCAGTCGCGCGCTACAGGGGTGGAGGAAACCTGCTGGGCTAGCCCGGACGACGCCAGGGCCACACCAGTGAATGCCGCGCCGAAGAACGCGCGGCGCGAATTGAGAGCAGAGGAGAGATGCACCATATCAGTTATCCATGCTATAGGATCTCGCATACAAGATAAACCTGGACGCCAACGCGAGCAGACCCGCACCGGCCCGCGCTGACTCCGCACCGGTGGCCGGAGCGAGGACCAACTCTGCCGGCACGCGGCCCCGCTGTGGGTTCCGGCCGTATGGTCATTGACAGCAGCGCTTTTATTGTGATACTTAATGAATCAGATCTCATACCCGATAAATCCAAATCGGGGGGCGAAGTGAGCGCCCGGCAAGACAAGGTCGAGCGGCGAACAGGGGCTTCGTAGCCGTGGCTCCAATCTGAAAGGGCTTGACCGGCCCGGCCTGCCCGCGGCGGCCAGCCATCGCCGGTGCGCGGATCCACGTTATGTCCTGGGGTTGGACTTCGATGGCGGCGATCTCTGGGTGGCCACCATGCAACCGGCTGAACCACGGAATTCGGATGGGGGAAAGGAGGCGGGCAAATGATAAACATCCCGGAAGCGCTGGCCAGAGCGATGGGCGCCGCGACCCTTGAAAAGAGACAGGTGCGGGCGCCGCGGGCACTCAACGAAGCCTACGATTACGCGCGCCCTAGCTCGTTTTCCCGGGGCTTGCGCCTGGACTTCGGCAACATCGCGGTACTCCTGA
>OBLU010004259.1_pt1 | contig 12895 bp, 14 predicted proteins | sample 1518681 | NCBI WGS metagenome assembly OBLU01 (sample SAMEA3539304, study PRJEB22396) | soil metagenome | biome: tundra; feature: field; material: soil | place: USA | collected 2010-05 | depth 0.15 m | reverse complement strand
AACCGGGGACCGGGCTCCCCGGTGTCGCCGTACCCCGTGGCTGGCCCGGTCACCGGTGGCCCGGCTGCGGCGGGCCCGGTCAGCGACAACTCGGCCACCGCTGGCTCGGCGACGGCTGGCCCGGCCACCGCAGGCCCGGCCGCTGCCGACCCCACCGACCCGGCATCGCTTGACCGGCTCGCTCAGCGGCTTTACGGGCGGCTGCGCGGTCACCTCGCCGCTGAGCTGCTGGCCGACAGGGAACACGCGCAGTTGCTTACCGACCTCTGACCACCGATAAGGCAGTAGGAGACACCGTGACAGAGCCGAACGCACCGGGGCTCGCGCTCAGCTTCGGCGTGCGGATAGACAACATCAATGTGGCCACATTCACCGGCTGCTCGGGCCTGGACGCGCATTTCGAGGTCCTGGAGTGGCAGGAAGGCGGCGACAACGGGACGGTGGCCAGGCTGCCCGGGCGGCTGAGCTACAGCAGCGTCGTGCTCACCAGGTCCGTCGACTCGGACAGCGGGGCGCTCGCGGCATGGTTCAGCCAGCAAGGGCGGCAACCCGCCAGGCAGACCGCGGTCATCACGCTCCGCGGCGGAAACCGCAACACGGTGGTGTCCACATGGACGCTGGCGGGTGCCTGGCCGGTCCGCTACAGCGGGCCCACGCTCACCACTGGGCCGGGGGGCGAGGCCGTCGCGGTGGAGATCCTCGAACTCGCCCACCAGGGGTTCACCATCTCCGGCGGCGGTGGCGGGCTATGAGCGCCGACGCGATCGTCAGGGCAGTCCTTACCGGCTCGGACGGAAACGAACTGCCGTGCCAATTCAACCCGTCCTCGGTGCAGATGAGCAAAACGTCCACCTGGTCTGCCCAGCCGACAAGGGGCTCGGCCAAGACGCCGCGTCCCCAGTTCGTCGGGACCGGGCCGGAGATACTCACCGCGAAGCTGCTTTTCGACGATTTCGACACCATGGGCGGGACGACGAAGGGCGTGCCAGAAGCGGTGCGCCAACTGTTCGACTGGACGTGCGTGCCCGCCGGGGCATACGACTCAAAGACCCCTCAGCCGCCGACCGTCACTTTCAGCTGGGGCAACGCAATCCCATTCACCGGATTCCTGCAGCACGTGCAGGCCGAGCACACCATGTTCAAGACCGACGGCACGCCGCTGCGCGCCGTCGTGGATATCTCGCTGCAGAAGGTGCCCGACGACCCGCAGGGCACCAACCCCACCTCGGGCGGCATCTCAGGGCGCCGCAGCGCGCTGCTCGCTGACTGCGATTCCCTCGCCGGGATCGCCTACCGGGAGTACGGCGACCCAGGGCTGTGGCGCGGCATCGCGGTCGCCAACGGGATCGAGGACCCGGCCAGGGTGCCGGTCGGCACCCGGTTGCTCGTGCCGCCGCGCACGCTGGCGGCCGAGCTGAGCAGGGACGGAGGTAATGGCAGCAATGGCAGCTGACCGGTCCCCCTACGGCAGCAGGCCGCAGGTGAGCGTGGACGGCTCGCCGCTGCCTGCCGACATCACCCCCGCGCTGGTCCGTGTCCTCGTGCACACGCACGTCCATCTTCCCGGCATGTTCGTGCTGCACTTCCAGGACACCCACCACGACGTGCTCAGCCGGGCGGGCATCAAGTTCGGCAGCAAGCTCACCGTGGCTGCCACCGCGGACGGGGACGGCACCCTGCTCCCGCTTGTGGCCGGCGAGGTGACCGCGCTTGAGCAGGAATCGGATGGGACGGGCACCTGGACCGTGGTGCGCGGCTACGACCCACTGCACAGGCTCTGCCGCGGCCGCCGCACGAGGACCTTCGCCGGCGTTACCGACGCGGACATCGTCCGGCAGGTCGCTGCGGACGCCCAGCTCGACCTCGGCGACACCGATCCGGGCGGGCCGGTGTATGAGCACGTCAGCCAGGCCAACCTCACCGACTGGGAGTTCCTGCGCTCGCGTGCGCACGAGACTGGCCACGAGCTCGCGGTGGCGGATGGCAAGCTGCACTGGCGCGCGCCGCGGCATAGCGCAGACGCCCCGGCCGGAGGCGACGACCTGGCCGCGCCTGCCCAGCCGTACCAGCTCCTGCTCGGCGGCAACCTGCGCAGGTTCCGGCCCAGGGTGACCGCGGCCGAGCAGGTGGGCGAGGTCCAGGTCCGCGGCTGGGATCCGGCGGCCAAGCAGGCAGTGCTTGGCCGCGCCCTGGCGGCGGCCTCGAACACCAGCGTCGGGGTGTCGCCCGCTGATCTCGCCGCCGCGTTCGGTGCGCGGCCTTATGTGGTGGTGGACCGGCCGGTCACCAGCCAGGCCGAGGCCGACACAGTGGCAAGCGCGATCGCGGACCAGATCGCCGGGGCACATGCCGAGGCCGAGGGAACGGCCGTGGGCGAGCCGCGGCTCGTTCCTGGCACAGCGGTCCAGGTCGGGTGCGCTGGCTGGCCGCATGACGGCAGCTATGTGCTCACCTCTACCCGGCACTGCTACGACGAGTCCGGCTACCGGACGGAGTTCACGGTCAGCGGCCGGCAGGAGCGGTCCCTGCTCGGGCTTGCGTCGGTGGGCGCCACCAAGGGCAGCCACCGGGCGTCAGGGCCGCCCATCTACGGCCTGGTGGTGGCTCAGGTCACCGATATCGCTGACCCGGACGGCATGTTCCGGGTGAAGGTCGCCCTGCCCTGGCTGTCCGACGACTACGAGTCGTGGTGGGCGCGGGTCGCGCAGCCAGGCGCGGGCGCCGGGCGCGGGCTGGCCTGGCTGCCCGAGGTCGGCGACGAGGTGCTCGTCGCGTTCGGTCACGGTGACGTGCGCGCTCCCTACGTGATCGGCGGCCTTTACAACGGGGTCGACCCGCCGCCGCTCAGCGGCCAGCTCATCGACACGGCGGCCGGCCAGGTCGTGCGGCGGGCGTGCGTCTCGCGCACCGGCCACCGCCTGGTTCTCTGCGACGACGACAGCGAACCCCAGGTGCTCCTCGCCACCGGCGACGACAACCTGACGATCACCCTTGACGCCGCCAAGACCTCGATCACCATCGACAGCTCTGGCTCGGTGACGATCAGCGGCAGCAGCCAGGTGCAGATCACCAGCGACGGTGACGTGAGCATCCAGGCATCGGGCAGCCTCGCGCTGTCCGGCCAGACTGGGGTGACGATCGACGGCGGTCCTTCGGTCAGCGTCTCCGGCGACGTGATCCAACTCAACTGAGAACAGCAGAAGGAGCCAATCACGATGGGTACCCCAGCGGCCGTGGCCGGTGACCAGGTGACCGGCACATGCCCGATGCACCTGATACCGAACCCGGCCAGCGGCGCGCCGCAGCCAGCGCCGCCGCTGCCGTTCGCCGCGCCCGTCACCATCGGCGTCTGCCAGACCGTGCTGATCGGCGGTACCCCCGCGGCGGTGGTCGGGGCGACCGGATACAACACGCCGCCGCACGTCGGGCTGCATCCGGCCGATCCGTTCTTCGCGCCGCCGATGCAGCAGGCCGTGATCACCCAGGGCAGCACGACCGTGCTGTTCGGCGGGGTCCCCGCCGCGCGCACCGGGTCGCAGGCGACCTGCTGCGCTCAGCCGGTGGGCACTCTCACCGGCAGCGCGGCCTCCGTGCTGATCGGCGGCTGAGATGCCATCATCGAGCGACTTCACCGGCCGGGGCTGGGCGTTCCCGCTCCACCTGGACAGTGCGGGCTCGTTCGCGCTTTCCGGCGGTGAGCAGGAGATCGAGGAAGCGATCAGGCTGATCCTCGGCACCTCGTTCGGTGAGCGGCCGCTCCGTCCCGAGTACGGCTGCGGTATCCACGACCTGGTCTTCGACACCGTCGATGCCGCCCTGGCCGGGAAGGTCGCGGCCCAGGTACGTGCCTCGCTGGCGCGCTGGGAGCCGCGGATCGACGTCGCCGAGGTCGCTGCCGCCCCGCTCCCGGACCAGCCGCACGTGCTCGGAATCGCCGTCGCCTACCGGATCAAGGCCACCAACGACCGGCGCAACCTCGTATTCCCCTTCTATTCGATACCCGAGGAGTGAGCAGATGCCGCTCCCTGCGCCCAACCTCGACGACAGGCGATTCCAGGATTTCGTGGATGACGCCAAACGCCTCATCCAGCGCCGCATCCCAGCCTGGACGGACCACAACGTCCATGATCCGGGGATAACCCTGATCGAGGCGGTCGCCACGATTGCCGACCAGCTCGGCTACCGGCTGAACCAGGTACCGGAGCGGCATTACCGCAAGTTCCTCGACCTGCTGGGCATCACGCTGCGACCGCCCGCCGCGGCCAGGGCGGACCTGACCTTCCGGCTCTCCGCGCCGCGGCCCGAGCCAGTCCGGGTGCCGGCGGGCACGCAGGTCGCGACCCGGCGGCTGCCCGGCGAGGAGCAGATCTCCTTCAGCACGCTCACCGACCTGGAGATCGCGGCGGTGTCGCTCACCGAAGTGCGCGCTGCCCCCGCCGTGGGGGACGGGCCGAGCGAGCTTGCGGACCTGGGGCCGGCGCTGGCGCAAGGCGAGCGGGTTGCCTGCTTCTCCGGTGTGCCGCGGCCGGGCGACCGGTTCTACGCGGGACTGTCCGCCGCGGCGCCGCGCTGCGTAGTGCTGCTGCGGACCGACAGTGAGATCGAGGGCCTCGGGGTCGATCCCGATCACCCGCCGCTGCGCTGGGAGGCGTTCACCGGTTCCGGCTGGACCGGGTGCGAGGTGGAGCAGGACGGCACGGGAGGTCTCAACAGGCCTGGCGACATCCTGCTGCACCTGCCCCCGGGACAGGTCCCGTCCCTGATCAACGGCATCCGGGCCGCCTGGGTACGGGCCGTGGTGACGCAGACAGCGCAGGACTATCCCGCCTACAGCCGCAGCCCGGTTCTGTCCAGGCTCTCCGCCGCGTGCGTGGGCGGCACGGTGGCGGCGATCCATGCCGATCGCATGGGCGGCGACGTGCTAGGCGAGGCGGACGGATCAGCGGGCCAGCGCTTCCCGCTCGCCAGGAAACCGGTGCTCGAAACCGGGGACGTGCCGGTTCTCGAGGTCTCGTCCAGCGAAGGCTGGCAGGAGTGGAGCTGCGTCCCCGACTTCGCGGGCAGCGGCAGGGACGATCCGCATTTCCGGCTCGACCGCGCCGCCGGGGTGGTCGAGTTCGGGCCGGCGGTACGGCTCACCGACGGTTCGATGCGCAGCCACGGCCGGGTACCGCCCGAGGGCGCCACGGTGCGCCTGCGCGAGTACTGGACCGGCGGCGGCAGCGCGGGGAACGTGCGGGCCGGTGCGCTCTGCGTACTTCGCACGCCGATCCCCTTCGTGAAATCGGCCGGCAATCGGCGGCCGGCTGGCGGCGGCCGCGACGGCGAGACGGTGGACGAAGCGAAGCTGCGGGCCGGCCGCGCCTTGCGCACTGGCGACAGGGCCGTCACCGCGGAGGACTATGAGGTGATCGCGGGAGAGGCGGCTGGCGCGGCGGTGCGCGTGCACTGCGTGCCGCCCGCGACACCGGCCGATCCTGTCCGGGTCCTTGTGCTGCCTGATGTGGTCGGCTATGGCCCTGGGCGGCTGCCCTTCGCTGCGCTGACCCCGGGCAAGGACTTGCTCGGGCGGATCTCGGCTGCGCTTGACAGGCGCCGCATGGTGGGCATGCGGGTCGTGGTGGAGCCGCCGCGCTACCGCGGCATCACCGTGGCGGTCCGGCTGCGCGCCAGGCGCGACCGTGACTGCGAGCGGCTGGCCGAGGACGCGCTCGCAGCCCTGTACCGGTGGCTGCACCCACGCGACGGCGGGCCGGGGGGATTCGGCTGGCCGTTCGGGCGGCCGGTCACGCTCGGCGACGTGCACGCGGCGCTGGCCGGCCTGCCGGATCTGGACTACGTGGAGGACGCGCGGCTCTACCCCGCCGACCCGGTCACCGGCGCCCGCGCCGAGGCCGCGCAGCACGTCGAGGTCGCGGCGGACGAGCTTCCGTTCTCCTTCGACCACCAGGTGCAGGTGCGGCCGTGAACGGGGGATTCCCGGGGGAGGGCCTCCCGGACCGCCGCATCGGGCAGACCGCGACGAGCGCGGCGTACCGGATCAGCGGGCCGGTCCCCGCGATCTTCCACGAGGACCCGCTCTTCCTCGGACTCTGCGCCGCGTTCGACGAACTCCTCGGCCCGGTCGTCACCGCGCTTGACTGCTTCGCCGCCTACCTCGACCCGTGGCTCGCGCCAGGCGACTTCCTGGCCTGGCTCGGCACCTTGGTCGGCGTCGGCGTCGGCGCTGAAACTGGCCCGGATGCCAGCGACCGGCACCGGGCGCTCATCGCGGGCGCGGTGCGCGCGTACCAGGCCCGGGGCACGGCCGCGGGCCTGCGCGACGTCGTCGCGGCCGCGGTCGGCGTAACAGCCGAGCAGGTCAGCGTTGCCGATTCCGGCGCGGTGACCTGGTCAGACACCCCGGGTGTGGCGATAGCGCCGCCGTTTGACCCGGTGGTCACGATCACCGTAGTGGTTCCCGCTGGCCGGGATCCGGCCAGCGTGGCGGCTTCCGCCCGCGGTGCGGCGGAGCCCGCCCTGCCCGTTTTCAGTCAGCTTCGGATCGAAATGGTGAAGTCATGATCGTATGCAGTGAATGTGGAAATGCCGCCGAGTCGGGAGACGGTTTCTGTGCATCGTGCGGTGTCCTGCTCGAATGGTCGGGTCGGCCGGTCGAAGCCGCGGCGGGCGCGGTGGATGGCGGGCAGCCGCCGGCCCGCAAGCCCGTCGCCGAGCGAGACAGGCCCGGACCCGTCCCGCTGATGACCGAGCAGGTCCATGCCGGCCCCTACTGCTCGGCCTGCGGCGTGCGCAATCCTGAGGGCCGCACGTTCTGCCGGTCCTGCGGCGAGACGCTGCGGTCAGGTGCGGCGGCGCAAGCGCCCGCCCCTGGCTGGTGGCGGCGCCTGCTGAACCGGCTGCGTGGCCGCCGCTCCTACGCGGCCGGGGACCGGCCGCGCGGCTTCCTGAGCCACGATGCGGTACCGGGATTGCCAGCAGGCGCGGCGGCCACGGCGGCGGGGCACAGGCTTGGCGCACCCGCGGACTCGCACCGGCTCGGCGCGCCAGCCCACAGTTCCAGTCTCGGCGCGCCAGCCCACAGTTCCAGTCTCGGCGCGCCAGCCCACAGTTCCAGTCTCGGCGCGCCAGCCCACAGTTCCAGTCTCGGCGCGCCAGCCCACAGTTCCAGTCTCGGCGCGCCAGCCCACAGTTCCAGTCTCGGCGCGTCGGCCGCCGGAACGCGCGGCACGGGTGCCTTCAGGGGCACCGCCGGGCAGCGCATGCGCCGCGCCAAGACGCCCCTGCGGGGGACACTGAGCAGGTTCGCGCCGTTGCTGCTGGTCGTGGGCTTGCTCGGGGTTGGCCTCGGCCCGGCGCGGATGTGGCTCACCGTCCACGTGTTCGGCCTCGCTCACCGGGCGCAAGTTCAGCTGAGCCAGCGCTACACCAATGTCGCGCCGATCAGTGCCAGCGCCTCATCCGCAGCGCCTGGTCACCCTGCCAAGCTCGCGATCGACGGCATTCAGCAGACGTACTGGCTGACCGGGGCTGGCTCCGGCGCCGGCGCCAGCTTCACCGTCCGGTTCGCCAGCCCGCAAAGAATCGACAGGGTCGGGGTGCTTTCCGGAGAGCCCGGCGGTGACTACCGGACGCAGGCGCGCCCACAGACGATCGAGCTCCTTGTCGGCGGCCGCTCGCCCGTCAGCCTGCCCCTGGACGACACGCTCGGCTTCCAGAATCGCCCGGTCAGCTTGCGTGGCGTCACGGCGATCACCGTGGTGATCAAGAATGTGTACCCGGGCCAGAATGGACAGGCTGTCGCCCTGCGCGAGCTTGAGTTCTTCGCCCGGGTCTGATCGCGGACAGGGCGGGGTGCGGTCACCCGGTCTCAGGCGCCGGTGGCCAGGATCACGTCCGATGCCTTGATCACCGCTATAACCTCGCTGCCCTCGGCCAGGCTGAGCTGGCTGACGGCCTCCACGGTGATCGAGGCAACCAGGCGCACCCCGCCCGCGTCCAGTTCAACGTTGGCGATGGCCTCCCCGGCATTGATGCCGGTGACCCTGGCCGGGATCTGGTTCCGCGCGCTTAGCTGCATGGCTGCTGCTCCCGTGAGGCGATCAACGACGTTGTCGGCCCCACGCTAGTGCCCCGGCTGATCAGCATGCGTCACCTCCCCGCCACGAGGCGCGTCCCATGCCTGCCGGTGGAGCCAGGACGGTGGCTGACCCGACTCCGCGGATATCGCCTGCCAGGTCCACCCCGCAGCACTGCCCTCGCGTACCGCGGGCTCGAAAACCAGCCGGGAAGCCAGGGCGGCAGCCCGGAGCTTACGGGTCTGCGGCCCTTCCAGGGACTGCCGCCCGTCACGAGCACCCGCCACCAAACCAGGGCTACGGTGCCCCGGCCGGGCGGCTGCCAGCGGACCGGCTGCCCGGCGGCCGGGTTCATGCCCACCACGCTGGAAGTCATGAGCGCGAGGCCATCGTTGTCGCTGGCAGCCTGACCCCAGCGGGCTCTGACCGCGCGAGCGGGCACCAGCATTGACCCGAGTTTTCTGTGCTATCGGGACCTTGGGCCCTTGTGCCAGTCTGGACTCTGTTATCACGTTGTGACTACCAATGGGCCGCAGCCTGCGGGCTGTGCCCCTGCGTGGTGACTGCTGGCTGGCCGCAACGAGGTGGCCGCCTTCCGCCGCGCGGCAAGGGAGATGAGAATTCCATGACAGTGACCCTGGACCGCCGTGTCGAGAACTTCATCGCGGCCCCCCGGCAACTATTCATCAACGGGCAGTGGGTGGACGCGGCATCAGGCAAGACGTTCGAGACCCCCAATCCCGCGACCGGCGAGATCCTCGCCCGGGTCGCCGAGGGGGACGCCGAGGACATCAACCGGGCCGTGCGGGCGGCGCGCACAGCCTTCGAGGAAGGCCCTTGGAGCAGGATGACCCCATCCGAGCGCGGGCGCATCATCTGGCGGATCGGCGATCTCATCCTCGACCACGTCGACGAGCTCGCCCAGCTGGAGTCACTGGACAACGGCAAGCCGTTCGCCGTGGCGCAGGCCGCCGACGTGCCCCTGGCCGCGGACCTGTTCCACTACATGGCCGGGTGGGCCACCAAGATCGAGGGCAACACGATCAACATCTCGGTGCCCTACATGCCGGGCGCCAACTTCCACTCCTACACGCTGCGCGAGCCGCTCGGCGTGGTCGGGCAGATCATCCCGTGGAACTTCCCGCTGCTGATGGCCGCGTGGAAGCTCGGCCCGGCGCTGGCCACCGGCAACTGCGTGGTGCTCAAGCCGGCCGAGCAGACCCCGCTGACCGCGCTGCGGCTCGCCGGGCTCATCGCCGAGGCCGGTATCCCCGAGGGCGTGGTGAACGTGGTATCCGGCTTCGGCGAGACCGCCGGCGCGGCCCTGGCCGCGCACAACGACGTGGACAAGGTCGCCTTCACCGGTTCCACCGCGGTGGGCAAGCTGATCGTCGCGGCCGCGGCGGCCAGCAACCTCAAGAAGCTGACCCTGGAACTCGGCGGCAAGAGCCCCAACATCGTCTTCGACGACGCCGGGCCCGCCGCGATCGAGGGCGCCGCGAACGCGATCTTCTTCAACCACGGGCAGTGCTGCGTCGCCGGCTCCCGGCTTCTGGTCCAGCGCGGCAGCTTCGACGAAGTCGTGGACGGCGTCGCCGAGATCGCGAAGTCGATCAAGATGGGCCCGGGGATGGAGGCCGGAACCCAGATGGGCCCGCTGGTGTCCGACGAGCAATTCCGCCTGGTCACCGGCTTCCTCGAATCCGGCAAGGCCGAAGGCGCCACCGCTCTCGCAGGCGGCGGCCGGTTCGGCGACCGCGGCTACTTCGTCGAGCCGACCGTGCTGACCAACACCAACCCCGATATGAAGGTCGTCCGCGAGGAGATCTTCGGCCCGGTCCTGGTCGCCGCGCCGTTCACCGATCTGGACGATATCGCCGCTGTCGCCAATGACAGCGACTTCGGCCTTGGGGCTGGCATCTGGACCAAGGACATCTCCAAAGCCCACACACTGGCGAAGAAGATCCGGGCGGGCACCGTGTGGATCAATTGCTACAACGTGTTCGACGCGGCACTTCCGTTCGGCGGATATAAGCAATCCGGCTGGGGGCGCGAGATGGGCCACCAGGTGCTGGAGGCTTACACCGAGGTCAAAGCCGTTACCACTCTGCTCTGAGTCGTAGGACGAAGAGTGGTGAACTAACGCATAAGCGCCACCCCGCAGGGGTGGCGCTTATGCGTTCGCGGGGCCCAGTTCCACGATGTCGGCGACGGCGCAGGCGATGTTGTCGGGGCCGCCGGCCTGGTTGGCCAGCTCGATGAGTTGCGCGACCGCCTCTTCGGGCTGCTCGGCCGCGGCCAGCACCTGGTGGATCGCCTGCGTGGTGGCCACGGCGTCAGGCCGTCGGAGCACAGCAGGTACCGGTCACCGGTCCGGGCGTCATTCAGTGACAGGTCAGGTTCCGCGCCGGGGCCGCCGTCGATCGCGCGCAGCAGCAGTGATCGCTGCGGGTGTGAGGCGGCCTCGTCGGCGGTGATCCGCCCCTCGTCGATGAGTGACTGCACGACACTGTGGTCTAGCGGATGCCGAGTGTCTCACAGGATTCGGGCATGGCAGGGTCCTTCCTGGACAGGTAACCGGTGAGGAAGGTGACCAGCTCCCGCCTGCTCGCGGTGTCCGCCTCGACCTGCGACCAGTACGCGGCGACCGCACCGGCCGCTTCGGCCGGTTCCAGGTCGCACACCAGCCGGATCCAGGCCAGTGGCATGCCGAGCGGCGCAGCCAGGCCACCAGCCGCGAGCGGTCGAGCTGCGCCGGTTCGTAGAACCGGTAACCAGACACCGGGTCGACGTGGGCAGGAGGCAGCAAGCCCAGCTCGTCGTACAGGCGCAGCGCTTTCGGTGACAGTCCTGCTGCCCTCGCGAAGGCCCCGATCGTCAGCAACGACGCCTGCCCTTCCTCATGCCGGGCACGGTGCCCGGCCGCCCTCACATGCTCGGGCCTGCCCCAGTGGCAGGGTCAAATCGCCAGATCGCTCGCCGCCAGATCGCTCGCCGCCGGACCTGGCGCGGGCCGCCTGTCTCACCCGTGATGGGTGATGCCGTCGATCGGCTGCCTGGCCAGGCTGAGCCTGCCCGAGGAATCACAGCCCCCAAGCCAGGTGCCGGGCGACCGCTCTGGTGCGAAGGAGAAGAAATGCCTCTTGCCGCTGCGTCGTCTTATCCGCTCTTGAACCTCTTCTGGACGATGGCCGAGGTATTCCTGTGGGTGATGTGGATCTGTGTCCTGGTCATGGTGTTCATGGACATCTTCCGCAGCCACGACTTGTCCGGCTGGGCCAAGGCCCTCTGGTTCCTGTTCGTCCTGGTCATCCCGCTGATCGGCGTGCTGGTCTACCTGATCGCCCGTGGCGGCAGCTTCAACGAGCGGGCGACCCAACGGGCTCAGCGCCAGGACGAGGCCTATCGCAGCAGCTACATCCAGCAGGCCACGCCGAACGGACCGGCGACTACCGCGGACCAGCTGGCGAAGCTGGCTGACCTTCGTGACCGCAGTGTCATCTCTGCTGAGGAGTTCGAGCGCGAGAAAGCAAAGGTCCTCGCTGCTTGAGGCAGTCTTTCCCTGCTGTGGCGCGTTGTGGCGCGCTGCGGCGTCCCCTGCCGGGGACGTGAGCCGACATTTGGAAAGTGAGATGGCTGAAGCCCTAGGGGACCGCGAGGAGGAGCAGCAGCACGCCGCTGCGGCGGCAAGCCGCTACCTCATCCGGTTTGAAGAGGACACGCTCAAGTCGCGGCCCCTGTGGGTCCGGGTGATCATCGAGTTTCTCGGGACGTTCATGCTCGTGACCGTGGCCGCCGGCGCTGGCGTGATCAATCATTACGCCGGGGGCAGCCCGATCACCCGGGCCGCCGCGGTGATCGCGCCCGGCGCCCTGGTGATGGCGCTGATCTACGCCTGGGGCCCGCTGTCCGGATTGCACATCAATCCGGCGGTCACCTTCGCCTTCACCGGGCGCGGGGTGTTTCCTCGGGCCTGGGTCATCCCTTACTGGGTAGCGCAGTTCGCCGGTGCCATCTGCGGTGCCCTGTTCCTGCAGATCGTTTTCGGCGATGTCAGCGCGGGCGGGAACTACCCCATCGCCACGCACGGCGGGGAGTGGCGGGCGTTCGTCATGGAGATCGTCCTGACGACGATTCTCGTGAGCGTCATTCTGCACACGGCGACGGGGCACCGGAGCATCGGCCACAACGCGGCCATCGCGGTCGGCTCGACGGTGGCGCTGCTCGGGCTGTTCGCCAGCCCGATCAGCGGCTCGTCCATGAATCCGGCGCGCACGCTCGGGCCTGACATCGTGGGCGCCAACTTCACGGGCTGGTGGGTCTACGTCTTCGGCGACCTCATCGGTGCCGCCATCGCAATAGTGATCATCATCATGGTCCGAGGCCTGCCAGTCCAGAAGGAGACGGAGGCGGCCGAAGGTGGCGGCCTGCCGCTCTGACCGGCCGCGCTACTGGCGAGATGGGGCGGCCATCGCACACCGGCTGGCGGGCTCGGCTGTAGGGCCAGGCGTCCCGCAGGAGCGGCCGTGAGGCCGGTCGATCCGCGCCTGCTGCATCACGCTCGGGCCGCCCGGGGCTACCTGGTCTTCACCATCGGCCTCGGGCTCGTGGGGGCGGCGCTGATACTGGCGCAGGCCGGGCTGCTGGCCCACGCGCTCGCCGCTGCGGGTCGCGGCACCGGCCGGGCCGCCTTGCGGGACACCCTGCTGGCGTTGCTGGCCGCGGTGGCGGCGGGCGCGGCGGCCACGTACGGCGGGGAGGTGGCGGCGCTGCGGGCGGCCGCAACGGTGAAGGCGCAGTTGCGGTGTGCGCTCGCC